>Ga0335069_10009426_pt1 | contig 13899 bp, 7 predicted proteins | sample Lox_Sample_11_FD_206714 | JGI IMG/M metagenome (GOLD analysis project Ga0335069, IMG submission 206714) | Soil microbial communities from Loxahatchee National Wildlife Refuge, Florida, United States - Lox_Sample_1.1 | ecosystem: Environmental > Terrestrial > Soil > Wetlands | place: USA: Florida... | reverse complement strand
GTACTCGTATCAGGAATTGGAAGTTCAGGTCCCCACGAACTACCTGATTGCCGGCGAAAACAAGCTGGTCTTGACCTGCGTTGATGACCCCGCGACACCCGAAACAAGCTATGGGACGGTTGGCATTGGGGTTTCGGGGATTTTCTACGATGCCCTGAGTCTTTCCGTAGACGCGGCGAAGCGATTCGCGCCGGATGAGATTCAGGCTTCCGTCCAACCCACCATTTTCTACAAGAATGAGAGTGGGAATTTGCACGAGAGCGTCGAGGCCATCGTGCGACTGAATCGCAAGGTGGGTCGGGGTGAAGTACAGCTTGAACTTAACGGGGCAAAGCCATCGGCCCAGCTCTCAGCTGACCCTGACTTCGGCGAGCAACTTTGCAATTTCAGTGTTCCGGAATGGACCGGCGCGGCGGCGGCCCGCCTGCGGGTGAAGGCGGGGGCGACGAAGACGTTCAACCCGACGCTGGAGCCGGCTCGCCACTGGACCATTTTTGTGGTTCCCCACACCCACCTTGACGTGGGTTACACGGATTATCAAGGCAAGGTGGCGGAGACGCAGTCGCGTGTCCTGGAACAGGCCGCGGACTTGATCCGCCGCTATCCGGAATTCCGATTCTCCATGGATGCGTCCTGGAACATGCAGCAACTCCTCGAGACACGCTCCCAAGATAAGCGGGATGAGATCCTGAACCTGATCCGCCAGGATAAGATCGCGATGCCCGCCCAATATTCCAACCTCCTGACCGGCTATGCCTCCCTGGAAACTCTCTTCCGTTCGCTCTACTTCTCCAAATCGGTGGCACGGCAACATGGCCTGCCTTTTGCCTATGCCAACATCACCGATGTGCCCTCCTATACGGGGTCGTACCCCTCGGTGCTGGCGAATGCCGGCGTCAAATACTTCGTGGCGGGAGGCAACAACTGGCGGGCGCCATTCATTCCCCGTGGCCTTTGGAATGAAAAGTCGCCCTTCTGGTGGGAGGGTCCGGACGGGCAAAAGGTGCTCTTCTGGTATTCGCGGCATTACATGCAGGTTCAGAGCCTCTTTGGCCTGCCTCCTGTCCAGCCGGCGATACGGGATTCCCTGCCCGTTTTCCTTCAAGCTTACGACAGGCCCGAGTATAAGCCCGACGTGGTCATGATCTACGGGACACAAGTGGAGAACACCGACCTCGTGCCGGGGACGGCGACATTCGCGCAGGCGTGGGACCAGGAATACGCCTATCCCAAACTCCAGTACGCCACCATGGGCGATTTCTTCAGTTACCTCGACACACATTACGGCAAGGATCTGCCAACCTACAAGGGTGATGCCGGCCCCTATTGGGAGGATGGAATTGGCAGCGACGCCTTCTACGCTGCCATCGACCGCTCCAACCAGGATCGCGCTCTTTCCGCCGATGTCCTTTCCAGCCTGACTCATACCTTGAATCCGGGTATCCATCCTCCGAAAGCGTTGGTAGATGACATTTGGCGCAACCTCGTCCTGTTCGCTGAACACACCTGGGCCTCTTGGAACTCGCTCAGCCAGCCCGACCATGTCGAAACCCTGAAACAATTGGAAGTGAAGGACAGCCGCGCGACGACGGCCCGCCTGGAAATCAATGACCTGGTCGACCGCTCCCTGAGCCAGTTGGCGGATCAGATCCACGTGCCCGCCCACACTCTGGTGGTCTTCAACTCCCTGAATTGGCGCCGGGATGCGCTGGTGGAAACCGACCTCTTCGATCACGCGGTGGTAAAGGATCTCAGCACCGGCATCAACGTTCCCATCGAAGTTATGTGGGCCAAAGAAGGGTTCCTCCACGTGCGCTTCCTGGCGAAGGACCTTCCGGCAGTGGGTTACAAATGTTACGGTGTGAGCTTTCCGGAAACTGGACCGGTGGGCCCTGCTGCGCCGCAGGCGGGACATGGCGCCGTTCTCGAAAACTCCTTCTACCGCGTCACGCTTGATCCTGCCAGCGGCGCGGTGGCGAGCATTTACGACAAGGAGTTGAATCGCGAGATCGTCGATAACCACAGCCCCTACAAGTTCGATCAATACCTTTATGTTTCAGGCGGAGATGGCAACACGCAGATCATGCGCCCCATCAAAACATGGCCCTTGGCACAACTGGTGATTAACCCCGCTGCCGATGGAAGCCTCGTGAGCATCATGAAAACACCCTACGGGGCTTCAGCTCGATTGACCAGTCATGCTCCCAACACATTTCGCATCGATACCGAGGTTTTGCTTTTCGACAGTGCCAAAAAGATCGAGTTCATCAACCGGGTCAATAAGCAGTCCGTGACCACGAAGGAAGGAGTATACTTTGCCTTTCCGGTGGCCACCCAGGCGCCCCAATTCGTTTATGCCACCCAGGATGAATGGATCGATCCACAGCACGACCTGATGAAAGGGGCCAGCCTGGAATGGTTCAATGTGCAGAAGTGGATGGTGTCGCGCGATAGTGGAATGACGGTCGGCATTGTCCCCCTGGATGCTCCTCTGGCCAGTTTGGGAGACGTCAACCGTGGCTTGTGGCCCGCCGAGTTTCAGCTCAAGAGTTCGACCCTCTTCTCGTATGTCATGAACAACTATTGGGACACGAATTATCGCGCTGCGCAAGGTGGCGATTTTGTCTTTCGGTACGTGATGACCAGTTCCGCCGACCTGGACCCCACGGGCCTGACGCGCTTGGGGTGGGAGAGTATGCGGCCCGCGGAGTTGGATTATGTTATGGACCAGGACAAGGTCGGGAACCCACCGCGCCCGCTGCCGGCCGAAGGCGCGGGGTTCCTGGAAATCGACCAACCCGGCATCGTACTGGTTGATTGGAAGGTAGCGGAGGATGGCCGCGGCACCATCCTGCGGCTTCAGGAGATTGCAGGAAAGTCCACGCAGGTATCGGTTAAATTTACGCGCGCTGCCCGGCAATCTGCCACGTTGTGTAATGCGGTTGAAGATGATCTGAAACCCGTCGATTTGGCAGGCAATACTCTCCGCTTGGATTTCCAGCCGCATGCGGTCCTGACGGTCCGGGTTCAATAAGAATAGCAACAAGGTTTTCGTAATAATGGACGAGGGCGACAGGGGTAGGCGCTGCTCCCTGTGGTCCCATTGGAGGTTCTTATGCAATCATCTCGAAAGATGGGAATTCTGACTTCATCGATTCTGGTCTCAGTTCTGGCAGGGGTCCTGCCGCTCAAGGCATCCGACCGAACGATCTGGGAGATGGGCAAATTCGATCAATCGTCATTGGAATTCAAAGGGCACGTGGATTTTGCGGACCCTCAGGCCAACCCCACGGTCACAATTGGCAAGGATGATCCCACTAAGATCTGGCCCGCCGAACAACCCGGCTCCCTCAGTAAAGAAGCCGGAAAACGGCCTCACCCTTACACGATCCTTTTCAACCTCGATGCCCCGCTAAAAGGCGCCTATCGGCTGGATGTGTCGGTCATCATTTCCCACTCGCGCGTGCCCGCATTGGGCGTGGAACTGAACGGAAAATCGGGAGTGCTCTATTTCCATCGCAAAGTGAGCTACTACCCTGGCGATTTTGGCGCCGATTCGCCGATCTACGGTGACGCCCGGGAGGAAATGCAACTCCCCGCGCGCCTCTTTAAGGCCGGGGAGAACAAACTTGTCCTGACCGCACTGGATGACGCCAAGGACGGGGAGGGCGATTCGTGGCTCTCCTATGATGCCATCCGTCTTCTTCAGGACCCCTACGCCAAGCCCGCTGACGCGCCCCAAGCCAGCGTTGAGCCGACGATCTTCTACACCCATCAAGGCAGTGGCCTTGCGGAAATGGCGGATGTCACAGTCAGCTTCGACGCGCCGGTCCGCAAGGGCGACATCGTGCTCGCGGTGGCCGGGCAGAAGATCAGCAGTCCCATCAGCGCGCAGTCCGATTTCGGCCAATGGCGGCATGATTTGGCAATCCCAGAATTAAGCGGACCTACTGGCGTCGATGTAACCATTCATCTCAATGGCAGGACGCGCACGCAGCATCTGAATTTGACCCCTCAGCGCAAGTGGACCGCTTACGTCGTTCCCCACGCGCATCTGGATATCGGCTTTACGGATTATCAGGGCAAGGTGGCGGAGATCCACAATCGCAACATCGATAAGCTCCTGGATGAAATTGACGCTCATCCGGAGATGCGCTTTTGTCTGGATGGGTCTTGGATTGCGCGCCAGTATCTTGCATCGCGCAATGCCCAGGCGCGCGCCCGCTTCCTCAATTTCGTCCGCGACGGCAAGATCGCGATCCCCGCACAACTCGCCAACCTGATGACTGGCTACCCCTCCCTCGAAGAGTTGATCCACTCGACGGAGTATTCCCGTCAATTAAACCGGGAAGAGAAAACCCCCATCGATTACGTCAACATCACAGATGTTCCAAGTTACACCTGGTCTTACCCCTCGGTGCTGCACGCGCTGGGAATTAAGTATTTCCTGGCCGCCAGCAATAACGATCGCGCGCCCATTCTCATCCACGGGCGTTGGAATGAGCAATCTCCCTTCTGGTGGCAGGGGCCGGACGGCAGCAAGGTGCTGATGTCCTACTCCCGGCAGTATTTCCAGCTCTCTTTCGTGTGCGGTGTCCCGGCACAGGAGGCAGCGTGCCGCGAGTCGCTCCCGACCTTCTTCCAGCAGTATCAATCCCCCTCTTACAAGCCGGACGCCGTCCTGATGTTTGGCAGCCAGATCGAGAACACCGACCTGATTCCGGGCGAACCCGAATTCGTGCAGAAGTGGAACTCCCAATATGCCTATCCCAGGATGATCCTGGCGACCTTCCCCGATTACATGCATTACATCGAAGCGCACTTCGGCTCGCAACTTGCGACGGTGACGGGCGACGGTGGCCCCTACTGGGAGGATGGCTACGGGACCGACGCGCACTATCTCGCCATCGACCGCTCCAGTCAGCAGCGGGCGCCTTCGGCCGAAAAGCTGGCCACCATTGCCACGTTCCTGCAGACCAACGTATCGGGCCCGGCCGGGCAGGTGCGCCATATGTGGGATGATCTGGTGCTCTATGCCGAGCACACTTTCACTTCCTGGGGCGGTTATTCCCGGCCCGAGAGCGAGGAGTCGATTCGCCAGCTTGCCACGAAGGATCAGTTCGCCGTGGACGGCCACGAGCGCGTCAATGCCATTCTCGATCAAGCACTGAGCCAATTGGCGGATCAAATTCACACTCCGGCGCCGGCGGGTGTGGTCTTCAACTCATTGAACTGGACGCGGAGCGGACTGGTGGAAACCGACCTGGAAGGTAATTACGATATTGTGGAGTCCCCGGGGAGTGGACCGGTACCAGTGGAGGTCCTCGCTCACCATGCAGAGTACGATCACGTGCGGTTTCTCGCCCGCGACGTGCCCTCCATGGGTTACCGTTGCTACCTGGCGGTACCCCGCAAAGGCGGTACGCGTGCGGGAGAAGAAGTCCTGCCCGCGTCGAACACAATCGAGAATGCGTATTACAAGATCGAATTGGACCCCGCCGTGGGGGCAATCAAGAGCGTCTACGATAAACAGCTCAATCGCGAGTTGGTGGATACATCAAGCCCTTATCGGTTCAACCAGTACCTGTATGTGTCGGGTGGTGACGGGGAAACGCAACTGATTTATCTTCGCAAGTCTCTCCCCCTCGCGAACCTGACCGTCGGAACTTCCAGCGGCGGCTCGGTGACCCGCGTCACCAAGACTTCGTATGGCCAGGTTTTGACCTACCAGACGAGTGGCCCTCACGCGCCGGTTATCGAGTCGGAAATCATACTGTTCGACCAGGAGAAGAAAATCGAGTTGATCAACCGCTTGCGCAAAGACCCGGTCGACACCAAAGAGGCGCTCTATTTTGCTTTCCCGGTTGCCGCCGCGCCGCCGGAGTTCAGCTACGAAATCCAGAACGGGTGGGTGAATCCTGCTCGCGATGCGCTCAAGGGCGCCAATCCCGCGTGGTTTACGGTGCAGCACTGGGTGAAGGTCGCCTCGCCTGACTTGAGCGTTGGCCTGGTGCCGGTTGATGCGCCCCTGGTGACGCTCGGCGACATCATTCGGGGCACATGGCCGGAACGATTCGAAGCCAAGAGCGGCACGATCTTCTCCTATGCTCTGAACAACTATTGGCACACCAATTTCCGCCGCGTGCAGAGCGGTGATTTCGTATATCGCTACGTGATGACGAGCGGACGCGAGCTGGCTCCGGCCGACCTGGCCAGGCTCGGGCGGGCGGCGATGACACCTCTGGAAATTGGCCAGTTGCTTCCCAACGACAAATTCGGGAATCCGGACCGGCCTTTGGCTATGGAGCCCACTTCCTTCCTCAGCGTGGACGCCCCGAACGTAGCCATCGAGAACTGGAAGGTGGCGGAAGATGGCAATGGAACTGCGATCCGGCTGCTCGAGACGGGAGGAACAACCGCTACCGCGCGTCTAACCCTGCCGCTCTTCAGCATCGATCGCGCGTGGTTGGCAAACGCCGCGGAAGAGAATCAAGAGGAGCTCAAGGCCGACACTCATTCTCTGGAGGTGACGCTGAAACCTCACGAGATCGTCACGCTTCGAATTGTGGCGCGAAAACTCCGCTGAAACCGGGACAATCCGCGAGGCAGGCCCATGATTGACACAGGGCTCAAAGACAAAGTGGTGATCGTGACGGGCGGGAACAATCCCAAGGGGATCGGCGCGGCGACGGCCAAGGCATTCGCCGCGCAGGGGGCCCGGATATTTATTCACTACTTTCAAGCCAAGGCCGACCCAGGACAGGATGTAAACCGAATCGAGGGACCGGGAGAAGAATGGTACGAGGCGGCACAGACGATGACGGCGCAGCACGTGGTCGACGCCATACGCGCGGAGGGCGGGCAGGCGGAAGCGTGGGAAGCCGATTTGGCCCAACCGCCCACGGCGGCGGCCCTGTTCGCCCACGCTGAATACGCCTTGGGGCCGGTGGAGGTACTGGTCAATAATGCGGCTCACTGCGCTCCTGACACGTTCCTTCCCTCCGGCGCGGGAGAACGAAGCATTGGCGGGCTCGGAGCGGTTATGCGCACCCTCACCGCCGAGACCCATGATCGCCACTTTAGCGTTAACAGCCGTGCCGTCGCCCTCCTCATGGCGGAATTCGCCCGACGCCATATCGCGCGGGGAGCCCGGTGGGGCAGGATCGTCAACGTAAGCACGGATGGGGCGGCCGGCTTCCCCGATGAAGTCTCCTACTGGGCCAGCAAGCACGCACTTGAATCCTATAGCCGCGCCGCTGCTGCCGAACTGGGCCCTCATGGCATTACCGTGAATGTCGTGTCACCCGGACCGGTTCAAACCGGTTGGATGTCGCCGGAACTCGAACAACAGGTTCTGCCGGCTATTCCCCTGCGGCGGATCGGGCTGCCGGAAGATATTGCCGATGCCATCGTATTCCTGGCTTCAGAACAGGCCCGTTGGATCACTGGACAACTGCTTTACGTAGGAGGCGGGAACCGGATGCCCTTATGACGTTCAGCCCGGCGGCTAGCACTCAGCACTTCACGCTGGATTGAACGGAGACTACCTGCGGAGAATTGATGGCAAGGGGGGGGACTACTTCCATTTAATCTGGGGAAAATTCCTGGGGATGATTCCGGCTCCTTCTTTCACGGTAATGATTTGATCGATCGGCAGGTTGGTGAGTCTGTCCATCGTGCCGCTGGGCCAGGTAATCTCCAAGGCCTCGATGGTCCTTCTCTGCCCCAGCCCGAAATGGATGCGCGGGTCCTGCGCTGACATATAGCTCATTCCACCCTGCGCCTGCCGGTACTCGACAAATCCCTCCGTGGTAAGCTTCAAGGCCGCCCCGCGGCCGTCGCGATTCGATTTGGTCCCCACCAGCATCACCTCCAGCCAGTGGTTGGCGTTGCCCCCGTCGTTGCGGAGCAATTGCGGGAGGTCATTACTATTGGAGATGGCAACGTCCAGGTCGCCGTCGTTATCGAAGTCTCCCACTGCCGAACCTCTTCCCGAGGTGGGTTTCATGAAGTCGGGGCCCAATTGCTTCGACACCATCTCGAATTTCCCCGCCCCGAGGTTACGGAACATCAGCTTGGGTTCCTTCCACGTAACTTCGGTGTGGTAGAGGTGAATGTTGTCCAGCATGCTCCCATTCGCCTGGAAAATATCCACCCAGCCGTCATTATCGTAATCGAACATCCGGCCACTGACACCGCTCAGGAGTATGGCCTTGTTACCCAGGCCCGAACTGAACGTAACGTCGTCAAAGGATTCATCGTGATTATTGCGATAAAGGCGGTTGAGTTCAAAATCCAGGTGGGTAACATAGATGTCCAGCCAGCCGTCGCCATCGACGTCGGCGGCGTCCACCCCCATGCCCGCCTCGTACTTCCCATCTTCACTGGCAGCGATGCCTGAGGTGAACGAGACGTCGCGGAATGTCCCGTCGTGGTTATTGATGAAGAGAAAATTCGGCCACGTATCGTTCGCCACCATGATGTCCGGCCAGCCGTCGTTGTTCAAATCCGCCAGCACCACGCCCATGCCCTTGGCTTCGGGCTTGCCCACCCCGGATGAATCGCTCACGTCAGTGAACGTTCCATTACCATTGTTGTGATAGAGCTTCAGGCGCTGCCCCCGATAGTTGTCGGGATGGCAGTAGGCGCGATAGCCCGGTTTGTGCTCTCCGCACCAAAGGTTGTTTTTGGGCGACCACTGAATGTAGTTGCAGATCAACAGGTCGAGATAGCCGTCTTTGTCGTAGTCGAACCATCCCGCGCTGGTGGACCAGTTACCTTCGTCGGCCACTCCGGCCTTGGCGGTTATATCCGTGAAGGTGCCGTTCCCATTGTTGTGGTAAAGAATCGTGTGACCATATCCGGTCACCAGCAAGTCCGGATAGCCATCATTGTCAAAATCACCCACCGCCACGCCCTGCCCGTATAAGCCCTCGGCGCCGACCCCGGCCTTTTCCGTAACGTCGGTAAAGGTTCCGTCCCCGTTGTTGTGGTATAGGGCGGAGCGCAGCGGCCGGGAGGGCTTGTACCACTCCGCGGCGGCGGACTGGACGATGTAAAGGTCCAGCAGCCCATCCTGGTCGTAGTCGATCCATCCCAGGCCGTTCCCCATAGTCTCAATGTATTCCTTCTCGTCGCTCATTGTGGCGTCGTGCCGAAAGGTAATGCCGGCAGCTTCGCGCACGTCGGTGAAATGGACGGGAATAGGTGGCGCAACGGGCAGCGGGGGCTGGGCGTGAATGGGATGCCTAATGGCCGTGCCTGCGGTTACGACGAGGGCGGCCAGGAGGGTTCCGATCGCGGCACACAATTTTGGATTCCGTTTATAGGCCAGTTCTCGCAATCTTCATCCTTGTGAAGGTCTCTTGGGAACTATAGCGCGAGCCGCCCGTTATCCTCAATACCCGACAATTCCCGGCGTGGTCGGGCCGCCGCTCGCCCGTCCGAAATCAGAGAAGCGACCTGCCCTGAGGAGTTCGCTGCTCCCCCTTAAGCCTTCGGCTTCAGAACCAGTACCTCATCGGCCAGTTTGTCCACGAAATACCGATCGTGCGTAATGAACATGAGAGTTCCCGGGAAGCGGAGGAGCGCGTCTTCCACCGCTTCGCGCGCCTCGATATCCAGGTGGTTCGTCAGTTCGTCCAGGAGCAGAAAGTTGGCCCCGCTGACCAGCAGCCGGGCCAATGCGACCTTGGCGCGCTCTCCCGCGCTCATCGTGCGGATGGCTCGCATGGCATCCTCGCCGCGTAAACGCAGGCAGCCCAGGATGGTCCGCACCCAGGTTTCATCCGTGTGAATCTCGCGGCAGAGTTCCAGGGGTGATTTGTTCGGGTCCAAATGTTCCCCCTCCTGCGCATAGTATCCCCGTTGGGCAGGAGCGGCAAAATGAAAAGTGCCCGCGTCGGCTGGTTCCTGGCTCAATAGAATACGGAAGAGGGTGGATTTGCCACAGCCATTGGGGCCGAGAATTGCCCAACGCGATCCCGCATGAACACAAAGGTCGAGGTTCTCGAAAAGGCGCTTATCGCCATATGCCTTGCCAAGTCCACGCGCGTTGAGCACCACGCCGGAAAGGCGCCGGGTGGTGGGAAAACTCAGGTCGGGGATGGGAACTTCCTGCCAGGGTTTCGCCTGCGCGGGTTGACGGGTAGTTCTTTCCCGCAACAGGCGCGCCGTGCGCGCCACGCGGGCGGCCTTTGCCGCGTAATAATCCTTCCCGTGCCGTACCCCCTGGGGAGTATGCCCCATGCGGCGGGAGAGTGCCAGGCGCTTCTCGGAGGCCTGCCGGGCGGCCGCCGCTCGACGTTGGGATGCCGCATAGCGTTCCTGAGCCTGGGGTTCCCGTAAGGCGCGTTGTTCGACATAGAACTGGTAGTTTCCCTCATAAACGGTCAGCGCCTGGCGCCGCAGTTCGAAGGTACGCGTGGTGGCTCGAGTCAGGAAGGCGCGATCGTGCGACACCATCAGGTAAGCAATGTCGAGGTGAAGCAGGTAGCCCTCCAGCCACTCCCGTGCGGCGATGTCCAGGTGGTTGGTGGGCTCGTCAATCAGGAGAAGATCGCCCGTAGCCAGCAACAGCCGGGCAAGCTCGGCGCGGGCCCGCTGGCCGGCGGAAAGACGGACCAGCGGCATTTCCTGTTCCGAGGCACTGAATCTCAGTCCTTCGAGTACCTTCTCGGCCATCGCCACGAGCGCGTAGCCGCCCTGCTCTTCAAACGCATGCAGAAGTTCAGCGTAATGGTTGGCTTGCTCAAGATCGTCCAGGCAGGCCTCCAGGCTCCGAATCTTTCGCCGCAGATCCTCCATTCCGGGCTTGGCCGACAAGGCATAATCCTGAAGCAGGACGTCCGAATGCGCTGAGCTCTGTTGTGGAACATACATCAGGCGGAGCTGGTGGCGCGTGACCACTACCCCCGCGGTGGGGGCTAGCTCTCCCACCAGGATTCGCAACAGCGTCGACTTCCCTGCCCCATTGGGCCCGACCAGCCCGACGCGGTCGCCCGGGTTGATCTCAAAAGAAACCCTCAGGAATAGTGGTTCGGATTGGGAAGGATAGCCAAAACCCAGATCGGCAACGCTTAGTAAAGACATTCTCGGCTCCTGGAAAATCAGGTATCTCCTCCCCGCAAGGGAAGAGTTCGTGGATAGTAGCGAGCGAAGTGAATGTCTTTACAGCTTCAAGCCGGTATCCTCCGGATGTGAGGCTTTAGGAACCGCTACGGTTATTGTAAGCGGGAGAAGGTATGCCGTCAATGCGTTGGCCCAAGTCATATCGCTCTTGCGGCAGGGAGGGTTGGAACTGAATACGGGGATGGCTCAGACTCTTGGGGTTGGGTATCTGTGATCCCGAAACAACTTGTTCTTGTGAACTGAGATTGGTTCGGCCATGAGAACGCAGACACTCAACCGCCCAACCGGCGCCGTCTCCTCGCTACCCGAGGCTCCGGGGTCAATCCGATCTGAAGTCCGTTTCCGCGGTCTCGAGCGCCTTTAGCAAGCGACGCCGCCCTTCCGGCGTGGAGGCCTTGGCGGCTGCTTCCTTAAAGAACTTGTCGATCTCCGCAGGTTCTTTGATGATAGCCCTAACCGTGAACCGTGCATTTTTGCTCCGGAGGGAATCCTCGTCATTGGTTTCGATGACCTCGACCAAAGTCGGGAGTGCTACCTTGCCCATCTCAGCTATGGCGCTGGTCGCGGGGTAGCGCGTCCCGGTGTAAACCGGTCGCAGGCGAACCAGGCTTCCCTTGTCGTCACCATACGAAGACCGGAATGTGAGATGCGCGACCAAATCGTCGATCGCCTCAACGCATCTCATCTGCCCGATCTCGCGAATTGTAGTCTCGACGCGAGTGGGGTCGGCCTTTTGGAGATCTCTGTCGCGCAACACGTCCAGTAGAGGCCCGATCTTCTCTTCCGCACAAGCCTGTTCTGCCGGCAAGGGCGTCGCATTGGCGCAGACCAACAGTAATGAAACCAAGAACGCCGAGGGGCATGGATTCTTGGGATGTAACAGGCACCCTTTCGTCCACGCTTTCATGGAATCACCTCCGCAAGAATCGTATAGCATCACTGAAGATTCCAAGTGATTGGAGTAGTTCCCGTACCGGAAACGTTGTCATTCGGAACATCGGTCTTAAGGACCGTCGTTACCTGTCCACTCGGTCGGTAGACAGAAAGGCGTGACCACCATTTGAAGTCACTGGAAACCTGTACGGATACCCCTTGGGCAGCTGCATACTCCCGGAAATTTACGCGCATGCGCTCGTAAGTGTTTTCCGTCGCGAGCGGCGCTATGCCCGGGTTGTCTACATCGTAGACCTTTCCTGCCGAGCCGCCCGATTGTGGGTCGTCATCGCGGAACGACGGGTCGGAGGTATCGTCGCAAGTGGGACTGTTGGGACACGGCGGATATGACTTCGCCGCTGTTGTGCTGTTGTCGTACTCACGCAGATTCAGGATTTGCCGGTGCAGCGTAATATAGCCTGTGTAAGTGCTCGGGTAAACAGTGCCTACAAGCTCGTTGTTGGTTTGCCAAGAACTATTGGTTAGATTCTGGAATGTTCCAAGGGCATAGGTACCGTTATAGTTGTAATACTGGTTTCTGGCTGCGTTGTCAGCGGAGACCGTTTGGTTTGATCCATTTCGAAGCGTTATCACAACCAACGGCACTGTGGTTGAGGCTTGGCTTGGTTGCTGATATATAAACCAGATCAAAGCCGCATAGCAGAAAGCGTCGGAGACGCTGTACGTGGTGAAGGGTCCCAAGTCGAGAGGGTCGAACGGCAGCGAGACATCCACCCTGACCAGGTTCTGGTGGTTCAGGCTGTTGCTCGCTTGTCTGTGCTTCACGGGACTGGTCAAGGTTGTGGTGACATACGCCACGTGATACATATAGGGTCCGGGCGGTGGGGTTCCGTCTGTCACACCCCAGCCGTAGACGGTTCCGTCGCTGCCTACTGACGTCCCGGAATACCAGCTAACGGCGTGGGCCGGTAATGGCGTGAGCAGCGCCAGCGTGGCCAGTATACAGATGGCGCGCAGGGTCAACAGAAATGCGTCCAGCGGTTCTTCCCGTTTTGTCATTCGCTCAAAACTCATGAATGCCGCTCCTTTCCTATTCTAACAGTTGAAGAGTCCAGTGAAGGATACCCCCCAGGGGCGTCCGGCCGTGTTACCCGATGTGCGGCTACTTCATGGGCGCGTCGGGAAGATACTTCATGCCCTTCTTCTGGATCTGAACAAAGGCCTGAAACTTCGCGACTCCATCTGCGCTGAGCCGGGCGGGGAGAGCGCTGATCGCTTGGGCAAGCGCCGTGTCCTTTTGTTGGCCCAATTGAAGCAGTTGTTGGTAGTCGGGCGAACCAGAAGGGGGAATAGGGTCGCGTGCGAGAATCTGGCTGCCCTGTGCACCCGCGGCGTCCAATTGGCTCTGAAATGGACCGAGGATGCCCAACAGGGCTTCGGCGTCATTCCCGTCGAGCCCGGCGGGAGCGACTTTCGCCTGGAACCGGGCCTTCTGCGCATCTGTAGCATTCTCGGGTTCAGCAATAGCCAGGAGCACCAGCCGATAGGCAACCTCGTCCGGGATCAGTTCCGGGTTCTTCGCGCCGTCGATGGTTCCGGGTGGATCTGGCTGTGCTCCCTGCGGCTGGGCGCCGACCGCGGCGCTTGGTACCGGTGTGAGGTTCTGCTCTGCCCGAGCGTGGGAAGAGCCCCTCTCTCGCAAAAGCGGGAACGACACAAGGAGAAAAACTGCAAAGGGAAGGAGGAAACGTCCGGCTTTCATGACAGCCTCCCGTGGACTGAGGGTGAGTTTTACTTTGCAAAGTGTACCCCCCCCCCGGGGGGTGTGTGTCGCGGGTTTTCGGGTTGGGTTCGGCAGAAGGTCTGGAGAAAATT
>Ga0335069_10009425_pt1 | contig 13900 bp, 15 predicted proteins | sample Lox_Sample_11_FD_206714 | JGI IMG/M metagenome (GOLD analysis project Ga0335069, IMG submission 206714) | Soil microbial communities from Loxahatchee National Wildlife Refuge, Florida, United States - Lox_Sample_1.1 | ecosystem: Environmental > Terrestrial > Soil > Wetlands | place: USA... | reverse complement strand
CGCTCGCGATTCCCGAGGTTGGCCTTAAGAGTTCGCTTATCGGAGCGGCGTTCGGATGGGGATTTCTTTTTCTCACCGGAGAAGCGTATTTCCGATTGCGCGGGCGCGAGGGCGTCGGGATGGGCGACGTATGGCTGATGGGCATGACGGGAGCGTTCATCGGATGGCCGGGGGCGGCCTTCACGTTGTTCTTCGGATCGGTCCTCGGATCGATCGGCGGAATTGCGGTCGGGATGAGCGGGGGACAGCCCGCGCCGGAACCTGACGTCGCGCAGGCAGTCGACGCGAGCGAGGCCGAGGCCTCGATGCTCCGTACCGAGGTTCCCTTCGGGCCGTTCCTGGCGCTCGCCGCAGGCGTCTACACACTGTTTCAGCCGCAACTACTGCGCTGGTATTTTGGCGGCTGATGGCGCGCGGTGTTTTCATCACTCTGGAAGGAGTTGAAGGTTCCGGCAAGACGACACATGCGGCGGCTCTGGCCGACGTCCTTCGCAACCACAACCGCGAGGTCATACTTACGCGCGAACCCGGAGGAACGCCGGCCGGTCGCGCGATTCGCAATATCTTTCTTGACCCGAACGTCTCGCTTGATTTCGTGTCGGAACTGCTTCTGGTGCTCGCCGATCGAGCCCAGCACGTGCGCGAGGAATTGAAGCCCGCCGTCGAGCGCGGCGCGATCGTGATTTCGGATCGCTATTGCGATTCGACGATCGCCTACCAGGGCTACGGACGCGGACTCGATCTCGAGTTGCTGCGCAGTCTCAACCGGCTCGCGACCGATTCGACGATGCCCGATCTGACCATCGTGCTCGATTGCCCTGTCGCGATCGGACTGGCGCGCACGCGCGAACGCGTCAAGGGGCAGGCGCACGCCTTCGATCGCTTCGAGTCCGAGCGCGAGGAATTCCACCGGCGAGTGCGCGAGGGTTTCCTTGCCATCGCCAGCCGCGACGCTGACCGGGTTGTCGTGATCAACTCCGAACGCCCGCGCGATATCGTCAGCCAGGACATCCTTGCGACCGTGCGCGCGCTGCTGGAGAGTCGATGCCTCTGACCTCCCTGCGCGGCCATCGCGAGATCTACGAGCGCCTCGCCGCCGAGCTTCGCACGCGACCTTCGCACGCGTACCTCTTTTCGGGACCACGCGGAATCGGAAAATCGCTGGTCGCACGCTCTCTTGTCCATGGATTCACCTGCGAGCGCAAAGGCGGCGTCGACTTTTGCTGTGCGCCGAATCGATGTCCCGTGCGCTCGGAGGTCCCGCAGGACACGGGCACCAGGCGCAAAGCCGGCGCGACGGTTGCGCCTCGATGCGATTGCTGCGCGGGATGCGTTCAGACGGCTTCGAACGTCCATCCTGACGTTAGCCACGTGACGCGCGCCGCAAATCGGACCGACGTTCTGATCGAGCAGGTGCGCGAGATGATCGGTCAGCTCTCGCTCAGACCGGTTCGCGCCCCGATGCGCCTTGCGATCCTGGATGACGCGGAAACCCTGAATATCCCGGCACAGAATGCGCTCTTGAAAACTCTGGAAGAGCCCCCCGGTCATGCGATCCTGTTTCTGATCGCGTCCAGCGAGCGCGCCCTTCTCGATACCGTCCGTTCGCGCCTGCGCCTGGTCCATTTCGCTCCGCTGACGCCAACCGATATCGAAGCGGTGCTTGCGGATCGCGGCGATATCGACGCGACTCAGGCCGGCGCGATATCACGGTTGGCGCGTGGCAGCGTGGGGCGCGCGATCGAGCTTGCTCAGGGCGCGGAGCCTCCGCTTAAGCCCATCCTCGAGGCGCTCGCGCGCGTAGAATCGCTGGATCTTACGCAGACGCAGGCGCTCGCGCAGGAATTTTTCGGAAATCGCGAGCAGGCAGCCTCGAACTTTGAGTTGATCGCGCGCCTGCTTGAAGAAATACTGTGCAACAAGCTCTTACCCACAGCGTCCGTCGCCGCCGCCAATGAGTTTGGTGGTCTTATGAAGAAAGTCGGTGATTCGATGCGCGTCGAGGCGCTCGCGATGGCGATGCGCTCCGCCGTGCGTGGGCATAAGGCAGTCGACGAAATGGCGAATTCGCGTCTTCAAGGAGAGCAGTTCTGGATTTCTGTCACCCAGGCTGCGAAAGCTTCGTAAGTGCCTTCTGATACCGACGTTATCGATTCTTCCGGGGAGCGACCGAAGATCGTCGCGGTCAGCCTCCAGCCTGCCGGCCATTTGCGCAATTTTCTAGCCGGCGATGCTGAACTGCGACGCGGCGACAAGGTTGTGATCGAAGCGGACGCGGGCGCGCGTATCGGCACCGTCGAAGTGGAACCTCATGAAGCCGCGGCTACGTTGGATCTCACCGACGTTCAGCCGATCGTTCGGCTTGCCCAGGATCACGATTTCCAGGCCGAGGCCGATATAATCTCGCGTGAGGCTCGCGCCCGCCGCCTGTGCGTCGAGCGTATCCACGAGCGCAGCATGCCGATGAAGCTCGTCAACGTGGATTACGCGCTCGACGGCCGCAAGGCGGTTTTTTATTTCATCGCGGAAACACGCGTTGATTTTCGCGATCTGGTCCGCGATCTCGCCAATACGCTTCGGGTGCGCGTCGAAATGAAACAAATCGGGGCGCGCGACGAAACCAAGGTCACTGGCGGCGTCGGGCCGTGCGGCAGGGAGCTATGCTGTTCGTTGTTCCTGCGCGACTTCGAAGCCGTCACCGTAAAGATGGCGCGCGAACAGGGGCTGGCGCTGAATCCTTCGCGGCTGGCGGGGATGTGCGGGCGTCTGAAGTGCTGCCTGAAATACGAATTCGCGACCTACCAGGAATTGAAGAAGGGACTGCCCGCCGTGGGCAAGCGTGTGAGATCCACCAAAGGCGACGGCAAGGTAGTACGCCAGGACATCTTCAAGCGTATCGTGCTCATTCAGCGCGATGACGACGGCGGCGTGGTCGAGGCCACTCTGGAAGACCTCGTCACCAATCGGCCTCCCGAAGCACCCGCGTCCTGAGACACGCGGCGCACGCGCTGCTAAATACAAGTTGATGTCCGAAAGAATTCACATCACAACCGCCATCTTTTACAGCAACGGACCCCCGCATGTCGGCCACGCAGGCGAGGCGTTCGCGGTCGATACGTTCGCCCGCTACTGGAGGCGCAAGATCGGCCGGGGCAACGTATCGTTCGTTACCGGCACCGACGAGCACGGCGACAAGAATGCTCGCACCGCGGCAGAGCACGCGATGGCTCCGAGGGCGTTCGTCGATCAGATTGCCGCCACCTTCAAGAACGCCTTCGCCGAGCTCAACATCAGCGAGGACATTTTTGTTCGTACTACCGATCGCGTCCATTGGGGCTTCGTCCAGCGGATGCTCCAGCGCGCGTACGACAAGGGCGAAATCTATTATCGCGATTACGAGGGGCTCTATTGCGTCGGATGCGAGCGTTTCTACACGGAAAAGGAATTGCTGCCCGGCAACATCTGTCCCGCACACAACACCCCCGTCGAACTGCTGAAGGAAGGAAATTACTTTCTGCGGCTGGAAAAATATCGCGATGCGATTCGCGACCACATTCTGAAAAACCCCGATTTTATCCGGCCCGAGCGCTATCGCAACGAGGCGCTCAATATGCTCGCCGAGCCGCTGGACGATCTCTGCATCTCGCGTCCCAAGGCGCGGCTCGATTGGGGAATCGAGATTCCCTTCGATTCCAATTTCGTCTGCTACGTCTGGTACGACGCGCTCTACGCGTACTTGAGCGAGTTGCCCGACACTGGCGACGCGGCGCTAAGCCGGATTCTTCCCGTGACCGAGCACTTCATCGGCAAGGACATCCTGAAGCCTCACGCGGTGTACTGGCCCGCGATGCTGATGATCGCGGGACTCCCGCTGTATCGGCATCTCAACGTCCACGGGTGGATGAATTACAGGGGCGCGCGAATGTCCAAGAGCTCCGGCAACCTGCCGGACCCGCTGGAATACGAGCGCACATACGGGCCTGATATCCTTCGCTACTTTCTTGCGCGCGAGGTCGTCTACGGGCTCGACGGCGATTTCACCGAGGAACGGCTTGTCGAGCGATACAACGCAGACCTGGCCAACGACCTCGGCAATCTGACCAGCCGCGTGCTCACGATGGCCGCGCGCTATTGCGGCGGCGAAGTCAAAGCCGTCCCGGGAGCAAACGCGGACGAGCACGATCGCAAGATGGTGGAAGCGTTCGGCAACGTCGGGCCGAAAGTTGGCGCGATGGTCGAAGAGCTGGCGTTTCATCGCGCGCTTGAAGCGTTGTGGGGCGCGCTCGATGTAGCCAACAAGTACATCGTAGCAACCGAGCCGTTTAAGCTGGCGAAAGACCCGGCGTCGAAGCCGCGCGTCGAGCGCATCCTGGCGAATCTCCTTGAAGCGCTGCGCATCACCGCCGACGTGCTGGAACCGTTCATGCCGACGATGGCGCATCGGCTGAGCGACCTCCTCGAGGTCGACGAATCGATGCTCCGGGCGCCGTTCGGGCAAGGCCTCAAACCGGGCCATCGCGTGAAGCCCGCGGTAGCGCTGTTCCCACGAATCGAAACGAAACCGCAACCCTGAAGCGGTTTCCGCACCATCACACGATGGATCGCATCGTCGACACGCATTGCCATCTCGCCGATCCGCGCCTGCGCGACGACATTGATGACGTGCTCACACGTGCGCGCGAATCCGGAGTCGATCGTGTCGTTTCAGTCGGCGCAATCGGCTCGATCGAGACCGATCGACTGACGATCGACATCGCCGAGCGTCACGAGAATGTTTACGCCGCGATCGGAGTGCATCCGCACGATGCGAAAGACTGCAACGCCGCGCGCATCGAGGCGATTCGCGAGCTTGCGCGATCGCCGAAGGTCGTCGCAATAGGCGAGAGCGGACTCGATTTTCACTACATGCATTCGCCGCGCGAGGCGCAGGAAAATTCGCTGCGAGCGCATCTGAAGCTCGCGTCCGAACTTGCGCTGCCGATAGTCATCCATTGCCGCGACGCCGAAAACCGCATCGTCGCGATCGCGAACGAGATTGGGATGCCGCGGCGCGGCGGCGTGATCCATTGCTTCACCGGGAATCGCGCGGCGGCACGCGCGTTCGTCGAGCTCGGATTTCACGTTTCGTTTTCGGGAATCCTGACTTTCCGCAAATCCGACGAATTGCGCGAAGCGGCGAAGATCGTGCCTGAAGATCGTTTGATGGTCGAAACCGACGCGCCCTATCTGGCGCCCGAGCCCTATCGCGGCAAACGAAACGAACCTGCCTTCGTCCGCCGCACGCTCGAAGCCCTTGCAAAGACACGCGGCATCGGGGTCGAACGACTGGCTGCGACGACTTCAGAGAACGCCTGCAGGCTTTTCGGACTGGCGTAAAAGTCCCTGTCGGTTCATCCGAGCGGCGATCCTCCGAACAGCACCGGATGGAGCATCACCACTACCAACCATAGAACGACCCCGACCGCGATGGCCTTCCACGGCACGTCAGAGGCGGTCCAATGCTGGCGGCCGTCGACGAGCGCAGCGCCGGGAAAGAACGACGTCGCCGCCTCGATCGCGCGATAGGAATCGCCGATCTCGGTGCGTTTGCGGATGTCCTGATGGATTCCGCCGAAGATCGCCACGGCGGGGAAACTCCCGAAGAAAATCAAATCACCCGCGAACCCGTTCATCAGCATGTGCGCGAATCCAAACAACGAAAACGCGACAAACCCCGGATGGCGCGACACCTTGAGGATGCCTTTCGCCGCACTTTCCTTCTGCGCGCCCGACATTTCCGCACCGAAACCGGCGGGGCTCGGCGTCATGAGGCCGGCGGCGAAGAATACGAAAACGATCAGCATCGCGACCCATACGATCCATCGCGCAAAGGCGATGTTCCTGATGTTCCACAGCATCAGGCCGGCGTGCTTGTGATAGGCGAACGCGAGAACCAGCGGGACGAATGTCGCGAAGCTGACGAGAGAATAGACGCCCCGATACGCCTGCGCTCCCATCGCGTTCACGATCCGTGGTCGAATCACGCTGGAAGAGATTCCGATGTGCGTGATCAGAAACAGGCTGGCCCACAATGCGATAGCGGTTACAGGATCCATCTCGATGCGGTCTCCTCTTGTTTTCAGGCGGAGATTTTGAAACGGAGAAACCGCCACGCGTTCTCTACGGCCTGCTTCACGCCGGCCTCGACTATGTCGCCATGGGCGACGATCAGGCGATCGAAATTCCACGACATGATACGATCGAGCGATTGGCGCGCCGCGTATCGACGCCATCGGATTAGCGCTCGAAACGATCTCGGCACGGCAGGCTCCGCGAATGCGCCATCCAGCGTCAGCAAGGCGCGCGCGATAGCGGACTCGGTATGTGTAATGTTGAACATCAGATCAGTAAGGATAAGCGTCGCGCTCGTGCGATCGCAAAACACGACCTCGTTCAGGGGCGCAAACGCGCGAAAGACAATCTGATCGATCTGATCGCGCCATTCGGGCACGCTGTCGTCGTTGAGAATGCCGTCGAACTTCAGATCCTTGCGTTTGGCGTCGAGGCCGGGAGCCGCGAACATCCGTGCGTCAGGATAGGCGTCGCGCCATTGCGCGGCGTAGAGATGATGAAATCGATTCGGCGCGATTATGAATCGTACCGCACCGATCGTATCGACATCGGCGCGCAGCGAAGGATCGAGCGCGACCGGCGAATGCACCCATAAGTCGCCGTTCGCCAGGCGGATCAGCGTCATGCGGGTCCCGAGCTCGAGCCCGTAAAACTTCTGGGGACGTTCGTTAACCCAGAGATTCGAGGCGATTTGGCGCATCGTGATGTACGTCCGCGCGAATCATAGTCGCGCATCGTCGTGAAGGCCAACCGCCGAGCGAGAACCGATTTCACGCCGGCGGGGATGCGGGGTTATACGTATCGAGATGGATACCACATCGGGACTCGGGCTGCCGCCGCCGTTCGACGAGGCCATCCGGCGACACGAACGTGAGATTTTACGATTTATCTCCCGTGTCACCGGTAATCGCGACGACGCGCTCGACCTGTTTCAGGAAACCTGCCTTCGCGCCTATCGCGCGTGGCCGACTCTGGATTCCGAGAACGGCGTGCGCCCATGGCTTTTTCGAATCGCGACGAATCTATGTCGCAATCGGGCGCGCGACATGGCGCGGCGCTCGCGCGTCATTGTCGCGACAGGGCCCAACGTGACTGACCAGGCCGACGCGCATTCAAGTTTAAATCATTCGCGCGACGGCATGATCGATATCAGCGGCGCGATTCGCGCGCTTCCGGAAAAACAGCGCCTCGCGTTCGCCATGCGCAAGCTGACGGGCATGGATTACAGCGAAATCGCAGACGCGCTCGGATGCTCCCAGGAATCGGCGCGGGCGAGCGTCTATCAGGCGCTGAAGAAACTGCGGGCTTTGGAGTGATCATGAATTTCGAAACCGAAATTGAAAGTCTTGCCATCGATGAGGATTCGGGCTTCGATGCAATGCTCGCGGCGGCTCGCAAGCGCACGGCGCGGGCGTTGGAGCGAATCCGCCGCCCGCTCGCGAGAGTCGGCTTCGTCGATACGGGGCTCGGAAGGCTTTTTGTCGCAGAAGGACCGCGCGGAATCGTCACGATTCACTATCCGCACGGCGACAGCGTCAAAGGAGTCGTTCGGGAACTGAAGCAGCGCTTCGACCTCGCAACCGACGAGGCGGTTGCGCTCAAGATCGGAGCGAGCATCGATCGCGTGCTCAAGGGCGACCTGTCTGCGCTCGATCAGCGTATCGATCTCACGCTGGCCGGCGAGGGCTTCCAGCGACGCGCTCTTGAGAAGCTGCGCAAGGTTCCGCCGGGCGCCGTCACGACGTACCAGACGCTCGCGGCGATAAGCGGAGAGCCGAACGGGCAGCGCGCGGTCGGCAACGCGATGGCGTCGAATCCGATTCCGGTTTTCGTCCCGTGCCATCGCGTGATTCGCTCCGACGGCGCCATCGGAAATTACGGCGGCGGCGTGGATCGCAAGGTAGCCCTGCTGCGCGCGGAAGGATTCGCGCTCGGAAAACAGCTAAAGGTCGGCGACGAGGCTGTCTATGGGCATCAGGGCACGCATATCTTCTGCCGTCCTACGTGCAGCGCAGCGCGGCGCGCAAATCGGGCCCGGATGCTGATCTTCGCCGACGCCGAGCACGCCCGTCACGCAGGCCTGCGCGCGTGCAAGCTGTGCCGTCCAGCCAGCGCCGCGTGAAGATCGGTTTCTTCGCTTCTCGATAAAGTCGCCGGCGGTAAAGCCGGAAACAAAAAGGCGCTCCCCATCGGGAACGCCTTTTCACCGTCAAGTTTTCGATTCCTATTCCGTCTCGTTTTGCTGTTTCATCTGCTGGATTTCGCGGCGCTGCTGTTCGATTTGCTGCTGCTGTTGCTGGATTTGCTGCTGCGTCTGCTGATTGGCGGTCTCCTGATTCTGCATCGCGTTTCCTACTGCATAGCCGCCGATGCCGCCGATTGCACCGCCGATCGCCGCTCCCGCACCCGGAGAACCTACCGCGGCTCCGATGATCGCGCCGGTGGCGGCTCCGATACCTGCGCCGCCGAGAGTGCCCTTTTCACGAGTCGACAGAGGCTGTCCGCTGCAGCCCGTGGCGATGACGAGACCAGCAAGCGCAAGTGCCGCCACCATGCTCTTTCCAAACCTCATAAGACATACCTCCGGTTGTATGGGAAGCCTATTCCGTTTCGCTTTGTTGCTGAAGCTGCTGAAGCTCGCGGCGCTGCCGCTCGATCTGCTGCTGTTGCTCCTGAAGCTGTTGCTGCGTCTGCTGATTGGCTATCTCCTGATTCTGCATCGCGTTGCCCGCCGCAAATCCCGTCACTCCTCCAAGCGCGCCGCCTATGGCTGCGCCAGCGCCGGGCGAGCCCACCGCGGCGCCTATTATCGCGCCGACCGCAGCGCCTATGCCCGCGCCTCCGAGAGTGCCCTTTTCGCGCGTGGAGAGAGGTTGTCCGCTACAGCCCGAAACAAAAATCGCCGCGGCCACACCGATTACGCCCGCAGCCACTATGTTTACTCGCATCTTCCTCCGCTTTCTCCCGCAACTCCTAACTCGAGCTGTTCACATCATAGCACCTGATGTGCAACGCCGAATACGATAATGGGAGCGGCCAAACTCGGCAATCGTTTTCGATACGGCGTCGCTCGATCACCTACGATTCCGGTTGCAAACGTCGTTTTTGGTGCATCGCTCGGTCGAAATTGCGATTCACGGCAGGAGCGCGAAGGCGCGCGTTGGCCCGCCCGTCCCCTTGGCGATTTTCATTGGGATACAAAAGATCGTCGCACCTTTGGGCGGCAACTTGTCGGCATTGGCGATATTCTCGAAACCGGGTTTGTTCGCCCCAAGCCATGTCTGATGGACTTTGAAGTCCTTTGACGCGCCGCGATCGATGCTGGCGGTGTCGACCGCTATGGCTGCCGCCTTTCGATTACTCAACAGCCACTGCGCGGCTTCGGGTGAGAATCCCGGAAAGCGAAGGTTCGCGGTATCCCCCGGCTTGTCGGTCCCCATGTAGCGCTTGCGATCCGTCCAGAAACGGCCCCATCCCGAGCGCGCAACGACGATCGCGCCATCCGGGATCTGACCGTACTTTTTCTCCCACGCGGCGATATCTTCGACCGTCAGCATTGCGTCGGGATCGCCGGCGGCGCGCTCGGAGAAATCGATTACCACGGCAGGACCGATACAGTCCGCAAGCGGAATCTGGTCGGCGTAGATGCCGTGTTCGTTGAAATGAATCGGCGCATCCAAGTGGGTGCCGCCGTGTTCGGGCGCGGCGTATTTGGCCGATGAATAGAAATATCCGCCTTCGGTTTTCCCGAATTTTTCGAACTCGTGCTCGAACGGTTTTTCGGTGGGCCAATAGACCGTGGTTGAATCGAAGCTATGGGTCAGATCGACGATTTTCGCCGTATCGATCGCTCCCGCATAACTCGAAGTCGCCGCAACTCCCATAATCGTCACCGCGCATAGGATTTGACCGAATTTCATCGCACTGCCGCCCTCCCCTTGTGTCGCAATTTCACCATCCAACGACCTGCGCCGCCATCACCGGCATAATCTGGCCGCGAGGATCGCACGCTCCGCTGAGCACGCCCGAAGACGGTTCGAATTCTACCGCCAGCACGTGGCCTTCGCTCCAGTCGGTACGGACTTCGATTTTATGCCCGCGCGACGCAAGTTCGTTTACCACAGTTTCATCTATGCGCTTCTCGATCCGCACCGCGCCCGGCCGCGCATTGTGCGGATAGAAGCTCGACGGAAAATGCGCACTCGAAAACTTGGGCGATTCCACCGCCTCCTGGAGGTTCATCCCGAACTCGACAACATTGAGGAAGAACTGGAGCGTCCATTGATCCTGCTGATCGCCGCCGGGCGTGCCGAACGCAATAGCACGCCCATCGGGACCGATCGCAAGCGACGGCGACAAGGTCGTTCGCGGGCGCTTGCCGGGAGCAAGCGCATTGGGATGACTCGGATCGAGATAAAACGTCTGCATCCGGGAACCCAGGGGAAATCCCAGCTCGGGAATCACCGGCGAACTCGGAATCCATCCCCCGCTCGGCGTAACCGCGATGATATTGCCGGCGCGATCGCACGCGTCGACATGGACGGTTCCGCTGCCCCATCCGCGCGACGACACAGCCGAACCCGCAAGCGCGCTCATCTTGCGAGGATCACCCGGGCGCAATTCCATCGAGGCACGCTCGCGATCGATTAACGCTCGTCTCAACTCGGCGTACCTGCGCGAGAGCAATCCATCGATCGGCACGTCGACGAATTCCGGGTCGCCGTAATAGGCTTCGCGATCGGCGAAAGCGAGCTTCGACGCTTCGGTGACCAGATGGATGTAGTCTGCGGAGTTGTGTCCCAATTGCGCGAGATTGTAGCCCTCGAGCAAGGCGAGCTGTTGCAGAAAAACGGGACCCTGCGACCAGGGGCCGCATTTCGAAACTGTGATGCCGCGATACGATAGGGTGGCGGGGGCCTCGACGCGCGTTTCAAATTTTGCGAAGTCTCCGAGCGCCAGCAGTCCGCCGTTCGCATCCGACCACGCAACGATCTCTCGAGCGATATCGCCTCGGTAGAAACGATCGCGCGCCGCGTTGAGCGCTTGCGTACGACCGCGATTTCGCACCCCGGATTCAGCGTCGAGGATTTTTCGATAGAAGCGGCCAAGGGCGGGATTTTTCAGAACAGTGCCGGGCTTGGGCACGTTCCCATCGGGCAGGTAAATCGCGGCCGTGGACGGCCATTCCTCGTGGAACTTTTTGACGAAATTCCGAATCGACGCACCCGCGCCTGCGTATTGCGCATCGGCGGACAATTCAGCGCCGCTCAAACCGGGATGGACCGCAAACCCATCCTCGGCAATTTCCAACGCCGGTTCGAGTACCTGCGCGAGGCTCATCGTCCCGAACTTTGATAATGCGGTTACGAACGCATCGAGAGCAGCGGGTACTCCCGCTGCGAGCAACCCGCTAGGTGGAACCAGTTCGAGTCCGAGCGAACGATAGTGTTCGATTGTGGCGCGCTGCGGCGCAATCATGTTTCCGTTTATCGCGAATACTTCAGAGCCGCCGGCGGGACGGATAAGGATCGGCGCTTCGCCGCCAATTGTATGCATGTGCGGGTTGACGATTCCCTCGACAAACGCTGCCGCAATCGCAGCATCGATTGCGTTGCCGCCCAACGTGAAAATCCGGGCCCCAGCGGCAGCCGAAAGATAATGCTCGCTGGCGATCATCGCGTGCCGTCCCATTACGAGTGGATAAAGCGACATTTTTTCACTCCAATTCGCAAAATCCTGATGCCTGGCCGTGCGTTCCGCATCGAATCCGAAAGTGACACAAAACGTGCAGGAGTGTGAACCATAAGCGGCGCTCAATAAACAAATAATGTTTTGTTATTGCGCCAGCCCGCAAAAAATGATTCATTTTGATGAGCAGAGACGAAAAATTGTTCTCTATTCCGGTGCGGATGAGGCGAATGGTCAAGCAATTTTGAGCGTCCAATTAACAGGCGCGATGATTGCTTAACCTGATCGACGAGGATGCGGAACGGATGCTGGAAACAGCAACCGTGGAAGGAAATAGAATGAACACGCAAGCAGTTTCCGACTTTTCCGGTAAACGATGCCGCCTGCTCAAACCTGTGCGTGACCACGAAGGACGCGCGCGTTTCGGCGAGCAGCCGACGATTCTGCGCCAGATTAACAACCTGGACCGATCGATGTATCTGGTTCAGTTTTCCGACGGTGCGACCACGTTTCTTTTCCCAGACGAAGTAGCTGTGGACTGAACGTCAGCAGCGCGTGGGGGCGGGTACTTCCTCCCGGCCCACCCTCACTCGATTCGTCGCCTCCCGCCGGGCGCAATCGAAAACCCTCTCAGTTCCCTTCGCTGAGAAAGTCCCCCGCTTTGTAAAGCGCTGCGATCGTCTTCGCATCGACGATTTCCCCGCGCCGTATCATCTCCAATGTTTCGTCCAGCGCGATCATCTCGACACGGATGATTTCGTCGAAATCGCGCTCGGCTTGCGCAGTTTGCAAATCACGGGCGAGGAACAAATCGATCCGCTCGTCACAGAAGCCGGGTACCGTAACGATGTGCCCCAGCGAGTCCCATCGTTGCGCGGCGAATCCGGCTTCTTCGATCAACTCGCGCCGGGCACATTCCAGTGCGTTCTCCGATCCGTTCTTCACGCCCGCCGGCACTTCCCAGATCGTTCCGCCGACTGCGTGACGGAACTGATGAATCATCGCGACGCGGCGATGCTCGTCGAGCGCCACGATCGCGGCTGCGCCGGGATGTCGAATCACCGCAAGGTCCAATTCGACGCCATTTGGCAGCGTCACGTGCTCGATGCCAATATCCACCGGCCCGCGCTTCAAAATCGATCGACGGTTTTTCACTTTTTCTCGTCTCCGCTCTGCTCCGACTCGAAAGCGCTCACGCGCTGCGCGGCGCAGCGCCGCGCCCCTTCGGGTTTTGTATCGAGGATCCCTGTTGATTCACAGATTGCCCCTTTGCGCGTAACGCGCCAGTATTCTTGAACGACAATCCGGGCGCGCGCGCATGGAAAAGGTAATCATCCCGGTCTATTTCGATTACGCCTCGACGCTGTGCTACATCGCATGGCGGATCGTCGGCCAGCTCGAGGGCGAGCTCGCCTTCGAAGCGCTATGGAAAGGCGTGCCGATATCGATCCGCGACTTCAAGGCGAAAAGCGGACGCGAGCTGGGACCGCGAGAGCGCGCGAAGGTGCTGTCGGTCGCGGCGGAAACGGGAATCAATGTTGCGCCGCCGCCAAAATGGCTCGATTCCGACGCCGCCCTTCAGGGCGCCGAACTGGCTCGCGAAGCGGGAGTGTTTCGCGCCTACCACGACGCGGTATTTCGGGCCGCATTCGAGGACCGCACTGACATTGGCGAGATCGATCTCCTCGCGGATATTGCAGGGCGCGCCGGGATGGATCGCGTGCGCTTTGTCGCCGACCTCGCCAGCGAGCGAATGGCGTCGCGTCTCTCCGACAACAAGCGCGAGGCGGATGCGTTCTCGGCGCTCGGATATCCGAGTTTCCTGCTTGGCGACTTCACGCTGACGGGAATCCAGCCCGCCGAGACGATGCGGATGCTTTTCACGCGCTATCTGAACAAGCGCGCCTCGGAGCCGATCAACTGATTCAGCATAGGGCCGTCGAGGCCAGGGAATCCGCGTCGTATGGCGCCTTTTGATTGAGCATAGTTCAGGAGAATAGACTACGAAAGCGCGCGTAAGTGGCTGATATTAAAAGAGAATTCGAGCGCTGCTCATTTGGGTTCGTTTCGTAATTTTCGATTCCGCGCGCTTCTCATCGCC
>Ga0335069_10009424_pt1 | contig 13903 bp, 10 predicted proteins | sample Lox_Sample_11_FD_206714 | JGI IMG/M metagenome (GOLD analysis project Ga0335069, IMG submission 206714) | Soil microbial communities from Loxahatchee National Wildlife Refuge, Florida, United States - Lox_Sample_1.1 | ecosystem: Environmental > Terrestrial > Soil > Wetlands | place: USA... | reverse complement strand
AGATCGTCAATTGCAACAGCCCCTGGGCCAGCGTGAGGTCTTCCTGGCCTTCGATCAAGACGGAAGGCCGCGAAATGCGGATACCCGAGCTTGTCGCCGAAGCTGGCATAGTTAGTACGCCGTTAGCCTGTGCTCGCGCCGTTGCTTCATGAGGGCCGCTTTCTCAATCTCGCGCAGCGCCTTGGGAGAAGGAGTCGAACTCTCCGGTGCCGGTTTGCCGCTCGACTCGGACCTGGTCGGCGGCGCGGGTGCGACTTCGAACTCATTGATCACGACTGCCATGGCTTGCTTCCTCGCTTATTCCACCGGCAAATTGACACTGGGCGGATTCAGGTTGATTAGCTGGCCGGGTTGCAGCAGCCGCGGATTCTCAATGCCATTTGCCGAAGCAATCGACTGCCAATCCACGTTCGCCCCGATGCCACCCTGTGCCGCCGCCAGGCCCTGCAAACTGGAGCCGGTTGGGGCCTCGGTCATCGGCGCGGTGCCGGGCGCAGAGCCGCCTCTGAGCGTTGCCGGTGGCGGGGCGTTGGCCGCGTTGAAGGTGAATGCGGTGATCTTCTGCTGCGAAAGCGAGATGCCGACCGTCGCGCGCAGCGGACGCCCTTCGAATGAAAACAACTCCAGTGTCTCCTCCATCGACTCCATCATTCCGTCGAATTGAAACGACCCCCACACCATCCGCACGGCCGGGGGAATATATTTCTTGGGAGCGCTGGGCGGATCTCCAGCCGGAGTTATGAAGTAGGCAACGCGCTGCGTGAGCTGGCGAACGTCATCGACTTGCGGCAAGCCCTGGGGGATCTCGCTCGTGACATCGAACGCCAGGGTAACCGACAACTTGGTCGTGCCCGCGCCCACAAACTGCTGCGCCTGCGGGCCGCTCTGGTCTCCCGACCCTGACGGCGCCGCCACCTGGTTGGCGAAGCTTACCTTCAGCGAGTCGGGATTGAACTGGACGATGGTCCACTTGTCCTTATTGATCTCGTTCTTGAAGTCGGCGTCGAGCTGCCGGAGCTCGGCCTTGGCGAGTTGCGGAACGTCAGGCATCAGGCGCCTCCTTGTGGCCGCTTCAGGGTCAGCGACTGGTAGCTGAGCTGCATCTCTTCAATGGCCACGGTTCCGTCTTTGGCATTCAGAGTCGGCGCTTTCAGCTTCGTGAGCAGGCACTTCTTCAGCACGAAACGCACCAGTTCCTGCTTGTGGTCGGAGGATAGGATAACCACGTCCACATCGCCTCGCAGTTGCTTCCTAAGCTGCTGCGGATTCGCGTGCTGCAACGCATCGAACCAATCCCAAAGGTCGAAATTGTTGGTGGCGCCCCGCTTGAATGTGGCAACTCCATAGGTAACGGCGCCCACCATGCGAATCTGTTGCGTGTTGTTACCGCCCTCGCGCAGCGTCTTGACGTCCATGGTCATGTCAAGCCCGTCGCAATCGGAGAAGGCGGCGTTGCAAAGCTTCGGCCCGATGAAGGGAACATTAATCTCCACCGAAAAGTTGAATGAAGTGAACGGGTACATAACGGATGCAGCCATGGTTCATGCACCGCCTTCCGTGACAAAAGTGCGATCCGCGGTTTGCAACAAACGGATGGTAAGGAAGCGCATCGGCAATGACGGCGCAACCCGCAGTTCCACAGTGAAATTGCCCTCTTCCATCGCTTGCCGCGTGTTGACGCTGTTGTCTGTCACGACCTGGAACGCTTCACGCGCGGTTCGCCCCGCGAAGGCCCCTAACAGCAGCAAGCTGTCCAGCAGTGTCTCAAAACCGCGCTGCACCGCCCGCCGGAACTCGTCGCCGTTGGGTTCGAAGACGTACTCAGTGCCGGCGCGCAGGGCCGTCTTGCGCAGGAAAGACAGCAGCCGCCGCACGTTGATCGGCGAGTAATCTGGATCGTCGTTCAGGGTGAGCTGGCAGAGGCAAAGGAATCCGTTTGGCTCCTGGCGCACCAGATTGATCAGCGAGTCCTGCAGCATCTGGCGCGATGCGCGCGGAATCGCCGGAATCATGTCCACGACGCCATGCAGCGGTTCGTTCGCCGGCGAGATCCAAGGGCCGCGCTGCCAGGAGCGCAGCGCCATGATTCCTGCCATGGCTCCATCCGGGGGAATGGCGCGCAGGTTCAGCAGATCGTTCTCCTCGCGGCCAACCAGCCAAGGGTGATACAAAGCGCCGAATCCAGATGCGGTTTGTTCGTTGCCGTGCAGGGAAGACTTGAGTTCGACTGCGTGCGCCGCAGCTTCGTTCTCGCGATAATGCTGCGGGAGGGCAAGCACAGCGAACATGTCGCCGCGAGCGGCACACAGGCGTAGCAACGCGCCGTGAACCGAGAGCAACGTCTGGTCGCTGTAAAGCGCCGCGGGAGTGACCTGCCAGTCACTGAAAGATTCAACCCGCAGCGCGACGCCGTTGGAGTAATCGCTCGATATGCTTCCAACCTGGCGCCGTACGCGATAGAAGTAATCGCCTGCTGACTGCCCATAGATCGTGTAGTGACCCGAAGATCCCTGGTAAATCACCTCTGCCGTAACGAACCCCGGCTCGACCGCCTCCTCAAGAAAATCGGTGTAGGCGTCCGTGGTCTGCGTTGAAGCCCAACTAAGCTCGTACTTGCCCGCTTCAATCCGCGAAAGCTCCAGCAGCGGTGCCTGCACAATGAGCATGTCGCAAGGCTGAAATTCATCCAGGCGGGGAGCGGGAACCCGTGGCACTGGTTGCTGCTGGCGGCAGTCAAGGAAGCGCCACCATTCCGAATGCAATAGTGGCGAGGAATCCGGCGGTGAGGCCAGGGGAGCGTTGCGTGCTTCCGACCACCCAAGCTGAACCGCGTCGGGCACCGCGATGATCGTGGCCTCATCAATGGCCAGCGCGGCATGGATGCCCGTCAGATTTCGCGGCTGTCCGCTCTGATACCGGATGTAGTCGGCCTCCTGCTGCAGATCGGCCGCTGAGCTGTCGGCAAGCGCCGGATCGAGGAAGAGGCCCGCTCCGAACTCCGATAGACCATTGCGAACGATGGCATCAGTAGCGTCAGTCCGATCGGGACCCGCGAACGCCTGCGGAAGCGCACCGACTCCGAGCGGAAGATAGTGGCCGCCGGTGCCTTCTCCGGCCAGCGGAAAACGGGGATGGGACGCCTCAGCCCACTGGTCGGTCAGCTTGTCGGCGGTATATAACTCGACATCTGACGGGAGGCCGGCCCAGTAACGCGGGTGCGAGGGTGCGAACCCCAGCTCGGTGAGACTGTAGAGCATGGACCCGCTCTGCACGAAGAGGTCCATGTTCAGCCGCTCGCACACTGGCAGGACAGATGGGCGCGATGGTGGCGAGTTCAACTGCCAATAGAAACTCCTAGCGGTGACGCTTACGGTCAAACTGGCGCCGCTGCCCGGCGGAGGAGAGCTTTGCGCACCTGGAGCGATCACGTCAACGAACATCCAAAGCGCATCACCTGCATCGGCAAAACTCAGCCGCAATAGATCGCCTGGGCTCACTTCGTCACGGCTGATGAGCCGAAGTTGAACGGAAAGCGGGGAGTCGTTGAAGCTGAGCACTTCGAGGGCTTCGGAGCGCAACGCCGCCCCGACGGCGATCTCGTCGCACCAGCTTCCTTCCGAGCGCGCGCGTGCGTACGCCTGCACCGGCGCGCCATTTTGTAGCGCGAATACACCGGGGATGGGAAAACGGTTCGCGGAGGCCAGAGGACCGGCCACGCGCACAACCCAGCATCGCCTTCCACCATTGCGGAAGAAGGCGCGCACTGCCGAAGGCAATCGGGCGTACACCTGCTGACTGGTCGCCGGATCGGCCGCAATGGCGAGATCGTCGCCGAATATTTCCTCGAACCGCGCAATGTCCTCGACCCAGATCGGCGTCTGAAGGGGCCCGCTGGCGGCAAAGCCGACGAAGACGGCGATATCCATCCGCATCAGAGCCACAGGCGCGGGCGGCGCCACTACGTCGAACTGAATTCCCGGCAGCCTCGTCGAAATCGGCATGGACGCCCTACTCCATCTCCAGACGTTCGTAGGCAAGCACCAGCTCTTCCATGGCCACATCCGTGCCTTTGGCATTCATCGGACCACTGGTGTGCTTGATGATGCGCGCCCGCAGCAGCTTCCACGTCATCACTACGTCGGTGTGGCTTTCGTTCTGCAACTGCACTGTCACTGTGCGCAGCGCGTTCTGGTCGCCGTTGCGAATGTCATTGAGCCAGTTGTACAGGGTGAGCGAGCCAATGACGCCGCGCTTCATGGTGACGTCGGTTGACTTGTTCATTCCCGTGATCTTCATGACGCTGTTTTCTTTGTGGTTGCCGTTGCGGTACTCGGCGACTGTGACTTCCATTCCGATACCGCTCACTTCCTGAAAACCGGCGTCCGGCCCGTTGGTGTTGCCGGTGCCCAGGTCAACCAGGAAGTTGAACTGCACAAACGGCCTGTCGCGAAGAGTTGCCATGAAAGCCTCCTGTTACTGGCGATCGGCGGTCCATTGACCGATGCGGAAGATGACGAACTCGGCCGGGCGCAGCGCGGCCACGCCGATCAGACATACAAGCCTTCCGTTGTCGAGATCGTTTTGCGTCATGGTGGAACGGTCGCAACGCACGAAGTACGAAGTCTCCGGCTTGTCACCCAGCAGCGCTCCGTTCTGCCACTCGTTCAACAAAAAATCCGATATGGTGCGCCGCACGTTGGCCCAAAGGATTGGCCCGTTGGGTTCAAACACCGCCCACTGCGTGCCTTTGTCGATAGAGTGCTCGAGGTACGCGAAATACCGCCGCAGGTTGACGTACTTCCACTCCGGGTCGGAACTGATGGTGCGCGCTCCCCACAGGCGATAGCCACGGTCTTCAAAGAAGCGGAAGCAGTTAATTCCGAGCGGATTCAACACGTCCTGCTGCGCTCTGTTCAGGATGCTCTCGAAGCTGATGGCCAGGTTGACCACTTCGTTGGCCGGGGCCTTGTACACTGCGCGCTGCACGTCATTGCGGGCGTAGATTCCGGCAACGAACCCGGAAGGCGGAAGATTGATTTCCTTGTTGGTCACAGGATCGAGGATCGTCACCCACGGGTAGTACAACGCGGCGTAGCTTGAGTCGAGCTTGGCCCTGAGGGCGCGAACGTCGGCGATGCTTTGCCCATTGCCCGAGTCCAGCACGGCAATGCGATATCGCATGCGCTCGGCATGCGCGATCAGCAATCCAAAGACGGTGGCCGCCTCATCGCGCCAAGCAGGATTCTGATAATCGAACGTAGAGCCGGGAGCTGCAACGATCGAGACTTCGTCGATGTCTTCGAGTGCCTTCAGGCCGGTCTTGATTGTCGTAGTGGGATCGGCTGTGCCCTCGTACGCGCCCGCGGAGGGCCGGTCACCGTCGTTCCCGCCCTGCAGAAGGATGTCGATGGAACGTGCGACATCGGTGGAGTTGGGATCAAGCAGATTGCCCTGCAATCCCGGTGCCGACGCTAGAAGCGCTTCCAGCAGCGATAAGCCGTCGTCAGCGCCAGATAGCGTGATGACGATCGGGATCGTACGCGCTGCGCCCAGGCTGTCGGGTTGCGCCGAGAACTGCGCCTCGATCGAATCGGAAACGCCGTTGATCTCGTGGCTGCGGTCCAGCGCCAGTCCGGAGTAAACCCACGTCGAGAGGTTCGGGTCGTTGGGATAGATCGTGATTGTCGCCGTGATAACTCGGATGTGGTCTCCCGCATCCGGGTCGGTGCTGGGATGAAGATCGCTCAGCTTCCTGACCTCACCACCGGCCGTGTGGAACCTCCAACTCTGCTGTCCCGGGTCCGTATCGAAGAAAGACTCGGCGCGCGCGAAGACAGCGGCCGGAGGGCTCGACAGAGGGCTGCCTTGCCCCAGCAAAACGAGGATATCGTTGTCGAACAAACCGCGGGCCGCCGGCCGTCCTGTGCTTACATCTTGGGCCAGGACGTTATCTCCCAATAACAGCGTGATGCGCACGTGCATGTTGCCGAACTCGCCGGGGAACCGGGCTTGCACCTGAATGTCCGCGCTTCCCGAACTGATGGTGAAGACAGCTTTTCCGTCTGCTGATTCACCAGCACCGAGCGCCGCCAGGGGCGTGAAAACGCGCGTGACATAGAGCTTGGTCCCACCCTGCTCGAAAAACGCGCGCGCAGCGTGCCACATGTAGTTGTGCATTGTGGTGGGGCCGCCGAACTCCAGTTGCTGGCGATCGCCGTAGGTTCTTTCGAACTCGCCGATGCTGGTGATCACATCGGGAGGGATGTCGATCGGCCCATAGCGCGTGGGACCGATGAATCCGGTCGTGGTCGTTCCGAGTCCTTCGATAGACTTGGCTCGATAAGAGACTTCCTCGACGTAAACTCCCGGTGATAAGTACTCAGGCATGTCAGGCTCCTTGCAACTACAGCGGTGATATGGCCAGTGTCACCAGCAGCACGGGCAACTCCCGGCCGCTCCTCGAATCGAGCGATCGCAAAACCAGGTCGGTGCCAAAGCTCAGTTGGAATTCGTCTGCGGAAGCCGTGTGCGCGCTGTCCTGCCAAACGGTCGCGGGGTGCTGCCGCAGAATCTGGTTCAGATCCGGCACGGCTTTCACAGTTGGTATGCGGCTGTACGACACCGACATCGCGACGGACCAGCTTTGGCTGGTGAGATTCGGCGCGCTCAGCGGCGACGTAGTTCCCGATCCGCCAGGTTCGGGATACGACTGAAACAGGGCAACGACGCCGCGGTCATCCGCCAACGCGGTGACCGGCGGAAGTCCCGGTGCTTGCGAACTCAACAACGCCCATGCTGCTGGCGCATTCGCGTCGTCATCCCACAGCGTGGCATAGATCGCGCCCGCCGGTCCGGGCGGAATGCGCGACGGGCTGGAGAACACTGGCAGCCAGTCGGGACCGGGGGTCAGCGTGTTCGACAACGGACTGTCCCAGAGCGCGAATATGCCTCGTACCGGGAGCATTACGGAAAACTGGTACGGGAGGTAGCGCAATCTCGAATCGGAAACCTGCACGGTGTAAGGCGTTACCGGAGGATTGGCCGCCCAAAACGCTTCATCGCCCGTTCCATTCTCGAAGCCCCGCAGTCCGGGCAAACCGGGAAACGAGTACATTCCGCTGGGTCCCACGGTTGCCGTGGTGAGAAGTTGCGGGAAGCTGTCGGGCCAGGCAACGACCGTGAGACCGGCCTCTGCCGGAGCGGTGTTCGCCACATCCCAGAAGCGCACGCCGAAGGGCGCCGTCAACGTGAGCTGTTCGAGTACCAGCACCGATGTCGTCATGGCCTGACCACCTCACCGCTGCGCAGCACGCGCGTCTGCACCGGCGCGCCCTCAACCAGCTCAAGCTGCGACTCCACCCCAATCATCCGCGCGATGTAACAGACAGACGGCTGGGTGTTGGGTTTCGCCACATCCCAGATCGCGCCCATGTCGTAGATGGAGACGGTCTCCATGGTCACGTCCACCGTTTCGTTGGGCCGGAAGGTGTCTGCCTCCGGGCCGCCATGGTTAAGTAATCCGGCCGGCAGGATGGGTGTGTCTTCCAGGATGCGCATCGCCCAGCCCAGCAACCGCTGCTGCTTGGCCGCCTCTCGCGCCCAGCTGGACAAGAGGTAATGCAGATTGATGGGCAGCGCTTGACGGTATCGCCGGCCATCGGCGGCGATGCGTGGTGGATAATTGCGAATCTCTCCGGCGGGACTGATCCGATAGAGGTACAGCGACACACCCTCTTCCATGGGAGATTGGAAATCTTTTGCCTGGTAGAGCTCAAAGCGGGACGACCCGAACTCGTCGCGCGGAACTCCACCGGCAATCAACGCCAACATGGCCTGACCGACCGCTGCGATGGCGTTGGCGCTGGCCATTTCAGGCCCTCCTCCCCGCGATGGGACCCACTTTGCTTTCGTACTGTTCCAGCAGTTCGTGCAACATGGCGAACAGCGTCTTCGCAGACAGCGGTGTCAGAATGATTCTGGTGTGTACCAGAGCGTCCTGGCTATCGTCGTACGACTGGCCGAAATCCAAGAGAAACTCCGATTCCGTAAATGCAACTTCGAAATGATTGGAGGACCGTCCTTCAACCGGCAATACCCACCTGCCTCAGTTTGCACACCGGCTTATGCAAGGCTCGCGCCAAATGGAAGACACGCTAAGTGGTCGTATTCAAGGAGACTTGGCCACGCGGAGCCGCGGGACGTAACAGCGCCGGGTGTTACAAATTGTCATAGGTGATACGAACAGGAGACCCATTTCGCGGGAGAAAGACTCAGGGCACGACATCCGGTGCGTGAGAACTCGTGCGCGGAAAAGTGGCTGGATGAAGGCGGCACGCAATGGCGAAAACCTGGCCGAGGGCGCGAGACAGTGCAGCCCAGCGTGGAAGCGGCTGTTGCGAGACTCCCTGGCCGGCGACGCTGGTGGGAGCGAATCCCGCAGATTCGGTTTCAAACCAGCCACAGTGCGGAAGCATGGGATTAGCCGGGGTGGAAGCCCGCGTTCAAGTGGGAAGAAAATGCGAGCCGCGGCAGCGGAGACACGGGCTCTGTGACGGCCTCGTCAGGGCTGGGTAAAATGCGAAACGATTTCGAGTCCCTTAGGGATTCCCTCTCGCGCAGACTCCTTCGGCCCTGCCGTTATGCGGTTATCTTTGTTTCCGTGCAATCGCGCTGGCGCGCTGAAGATTCATCACCAGGCGTGGCCGATCTCCGGCCTGCGCCTGCGATGCCGTATTTCCCCATCTTGCGATACAGTGTCATACGCGAACAGGAGAGTTTTTTCGCGGCTTCATTGCGGTTCCAATAAGCCGAGTCCAGCGCGCTCAGTATGTTCGACCGTTCATCGGAGTAGGGTGACTTGGTGGATTTCAGGCGGTGGCGAATGTCAATCGGTATGTCGGACGCGCGGATGGAGCGCGAGGAGGAAAACACCAGGACCGACTCCAGTACGTTGCGGAGTTCGCGCACGTTTCCCGGCCAGTCGTATTGCTGCAATCGATGGACCACGTCACCTTCGACGTTGCGTGCCCCTGCACGCTGTTGCACAGTCAAGTCGTGCAAGATGTGATCGACCAGCTCGGGGATGTCTTCCAACCGTTCGCGCAGCGGCGGCAGAGAAAGCCGCACTACGTTCAGCCGGTAGTAAAGGTCCTTGCGAAACCGCTTTTCCTCGACCAGCCGCTCGAGGTCCTGATTGGTGGCCGCGACCAGCCGCACATGCACTCGCGTATCCACATTGCTGCCCAAACGTTGGATGACTCGAGTATCGACAGCGCGCAGTATCTTGGCTTGCGCCATCAACGACATCTCTCCGACTTCGTCGAGGAACAGCGTGCCTCCCGCGGCGTGTTGCAGCTTGCCTTCGTGCGCATTGTGGGCCCCCGTGAAGGCGCCGCGCTCGTATCCGAAGAGTTCGCTTTCCAGCAGCGTTTCAGGCACTGCCGCGCAGTTCACGGCGACAAATGGGCGCGCGCGGCGGCGGCTTCGCTCATGGATCATCAGCGCAACCAGCTCTTTGCCGGTGCCGCTCTCGCCGGTAATGAGGACACTGCAATCGGCCGATGCTACCTTCATCACCTGTTTGCGAATCTGGCTCATCGCGGCGCTGCTCCCGACCAGCGTGGCGCCATCGGGCGACTCGTGAGCGAGATCCGATACACTGCGGCAATCGGAGTGGTGCGCCAGCAATGACGCGATCGTCTCCCTGGTCCTTTCGGGCAGAGCGGCGTGGTCCAGAACATCGGACACCCCGGCCTTCATGGCCGCGAGGGCGAATTCGACGGAGACTGTCGGGGTCACCAGGAGCAAAGAGCAATGACGGTCGCAGCTCCTGATCTCGTTGGCAAGCTGCAGGGCTTGATCGTCTTCACAGGAGGCGATCAGAATAACCATGCATTCTGGAGCGAATTCCTGCAGCAACGAAAACAGTTCCGTCCTGCAAGCGGCGCATGCCGTGACCAATCCGCTAGCCGCCAGCGCGCCCTTGAGGGCCGCTATCTGCGCTGCAGGCTCACGCCCGAACAGTATAGCTCTCTCCAGCACGTGACCTCCCCGTACCGTGACTGTCCTTTGAGATGAACGCAGACCGAGGAGCGCAATTCCTAAAGTAGTACTGCAGCGCAACCGAAAAGACAACCATTTTGTGTCAATGGATCGTGAATTTGATAGCCAGACCGTCCACTCGAACGGCCCTTTTTTGCGCATGACAAGGGAGTGCGTTGTCTTGCACTCTGTTGTACGACTTGAGCTTACGACCTCGCGGCGAAAGTGACGGTGCTGGTGGTATTTGCAGTCCTTGTTTGAGTGCCGGCCCGACGGCCGAACACCAGGAGCAGGCGTGCGAGTGTGGCCCGGTAAGCCGGTCGGTTTCCAGAATGCGTGCGTGGACCAGCCATCTTGTGCGGCGCAAGTGGGAACCTGCGGGCACTCAAGTCTCTGGCGCCATTTTGTACGGAAATGTCGTGCAGCGCTGTGCGACGGAATACGGGCGAACATCTGAACTGAACTCTCTGATAACAGACAATGATGCGCGGCGCTGCATTGGGTGCACGTCTGGGCGTGAGTCCAAAATAGGATCTGAAGTCCTCAGTCTCTTGCAGGGCGCTGGGGTTCAAGTCCCCCCGGCCACCATGGAATCGATTGACTGAGCGGAATTGCCTGGCTGGCGTCGAGCGGGACCTGGTCGATATGTTCCACCGATAGTTCAGACGGGACAGGCGGATGTGCACTCGAGGTTCCGTGACACACATTCATGCGCCCTCGTCCCGTGACCGATTCGTTTCTTATCGCGGCCAGGCTTCCCGAGCCGGAACCGTTGTGAATACCACATAACTCAGTGGAGAGACCAATAATTCACGAAAACCCAGTGCGGGGAAACCCGAAGTGACTCCAGAATTCGGGACGAACTAATGCGGGTCTGCTTGAGTGACTTCGTGAGAGTCTCTTGGTGTGAGTGGCTCGTTCCGATTGTCCGTAAGAGATCTCGAACTCAATTGCATCGTCTGTAGCTCGGTGTGTTCGCTGAGTCATCCATCGACACTTGCACTTTCGTAGCCGACTGGCGTATTCTCCCGTGGAGTTCTTTGCTTCCATTGACTCCGACTGTCATTCATGCAGTTTTTTTGTAATTCATTGCTTTTTCTGTTGCACAAAGCGGGAGTTTCCCTGAATCTTATCCCTGCTACCCTGCGTCATCTTCTTTTCCCCTGATCGAATACACAACTCCGGCAAGCCAAGAAGAGTGCCTACGCCCTTGCCGCGCCTGCGGGCAGGAGTTATTCCGTAATGCTGACATTCAAGCTCTTTGAGGGTGGCCTCTATCTTGCCGAGGCTGACTGGGGCAATCCCTCGTCTGCGCGTGTGGGTTTCATGTTTCAGGACGCGGGACGCACGGATGCGACGTTTGACCTGAGCGCGACCTCGTGGGGCGACCCGAAGTCACAAGGCTTCTTCTGCTATTTTCTGCCGTCGAGCAAGCGGCCTTGGACGACATTCGCGGCAAACGTGCGCGAGGTCTTTACGGCCAATCCCGGGTCACAGTTTGCGTTTTTTACGGATGACGAAACTGGTGCGGTGAATCCTGTCACGATTCTGCTCGTGAGTGGGCAGGGGACGGGGAATGCCACGCTGGAAGGGACGGCTTCGTTCGTAAGCCGGAACGCGACGGTGCAGATTACGCCGTCTCCCTTTTCGCCGGCAGGGGTTGGCTGGGATGACTCGAATAACCGGTTCACGATTGATAACTCCGGTGCGACGCCGCCGGTACAGTTCATCTTCCAGCTTGTGAACGAGGCTTCCCAGTCGTTTCCGTCGACCTCCAGCCAGTTGCTGCTGCCGATGACCGGGGATATGGCTGGAGCCATCAATGCGGCATTCCAATTTGCGCCGTCAGACCTCGATTCTTTCGAGACGGGGATGATGTACTTTGCGCCGCCGCAATCGAGCGGCGCGCCGCTCACCGCTTTGCGCTTTCCGCTGCTGCGCGGCCCCGGCGGAGCCAGCACGCCGTTGAACTTCAGCTTCTGGTTCGACGTTCTGAATGCGCTGGACGTGACGCGGAGTTACTTCCAGGCGACGGATGCGACGCTGGGCTCGTATTTGGCGGCCGCGAATGGGAAGAATTTCGCGCTGAACACGACGCAAGCCGGCCCGGTGACGTCGTTGAGCAGGCTGGTTTTCAGCAGCCGTCCGATCCAGGAGGTTTCCGACGATCGGAATTACTACCTGGCGCCGGCGGGCACGTTCTTGCTTTCAATTGACGACGACAATCCAGGCGGGAACGCAGGCCCCGATTCGGCGACACTGTTGTGCGGGATTACGGGAACGGAGTTCTTTCAGGCAAGCGTGCAGGCGGGCTCGGCCGACACTCTGACGTTCGTTCCGGGTCAACCAGCGTATGCGAGCGGAACAGGTGGAGCATCGCAGGCGCAACTGGACGGCTCGGGCGGCAACACGTTGACGTCGTGGGCACAGTTTGCCACAAAGACGGGGTCCTATGTTTCTCAGCCCGAGCAGGGGCCGCTGTTCCAGCAGCCGGTGAATGCAAAGGTGAGCTTGAACGGACAGAATGGGGACGGGAACGCAGTTCACCTGTTGAATTTTCTGCCGCTGGCGGCATGGCAGCCGATCAACAGCAGCCAGCCGGTTTCGTCGCCGCCGGTTCCCTTGGCGCCGTATGCGGGCATTCCGGCGAATCTCGATCTGACGCCGTTCCGCGCCATGGAGACGAGTGCGCTGAATCCCACGCGCAAGAACGCGATGGCCGGCGCGCAGCATGCCACAGCGCGCTTGAGGGCCGCCGCGGTGAGCGATGCAACCACAACGGCGATGACGCCGCAGGGACTGCTGAGCGTGCTGACCGATACCACGCCGCCGGTGTGGACGGGGCTGCAGATCGCCAAGTCGCCATCGGGAATCCTGCAGTTCACGAACATGGGACAGGCGATCCGCACGGCGCTGAATCAGAACCGGATCTTCGCCGTCATCAGCACACTCATGGGACAGGATGGGGAGCCGCTGTTCGACTTTGCCGGGATCGACAACGAGATCAATATTTCGGAATGGGTGTTCAGCCTTTCACCGGCGGGCGAGTGGAGCCCTGATCCCAACAGCACTCCGCCGATTCTGATCTTCAAGTTCTATGACGGGCAGTCGCTCGAAGAACTGGCCGACAACCTCTCGCTCTGGTCCAGCCCCGACGATCTGAACTCCGGGAAGTTTACGGCGGCATCTGCGCAGCAATACATCCAGGAGGTGATCGCGGAGGCGAAGGCGTCGGTCAAGAAGGATGCGAATTCTCTGTATGCGAACTTCGTCTCCGTGGTGACGGATCCCAACTTCGCGGGAATTCTGGCGCTCAATTCGAACCTGCAGTTGAACGAGCTTCCCACTGCGATCCAGGCCGTGCTGGGCGGCATGACGAAGCAGGAAGACGGCAAGACAGTGAGCAACTTGGCCGCTTTCCGCGCGCACCACGTGGGCATCGAGATTAACGACACTAACCCGAACAATCCTGCTCCCTCGATCAGCCAGAGCTCTCTGTTTGCACTGGTGGACTACGAAAAGCCGGCGACCTCAGGCAACGCGATGGCGGCGCAGGCCACGCCGTTCGATTACGGATTCGAGGTTGAGTATCTGCGCGCGCTGTTTACGAATTCAGAGCTGCGCAGCTTTGCTTGTCAGGTCAACCTTACGGTAAACAAGCTCTTCGACATCGGGGTGGATCTCACGCCGGGGAGCGCCCTGGCGGCGGACGCCGGAGCCGATGCGAACGTTATCCAGATCATGGGCTCGTACCAGAATCACTCGAGCGGCGCCGCGGAAGGTGAAGGTGTCTACTCGTTTGTCACGACGCACAGCTTTGAATTCAACTTCGACGGCAGCCAGTACCTGGATAACATCACGC
>Ga0335069_10009423_pt1 | contig 13904 bp, 8 predicted proteins | sample Lox_Sample_11_FD_206714 | JGI IMG/M metagenome (GOLD analysis project Ga0335069, IMG submission 206714) | Soil microbial communities from Loxahatchee National Wildlife Refuge, Florida, United States - Lox_Sample_1.1 | ecosystem: Environmental > Terrestrial > Soil > Wetlands | place: USA: Florida... | reverse complement strand
GCAGGAGTGGCTCTTGCGGACGCTACGCGGCTTGCTTGCGGTGGATCTCCCACCCGCGAGTCTCGTGCCGGCCGCCATCGGGTTCATGACGGCCATCGCCGTTCTGCTGGGTTTCGCGCTCCCTTCCCTGCTGCAGCTGTCGCGTGTCCCCGCGCTGCGTGTGCTGCGCCGGGATGTTGGTGCGCCCCCGCTGCTCGTCCTGTTCGCGTTCGGTCCCGCGGTCGCCGTGGTGCTCTTCCTGGTCTACTGGGTCGTGCGCGACCTCAGGATGTTTGTTGGATTCACGGTGGGACTGGCGAGCTTCCTGCTCGTACTGAGTCTCGCCGGCGCTGCGCTCGTCCTGCTGGCCGGGCGGCTGCGCGGCCGTGTGGGCGTCGCCTGGCGTTTCGGGGTCGCCAACCTCAGCAGACGGCGCGGCGAGAGCCTGGTGCAGATCGTGGCCTTCGGCACCGGAATCATGGTGCTGCTGTTGCTGGCCATCGTGCGCTCGGACCTGAACAGCGACTGGCGGCGCACGTTACCGGCCAACGTACCGAACTATTTCTTCGTCAACATCCGTCCCGAGGATCGCGCCGCATTCACCAGCTTCCTCGCCGAGCACGGTGGCACGACCGCCCGCATGCTGCCGATGATCCGGGGCCGTCTCACCAGCATCAAGGGACGTTCGGTCGAAGACCTGAAATTCTCCGGCGAGGACAGCGAGAACTTCGCCACACGCGAACAGAACCTGACCTGGTCCGCGGAACCAGGGGACGACAACCGGATCGTCGCCGGGCACTGGTGGACGGCCGAGGATGCGGGCAAGCCGCTGGTCTCGCTCGCCACGGAGTTCCAGGAGTCCCTCGGTGTGCAGGTAGGGGACAAGCTGACGTTCGATGTGGCGGGCGAGGCATTCGACGTGCAGGTCGCCAGCATCCGCAAGGTCAAGTGGGACAGCTTCCAGCCCAACTTCTTCGTCGTGTTCGCGCCCGGCGTGCTGGACAACACCGCCGGGACGTACATCACCAGCGCTTATCTGAAAGGCGAAGCATCACGTTCATTGGCGCAGCTGGCGCGGAAGTTCCCCAGCGTGTCGATCTTCGACATCGATGATCTATTGGCGCAGGTGCGCTCCGTGCTGGACAAAGCGGTGCTCGCCGTGCAGAGCGTGTTCGTGTTCACGCTGTTTGCGGGACTGACCGTGCTGCTCGCGGCGGTCCAGTCCAGTCGCGAGGAGCGGCGTTATGAGAGCGCGATGTTGCGCACGCTCGGGGCCAGTCGGGCGACGGTGCTCAAGGGAGTGCTTGCGGAGTTCATCACGCTGGGACTGCTGTCCGGCATCCTGGCCACGGCAGGCGCATCGATCGCGGCGTACTACATGGACACCCGCGTACTGCAGATGCACTACAACTTCGACTGGCGCCTGTGCCTGGCCGGACTGGCTGGCGGTGCGCTGCTGGTGGCGGCCACCGGCTGGTTCGCTACGCGCTCGGTGGTGAGACAACCGCCGTTGCGGACGCTACGGGCGGACTGAGACCGTCGCAGGCGCGCGCGGGCGAGCCGTCGCAGGTGAAGCGAGACAGGCGAACGGCTTGAGGACAAGCGAGCGGACTGAGGGGGGTCGCGCGGACTATTTGGCGATCAGCGTCCGGGCCTGCTCGGCCCAGAACAGCGCGTCGACGTAAGCGGCGCGAATGAGAGCCGGTGTGAGATCGCCATACACGGCGTGATCCCACGCAGCCCGCTCATAAGCCCGCGTGCATTGCAGGGCCTTGCCAAGTTCGCCCTCTCCGGCGATCAGTGCCCGCGCGATGGCCGGAGCCAGCGGCAGTTCTTCCACGATCTTCTGGGTCGGCATCCCGACCATCGCATTCAACAGCGAGAACAGGCCGGTGATGAAAAACGGCCCCGCATCCCTGGCGCCGCCGAGTCGGCCCAGCTGCTCGCACATCCTTGCGCGGGTCATCGCGTTGATGAACAGGCTGGGTGGGCGGTCGTCAAAACCCTGCAGACACAGCAGGGAACACAACTGCCGCAGATGTTCGACACCGAGGATGACGATGGCCTGGCGGATCGAGTCGATCTTGCGCGGCAGGTTGTAGAAGCTGGAATTGATACAGCGCAGGACGTGATAGGACATCGACACGTTCTGGCTGATCAGCCGCTCCACTTCGTCGATGGAGTACTGCTCGCTCTGCAGCGAGGCCACCAGGCGCAGTGTAGCCAGCCGGCTGGAGGGCACCTTCTTGGCGCGGAAGGTCTGCGGGTGCTGCAGGAAGTAGCCCTGGAAACCGTCGAATCCGAGTGCGAGACACTTTTCGAACGCTTCCGGTGTTTCGACGTTCTCAGCGATGAGGCGCAGCCCGCGGGCGCGCAGCTGTTCCACCAGCGTGCTCAGGTCACCCGGGTGGGGATGGGTGATCTCCAGCTTTACGATGTCGGCGAACTGCAAGAGGCGCGGATCGCTGACCTCGGGCGAATAATCATCCAGCGCGATGCGATGCCCGCGCGCACGCAGCTTGCGGATGCCTTCGACCACGTCAGGCTCGGCGCGCACGTCTTCCAACACCTCGATCACCACCCGATCGGGGGGCAGCGGCAGCTGAGGGACGTCCTCGAGGAGTTCGGTCGGAAAGTTGATATGCACCGGCGCCCCGCCGGAAAGCCTGTCCAGCCCGATTTCCAGGGCCGCGCTGGAGATGACTTCGAGGGTTGCCTGGCGCGGGTCGGTGATCTGGGCTCGAGTGACGGATGGGGAATGCCGGTACAGCAGCTCGACGGCCATGACCGCCATGGAGGCGTCATAGATGGGCTGGCGCGCGACGAAGACGTCCGTCTGTGCAGCCGGCGGAGCGGTGTCCAGGGGTCGCCGGCGATCATCCTGACGTGTCATGAAACCTCGAGAGCCGCTGCTGCAGCGGATCGCGCCAGACTTTACAGCACCAATCGGCGCTGCTGCGTGTCAGGGTCGGCCTTTGTTGCGCTCGCATCAGGCAGGAGGCCTGCAGCGGGACCAAAGTCGCGGTACCGCGCGGCAACCGGGTTCAGGCCGGCCGTGCGCAGCTCAGCGCTGGATGCCGATGGTGACCCAGGAATCCGGCTCCGGATCGCCGCGCCACGACAGGCCTTCGATGGTGAGCTGATAGTTGCCTGGTCCCAGCGCCGAACTGTTGAGCGCCATGCGCAGGTGTCCGTTGGAATCCTTCACCAGGTTGTGGAGCACCATCACGCGGCCCTGGTCGATGCGGTCGACCGTGATGCGGAAAGTCTTGTAGGCCGAGCGTGACTCGTCGATCCTGAAATCCACGAGCTGAGCCGGTTCACCACCGATCACCACCGCCGGAGTGTTGGATGCACCGTCGCGACTGGGCACGAGGCGGATGCTGCGTGTGCTGGTCGCAGGCTCGAGCGGCTGCTCCGCGGAGCGTTTCTGCAGCATCGCGATCTTCTGCGACTTGCTGGAACTGCCGCTGGCCACCACGGCGAGCGTCAGCAGCAGGACGAGAACGGCGCCTGCCAATCCCAGGGTGACCTGCGGCTTGGCCCACGGGCGACGCGGCTGGGACTCCTGCCACGGCTCGGGTTTGCCACTGGCCTCCAGCAGGCGCAGACCGGCATTGACCCGCTCGGGCAGACCCAGCTCGTCCAGCACTTCCGGGTTGTCGCGACAGAAGCGCTCGAAGTCCGTGGCTCCCTTCAGGGGCAGCCGTCCCGACAGATAACGCTCGACGATCTGGTTGCGCGCGATGAAGTCGCGGTCCATCGGTGAAGGCGCTGCCGCGGCGGCGGTCGCCGCTGGGGCCGGTGCTGCCGCTGGGGCCGGTGCTGTAGCTTGAGCCGATGCTGCCGCCGTAGCGGTCCCGCCGGAGGTTGCCGGAGGAGCCCCGATCGGGGCGGCCGGCGTCACCACGCTCGGGGCGGGTGTGGGTGCGGGTGCCGGGGCGCCCGAGGCGGCGTGTGCAGGTACAGCCGCCGCCGAAGGGGCAGGTTTGACCGCTGGGGCGTGTGCCGCCACGGGAGGAGGGGCGACGACTGGCGAGGCGGCCTGCGAGGTTGGTGCGGGCGGCGGCGTCTCGGCCATCAGCTCCAGCGGCAGATCTGGCAACGGCTCCTCGGACATCGCGGCTGCGATGCCTGCGGTCGGGCTGTGCGAGACGGCCGGAGCGGGAGCGGGGGTGCGCACAGGCGCCGCCGAAGGTGGAGGCTTCATCGCAGTCGTTGACTGTACGGCTGGTGAAACGACAGGCGGGGTCTGAGGCGCCGGAGATGTCGATTTCGAACCAATTGGCGTCGGAACCGCGGTGGGCCTCGATCCCGGCCCCGGTGCAGGCGCGGCGGCCCGGCTCGCACTGGAAGGCTGCGTTGCGGGACGTGCGGGCGATGGCGCCGGCTTGGAAACGGGGCGCTGCGCCACGGCGGCAGGCTTCGCGCTGGTTGCTCCGGACGCTGCCGCCGCCTTGGCTGCGGCAGCAGCCAGAGAGGGGGCCGCCGTCGAGCGGCCGCCGGATACGGCAGAGGATGCCCCGGAGTTCGAGGCCGCGGTTGCCGCCTGGGTCGAGGCCGGGGCCGGGGTTGGGGTTGGGGTTGCAGCCGCGGTGGGTGCGGGGATCCCTGCGGCTCCCGCCGGAATGACCGGTGGCGGCTTCAGCTCAGGGGCGGCGGTCGGTGCTCCCGGCATCTCCAGGGCGATCTCCGGGTCCACCAGACCGGCCGAGGACAGAAGCTTGGGAATGACGCCGGAATCGGCTGGGCCCGGCACGGGCGATCCAGAGGCGGCCGATCCGGTCGCCGCGGCGTCATGGCCCGCCTGCGCGGCGGTCGAGGCCGGGATGGCGGACGCAGCCGGGGAGGAGGAAGCGACAGCAGGCCCCGTGCTGGCCTGGGCCGGCACGTCGGAATCGATCAGTGCGCCGTGCGCGAGGAGGTCTTCGGGGTCCATGGGCTCCGCCTGGGGCGACTGTACCCCCGAAGCCGCGCGTGCGCCCACCGGGGCGGCGGCCTGAGCCCCGTCCAAGGGCTCCTCCACCGGCAAATCGTCCAGGGGCGCGTAGCGGGAACGGGAAGCGGCTTCCATAGGGTAGCGGCTAACCTCGAGCAGGCCTTTCCTGACCGTATCCTGCAATGCCGCCGCCCGCCTACCTGCGCGATGGCTCACAGAACGGGAGGCCACCCCCTGGTTCGTGAGCCACGTCACAATTGCTGCTTCGTGGTGTTTTGCGAAAACAGTGACGCGCGACCGCGCCAGCCCGGAGCAGGCTGTACCCCGGGGCGCGTGGCGCCTTCGGCGAGAACCTGGATTCTTTCCGGCCGCGTAGACCCTTTCGGGCCGGCGCCGCGTTTGAGCTTGCGTACGTCATTTCTGACTCGAGGTCACCCGCCCATGTCCAGCGCATCCCGCCCGCACCGGCCCGGCCCACTTGCACTTGCCGTGCTCCTGTTGGTTTCGGGGACGGCCGCGTCCGCGGCCACACCGGAAGACACCGCCATCACGATCTACAGTTCCCAGCAGCCGGGCGCGATTTCGCCGGATCTGTACAGGCCGCTGCCCGGAGCGGGAGTTCCCAACGCCGAAAGCGTGCCGGGTTACGCGATGATCCGGCAGGAGCGCGACGTCAAGCTGGATAGTGGGCGCTCGACGCTGAAATTCACGGACGTCGCCGCGCTGATCGATCCAACTACGGTGACCTTCACGTCGTTGACGGATCCGCGCACGCGGGTACTGGAGCAGAGTTACCAGTTCGATCTCGTCAGCACCGACAAGCTGCTGCTCAAATACATCGACAAGCCGATCGTGGTGGAACGCCAGGTCGGCGATAAGGCGGAGACGATCAGCGGCACGCTGCTGTCGAGCTTCGATGGGCTCGTGCTGAAGACCAGTGACGGCGCCATCCAGGCGCTTCGAAACTACTCCTCGGTGCGCTTCCCGGAGCTGCCCGGCGGACTGGATACACGCCCGACACTCGTCTGGGACGTCCAGTCGGCGCGCGCCGGTGAGCAGCGCAGCCGGGTGACCTACCAGACAGGCGGAGTCACCTGGTGGGCGGACTACAACCTCATCTTCAACGAGGGCAAGGATGCCAACAGTGGCCTGCTGGATCTGTCGGCCTGGGTGAGCATCATCAACCAGTCGGGCGCCACCTATCGGGATGCACGGCTGAAACTGATCGCCGGTGATGTGCATCGCGCGACGCCAGAGCTGCGTGCGCCGATGGCAAAGCGTGCCCTCGCGACGCTGTCGGAGGCGGCTCCGGATGCGGAGGGCTTCACTGAAAAATCGTTCTTCGAATTCCACCTGTACACGCTGCAACGGCGCACGACCCTGGCGAACAACTCCACCCGGCAGATCGAACTGTTCGACCAGGCCCGGCAGATTCCGGCGCACAAGGTGTTGCTGTATTACGGAGCACCGCAATCGTTCTACTACGCAGGCCCGCTGACCGACCGCAACCTCGGCATCGCCTCCAACAAGAAGGTGGATGTGTACCTCGAGTTCCGCAACGACAGGCAATACGGACTGGGCGTACCGCTGCCGGCCGGCCGCATCCGCGTCTCCAAGCTCGACACCGCCGACAACAGCCTGGAGTTCATCGGCGAGGACCGCATCGATCACACGCCGAAGGACGAAGCGGTGCGCATCAAGCTGGGCTCGGCCTTCGATGTGGTGGGCGAGCGCCGCCAGACCGACTTCGCGGTGGACACGAAGGCGCAGTGGCTGGAGGAGACGTTCGAGATCAAGCTGCGCAACCACAAGGACCAGCCGGTGCGCGTGCTCGTGAAGGAGAATCTCTACCGCTGGAGCAACTGGAGCATCGTCTCGAAGTCACACGAGTTCGAGAAGGAGGATGCCCGCACGATCACATTCCCGGTCGATGTGCCCAGGGACGGCGAGACGGTGGTCCGCTACAAGGTGCGCTATACGTGGTGAGGAGCATGCCTGGCGGCGGGCGGCACTACGCCCGGGACGGATCGCCAGGGGGCGCGGGGCGCGCGCGGGCCGCGCGGCATGCCTAGGCGCGCGCGCCCTTCAGGAAGTACTCGACCTTGTCGCGGTAGGTGCGGGACAGTTTCAGTTCGTGGCCGCCGTTGAGCGTCAGGAAGTATTCGCCGTTCATGTGCGCGCGCAGGCTCTTGACCAGGCTGAGATTCACGATGGTCGAGCGGTGCACGCGCTGGAAGAGCTTGGGATCGAGCACCTCTTCGAGCTCTTTCATGGTTCCGCGCAGGATGTGGGTGTTGCCGTTGGCATGGATGCACATGTAGTCGCCGGCGGCGTCGATCCACTCGATCGAGGCGACGGCGAGCCGCACAGTCTCGCGGCCCTGGCGGATGGGAAGAATTTCCGGATGCCGCGGCTCGGCGGCTTTCGGCCCACGGCTGAGTAATTCCTCCAGGGCCAGTTCGCCCGAGCCCGTGAGTTCCGCGATGATCTCGACTAGACGGTCGCGCTGGGTGGCCGCGGTCCGCGAGCGCACCTGATTGCGCACACGCTCCAGCGCGGCTCCGAAACGTGAGTCGTCCACCGGCTTGAGGAGATAGTCGACCGCGTGTGCCTCGAACGCCTGGATGGCGTACTGATCGTAGGCTGTGACGAATACGATCACGGGCAGGGATTCCTGCGGCAGGTGGGCCAACACCTCGAAGCCCGACATGCCCGGCATCTGGATGTCGAGAAACACCACATCCGGCTTGTGATGCGTGATCGAACTCAGCGCTTCGCGCCCATTGGCGCACTGCGCCACGACCTCGAAGTCGCCGGCGGCCAGCAGGCGTATTTCGATGCCACGGCGGGAGAGCGCTTCGTCGTCGACGATCAGGGCCCTGATTTTCATGCTCGTGCGGCCTCGGGAGCAGTGCGCCGCACCGGCTGCACGACACCGGAGTCCGGCGCGGTCTCCAGGGGCAGCGCCATGTCGATGCGCAGTCCGGGGTGGCTGTTGAGTACGGCGAAGCGGTGATTGCCACCGTAGAGGACGGCGAGACGCTCACGCGTATTGCGCAATCCAACACCGCGCCGGTCGCCCGAGGGCGGCCCTTCGCGCAAACCGGGGCCGTCGTCGATCACGCTGACTTCCAGCATGGCGCCGCGGATCCGCCCCTCGATCCGGATGGAGCCACCTTGCTCGCGGGAGGAGATCGCGTACTTGAGCGAGTTCTCCAGCAAGGGTTGCAGCAGCAGGCTCGGCACCAGCGCTTCCAGCGCCGGCCCGTCGATCGCGTACTCCAGCCGCAGGCGTTCGCCGAAGCGCAGCCGTTCTGTGCCCAGATACAGATCCAGCGCCTCGATCTCCTGGCGCAGCGTGACTTTCTTGACCGGGTCCTGGTCGAGTGTGTAGCGCAGGAACTCGGACAGGCGCGTGACGGCGTTGTTGGCCGTGCGGTTCTGGTTGTCCAGGATCAGCGTGGAGATGGCGTTCAGCGTGTTGAAGAGGAAGTGCGGGTTGAGCTGGTAGCGCAGCATCTTGAGCTGCGCCTCCTGCGCCAGGGCGGCGGCCTTGAGTGCCGCGGCCTGCTGCATCTGCTGGCCTTCATAGTGCTTGAAGCTGAAATACAGGGCGCTCCAGCACAGCAGCAGGTAGGTCGTGGACAGCGCTCCCGCGAATACCTCGAACAGCGTCTTGAACTGCCAGTCCGGTTCGACCAGCTGCTTGTAGGCGAGGTTGATCACCGTACGCAGCGCGAGGGCGGTGATGTAGGACGTGGCAAGCACGCCGAAGAAGAACACCCGCGGGGAACGGCCCCACAGCCGGTGATAGATCGAGCGCATGGGCATCGAGAGGATGAAGCCTGCCACGGCCGCGATGAGGATGACCTCGCCGTAGCTGGAGGGCTTCTCGTACAGCAAGGCTCCGAAGTACTGCGTGACCGCGTACGCGCTCCAACCCGCCGCGTGCATGGTCCAGAACAGCGCGTTGCGGTTCATTCGCAGGATGTCGAAATTGAGCATGCGCAGCGGTCAGTACGGCCCCAGTGTCGCAAGCTTAGGCCATTGGCGTGCCGCCGCGACGGGTATGACCGCGCCGCCGGCTCGCCTGGTCGCAGGTGGCCACCCTCGCCGCGGTTCAGCCGCGCCGGGGTACAGCCGCGCCGGGGTACAGCCGCGCCGCGCGGCTCGGCACGGACGCACTGCAGCGGCCACGTGCGCCCAGGGGCGGGTGGCGGCGCCGCCCCTTCGCGGGCCCGGGATCGGAGTGTCGGGCACCCGGGACCGGAGTGTCGAGGACCCGGGAGCGGAGTGTCGAGGACCCGGGAGCGGAGTGTCGGGGATGGACCCTCTGGATGAGGGTATCTGATTGATTATGAAGGTTATTTAGTCGGCGCTCGGCTTGGCCGGCTGCGGCCGTCCGAGGGCTTCCAGGGGCTGCCGTGGGGAGAGGGCGGGGCTCTGCGCGAAATCGCAACCGACGGCGCTCAGCCACTGCTGCGTGGCCTGGGAGTCCACGCCCTTGGCGGCGCAGTGGATGCCGAGAACCTTGGCCGCCTGGGCGATGGCCACGACCATGGCCTGTGCCAGCTTGTCCCGCAGCGCCACTGCCGTCAGTTTCGGGTCGATCTTGACCAGGCGCAGCGCCTTGGAGCGCAGCAGCGGCACCACGGCGGAGTCCATGGAAAAATCGTCGATCACGACGAAGCAGCCGAGCTTGTCGCACAACGTGATGAAGCGTTCGACCTGCGCGCGGCGCTGTACGCACAACGCCTCGGCGATCTCGAAGCCGATGTTTTCGGGAGCGATGCTGTGCGACTTCAGGTTCGAGGCGACGAACTGCGGAAAGCGGTCGTCCTCGAGGGTGGCGATCGACAGATTGAGCGTGAAGCTGGTGGGTTCGGAGTTCCACGCCGCGCGGTTCGCGCCCATCCACGACAACAGGCGCTGCAGCGCGAAGCTATCCAGCCCCGAGGTGATCTTCTGCGTCTCGCGGACCATGGCGCTGGCGAGAACTTCGAAGCGGCGCGTGCGACCACCCGGACGCAGCTTGTGGTACGGCTGCAGTTCGAGATTCAGTGTCACGCCCTCGGGCAGCGTGAGCACTCGCGAAGTCGTAGTCGCGACACCGGACAGTGCCTTCGTCGTGGTGCTGGTGGCCGCCGAAGAGGGCATGACCTTCGGATTGCTGGTCGATGAGGCCGACAGCGTGTTGGTCCGGGTGGTCGCGCCCGTGGAGGGTTTAGCGGCCGGGGGTGCAACAGCCGCAGCCGCAGCCGGAGGCGGTGCGCTCGCGACAGGCGCCGATGCACTCGCGACGGCTGGCGGGGCACTGGCGACGGCTGGCGGGACGCTGGCGACGGCTTGCGGGGCACTGGCGAGGGGTGGCGGGGCACTGGCGACTGGGGGAGCGACGGGTGCCACCGGCCGCGGCGCCCTCGGGACGGGGGGCGCCACGGTCACAAGCGGGGGTGCCGGCTGCGCGGCCGGGACCTCCGGCGTGAGCTCGAACTCCAGGATGTCGTCCACGGCCTGCGGCGACAGCTCGGACACCTCGGCGGACGCCTCAACGCTGTCGTTGCCGGGGAAATCACCCGTGGCTCCGGCGACTTCGGCTCCGGCGCGAGCGGAGTTTGCCGCTGCGGCCAGTGTCGGCGGCACGAGGCCCGCGGGCATGAGGCCGATTTCGGAGGTTGTGTCGGTGCGCGTGCCGCGGCTCGATGGCGGCCGCAGCAGCACTGCGACCTTCTGCAGGATGGTGCGCACCTGCGGTGTCACCAGCCTGTCCGCCGTCCCTTCGCCGACTGATTTGATGTCGGCCAGGATCATGGCCATGCCCACGAGCGCGCCCTGTGGGGCACGCACGGGGATGAAGAGGCCCACGCGGCCGTCTTCGAGGGAATGCTCGTACGCGGGTCTCGAGAAATCCGAGGTCAGTTCTTCGAAGGCTCCCATGACGGCGCTGTGCTCGTCGGGACCCAGCGCACCCTCACTCAACCACAGCACGTTCGCCTGATCGTCGTACAGCGAGACCGAATGCAGGCGCATCGGCGGCAGGGCCGCCCGCAATTGCCATCCGAGCGACTCCGCTGTGGGCGGTTCGTTCGAAGTGGCCTCGATCGAGGCAGTAGTGTTGGTCGGTGGCGATCGCACGGCGATAGCGGTGGCTGACTGCACGGGCTTCCCCAGACGAAACAAGCTGCGCAAAGCGTGACGCTCCCCGGAAACTGCGCACATCGCCGGAACGGATCTCCTTTGATGCGGTTCTAGGGTGGCAGGACGGTGATTGGGGCGGTGTGACTTCGCTCGCGTTCTCACGACGAGCGTCGGCACTTGGATACACATCCCTGTGTCGTTTGTCATATTCGACATGACGCCGCGCGTCATCGATGAGCCGCCGGCGCAAACCAGGTTCTTGCCGGCGGCCGCGTTTGATGTCCGCTGGATTTGCGGCAGGCAAATCCAGCCAGATGAACTACACGGCGCCGATGAAATCTCGCTTGCCGAGATCGACACCGTTGTGCCGCAGTATGTTGTAGGCGGTGGTCACGTGGAAGAACACGTTGGGAATCGCCCAGCGCTGCAGGAACGACAGGCCTTTGAAATCGAACGTGCGCTCGCCGGCGGGGACTTTTATGTCACGATCCTCGGAACCCTCGAACGCGCTCACCGGTATGCCGCGCATGTACTCGATCGTGCGCGCGATGCGCGAGCGCAGCTCCTCGATCGTCTTCTCGTTGTCCTCGAAGCGCGGCGGTTCCTGACCGGCCAGGCGCGCCACGGAATTCTTCGCCAGGTCGCAGGCGATCTGCACCTGGCGCGACAGCGGAAACATGTCCGGCGCGAGCCGCGAGCCGACCAGCACCGCGGGGTCGAACTTGCGTGCCGCCGCGCTGGCAGCGCCTTTTTCGAGGAGGGCCGAGAGGTTGCCCAGGGTGATGGCGAAGACGTCCACCGACAGGGCGTACACCGAGATCTTCATGGATGCTCCTGATTATTCGGAAAGAGCGGTAAATGGGGGCCGGCGGTGCAGGTACGCCCGCTCGGCGCCGGCATTCTACGCCCAGGAGCTTGGCCGGGATGCATCGAGGGTGAAACAATGGCGCTCCCGGACGGAACGATTGAGGCGCCCTTGAGCCTGCTCTGGACACCTGCGCAGCTGGCCGTGCTGGCCAAAGTCATCGATCTGAACGGCTTTTCGGCCGCAGCGCGTGCGCTTGGCGTGCCCAAGGCGGCGGTGAGCCGCGCAGTAGCCGACCTCGAGAAATCCCTCGGCGTTCGCCTGCTCGAGCGCACGACGCGCCGCGTCGCGCTCACGCACGCCGGCAAGCTGCTCTTTGCGCATGCCTCCCGCATCGTGGAGGAGTCGGACGCAGCACGCGCGGTCATCGCCAGATTGCACGCACCGCTCAGCGGGCCGTTACGCGTGGTGGCCGACCCAACCTTCGGTCGGGTGCTGCTCACGCCGCTGGTGCCGCGCTTTCTCGAGAGCTTCCCGGATATTCCACTGGAAGTTGCCCTGGATGCCGATACGGAGAATGCAACGGATTGGGACGTCGCCATTCGCACACGCACGTCAGCGCCGGCCGAGTTTGCTTCCCGGCTTCTGGGTGCGCCGCCTGCATTGCTATGCGCTACTGCTGCTTACCTGCAGTCGCGCGGTACGCCAACGCGTCCCGACGATCTCCGTGCGCACGACCTGCTGACGCCGGAGCTCACCGATCTGCCTCAGTTCCGCCTGCGTTTCGAGCGTGGCCTGTTGCGCGCGGAAGTGCCTGTGTCGCCCAAACTCGCCGTCGACGATCCAGCCGTGCTGCACGCGGCGACCGCCGCAGGCCTGGGGATCGGCTTGCTGCCTGAGTTCCTCTGTCGGCAAGGTCTGGCCACCGGCCGCCTGAAACCCGTGCTGTCGGACTGGACCCTGCCCGCTGCCGCCGAACTGCATGCCGTGTATCCGGCCGCGCTCGAGGCTGACCTGCGCGTCCGGCACTTCGTCGATTTCCTGGCCGCGAACATCGTCCCGGCGCTGGCCGGGGCACGCCCGGATGCTGCTGCCGGCCCGTCCGCGACATAAGGTTACCCGCGAGTAGGATTGTGCTCGGCGGGCGGGGCTGGCCGCGCTAGACTAGAGCCAACCCACGGCTCAAGGACTGTCAGATGTATCGCGCTCCGCTCAGGGAACTGCGTTTCGTGCTCGATGAGTTGCTGCAGTCGCAGTCCCTGTCGGCTTTCCCCGCCTTCGCGGATCATTCCACCGAGGTGGGTGGCGCGATCCTCGAGGAGGCGGCGCGCTTCGCGCAGACCGTGCTCGAGCCGATCAATCGCGCCGGTGATGAGCACGGCGCCAGCTGGACACCGCAGGGCGTGCAGGCCGCGCCGGGTTTCCGCGATGCGTACCGGCAATTCGCGGCGGGCGGCTGGGCTTCCCTCGGCGCCGATCCGGACTTCGGCGGCCAGGCGGCGCCGCAGTCGCTGGTCACGGCAGTCCAGGAGATCTGGGCCTCGGCCAACCTCGCCTTCAAACTCTGTCCGATGCTCACGCAGGGCGCGGTGCACGCGCTGGAACTGTGCGGCACGCGGCAACAGAAGGAGCTGTTCCTGCGCCGCATGATCAGCGGCGAGTGGACCGGCACCATGAATCTGACCGAGCCGCAGGCGGGCTCGGATCTGGGCCAGATCCGCACGCGCGCCGTGCCCGACGGTGATCATTACCGGATGTTCGGCCAGAAGATCTTCATCACCTGGGGCGACCACGACTGCACCGAAAACATCATCCATATGGTGCTCGCGCGCATCGAAGGCGCACCGCCGGGCGTCAAGGGCATCTCGCTGTTCATCGTGCCGAAGATTCTCGTCAACGCGGATGGCTCTCTGGGTGAGCCCAACGAAGTGCGCTGCGTGTCGATCGAACACAAGCTGGGCATCCATGCCAGCCCGACCTGTGTGCTGGCCTACGGCGACCAGGCCGGGGCGGTGGCGTATCTCGTGGGTGAACCCAACCGCG
>Ga0335069_10009421_pt1 | contig 13906 bp, 11 predicted proteins | sample Lox_Sample_11_FD_206714 | JGI IMG/M metagenome (GOLD analysis project Ga0335069, IMG submission 206714) | Soil microbial communities from Loxahatchee National Wildlife Refuge, Florida, United States - Lox_Sample_1.1 | ecosystem: Environmental > Terrestrial > Soil > Wetlands | place: USA... | reverse complement strand
ACCCAAATTAATTTGTCCAAATGAACATGTCGCGATACAAACATTAATGATTGTCAAAAGGAATATTTTCTTCATGCAATAGTTTTTGAACCGGCCCACAAATTGCCACCAACACATAAATATACGCTACAATTTTCTCCTGACCGACTTTTTAAGTGGCTGATAGTCACAATAGCTCATCCGCGTTTTTTGTATTGTTTGTAGCGTCAATGACAATGTTGATTTTTTATAATGTGAATAAAATTTATGCATGGCTTCGCCATATCAGTCACATTATGTTATGTATTAGCTTTCAATTCTCTCTTCCCTGTTTACCATAGGTCATTCCCACTTTATCGCGCCTTTCTGCCACATATCATCTAACGGGCTGGTTATGTTCACCAGCGTTTTCCTGCTTACATGCAAGTAGCGTTCGGTGGTTTTTATGCTGAAATGACCAAGTATGTCCTTTATATATCGTATATCCACACCTTTTTCAAGAACATGTGTGGCAAAACTGTGGCGTAGCGAATGAAATCCCAATGGTTTTGCTATACCCGCTTTTTCCTTTGCCTGTTGAAATATTTCCTGAGCGCTTCGTACACTATATGCTGTTCCCGTTTGCTCCCCTTCAAATAAATAAATTTTTGGTCTTGAGGGGAGGCCACGCAGGTATGCCCGCAAAATATCCAGCAGCAAAATACTCAGGTTCACATACCTGTCCTTTTTACCTTTTGCACGTTGTACAAACAACAGCATACGGCTGCTGTCAACATCATTAAGTTTTAAGTTTACTACTTCGCTAACGCGCAATCCGGATGAATAGGCAGTGAACAAAATAGCTTTATGCTTCAGGTTCTTTACTGCTGCAAACATCCTGGCAACCTCCGCTTCACCCAGCACTTTTGGTAAGATGATCTGCTTCTTCGGCCTCGGTATCTCATAGAAAAATTTTTCCCTTTTCAATACCTGTTCAAAATAAAATTTAAGTGCGTTGAGCCTGCTGTGTGCCGTATTTTCTTTGATATGTTCTTTTTCCATAGCATATATCATGTAGCGGCGTATATCGCCGGGCTCCAGTTCATATACAGGTTTGTTTTTTAATAATTGCAGCAGTTGCATAAATTCATTCCGGTAGGTACGAATGGTGCTGGTACTATAGGCCTTCAACTTTAATTCTTCCACCAGTTCTTTCAGTGCTGCCAGGTTTTCTTTACTTAGTTTCCAGGCCGTAGTTGCTGCAGGTATTTCTACAGCAGCATGGTTTTGCGTAACGGTGTTTACTATGCCCACTTCTTTCTTTTTTTGGAGATACGTTTTCAATTGCCCGGTATCCAGTGTGGCATTTTCTTTTAATGCTGATTGCAGTTGTGAATAGGCCTGCCTCGTTAATGGCAGGTGCCAGCTTTTATAAGTCTGGCTCCATTTTACAGCAGGTAGTTTTTTTATAACATGGTTGAGCCGGTGGTCATACTGAAAGTTTATCGCGAGGCGCTCTTCCCCGCCATGCAGCATAGGTGTTAAGGTAATGGTTCGCATATACAGCAATTTAAAGTTTTTTTGCATGAGCAGGAAAAAATTTAAGGGATTTGCTGCGGTTGAAATACCCCTGTGCAGAAATAATGCTGTTGAATAATTTGCCGATACCGGTTTTATTCAAGAAGCACTCATCCGAAATATGAAATGAACCAGTATAGCAGGTTAATCCAGCTCAAATCCTTTCAGGTATTCTTGCATAACTTTGATTTTCTCAACGCTCTTCATATGTCCACATTTTCCAATCGTATTACCAGGCTCTTTGGCATTAATTATCCCATAATCCAGGCAGGTATGATCTGGGCAAGCGGCTGGCGTTTAGCCAGCGCCGTTAGTAATGCCGGGGGGTTAGGTATTATAGGCAGCGGAAGTATGGCCCCTGGTGTCTTAAGGGAACATATCCGCAAATGCAAAACTGCTACCTCGAAGCCATTTGCTGTTAATCTGCCTTTGCTCTATTCAGGAATTGACCAACAGGTGCAGGTAATATTGGAAGAGGGAGTGAAGATAATTTTTTCATCAGCCGGTAACCCAGCTACATGGACAAGCGTCCTAAAAGGAAAGGGTATAACTGTTGTGCATGTGGTAAGCAGCAGCAGGTTTGCTAAAAAAGCTGAAGATGCCGGCTGCGATGCCGTAGTAGCTGAAGGTTTTGAAGCCGGCGGGCATAATGGAAGAGAGGAAACAACAACCCTGGTGCTGGTGCCTGCGGTTTGTGATGCTGTAAAAATTCCGGTAATTGCTGCGGGTGGCATTGCCCATGGGAAACAAATGCTGGCAGCCATGGTGCTTGGCGCTGAAGGCGTGCAGATGGGAAGCAGGTTCGTAGCCAGCGAAGAAGCCTCTTCCCATATCCGCTTCAAGGAAAAAATTATCGCGGCAAAAGAGGGCGACACTTTGCTGACTATGAAACAGCTTACCCCTGTGCGGCTATTAAAGAATGATTTTTTTTATAAGGTGCAGCAGGCAGAATTACATGCAGCTTCTGCAGATGAAATGAAAGAACTGCTTGGCAAAGGCAGGGCAAAACGGGGAATGTTCGATGGGGATCTCGATGAAGGGGAACTGGAAATCGGACAGGTATGTGCTAATATTCATGCAATTCTTCCGGCCGCAAAAATTGTTGAAGAAACATGGAACGAATTCCAGGCAGCACTGTCTAATCCTTTGCAGTAATTATAAAAACTGTTTTATGAAAAATAATAAAGCCATATTGCCATGCTTTTTATTATTTGCTTTAACTGTTGTTACCAAAGCAAGTTCAGGCAGGCCTGTTGATGTGCGTTTGCATGGATATGTAACCGATGCGGTAACCAAAAAACCTGTAAGCGGTGTTGTTGTTTCTGTAAGCGCCCCTGGCATTACCGGTGTAACCGCAGCAGTTACGGATGCTGATGGTTATTTCAGTTTTTACCAATTGCCGGCAGAGCAAATCAATCTTCAGTTTGGTAAAAAAGGTTATGTCAATTACCGGCGCGTTAATATCTCCGTGAAAGAAAAGAACCCTGTTAAAATAACCATTGAATTTACTCCCGAGAATAAAGAAGAAGAACCTGATGAAACAGAATACCCCATATTGAGAATGCTGCAGTTTAATTAATGTTTTGACACGTTCCCGGCCAAACAAAACGGGGCTGAGAACAGCCCCGTTTTATTCTACTACACATGAGGAGGCTTAATCAAAATCTATATTAAACCTTCCACTTTTTTTATAAATTCTTATACTTTCCCTGCTGAAGAAACCTTTGTATTTGTTGAAAATATTTTCCTGTTGCTGCTGATGGTTAATATATTAAGGTTAACTTGGCATATTCCACTTCATAAACTGTATTTGCATTTATTAAACCTTGTTTTTCTATCGCCCCCTTTGGGTTTTCCAGCGCCTTTCTACTTCAGTTGTATTGATATTTTTTATCTAATTGCCCTCCTGATACTCTCGCTGTTCATGTTTTTCTTCGCCTGTGCCGCAGCTATTTTGATGTCATCCCGGATATTCTTAAAGTCGGTATTTTTTTCGGCTTGTTGCATTGCCGGGTTGATTTCTTCCCAATTCATGTTTTTTAATGAGTTTTTTTGCAGCGCTTCCATACCGGCCTGGCGGAACTTTATTTGGTCATTCACTTTCTGCATGGAAGCTTCAATATTCTTTTGTTTTTTCCCCAATCTATATTTTCGAACTTTTCGTAAAGGTCATGCAGTCCGTCATCCAACTGCCGTATTTCCTTGTTCAGGTCTTTTTTTTAAAAGGCCCTTCTTTTTTTTCTGAATTGCTTGATGGTTTTTTTAAAGGAATGGTATTGTCCTGCACATGTTGGGGGATTCCGTTCATTTGAATTATTTTTTTCCAGGCAATGCCGACCGTTAACACAGCAGCCACCTGGTACTTTAATGCAAGATGAGACACATTAATATTTTAACGGTTCACAATATTGAATACGATAGCATTCGTATAAATGTACGATATTGTTCGTAACATGTTGCACCGGATATATAAATAACTGAAAAAATTTATGGTTGGGGCCGAAGGCTTATAGCACAAGCAACGAGCAAGCATGTTATATGTAACATGCATATTACCTACTGACTTTCTGAATTGCCGTTTTTCCTGTTTAATTTTACCCTTTCCTGAATGCCCATTTCACCATTTCTTTCCAGGTAATTTTTTTACCGTACATCAAAATACCGGTGCGGTAAATTTTAGCAGTCAGCCAGGTGAAAAATAAAAAGCCGAGAATCAGTAAAAGCATTGACAAAATGATTTGCCAGGCGGGGGGGCTATAGGCGATCCTCCCCATCATTACAACTGGTGAGGTAAGTGGGAAAAGGCTTCCAAAAAGGGCGAGCCCGCTATTGGGGTCGTTAACTGCTTTTGTCATAATCACGAAACCTAAAATGATGGGCATCATGATGGGAAAAGTTAACTGCTGTGCTTCTTGCTGGTCTTCACTCACTGCACTACCTACGGCGGCAAAAAGTGATGCATATATTAAATATCCCCCTAAAAAGTAAAATAGAAAGCAGAAAACCATCAGGCCAACAGGTAAACTTTTGATCCCCTCGCTTACTAATTGCATCATGTTTTGTTGCCCTACTTGTTGTGATGCCTGCATCGTTGCCACCTGGTGAGATAAACCAGGGAATAAAGCGGTTACAATTATCTGCAGTAAAAACATCAACACCAGCCATATAATAAATTGAGTAAGCCCGACCCCTCCTATTCCAATTATTTTTCCCAGCATCAGCTGAAAGGGTTTTACAGAACTCACCACCACTTCTGCAATACGGTTCATTTTCTCTTCCATTACACCACGCATCACCATCATGCCGTAAATAATCAGGATCATGTAAATTAAAATACCCGCCGCAAAAGAAACTGCATAAGCAACTCCGGCAACAGCTTTCTTTTCCCCTTTTTCAGAGTCGATGGCGTTGTCAATTGAAATATCTGAATTGATGGCTTTATATTTTGCAGGATCAATCTGTGCGGTAATAAGTCTTTTTTCCTCGATCGCCTTATTAATAAGGCCTTCAATTTTCGACTTTTCTGACAAACTGATTGCCGACTGACTATGAATTTTTAATCCTGCGGGAGTGTCGATATTGAATTTAGGGATGTATAGGAATGACGAATAACCCCGGTCTTTGTATTTTTCTTTAAATGAAGTTTCGGTTTCATTTTGAATAAAGGTATAATCGGAAAGGTCGCTTTTGGATTTATCAATTTTTCCGTTGAAAAGATTCGCCTCATCCACAATTGCCATTTTTTGTGAGCTGCTGTTACCGCTGATTGAAATGGCAATAATGGCAGCATAAAAGCCTATAATAATCAGGGGAACTAATATAGTAAGCAATAAAAACGATCTTTTCTTTACACGTGTAAGGTATTCCCTTTGTATAACAAGCCAGATTTTTTTCATGTGCGTTGATTAAGCGGTTACAGATTGAAATTGCCTGGTAAGCGGAGTGCCTTCGACCAGCTTGATGAAAATATCATTTAATGATGGTAACATTTCGTTGAATGATGCGACATTAATATTTTGCTGAATGAAATATTGCAACACATCATTACTGCGAAAACCATTATTGATTTTAATGACCAGGCTGTTATCCTTTTTACCAATGATTTCAAAATATTGGGGTGAAAGCATAGCCGGTATTTCTTCAAAGCCTATCCGATAAATATTTTCTTTAAACTGTTGTTTTACTGCAGCAACAGTTCCATCCAGTATTTTTTTCCCCTTATTTACCAAAATAATATGGTCACAGATTTCTTCCACCTGCTCCATTCTGTGTGTACTGAAAATAATAGTAGCTCCTTTCTGTGCAAGATGGTAAATTTCATCTTTTATCAGGTTGCTGTTCACCGGATCCAGGCCGCTGAAAGGCTCATCAAGAATGATCAGTTTGGGCTCATGCAAAACCGTGGTAACAAACTGCAGTTTTTGACCCATACCTTTACTAAGGTCTTCTACTTTTTTGTTCCACCAGCTTTGCATCTCAAATTTGATAAACCACTGCTTTACTTTTTGTGTCGCTTCTGATTTTGAAAGCCCTTTTAATTGTGCCAGGTACACTGCCTGTTCGCCTATTTTCATTTTTTTATAAAGGCCGCGCTCCTCCGGCATATAGCCGATTAGCCCGACATCATTTTCCGCGTCGAATTTTTTCCCGTCGAGTAAAATGCTTCCTTCATCGGGATAAAAAATTCCGGTAATCATCCTGATAAGGGTTGTTTTACCTGCGCCATTCGGGCCAAGAAGACCGAAAATCGACCCTTTATTTAATGTGAAACTGATGTCGTCTACAGCTTTCTGAGTGGCAAAATATTTTTTAAGGTTTTTAACTTCAAGAAGGCTCATGTGCAGTTATGTTTTCAGGAATAAAGATTATGAAAAATCGGCAACAGGCAATAAAAAAATGAAGAACGGTGTGTTATAGTGAATAAGTTGATCAATTGAGCGGTTGATATGTTTTGACAAGCCCCGATTTCTTATCAACTTGCCAACCCATCAACCTTAAACATTACCGCTAACCAAAACAGAGGCAATTGCAGAAGCCGCATTCTCTCCATCCATAGCAGCGCTTACAATACCTCCTGCATAGCCTGCACCCTCGCCGCAGGGATAAAGGTTTTTTATTTGCGGGTGATGCATTGATACCGCATGTCGCGGAATGCGAACGGGGGAAGAAGTCCGGGATTCAGTGGCAACGACCACCGCATCGTTTGTGTAATACCCTTTCATTTTTTTGCCAAAAGCAATAAACCCACTTTGCAAGCTATCATAAATAAACGCGGGCAGTATTTCTTTTAATGATGAGGCATGAATACCCGGCAGGTAGGAGCAATCGGGCAATGAAGAAGAAATTTTATTTTCAACAAAATCAACCATTCGTTGGGCAGGCGCTGCAAATTTTCCTCCACCATGAACAAAAGCTTTTTGTTCTATTGATTTTTGGAATAAGATACCTTTCAGCGGACCAAATTGTTCAAGCCCGATAATGTCTTTTTCTTCAACACCGACAACAATGCCTGAATTGGCAAAAGGATTATTTCTCTTCGACGGTGACCAGCCATTCACCACCAGTTCATTAAAGTCTGTTGATGCGGTTGCAATAATGCCTCCCGGGCACATACAGAAAGAAAAAACGCCTTTACTTTTAACCTGTTCAACAAGGCTGTATGATGACGGTGGCAAATAATCACCCCTGCTGGAACAATGATATTGAATATGGTCTATCAGGCTTTGGGGGTGTTCAATGCGGACACCTAATGCAAAGGGTTTGAATTCGATCAATATTTTTTTTTCCGTCAACAGATAAAAAATATCCCTTGCTGAATGTCCTGTGGCTAGAACAACTGCATCGGCTTCAAAAATATTTCCGTCTGAAGTTTTTACAGATTTGATTTTTTCTCCGGCAATCACAAAATCAATGGCTTTTTTTTCGAAAAGGATTTCTCCGCCACAACTGATTATCTGCTCCCTGATTCTGGTAATGATATGTGGCAGTTTATTGGTGCCGATATGCGGGTGTGCATCATATAAGATGTTTTCTTCGGCGCCGAAGTGAACCAGCAATTGCAGAATACGGTGAACATCTCCGCGTTTGGTGCTACGGGTATACAATTTGCCGTCGCTGTATGTGCCGGCGCCGCCCTCACCGAAACAATAATTGCTTTCAGGATTAATAATACCTTGCTTGTTTAATATAGCGAGGTCCCTTCTTCTTGCACGAACATTTTTCCCTCTTTCCAGTATCACTGGCTTAATACCCGATTCGATACATTTTAATGCCGCGAACAACCCAGCAGGCCCGGCTCCTATAATGATTATCTTTTTTTCTGATTTGGACACATCATGGAAATGTACTGCCGTGGTTTTTCTGCTTATAAAAGGCTCATCAATAAAAACCTGTAGTGCCTGGATAATGAAAGGCTGTTTGCCCCTGGCATCTATGGAACGTTTGAGGATATTATATCCAGAGATATTTTTAAAATGAATACCGGAAGCCTGTGCAATATGCTTTTTGATGAGCATATCATCGAAAGCTTCCCCGGGGAGTAATTTAAGCTGAACCTGTTTTTGCATCGTGCCTGGTATTTAACCTGAAAACGAAGAAATTTATGTATGTCACAGCAACACCGGAATACAAAAGCCTACTTCAGTGTTGCTGTACTTCAGCGCCAATTTATTTAGAACTTTACCGTAAGCCCTGTATTTAAAATTGAAATAACATTATACCCTACTTCAGCAAATGCACCGAAATTAGGAGAGAAATAATAATGGGCGCCGGCAAAAGCCCCTGCACCAACGGAACTTGATTTGCCATAGCTATAGGAATACCCTGATGGCGTGTTGCTGGATGAAGATGTAATCACATATCCTAATACGACACCTGCATAAGGGTCTAATTTTTCTGCGATATCTCCGTTAAGCGCAAAATGATAAGTAGCTCTTGCGCCGATTAGCAAAGCACTGTTTTTCCATTCATATCCTCCGGATTTATATGTTCTGGCAGAATACCCGATTATTCCACCTGCTCCAATGTATCCGATCCCTAATTTATCAGTAACCCCACGATCAAAACTTGCATTAAAGCTAACGGGCACACCGGAATATCCCGAACCCCAATAAACATCTCCCAAACCAACACCAAGGTTCACCACATTTGTGCCGTTCTCAAACAGTGCGGACGATTCCTGGGCATAAGAAGAATAGGATATAAAAGCCACTATCGCCATTGCCAAAACTTTTTTCATGCTAACAAATTTTAAAGGTTATTAATTAGTATGTGGCGCAAAGTTAATCAGTAAAAAGCGAAAACAAATCGGCTGCCGCCTTTTTGCTTTTTTTTATGATTTAATTTTACTAAACACAAGTGCTGTATAGCATTAAATAATTTACCTCCACTGAAAATGAATCATGATGGCTGTAACAAAAGTTTTTTTGAAAAAAAGAAGAATAGATTTTGTTCTGCGAAACAAATAATCTGTACCTTCAATCGCTTGCTCAAATTTTATTTTTTATGAAGATAAGTATCCCTTTGAAAAAAAAATTTCCTCCCTGCTTCATAAAAATCAAGATTAACCACGAGGATTTTATTTTTGTTTTTTTAGTAATCAGCTCATTGTTTTTAAGTAAAAACCCGCGCCTGTTTCAATACAGTTGGGGATCATAAAAATCAAATAATAAAAAATTTTTTATTCAATGAAAAATCTTGATATTCGTTGCCCTGCTAAACTTTTTTAAACCATTTCTTTTGAAAGATATTTTTACCAGAAAAAAATTTAACTCATTATAAACTGCTGACTTATCATAATGGCTAAAACGTTTGACAAAGTATGGAGCAACTGCCTGGAAGTGATTAAGGACATTGTAGAGTGGCAACATTATAAAACCTGGTTCGAACCCATTAAACCTGTAGAATTGAAAGATAGTGTGCTGGTAATTCAAGTGCCGAGTCAATTCTTTTATGAATACCTGGAAGAGCATTACGTTAACCTGCTTGCTAAAACTTTGCGCCGTGTTCTGGGTAAAGATGCAAGACTCGAATACAGGATTATGGTAGATAGTGGAAATCAGCAAAACAAACCACTTACTATGGACGTTCCTGCACATGGTTATAAAACCTACTCTAATAATGAAGTGGATTTTCCGCTCGTCATAAACAACCCGGTTAAAAACCCATTCGTTATTCCCGGTCTGAAAAAAATGCAGATCGATGCACAGCTAAACCCGGTTTATACATTCGATGCCTTTATTGAGGGAGATTGTAACCGGGTAGCCCGCCGCGCCGGGAAAACTGTTGCTGAAAAACCCGGGGCAAATTCATTTAACCCATTGGTAATTTATGGTGGCGTTGGCCTTGGCAAAACGCACCTGGCGCAGGCAATAGGCAATGAAGTGAAAAGATTACACCCGAACAAAGTAGTGTTGTATGTAAGCTCGGAAAAATTCATTAACCAGTTTATTGATCACAGCAAGAATAACGCGATAAATGATTTTATCCATTTCTATCAGCTGGTAGATGTACTGATTATTGATGATGTGCAGTTCTTCAGCAAGGCCGAAAAATCGCAGGATGCTTTTTTTGCGATATTCAACCACCTCCACCAATCGGGCAAACAATTGGTTTTATCTTCCGACAAACCGCCTAAGGATCTTGATGGCATGCAGGAAAGATTGTTGAGCCGTTTTCGCTGGGGTTTGAGTGCCGATCTGCAGGTGCCGGACTATGAAACCCGCATTGATATTCTTGAGAAGAAAATGAAGAACGACGGGCTGGAAATGCCTAAGGAAGTGGTAAAATATCTGGCATATAATATCAATAGCAACGTTCGCGAACTGGAAGGCGCATTAATTTCCCTTTTGGCACAATCTTCGCTAAATAAGCGTGAAATAGATTTAGAGTTGGCTAAAAAAGTGCTTAGAAATTTTGTAAAAACAAGCAGTAAAGAAATCACCATCGAAATCATACAACGCATGGTGTGCGAGTTTTACGATGTGCCTTACGATAAGTTGTTACAGAAAACCCGAAAAAGAGAAATCGTACAGGCGCGTCAGATTACCATGTACCTGGCAAAAGCATTCACTAAAAATTCGCTCAAAACAATTGGCGAACATTTTGGTGGCCGTGATCATACAACGGTTATTCATTCCTGCCAAACTGTAAAAGACCTGATGGACACCGATAGCCTGTTCCGCGAAAATGTTACCGAATTACAGCAGAAAGTACAGCTAGCAGCTATGTAATAGCATGTTGTTCATAACAGATTTGAAACCCGCTGATAATTTTGGCGGGTTTTGTTTTTTTACCGGCATTATTTCATTACCCAACATTGTTGCCACGCTCGCTTGTACTTACCGGTCTCTATTCAGCCGCAGGTTTGTTTATTATAACAGCAGTAATCTTTCGGGCAATCCCCCTGTGTCATTCTTAAAAAATAAAAAAGCAATTAGGTTCAAAATAAATTAATGACTATTTTTGCATCCCTCCAAAAGGAAAAAGGAGAGGTGCCTGAGTGGCCGAAAGGGCCGGTTTGCTAAACCGTTGTACGAGCTTAAACTTGTACCGAGGGTTCGAATCCCTCCCTCTCCGCTGGAATAAAATGAACAAAAAAAGCGCTGCAAGTCAGCGCTTTTTAATTTTCAAAATGTGAACAACCGTACATATTTACTCATACTTCAGGTGTAATTCCGGAAACATTTTCACTGGTCTTTTTTACAGCCCGTTATGCGGCTCTGCACCTTTAAAAAATCACCTGCTAAATAATTGCATCACCATTTAAAATGAAATGGTATGCAAGGAATCCTGAGGGTGAGATGTAATTTTTTTACGCAAACCGCATAACAGCTTACTATGCAAGCAAAGCTGAAAAAAGGACAAACCCGATGGCACAAAAAAGAAAATGAAATTCAAAAAAGAAGAAACACCCAACCGATTATTAACTAAAAACTTTAAACTTAACTCTCCCCCAAATCAATTTCAGTATTATCGCCAATATTGAGGCTGCGGCTTTCGCCTTTCACTTCGGTATCGCTTCCAATAAGAGAGCTGGTGAGGACAATATCATTAAGATTGGCAAATGAACCGATAATGGAATCTTTCACAATAGAATAATTCACTTTTGTTTTTTCGCCAATGGCAACATTGGGGCCGATAATGGAATTTTTTATATCGCAACCGTCAGCAATACTTACAGGTTCAATAATAATGGTGTTTTCAAACTGGTGCTCCGGGGAAATACTGCTTCCGAATTTCTTGAGCAGCTTTGCATTCGAATCCAATAACGTTTCTTTCCTTCCGCAGTCGAACCAGTTCTGCACTTTGAAAGCAAAAAACTTTGCACTATTATTAATCATGCATTCAATAGCATCAGTTAAACTGTATTCTCCATAGCTCGTCAGTTGGTTATTAATATTACTGGCAAGACAACTGAATAAAAATGAAGTTTCCCTGATCCGGTAAATACCCACCAATGCCATATTGGATTTTGGTATCTGTGGCTTCTCAACCACACGGGTAATGAGGCCTTCATCATTTATTTCAGCAACACCGAAATTACGCGGGTCGTCAACACGCTTTACGCCAAGTACCGAACCCTGCATATTCAATACGGATTGGACATCATATTCACAAATAGTATCGCCAAGCACAATAAAAATTTCATCTTCGCCAACAATATCTTTAGTCAGCAAAATAGCGTGGCCGATTCCCTGCCGTTCATTCTGGTGAACAAAATGAACAGTAAGGTGCGGATATTTTTCCATCACATAATCCTGTATTTTGTCACCAAGATACCCGACGATAAAAATAAATTCATGTATACCTGCTTCAGTCAACTGGTCAACAATAATGCTTAAGATGGTTTTGCCTGCCAGCGGTATCAGCGCCTTAGGCTGTGTATATGTATGAGGCCGCAGCTTGGTGCCTGCGCCTGCAACGGGGATAATTGCTTTCATGTTTTGGTTTTTATCACTCGCTCCTTTTCAGGTCTCCTCTGCAAGATTATATGTAAATTTTACACTTAAAGAATTCTAAAAACACGGGTGAAAATAGTAATTTTTATGGTACTGCAGAAGAATTTTATGCAATGTTTACAAAGAATAAAAAAGCAGAATAAAATATTGTTCTGCTAATATTCAGAATTTTGTATGTGAGAAAAAATTGCTTCCTGATTTTTAACCTGATCATTTACCTTTATCTGCATGAAAAAAATATTTCTTCCTCTTGTCTTTTTGGGTTTGCGTTTTTGCTTCAGCCAGGCTGAAATAAAAAAAATTGATTCTTTATTAAGCGGCATTTATAAAAATAATGAGCCCGGAATAGCCGTTGCCATTCAGCAAAACGGGAAAATCATTTTTGAAAAAAATTACGGGCTTGCCAACCTGGAAACGCAGGAAAAAATTTCCCAGTCAAGCAATTTCAATATCGGCTCGCTTACCAAACAGTTTACTGCATTCAGTATTTTACAACTGGCATCGAAAGACCAATTGTCGTTGCATGATACTATTATAAAATTTTTTCCGTACTTCAACAATAAAACCGGCAGCGCCATAACTATTCAGGAATTATTAACTCACTCATCAGGAATTATTGATCACTATGCACTCGTTGATACCAATATGATAAAACATGCCACAGACAAAGATGTGCTGGATGCAGTAAAAAATACCGACAGCACATATTTCACCCCGGGTTCTGCATATCGTTACAGCAACACAGCTTATTGTCTGCTGGCCATGATTATCGAAAAGCTATCTGGCATTCCTTATGCCGATTATATCAAAAAAAATATTTTCATTCCTCTGAAAATGCAACATTCGGAAGTACTGCAAATAGGGAAAGAAATTAATCATCGTGTAGTGGGTTATGATACCTGCGGAAAAAATTTTAAAAGATCGGATGCAGACAATGCAATTTTCTTTTCTACGGAAGGCGACGGGGGTATTTACACATCTGTGACCGACTACCTGAAATGGTTCGATGCTTTGCAAACAGGGAAGCTAATAGAAAAAGAGTGGATCAAGAAAGCCAGGTCAGCCCAATTCCCTGTAGACAAAAAAAATAAACTGTCTTATGGTTATGGATGGTTCATTAGTGAACAAAATGCATACAAAGAAGTATATCACACCGGCTCGAACGGAGGCTTCAGGGCCGTTTCATTTTCTATTCCTGCAAAAAACTACATTATCGTTATTTTATCAAACCGTACAGGAGTTGACCTGGAAGAAATCGTAAAAGAAATTAACAAGATACTCAGGGTAGCGGGGAAATATTACAGCAAAATTGATTCGCTTGAGTCATTTAATAATAGTTCGCTTATTTTTGCGCCATGCAAAGAGACAATATAGTTTTTGACCTCATCAGGAAAGAATTAGAGCGTCAGCGC
>Ga0335069_10009420_pt1 | contig 13906 bp, 27 predicted proteins | sample Lox_Sample_11_FD_206714 | JGI IMG/M metagenome (GOLD analysis project Ga0335069, IMG submission 206714) | Soil microbial communities from Loxahatchee National Wildlife Refuge, Florida, United States - Lox_Sample_1.1 | ecosystem: Environmental > Terrestrial > Soil > Wetlands | place: USA... | reverse complement strand
CGGGCGATAATGTCGACCTGACCGTGACCCTGATCGTCCCGGTGGCGCTCGAACAGGGCTCCAAGTTCGCCATCCGTGAAGGCGGCCTGACCGTCGGCGCGGGTGTCATCACCAAGATCATCCAATAGGTATATAGATAATATGACGAAGCAGAAGATCCGCATCCGCCTCAAGGCTTATGACCATCGTGTTCTCGACCAGTCTGCCAAGCGGATTGTCGAAACCGCCGAACGTTCTGGTGCCCATGTGGTTGGTCCTGTACCCTTGCCAACCAAGAAAGAACGGTTTACAATACGCCGCTCGACTTTCATCGACAAAGACTCGCACGAGCACTTTGAGATCCGCACACATAATCGATTGATCGATGTCCTCGATCCCGATTCCAAGACCATCGATATGTTGATGCGGCTGAATCTGCCGGCGGGTGTGGATATCGAGATCAAGATTTAATAATAATTGTTTGTTCTACCGATTGGTCTGGCAATCGAAATCGCCAGACCAATTGGACTGAATAGGCAGCATAAGAACGGTTCTGTACGTGGGCCCTACCATACCCTGCGCCGCGACAGACCGGTTGACTGTGCTGTAACCGAGATGATGCAGCCTTGCCCAGGCTGACAGTCTTGAGAAACTATAGAAGGAGAAAACCGAGCATGTTGAAAGGGCTGATTGGCAGGAAGATCGGCATGACCCAGATCTTCGATGAGACCGGTGCGGCTATCCCGGTAACTCTGATCGAAGCTGGGCCTTGCTATGTTACACAGGTACGCCTTCCGGAAAAGGAAGGCTACGCAGCGGTGCAACTCGGATTCGGTGAGGAGAAATCCAAGCGCCTGACTTCAGGCGAACTGGGTCACCTCAAGAAGAGCGAATTGCCTCCGCTGCGTTTTTTGCGTGAATTCCGCGCAAAAGATGCCGGGCTCAAGACCGGTGACAAGGTGACCGTGGAAGTCTTCGGCGTTGGTGAGCATGTGGATGTGATCGGCACCAGCAAAGGCAAGGGGTTCGCCGGTGTGGTAAAGCGCCATCATTTTGCGGGCGGCCCCAAAACACACGGCGGTTCTGACCGCTTGCGCGCGCCGGGCTCGAACGGTTCGACCACCACGCCGGGGCGTGTCTACAGGGGTTCCCGTCGCCCCGGACATATGGGCCATGAGCGCGTTACCTCTCAGAGCCTGAAGGTTGTCCTGGTGGACGTTGAGCGCAACCTGCTGGGTGTGCGCGGCGCTGTTCCGGGACCAAGAGGCGGCCTGGTTATGGTTAAGGATGCGCGCAAGCAGTAGGCGCCGACGATTGGAGTATGGGTATTATGAAAGCTGACGTTTTCAACATGAAAGGTGAAAAGGTCGAGACCGTGGAACTTCCGGCCGAGATCTTTGAAACCCCAGTGAATGTAGATTTGATACACCAGGCCTACATCCAACAGATGGCGAATGCCCGCCTGGGTACGCATAAGACCAAGACGCGCAGCGAGGTTTCTGGCGGCGGCCGCAAGCCGTGGAAGCAGAAAGGCACAGGCCGTGCCCGCCAGGGTTCCACGCGCGCTCCGCATTGGGTGCATGGCGGCAAGATCCACACGCCCCGCCCGCGCAAATATACGCAGCATATGCCGGTGAAAATGCGCCGCGCGGCGTTATGCGCAGCCTTATCCGCCAAAGCGGCGGAAGCCGGTGTGGTGGTTGTGGATGCGCTGACCGTCGAAGAACCCAAGACCCGCTTGATGGCGCAATCGCTCAACTCGCTGGTTGGGGATGCCACGGTGCTCGTCCTGGCTGCTGAAAAAGATGCCACCTTTGATATGGTGGTCCGCTCAACCAATAACCTTCCGGATGCCAAATTGATCATGGCGAATTACCTGAATATCCGGGACCTGCTTGGTTACGACAAACTCGTCATGCCGCTCAAGGCATTGGACGTGTTGAAGTCCATTCTGGCGTAGGAGGGCAGCATGACAACGATTTATGATGTAATCCGCCGCCCGTTGGTTACCGAAAAGTCGAACTATCAGTCCAACAAACTTCGCCAGTATTCATTTGAAGTTACCGCTGATGCCACCCGCTCCCTGGTGAAAGATGCCATGGAAACGCTGTTCGATGTGGAGGTCGTGCGGGTGAATATCCTCAATACTCCTGCCAAGCGCAACCGCCGCCGCAACCGGCGGATGGCGGTGCGGACGCCTGGCATGAAAAAAGCGATCGTTACCCTGGCCGAGGGAAGCACCCTCGAGATCTTTGAAGGGGTGAAGTAATGGCTGTCAAGAAGTATAAACCCACGACGCCCGGCCAGCGGGGGATGACCGGATACACGTATGAAGAAATAACCAAAAGCTCTCCCGAGCGAAGCCTTGTCATCCATCCACGCAGTTATGGTGGACGTGATACGAACGGGCGTATCTCCGTGCGGCATCGCGGCGGCGGTAACCGCCGGTACATCCGCATCATCGATTTCAAGCGCGAGAAACACGACATCCCCGCCAAGGTAGCTGCGATCGAGTATGACCCCAATCGGACTGCCCGCCTGGCACTGCTCTTCTATGCGGATGGCGAGAAACGTTACATTATTGCTCCGCTTGGAATCAAAGTCGGTGATGTGCTCATTTCCGGACCGAATGCCGAAATCCGGCCCGGGAACTGCCTGCCGCTTTCCAATATCCCGGTCGGCACCCTGGTACATGCACTCGAACTGCAGGTAGGCAAGGGCGCACAGCTTGTTCGCACCGCCGGTGGTTCGGCCCAGTTGCTGGCCAAGGAGGGCGAGTACGCCCAGATCCGCCTGCCTTCCGGTGAGGTACGCCTGGTCCGCCAGACTTGTTATGCCACCATCGGCCAGGTGGGCAACCTGGAACACAACAATGTCAAATTGGGCAAGGCTGGCCGGAAGCGCCACATGAGCATCCGTCCCACCGTACGTGGAACTGCCATGTCGCCGCGCGACCATCCGCATGGTGGTGGTGAAGGCCGCCAGCCGACCGGTATGCCGGGCCCGAAGACCCCCTGGGGTAAACCCGCCCGTGGCTATAAGACCCGCCGCACCAAGCGGTCCGATCAGTACATCGTGCGCCGGCGTAGCAAGTCCAGCCGCTAAGGCGCTGAGTAGGATGCGAGGTAAGCAGATATGTCTCGTTCATTGAAAAAAGGGCCCTTCATTGCCCCGAAACTATTGAAGAAGATTGAAGCGATGAACCAAAAAGGTGAGAAAAAGGTCATCCGCACTTGGAGCCGCGCCAGCGTGATCTTCCCCCAGATGGTGGGTCACACGATTGCGATCCATGATGGCCGCCGGCACGTGCCGATCTATATCACCGAGAATATGGTTGGGCATCGCCTGGGCGAATTTGCACCGACGCGCTTGTTCCGTGGCCATATGGCTGCGGAGAAGTCGACGAAGGCTGCGTAGGAGTAACGCGATGGCTCACGATATTCATGCTAAGCTAAGCTCCCTGACCATCTCCGCCCAGAAGGTGCGCCTGGTTGTTGACCTGGTGCGTGGCAAAAGCGCGGTGCAGGCGATGGAAATCCTGCGCTTTTCCCCCCAGAGCGCAGCGGTACCGGTGGGTAAGCTCCTGGCCTCCGCCGTTGCCAATGCCGAGGAAAATTTTGGTGTCAGCCGCGATGACCTGTATGTCGCCAAGATCTTTGCCGATGAAGCCCCCACGCGCAAATGGCGTCGCTTCGGAGCACGTGGCCGCTTCAAGCCGATTCTGCGTCGAACGTCGCATGTGACTGTTGTCCTGCGCGAGCGCGAGGCTGCCTAACCGGCAAAGAAAGGACGAAGGAGATCTTATGGGTCGAAAAGTTCATCCGATTGGATTCCGCCTGAATGTTAATCAGGATTGGCGCGGTCGTTGGTTCGCCGAAGGCGTTCAGTACCGCGAACAGCTTGGACAGGATTTTGCCATCCGCGACATGATCTACAATGAAACTGGCCGCGCGGGTGTCTCCCGGATTGATGTGGAACGGTATCCTGGCAAGCTGAAGGTATCGGTTTTTACTGCAAAGCCCGGTATCCTGATCGGCCGCAAGGGCGAAGGTATAAAGAAGATCCGCGTCAACCTGGAAGGGTTGACTGGCAAGAAAGTGGATCTGGATATCAAAGAGATCAAGGCGCCGGATTGCGATGCCTATTTGGTTTCTCGCAACATCGCCGATCAGTTGGAGCGACGGATCAGCTATCGCCGTGCCATGAAGCGTGCCATCCAGCAGGCCATGCGCCAGGGCGCGCAGGGTATCAAGATCGAAGTGGCTGGACGGTTATCGGGCGCTGAAATGGCCCGGACGGTCTGGCTGCGCGATGGGCGTGTGCCGCTGCAAACCCTGCGTGCCGATATCGATTTTGCCCGTACGGAAGCATTGACCACGTACGGCCAGATCGGTGTCAAGGTCTGGGTTTACCACGGTGAAATGAAGCCTGAAGTGGAAGAAAAAGTCGAGACGACTGAAGGCGTCTACGTTAGTGAGTAGCCGCGCGGTCTGTGGAGTGAGGTTGATGCTATGTTAATGCCAAAACGTGTGAAGTATCGCAAGCAAATGCGTGGCCGCATGAAGGGCAAAGAATCTCGTGGCGTTGAGATTTCCTTCGGCGAGTACGGTTTGTTGGCGATGGAGCCGGGCTGGGTAACTGCCCGTCAAATTGAAGCAGCCCGCCGGACGATTGTGCATGCCATGAAGCGGCGCGGCAAGGTCTGGATCCGTATTTTCCCGGATAAACCTTATACCCAGAAACCCCCCGAAACCCGCATGGGTAAAGGGAAAGGCAATGTGGAGTATTGGGTGGCCGTAGTCAAACCAGGCAGAGTAATGTTCGAGATCGGTGGCCTGGACGATGCGACAGCTCGTGAAGCATTGACCCTGGCCCGGCGGAAGTTCGCCATCAAGACCAAGGTCATCGCCCGCCATGATGCGACCTTAGGAGAGCAGGCATGAAAGCGAAAGAGATTCGTAAACTGTCTGTCGGTGAAATCCAGGTCAAACTGACGGATAGCCGTGAGGAGTTGATGAAGCTCCGCTTCCAGCAGGTGACCGGTCAGTTGACAGATCCCAATCGCCTGCGGATACTGCGGCGTGATATCGCTCGCTATGAGACTATTTTGAATGAGCCTCAGAATGCGGCTGTACAGGAAGGTGAAGCATGAATGACCGTCGTAGAATGACTGGTGTTGTCACCAGCAACAAGATGACCAAGACCGTGGTGGTCGAGATCAGCCGGACCTACCGGCACCCGCTCTACCGCAAGGTTGTCCATCTGAGCAAGCGCGTCAAGGCCCATGATACCTTGGGCTGCCAGATCGGCGACCAGGTCCAGATCGTTGAAAGCCGACCGCTCTCGCGCGATAAGCGCTGGGTGGTTGAAGCAATTATCAAGCATGAAGTTCGGACCGCCGATACCGGTGTAGCCGAGATCGTTGCCGAACCGGCTGAGGCAGGTGTTGTTGCCGCTGAAGCTCCAGCTGCGGAGGCTCAGTCATGATCCAGCACGAGAGCAGACTAAAAATTGCTGATAATACCGGCGCACGTGAAATATTGGTCATCCACGTTATGGGTGGGTCGACCCGCCGGTACGGAGCCATCGGTGACATTGTGGTGGGGGCAGTTCAGTCGGCTGCTCCGCAAGGCTCGGTCAAGAAGTCTGAGATCGTCAAGGCTGTCATTGTCCGGTGCACTAAAGAATGGCGCCGTGACGATGGCTCGACGATCCGCTTCGATGATAACGCGGCCGTGATTTTGGATGCTGATGGCCAGAACCCCAAGGGCAGCCGCATTTTCGGGCCGGTGGCACGCGAGCTGCGTGAAAAAGGTTTTATGAAGATTGTTTCGCTGGCCCCGGAAGTGCTGTAGGCCAGTTGAGGAGCGAACCATGAGAGTCAAGATTCGTAAAGGTGATACCGTTGAAATGATCAGCGGAAAGATCGAGGAGAAGGGCAAGCGCGGTGAGGTGATCAAAGTCCTGCCGGATGAACACCGCGTGGTTATTCAGGGCTTGAACATCCATACCAAGCACCAGAAGGCTGTTCAAACCCAGGGCCGCACCATCAACCCCGGTCGCCTGAAATTTGAAGCCCCGCTCGACATCTCGAACGTGATGTTGATCTGCCCCAAGTGCAGCCAACCGACGCGCGTGAGTGTCCAGCGCAGTGAAGACGGCGTACACCGCGTCTGCAAAAAATGTCAGGCGTTGATCGATTAGCCGCCGGTGGAGCAGTGATCTATGAATAGGTTGCAAGAACAATATCAAAAAGAAGCTGTCCCGGCCCTGCTGAAGGCATTTCAGTATAAGAATGTCATGCAGGTTCCGCGCATCGTGAAGGTCGTGCTCAATATCGGCCTGGGTAGCGAACAGGACAATGCCAAGGCCCTGGAAGCCGCCATGGCTGACATGACCACCATCACCGGGCAGAAGCCAGTCATGACCAAGGCCCGCACAAGCATCGCCAACTTCAAGTTGCGCGAAGGTCGCATCATTGGCACGAAGGTTACCCTGCGCGGTGACAAAATGTGGTCTTTCTTGGACCGGTTGATGAATGCAGCCCTGCCACGCGTGCGTGACTTCCGCGGCGTTTCCCCGGATGCTTTCGATGGCCGCGGTAACTACACGCTGGGTCTGCGTGACCAACTGATCTTCCCTGAGATCGAATACGATAAGATCGATAAGTTAAGAGGCATGGAGGTCACCATCGTGACCACAGCCAAATCCGACGATCATGCACGGCTGATGCTACAAATGCTGGGCATGCCGTTCAAGAAGGAAGCATAACTATGGCAAGCACTTGCATGAAATATCGTGAAATCCGCCGCAAGTATCCCACCCAGATACGCCACCGGTGCACCAAATGCGGTCGTCCACGCGGATATATTCGTCGTTTCGGTCTATGCCGGATTTGCTTCCGCGAGTTGGCGCTGGAAGGGAAAATCCCCGGCGTCGTAAAGTCATCCTGGTAACCGGGTGGAGGTAAGAAATGAGCATGACTGATCCTATTGCTGATATGCTGACCCGCATCCGCAACTCCATGATGAGTGGTCAGGCTTTGACGGCTATGCCTTTTTCAAAGGTCAAGGTTGAAATTGCCAAGATCTTGAAAGAAGAAGGCTACCTGGAAAATTTTGAAGTTGCAGATGGCGAACGCCCAACCCAGAAAGTATTGCGCCTCAAGATCAAATACTTTGGCGAACGGCGCGAGCGCAAGCCGGTGATGACTGGCATCGAACGCGTCAGCCGCCCTGGCCGCCGTGTTTACACCAGAAAGCAGGATATCCCCTGGGTGCTTTCGGGCATTGGCGTTGCGATTTTGTCCACCCCCAAGGGTATTATGACCGGCCAGCGTGCCCGCCAGTTGGGTGTGGGCGGCGAGATCCTCTGCAAGGTCTGGTAGAGAGGAGAAACAAAGTGTCTCGAGTTGGACGTATGCCCGTGGTCATCCCGGCCGGTGTGCAGGTAGACATCAATGGCGCGAATATTGGTGTAAAAGGCCCTAAAGGTGAATTGAAACGGACCTTCTCCCCCTTGATCGGGATCGAAATGGAGAATGGCCAAATCGTAATAACCCGCAAATCTGACCAGCCTGCTGAACGTGCTTTGCATGGAACGACTCGCGCAGTTCTGGCAAACATGATCCAAGGTGTCAGCGCTGGTTTCGAACGTGTTTTGGAGATCGAAGGTGTTGGATACCGGGCCGAGATGAACGGCAAGAATCTGGTGTTGCACATGGGTTATTCCCACCCGGTGGAAGTGGAACCACCTGCCGGTATTTCCTTCGATGTTGACCAGAAGACCCGCCGCGTCTTTGTGCGTGGTTTTGATAAAGAATTGGTCGGCCAGGTTGCAGCCAATATCCGCAACGTGCGCCCGCCAGAGCCTTACCATGGCAAAGGCTTGCATTACCTGGGCGAGAAGATCCGCCGCAAGGCTGGCAAGGCCGGAAAGGCAGCAAAGTAAACTATGGCTGAGAAGAATCGTAACGAAGCCCGTTTCAAACGGCATACGCGTGTACGGATCACCCTGCAAGGTACGCAGCAGCGGCCTCGCTTGAGCGTCTTCCGCAGTCTCTCTGAAATCTATGCCCAGATCATCGATGACCAGGCCGGCAAAACGATCGTTTCAGCCTCGACGATCGACCAGAAACTTCGTGGCGAGCTGCAAGGCATGAAGAAGTCTGAACAGGCCAAGCTGGTCGGAAAAACGCTGGCAGAGCGCGCCAAGGAAAAGGGCGTGCAGACGGTTGTATTCGACCGCGGCGGTTTCAAATATACCGGCCGTGTCAAAGCCCTGGCCGATGGCGCCCGTGAAGGTGGCCTGGAATTCTAAGGCCTGATTAGGAGAACGTTATGTTGAATTACCAGGTTACGGAAAATGAACAGCAAGGCGAGGGTTTCGACGAGCGGGTAATTGAGATCGCCCGCGTGGCGAAAGTTGTGAAAGGTGGCCGTCGTTTCCAGTTCCGGGTCACATTGATCATGGGCGATAATAAAGGCAAGGTCGGGATGGGCGTTGGCAAAGCCAATGCCGTGCCCGATGCGATGCGCAAGGCAACCGACCGCGCCCGCAAGGATATGCATGATATCCATCTTTCCAAGACGACCATCCCGCACCAGTCCACGGCCAAGGTCGGCGGCTCAGTTGTACTGCTCAAGCCGGCTTCCCCCGGTACCGGCGTTATCGCTGGCGGTGGTGTTCGTGCCGTGCTCGAAGCAGTTGGCATTCATGATATCCTCACCAAATCGCTTGGTTCCTCGAATGTACTGAACTCTGTCCAGGCCACGCTGCATGCGCTCGACGCACTCAAGTCGCCGCAGGAAGAGGCCGCCCGGCGCGGCAAGTCTGTTGATGATTTGCTGCCGTACTGGGAAAGGAGAAAGAAGCATGGCTAAAAAGGCCGAAGGGAAAACCATCAAGCTGACTCTGGTTCGTAGCCCGATTGGCTACCCGGAGCCGCAGAAGGCAACCGTGCGCGCCCTGGGGTTCCACCGCCTCCACGAAACCGTGGAGCGCGAGGACACTCCCGTTCTGCGCGGCATGCTTGCCAAAGTTATTCACATGATCAAGATCGAAGAGTAGGTTCTAAGATGAAACTGAATGATCTTTCACCCAATGTCCCCAAGAAGAACCGCAAGCGCGTGGGCCACGGTATTTCTGCCGGCCAGGGCAAGACGGCCGGCCGCGGTACCAAGGGCCAAAACTCCCGCACCGGTGAAGGCGGGCGGTTGTACCGGCAAGGTGGTAACCTGCCCTTCTTCCGCCGCTTGCCTTTCATCCGTGGTAAGGGCTTTACCCCGCCGTACGAGGTTGAATTCAATGAAGTGAACCTTGATCAGTTGGCTTCCTTCAAGCCCGAAGCCGAGATCACCCCTGAAACCCTCGAGCAGGCCAGCCTCTTGCGCGATCCGCGCAACCCGGTGGCCATCCTGGGCCGTGGGGAATTGAAGAACCCGATTAAGGTACGTGTTCACCGCGTCACAAAGAGCGCCAAGGCCAAGATCGAGGCCGCGGGTGGTTCGGTGGAGTTGATTGCATAACTCGTCCAAGCGAGGAGACCCATTATGAAAAACGCATTTTCGGGATGGCGTTATCTCTGGACATCGCAAGACATCCGCCGCAAGTTATTTATAACCCTGGTCATTCTGGTTATATTCCGCCTGGCGGCCAACGTTCCCGTTCCGGGAATTAACGGGGCTGCCCTGAAGAACTTGCTGGCGGGCTCGGGATCTTTCTTTGCCTTCCTCGATCTGCTCTCTGGCGGTACGATTTCGCACTTCTCTCTGCTGGCCATGGGCGTTTATCCATATATCACCGCCCAGATCATCCTGCAACTGCTTACCCCCATTTTCCCGGCCCTCCAGCGCAAAATGGAAGAGAATCCGCGCGAAGGTCAAAAATGGCAGGAAAAATGGACCTATTATCTGGCTATCCCGATGGCCGCACTTTCTGCGCTTGGCCAGATCAACCTGTTCAACTCATATTCCCAGCAGGCGGGTCAGGGAGCCATTGTGCCCTTTGGCTTTACCAGCGCCCTGTGGCTTTCATCATTAACCCTGCTGTTGACCATGGTCGGCGGAACGATGTTCGCCATCTGGCTGGGTGAATTGATCTCCGAATACGGCATTCGCGGCCAGGGCCTGTCCCTGATCATCTTTGCGGGTATTGTGGCCCGCATGCCGGCTAGCTTTGTCAACTTGCTGGCAGACAAGCAGCACGGCTGGATCCTGGTCATCTCGATGGTCGTGGTAATCGTGGCGGTTGTGTATGCCATCGTCTTCGTGCAACAGGGCCGCCGCTATGTGCCGGTCATGTACCCCGGCCGGCGTGTCGGCAGCCGAATGTCCATGCCGGTGAAGGGCACTTTGCCTTTGATGGTCAACCTGGCCGGCATGATCCCGCTCATCTTTGCGAGCGCCATCCTGCAATTCCCGGCCATCATTGCCAGTTACTTCGTCAACAATGCCAATGCAGGGGTGGCCAAGTTTGCAACCTCGGTACAGTCCATCTTCTCCAATGGCGGTGGCATTTACCAGTTGCTGTACTTCCTGATGGTGGTGAGCTTTACCTTCTTCTACACGGACGTGATGTTCTCGCAGCAGAATTACGGTGAGAACCTGAAGAAGGCCGGAGCACAGATCCCGGGAGTGGCGCGTGGGGCTCCCACCCAAAAGTACCTGACCAAGGTGCAGCGCCGCATTACCCTGCCGGGCGCTTTCTTCCTGGGCGTGGTAGCCGTGCTGGGTTACCTGATCAATCAGCTCCTGAAATTGTTCGGCATCGGTGGAACGACTTCCTCCTCCACGATCTTCCTGGTCTCTGCAGCCGGTCTGCTCATCGTTGTGGGCGTGGTGCGGGATGTCTTCCTGAATATCGACGCCGAGTTAAAGCTGCACGGGTATGATGACGCCCGCCTGGTGAAATAAACGGTTAATTTATGAAAACATATATCGTTCTCCTTGGACCTCCCGGCGTTGGTAAGGGCACGCAGGCTAAGATCATAGCCGAAACAACCGCATTGCCCCATATCTCGTCAGGTGACCTGTTCCGGGAGAACATCAAGAACTCCACCGAGCTCGGCAAACTGGCCCAGTCCTATATGAATAAAGGCGAGTTGGTGCCGGACGATGTTACGATCGGCATGATCCGTGACCGGCTCTCCCGCCCGGATTGCAAGGATGGCGCTTTGCTGGATGGCTTCCCGCGTACCACGGTGCAGGCGGATGTGCTCGATAAATTGCTGGCAGAGTTTGGCGGTCGGGTCAGCTTTGTCCCGTATATTGCCGCCTCTGAGACCGTCCTGGTGGAACGCCTGGGCGGGCGCTGGACCTGCAAAGCCCAGGGGCATGTCTTCCATGAAAGGTACAACCCGCCAAAGCAGGCCGGCAAATGCGACCTGGACGGCTCCGAGCTTTACCAGCGCGATGATGACAAAGCCGAGACGGTCAAGCGGCGGATCCAGGTTTATTTTGCCCAGACTGCTCCATTGATCGCTTATTATCGTGAAAAGGGTTTGTTGCACGAAATCGACGGTGCTCAACCGATCGAGAAGGTTAGTGCGGATCTACTGGCGGCACTAAAAAAATAATATGGCTTGGGATCGAGATATCCATATAAAAAATCCGGCTGAAGTTGCGCTTATGCGCGAAGCCGGTCGTGTCAACGCCCTGGCGTTGGCGGCAGTGCGAGATCTTTTACAACCCGGCGTCACGACTGCAGACCTCAACGCGGCTGCTGAGGAAACCCTGCGGAAACATGGCGCTTACTCGCCTTTCAAGAATTATGGGCAACCACCATTTCCGGCCTCCATTTGTGCCAGTGTCAATGAAGAATTGGTGCACGGAATCCCTGGAAAACGCAAGCTCAAGGAAGGCGATATCATTTCGATAGATTGTGGAGCGGTCGTCAATGGGTATGTGGGCGATGCAGCATTCACAGCTGGAATCGGGCAGATCTCCGAGCTCGCCAGTAACCTTATCGAAGTGACCAGGCAGGCGCTGTTTGTTGGCATCGCAATGATGCGACCCGGGAATAAAACGGGCGATGTCTCTTCGGCCATCCAGCAATATGTGGAGGCGCAAGGGTACCAGGTCGTCCGTGAATATACCGGACACGGAGTCGGTCGAAAGATGCACGAAGGGCCGCAGGTGCCGAATTATGGCACCCCAGGTACCGGTGTGCTTCTGCGACCGGGTATGACGATAGCCCTCGAACCGATGGTTCTCGTTGGCACTTACCGGACGCGTGTCCTTTCAAACCAGTGGACGGTTGTCTCTGCTGATGGGTCATTGACGGCTCACTATGAACATTCTGTGGCTGTTACCGAAGGCGACCCTCTCGTCCTGACTGTCCCCTAGCCGGTCAGCACAGACAAATCCGAAACTGGACGGATTATGGCTGAACTAGTATAATTCAACCTTTGGTTGAATAACTGAAGTGAAGTAAGGAGAAAGCAATCATGAAAGTTGGTCCCTCCATTCGAAAGCGCTGCGCGAAGTGCAAGGTTGTCAAGCGCAAAGGCAGATTGTTCATCATCTGCGAGAACCCTAAGCATAAACAGCGACAAGGATAGGCAAACATGGCAAGAATTGAAGGTGTTGACCTCCCGCGTAACAAACGCGTTGAAGTGGGCTTGAATTACCTGTATGGGATTGGTCCCACGCGCAGCCGTGAGATTCTGGAAGCAACCAAGATCAGCCCGGATACACGTGTCAAGGATTTGACGGAGACCGAGGTTTCAGCGATCCGCGAGTACATCTCGAAGAACTGGAAAGTCGAAGGCGATCTGCGCCGTCAAGAACAGTTGAACATCAAACGCCTGGTCGAGATTGGCTGCTACCGTGGCCTGCGCCACCGCCGCAATTTACCTGTCCACGGTCAACGCACGCGCACCAATGCGCGCACCAGCAAGGGTCCCAAGAAGACCGTTGCCGGACGCGGACGCCGCAAGGGCGGTAAGAAATAATCTGTTAGCAGGAGCGAGAGAGGTTTTATGGCTCAGACTGTACGTTCTGCGCGTCGCGCTGGCGGCGCCAAAAAAGGGAAGCGCAGCCTGTCTTCCGGACAGGTGCACGTCTTCGCTTCATTCAATAATACCATCGTGACGGTGACCGACCCGGATGGCAACACCCTGTGCTGGGGCAGCGCCGGATCCGTAGGTTTCAAAGGCTCCCGCAAGAGCACCCCGTTTGCAGCCCGTCTGGCGGCCGAACAGGCCATCAAGGCTGCCCAGACCATCGGCATTCAGGAAGTGGATCTGTTCGTCAAGGGTCCTGGGCCTGGCCGTGAATCGGCCATCCGGGCAGTTCAATCGATGGGCCTTAAGGTTAAATCCATTTCGGATTTGACCCCGGTCGCGCACAATGGTTGCCGGCCTCCCAAGAAGCGCCGCGTTTAGTTTTGGTGAGAGAGGTAAGTACGTATGGCGAAATATACAGGTCCGGCCTGCAAACTGTGCCGGCGTGAAAATGAAAAATTGTTCTTAAAGGGAGAGCGTTGCTTTACTCCCAAGTGTGCCTTTGAGCGGCGTGGGTTTGCCCCCGGCCAGCATGGCCGCACCGGCGGCCGCGGCGGACGTGGCGGCCAGGGTCGTGAATCCGATTATGCCAAGCAGTTGCGCGCCAAGCAAAAGGCCCGCCGCATCTATGGCATCTATGAAGCCCAGTTCCGCCGTTATTACGGTAAAGCGCTGAAGGCGCGTGGAATTACCGGCCTCATGCTTTTGCAGATCCTCGAATCCCGCCTTGACAACGTCATCTTCCGATTGGGATTTGCATCCAGCCGTTCCCAGGCACGTCTGCTGGTGACCCATGGTCACTTCACGGTTAATGGTCGCCGGACGGATATCCCTTCCATGACTTTGAATGCTGGTGATGTTATTACCGTTCGTCCAGGTTCGCTGGATGCCACCTATTTCAAGGAACTGGCCGCTATTGCCGAG
>Ga0335069_10009419_pt1 | contig 13907 bp, 15 predicted proteins | sample Lox_Sample_11_FD_206714 | JGI IMG/M metagenome (GOLD analysis project Ga0335069, IMG submission 206714) | Soil microbial communities from Loxahatchee National Wildlife Refuge, Florida, United States - Lox_Sample_1.1 | ecosystem: Environmental > Terrestrial > Soil > Wetlands | place: USA... | reverse complement strand
GCTTGTACCGCAGGAGCCCCACGCAGCTCAGTCGCAGCCTCACGTCTTCGGCGCGCACCTGATCCTCGAAGTGCACACCCTCCAGTTCGGCCGCCGCGCCAACCTTGGCATTGAGCGTTGCCATGCAGAGGGTCGCTACGATGACCGGCGCGAACCTCCACGACGTGGCCGTCCGGCGTTTCATCCCAGCACCTCCGGTATCCGTCGGCGGCGAAAGTCAAAAATCGCTTCGAGATCGCGCCGCACGAGCCCGCCGCCGATCCAGTCCCCGAGCGCACCGAACGGCAGGCCATAGCGCACCCGATCACGAATGATCGTGCCGCCGTCGTCCGGCTCGAACTCGTGGGTGTGGTGCCAGAGCTTGTACGGCCCGCGGGTCTGCGCATCGACAAACACGCGCGGAGGTCCCCACGATTCGATTCGGCTCTGCCAGCGCAGCGGGATGCCGTGCAGCCGCAAGGCGTAGTTGATGAGCGTCCCGTTGCCCACCTCGGCAGTGGTCGTTCCCAGCACGCGAAAGCGCAGGAACGCCGGGGTGATCTGCTCGAGGTTCGCCGGGTCTGAGAAAAACGGAAAGATTTCCTCCGGCGAGCGAGTGAGCCGCTGCTCGACGATGAGCTCATGATTCAGGTCGGCGCAGAGATCTTCCAGGGCGCTCCGCACCGTCGGATAGCGAAATGCAAAGCCGAGCCGTTGCGCCGCGTGCGGGTGGACACGCTGGCTGGCCAGCAGAAGTGTGGACATTTCGCCGAAGGCCACCCGCAGTGCGGCGGCGGGAACCGGAAACAGCGCCGGCCGGCGCAGAGCGCGACCGAGCTCGGCGGTGAATGTGGCGTTGGTCACCGGCTCCGGGGCCACACCGTTGATCGGCCCGCTGGCGTCCGGATGCTCCACAACGTAGCGCAGCAGTCCCACGAGGTCCTGCAGATGGATCCAGCTGAACCACTGCCGGCCGGAGCCCACCCGGCCACCGAGTCCGAGCCGAAACAGCGGGAGCAATGGTGTAAGCGCGCCGCCGTCACGCCCGAGCACGACGCCGATGCGTACGGCGACCGTGCGCACGTTGAGCGCCCGTGCCGTGAAGACCGCTTGTTCCCAGTCTCGGCACACCTCGGCCAAGAAGCCGGTGCCGCCGGCGCTGTTCTCATCGAGCGCCGCGTCGCCGCGATCTCCGTACCAGCCGATCGCCGACGCCGAGGCCAGCACACGCGGTCGCTCCGTGGCGGCGAGTTGGCCGATCGCGTGCACGAGAGCAGCCGAGGTGTCGACGCGGGAGCCACGGATCGCCCGCTTGCGGGCGGCGCTCCAGCGGGCATCGGCAATGCCGTCGCCGGCCAGGTGCACGACCGCATCGGCGCCGCGCAGCGCGCCGGGATCCAGAGGGCCGGCGGCGTCCCATGTCAACACGCGGCAGCGTGCCGGGAGCCGCCGCACCGCGCGGGCGGCGTCGCGGGATAGGGCAGTGACGGCGTGCTCGGCGGCGAGGAGATCTCTTACGAGCGGTGGTCCAACAAAGCCGGTCGCGCCCGTGACAACGACCTTCATGTCTTGGTCAACCTCAATCGCGTTGGTGTACCCGCCCCGCCCGGACCGGCATCAGGACATCCCGCCGTGCGGCCGCAGCAGTCCCACGACCTCTGCACGCAGCGACTGGTTGCGTTCGAACTCGCCACGGAACGCCGTGGTCACCATGTCCGCACCGCGCTTGGCCGCCCCGCGCATCCGCAGACACGAGTGCTCGGCGCGGATGACCACCGCCACCGCCCGCGCTTCGAGATGGCTGGCGATGGCGTCGGCAATGTCCGCGGTCAGGCGCTCCTGCAGTTGCGGCCGGCGCGCGAACACGTCAACCGTCCGCGCAATCTTGCTCAGCCCGACCACCCGTCCCTTGGCGGGCAGATAGGCGACCTGTGCGGTGCCGCTGAACGGCAAGAGGTGGTGCTCGCAGAGGCTGGAGAACTCGATGTCGCGGACCAGGACGAGATCGTCGCTGTCCGTGCGGTGCGCAAACACGCGTCCGAGGTGCCGGGCCGGGTCATCGTGCAGGCCGGAGAGCAGCTCGCGATAGGCGCGCGCCACCCGGCGCGGTGTGTCTCGCAGCCCGTCGCGGTCGGGGTCCTCACCCACCGCGAACAACATCTCACGGACGGCGCGCTCGAGGCGGTCGGGATCGAAGCCGCCGCCTCCCGCGGGTTCCGGGGTCGGTTCGGGCGCCTCGATCTTTCGCAGCAACGATACGGTTGACATCGGTCTTCACTCCTCCTGGGATTGCAAATTCGGATGTCTGGTTAGACGGCTCGGACTGGTTGAGGGGCCGGCACGCCCGCGCTGCGTTGACACAGCGCCTGGCGGATGACGAGCAGGGCCGGCATCGCCAGCCCCCACACGCTGGCAATGCCGGCGAGGCTCACAAGCGCGTTCGGATGGAGCTCGATGGCGCCGAGACGCGCGCCAGCCGCATAACTGAGTGGCCCACACACGGCACCGAGCGCCGCGGCGAGGCCGTGGCGCCCCGTCAGCCACGCCATGGAGCTGTTGAGCGTGGTGGCGAAGAGCATCCAGAGCGCCACCATCCACGGAGGGCACAGCCACGGCAGCACGCTGGTGCCGGTGAACGCATACAGACCCGCCGACGCCTGCAGCGTATCCACCGCGAAGCCGAACAGGCCGACCGCCAGGGCGAGCGTCGCTTCCCGCACCCGATCGCGTGCGAAGAACAGGTGCCCCATGAGCAGTACCGCGACCACCGTCGGTCCGAGCCAGAGCCGCCCGCGGCCGGCACCGGCCACGCACGCGAACCACCCCACGTAAAACATCCCGAAGTTCAGCAGTCGGCTCATCGGTTCCTTCCTGACGAGCTCCTGCAGGGCGACTCGTCGTTGTCATCCCTGCATACTGCCTGCGCAGCTTGCTGTCAATATCTGTCCAGACAAAACTTGACGCACGTCGGGAGGAGTGTTACGGTTCGCCGGCAGAGACGGGAAATGGAATCAGTCGAACGGCCCGCGGCGAAGATGCCGCCTGACACACCGGCGCGTCGGGCGGTGGTTCTGGTGGGGCACGGTGGGGTGCCGCGCGACTACCCGCGCGAACGCCTGATGCAGTTGCGCGCCCTGGAGACGCGACGGCGCGCCAGCGGGTCGCCGGCCTCGCAAGAGGAGGTGGCGTTGGAGCACGAGCTGCGACACTGGCCACGCACGCCGGCCAACGACCCGTATCAAGCCGGCTTGAACAGCCTGGCGGCGCACCTGCGGCCGCGGCTCGAGCCGGCGCGGCTGGTGTTGGCGTACAACGAGTTCTGCGCACCGACGGTGGCCGAGGCGATCCGCACGCTCGCCGCCGAGGGCGTGACCGAGGTTATGGCAGTGCCGTCGATGTTCACACCGGGGGGTGTACACGCCGAGATCGAGATCACGCAGACCATCAACGAGCTGCGAGTCGAGTTGCCGCATGTGAGATTGCAATACGCCTGGCCGTTTGCGGGGGAGCATCTGGCGTCGTTCATCGTCGAGCACCTGCACCAATTCGACAAGCGATAGGAGGCGCCATGTTCGACCTCGGCCTGTTCCTCAGCGGACTCGCCGTCATCTTGACCGTGGCGTTCGCCACGTGGTGCGTCAGTCTGCTCAAACGCGACGTGGGCATCGTCGACAGCATGTGGCCGCTGTTCTTCGTCGTGGCCGCCGTCACCTATGTGGTGATGCGGCCGCAGCCGGGCCCGCGTGCGCCGTGGGTGCTGGCGCTGGTCGGCATCTGGGCGCTGCGCCTCTCCGGCTACCTCACCTGGCGCAACTGGGGCGAGCCGGAAGAACGCCGATACCAGACGATCCGCCGCCACAACGAACCACACTTTGCGCTCAAGAGCCTCTACATCGTCTTCGCACTGCAGGGCACGCTCGCGTGGATCATCTCGCTGCCATTGCTCGCGGCCGCTGCTGCACCGCAAGCGATGAACCTGCTCGACTACGCCGGTGTGGCTCTCTGGGGCGTCGGCTTCGGTTTCGAGTCCGTCGCCGACTGGCAGCTGGCGCGTTTCAAGAGCGATCCGGCCAACCGCGGCCGCGTCATGGACCAGGGCCTGTGGCGCTACACCCGCCACCCCAATTACTTCGGGGACTGGTGCATCTGGTGGGGCTTCTATTTGATGGCGCTCGCAGCGGGCGGCTGGTGGTCGGTCCTCGGGCCGCTGCTGATGTCGTGCTTGCTGCTGCGGGTCTCGGGCGTCGCGCTGCTCGAGAAGGATATCGGTGCGCGGCGGCCGGCGTATCGCGACTACATCCGGCGCACCAACGCCTTCTTCCCCGGCCCGTCGAAGCACGGCGGCGATCAGATCGCCGCAGCAGGGCACATAGGACAAGCTGGCTAACATGGAACGGAGATGGGAGACCCGATGGATCACCGTTTGCGGCTGGGGCTTTTGCTGAGTGGCATCGCCCTTGCGGGCTGCGCGGCGCGGCGGCCACCTATTCAAACGGTGCCGCACGTCGACCTGCCGCGCTTCATGGGCGACTGGTACGTGATCGCCAACATCCCAACCTTCGTCGAGAAGGACGCCTACAACGCCGTTGAATCGTATCGCCTCGACGCCGACGGCACGATCGCAACGACCTTCACCTTCTGCAAAGGCGGCTTTGACGGCGAGGTCAAGCGCTATCAGCCGCGTGGCTTCGTGTACGACATGCAAAACAACGCGGTCTGGGGGATGCAATTCATCTGGCCGTTCAAGGGCGACTTTCGCATCGTCTACCTGAACCCCGACTATACGCACACCGTGATCGGCCGGGAGAAGCGCGACTACGTCTGGATCATGGCCCGCCAGCCAACGATCCCGGAGGCGGACTATCGGCGTATCGTGGAGTTGCTGGCCCGCGAGGGCTACGACACGGCGCAGATCCAAAAGGTGCCGCAGCGCTGGGAGTCCGCGGAGAAGTAGCCGAGAATGCGCCGCAAGACGTTCGCCATGACCAGCTCGACGGGGTGGACACTGCGCAACACACGTGTGGGTCGCGAGAACATGACCGATGGTCGCCTTCATGCCGGCGAGCAAACAATGACGGGTGGGATACGCGACGCTATCCTCGACCGCAGCATCGTGTGGTCGTTCGATCGCAGCGGCTTTCTGCGTCATGCGCGGCGCTTCCGCGCGGAGGACGTGAACGTCGACCTGGCCGGACGGGTGTGTCTCGTCACCGGAGCCAACTCGGGAATCGGCCGAGCGACGGCGACCGCCCTGGCCTCCCGCCGAGCAGACGTCCACCTCCTCTGCCGCGACCGCGCGCGCGGCGAGGAAGCGGTGAGCGCAATCCGCAGAGCGACCGGAAGCAACCAGGTACATCTCGCGGTTGTCGACGTCTCGGATCTGGCCTCGATTCGCGCCTTCGCGGAGCGCGATGCGCCGCCGCGCGTGGACGTGCTCATTCACAATGCCGGTGTGCTGCCGGCGACCCGCCAGGAAACACCGCAGGGGCTGGAGCTCACCCTGGCGACGAACGTCGTCGGGCCGTTTCTCCTCACCCACCTCCTGCGCGCCGCACTGGCCGCCGCCGGCGGCGCGCGCGTGATCTTCGTTTCGTCCGGCGGCATGTATGCGCGACGCCTGTCGCTCGACGATCTGCAGTGGACGCAGCGGCGCTTCGACGGCGTCACGGCCTACGCGCAGACCAAGCGGATGCAGGTCGTGCTGACCGAGGTGCTGGCGCGGCGCTGGTCGCGCGCGGGGATTGCGGTGCACTGCATGCATCCGGGCTGGGCGGACACACCGGCGGTTCGCAGTTCGCTTCCACGGTTCCATCGCCTGATGCGCAACCGCCTGCGCACCCCTGAAGAGGGCGCCGATACCGCAGTGTGGCTGGCGCTTGCGCGAGCGCCAATTCCATCCGGGCGGTTCTGGCTCGATCGCGCGCCACAGCCCACGCACTTGCTGCCCTTCACCATCGAGGGGCGGCGCGATCGTGCCCGGCTGTGGCGCACCTGCGAGCGGCTTGCCGGCGTGGGACCACGATCCGGCCAACGGGGGCGCGCGCACGGATGAACGAGCCACTGACGGTCGCGGAGAGCGTTTGGGCGCGTTGGTCCCGGCGCGCCGTAACGGTGCCGCTGTATCTGGGTCTTGGGACGCTCAGTTTCGTGCTATTACCGTTGACCATCCTCGTGGCGCTGGCGGTTGATGCGATCCGACGTACCGGCCGCCTGGCGACCGTGCGCTGTGCGCTCGGGCTTACCCTCTACTTGATTTGCGAGGCGCTCGGGATCGTCGCGAGCTTTGTGCTGTGGTTGGCCGACGCTCTGTGGCCCAGGAGCACGGCCGATCGCACGATGACGTGGAATCTCCGCCTGCAACGCATCTGGGCCCGTACGCTCTTTACCGGCGCCACCCGGCTCTTCGGCATGCGCGTCGACGTCACGGGCGCGGATGCCGTCCGCCGGGGACCGGTGTTCCTCTTCTGCCGGCACGCCAGCACGCTCGACACCCTCCTGCCGGCGGTGTTCGCCGCGCATCCCTCCACTTTGCGGCTGGGCCACGTCATGAAACGCGAGCTGCTGTGGGATCCCTGTCTCGACATTGTCGGGCAGCGCACTCGCAACGCCTTTGTGCGCCGCGGCTCCGGCGAGCGCGAAAAGGAGATCGCGCTGCTCCGCGGGCTGGCCACCACCCTGGGGGAGTGCGACGGGGTGCTCCTGTTTCCCGAGGGGACTCGCTTTTCGCCGCCGAAGCGGCAACGCGCGCTGGCACACCTCGCCGACACCGGGCAATCGGCGCGCCTCGCGCGTGCACAACGCCTGCAACATGTCTTGCCGCCCCGGCGAGGCGGTGCCCTCGCCTTGCTCGAGACGCGCCCGGACGTCGACGTGGCCTTCCTCGCCCATGCCGGGTTTGAAGGTACGGCCGACCTGAACGACATCTGGCATGGAACACTGATCGGCCGCACGATTCGGCTCTCTTTCTGGCGGGTGCCCAGCGCGGACATCCCGCGCACAGCGGAGGGCCGCGTCGAGTGGCTCGATACGCAATGGGAACGCGTCGATGCATGGGTCGGGGCGGACGGTGGATTGGCGTCGGAGGGAATTCTGAGACTGCGCGTGGCAACGTGAAGGCACGGACGTCGGGCTGCGTCGGGGCCGGTGGAGACACGATGACGGGGCAGAGACTGGGCATGCGGAAGGTGGAGAAGACCAGATGAAACGCGCGAGAGCACCCCAGCGCAGCCCGTCGCACGAGGCCTTCCCCCTGCGGACGGTTGCCGCGATGACGGGGCTCACTCCGGACCTCATTCGCGCGTGGGAGAAGCGTTACGCGGTGGTGGCCCCGATTCGCGGTGCCCGCGGCGCGCGCCTGTACTCGTGGGCGGACATCGCGCATCTCCGGCTGCTCGCACGCGTGGTGGGTGCGGGCCGAGCGATCGGCGATGTCGCCGCGTTGAGCCTCGCGGAACTGGAAACGCTGGCGGTGCCACCCACGCCGACCGGGCAGGCCGTGGAGCGCCGCGGAGCGCCCGCGCCGGGAGAGGAATTCGTGAGCCGTGTCTTGGAACGCCTGGAACGTTTCGACCATGCCGAGGTGACGCGCCTACTCGGGGATGCGGTCATCGGCCTGGGGGTGCGCCGCTTCGTCTACGAGGTCGCGCTGCCCCTCGTGCATCATGTCGGCGTGCGTTGGGCCGACGGCGAACTCTCCATTGCCGAGGAGCACCTGCTCACTGGGATGTTGCGCACCCTGCTTGGCAGCCTGATGCACGGCCGAGCCGGGCGCGGGCGTCCGCTCGTGCTCGCGACGCCCGCCGGTGAACGGCACGAGATCGGCTTGCTGCTGGTGGCCTTGCTGGCTCGGGATGCCGGGGTTGACGTCGTCTACCTCGGGGTCCACCTGCCAGCGACGGAGATCGTGACCGCGGCCGCTCGATGCCGCGCGCGTGTGGTCGGCCTGAGCGTAGTTGGCGGCAAGAACCGCGCGCGCGCGTGCGTCGAGGCGGCGGCCATTCAGGCCGCGTTGCCGGCTGACGTGGAACTGTGGCTGGGAGGCGCGGACGCCGCTAGCGTCGCGGCGGGTGTCAAGGGCTTCCGGGGCCTGGTGCTGGACGGCCTGGAGGCGACCGAACCCGAACTCACTCGCATTGCAGTCCAGACACCACGTGAGTCGAGGCAGGAGGATCTACGGCGATGAATGTTGCCAGACGTCTCGAAACATCGGGGTGCTCGACTCAGACGGGCGCGGCGTTCGCCTCGGTGATCTGTGGCGCGAGCAGCCCGTCGTGCTCGCCTTCATCCGCCACGTTGGTTGACTCTTCTGCCGCCAGCAGGTCGCGGTGAGACACAGCTCCGCATGGCCGCTACTCCAGAGCGACTGATCTTGTTGACCGGCGCCACCGGCTACGTGGGTGGACGTTTGTTGAAGGCCTTACAGGCCGCTGGCTACCCGGTGCGCTGTCTGGCGCGGCGCCCGGAATTCTTGACGACGCGGGTCAGTGCCGCGACCGAGGTCGTCAAAGGCGACTGTCTTGACGCCGCCTCCTTGCCGCCGGCGTGCGCCGGCGTGCACACGGCCTACTACCTGGTGCACTCGATGGGCTCCACCGGCGACTTCACCGAGCAGGACCGGCAAGCGGCCGCCAATTTCGGTGCGGCCGCAGCCGCCGCGGGGGTGCGGCGCATCATCTACCTCGGTGGCCTTGGCGATGCCGGTGGCCGCCTCTCGCCGCACCTGCGCAGCCGCCACGAGGTGGGCGAGGCGCTGCGGGCGGCGGGGGTGCCGGTGATCGAACTGCGTGCCTCGATCATTCTGGGGTCCGGCAGCCTGTCCTTCGAACTCATTCGCGCCCTGGTCGAGCGGCTCCCGGTGATGCTCTGTCCGCGCTGGGTGCGCACCCCGGCGCAGCCGATCGCCATCGAGGACGTGCTCGCCTACTTGCTGGCGGCGATCGACCAGCCGCCCGCGCACACCGGCATCTTCGAAATCGGTGGAGCCGACCCCGTGTCGTATGCGGACATCATGCGCGAGTACGCGCGGCAACGCGGCCTGCGGCGATGGATGATCGCGGTGCCGCTTCTGACACCGCGGCTGTCGAGCTTGTGGCTCGGACTGACCACTCCAGTGTACGCGCGCGTCGGGCGCAAGCTGATCGACAGCGTCGAGAACGAAACCACGGTGCACGACACCCGTGCGTTGGACGTCTTCGCGGTCCGCCCAATGGGGCTCAACGATGCCATTCGGAGGGCGATGGCGAATGAGGATCAGGAATATGCTGCCACGCGCTGGTCGGACGCCATCTCGTCGGCGGGTATGCCGTCGTCGTGGGGCGGCATGCGGTTCGGGACCCGACTGCTCGATGCGCGGGCCGTCCATGTGGCGGCGCCTGCTGCCGCGGCATTTGCGGCTATCCGACACCTCGGCGGAGTTACGGGGTGGTATTACGGCGACTGGTTGTGGCGCGTGCGTGGTTTCATTGATCTCTTGTTCGCTGGTGTCGGGATGCGCCGTGGGCGGCGGCATCCAGAGGACCTGGCCGTCGGGGACACCGTCGACTTCTGGCGGGTCGAGGCCTACGAGCCCGAACGGCGCTTGCGACTGGTGGCGGAGATGAAGCTGCCCGGCCGTGCCTGGTTGGAGTTCGAAGTGCAACCGGATGGCGACGGCGCGATCATCCGTCAGACGGCCGTGTTCGATCCGGTCGGTGTGCTGGGTCTGTTGTACTGGTACGGCATCTACCCGGTGCACGCGCGAGTATTTGCGGGCATGCTGCGTGGCGCGGCGCGGGCGGCCGAACGGTTCGGCCGACAACCGGCTGGAGCGCTTCGGGCGGTGGGGTAACGCGATGGTGCCCAGAACGGGCGCAGGCACGTTCGTATGTGGAGCCTGCCCGTCAGCACGGCGCCCGGCCATCGATCGGGACCGCGGTATGATAGACGGGGCGTATGCCCCATTCGTATCCGGCCGACCTCGCGGAGTTCGTCCTTCGGACCTGGCACGACGGCTCGTCGCTGACCGACGAGTACTGCCAGGCCGCGCCCGACCCCGACGGGCTGCCCGCGCCCGACGTTCTCGAGACCATCCTCTCCACCTGCTACCAGGCGAGCCTCCTGCGGGAGGAGGAGCGCCCGGTGCGCTTCCGCCTCATCGTTGCGAACGCCGCGAGCTTTCCGGCGCCCGGCGGGCCGCCGCAGGGCTTGCACCGACTTCTCTTCAACCAGCCGCGGCCCTTGTCGCACCACGAGCTGCGCCGGCTCGCGCCCGCGGTCGACTTCCACCGCGCCCTGATCGGCGCGCAGACCGACGCGCGCGACGGCGTGGTGCTGTGGGGCATGGTCACGACCGGGCCGCGCTGGGTGCAGGCGATCTACGGCGGACGGCGGCACTTCCAGCGGCTGCCGGCGACCCTCGTCGTCCGCGTGACCGCCCCCGGCCGAATCGCGGTGGGCAAGGGGCTCGTGACGCTTGCGACGTTGGTCGGCGGCCGCATCGTGGCACCGTCGCTCGACGTCTTCGACTCGACGTGGCTACCCGCCACATTCGCGCAGTGGCGTGACGAGCTGCTCGCCGTGCACCGCGAGGCGCGCGACCGGGCGACCACGCCCTGGGCGGAGCTCGATCCGGGCGTGACGCGCCTCATCGTGCAGCACTCCGTGCGGAGCGTCATCGGCCTCATGCGCAACAGCCACCACGGCGGTACGATCCTCTTCCTGCCGCCGGAGGGCGACGGCTCGATCGAGCAGCTCGACGGTCGGGTGCTGCCCAAATACGCCTTCGCGTCCGAAGAGCCGAGCCGGCGATTCCGCACGCTCGTCGTCGCGCTGATCAACGCGCTCGCCGCGGCGCAGCCGACGCCCCCGGAGCGTCGCACGGTCGGCTGGGAGGCGTACGTGCGCAGCACCGACGGCGACGTCGCGCAGATCGACGAGGCCATCTTCGAGCTGGCGCACCAGGTCGCGGGGCTGGCGGCGGTGGACGGCGCCGTCGTGCTCAACAAGCGATTCGAGCTGCTCGGGTTCGGCGCCGAGATCCGCGGCGATCTGCCGGCGGTGCGCTGGGTCGCGCGCGCGCTCGACGCCGAGGGCACGGCGAAGGTGCGCGAGTCGGTCGAGAGCGACGGCACGCGCCACCGCTCGGCCTACCGGCTGTGCAACTTCGCGCACGACGCGCTCGCCATCGTCGTGTCGCAGGACGGGACCGTGCGCTTCGTCAAGTGGCACGAGGGCGAGGTCACGTACTGGGACCAGGTATCGACGAGCGTGCTCGACGTGTGAGCACACGGAGGCTGGGCAGAGACGTGTTCAACGACACATGGGCGGCCTCGGTCGACTCGGTGTCCCCGTCGCGATCGCCTTCGCGGGCGCCGAGAAGCATCAGCGCTCGTCCCACTCGATGCCGAAGAGGAGGGCCAGGCCGCGCAGCACGTCGCCGAGGCGAGCGGTCCCGAGAGTTCCCACGCGCTCGGTGAGTCGCGCCCGATCGATGGTGAGCACCTGGCTCACGTTGATCACGCTCGGGCGCGGGAGGTTCGCCTCTCCCTTGCGCAATCGCACGTTGCCGGGCATCGCCGCCAAGCGAAGGTTCGCCGTGACAGCGGCCACGACCGTGGTCCGGATCGCACTGCGGTTGAATCGGTCGTGCTGGACCACGACGGCAGGTCGCCGGCCGCGAGGCTCGGAGCCCGCCCCAGTGAACCGAAGCCAGTACACCTCACCCTGGCGCATCACCAGCTCTCGTCGCCCCAGTCGACCCCCAAACGGGCGAGATCGTCGCCTTCCCGCCGCACCGCCTCTGCGAGCGACTCGTCGGCGAAGAGGGCGTCGAGGCGGCGCGTGATCTCCGCATCGCGGCGGGCGCGCAGCGCCAGGCGCAGAATGCGGCTGATGAAGCGGCTCCGCGACTCACCGCGCGCACGCGCGGCGCGATCCACCTCATCGAGAATCTCCTCGGGAACCGCGATGGCGGTCTTGCGGTAAGCCATGGTACTCCTCTTGGTACTCACGAGAGTAATACCAGGCAGGTCGATCTCCATGCAACCCGGTGCGGGCCTCGGTTCGCCACTGGCGCGAGTTGACAAGATCGCAGTCGACGGCCGGGACAGTACGGGCTCATGTACTCATGGTAGATCGCCTGCGCGTCGGCTTCGGCGCTTGCCGCGGCGGGGCGCACCTCGACCGTACCGACCGCCAGCCACACGGCGATGGCAGTCAGAGACAGGCCGGCTCGCACGCGCCGGCGCGCCGCGCATTTCATCCGGCTGGCGGGGCGAGCGCCGACGCTGCCGCGGTCGCCGTCGAGTCGGGAGGAACGACCGCATCGATTCGGATCATCAGGGTTCGGTCGTCGTCCAGCGCCGCGTCGGCTCCGATGAGGCCGAGGTCGGCAGGCTGCAGTGTCAACACACCCACGACACGCCGTTCCGCCGGCTCCACCAGCGTGAAGGGTATCGCCACCGCGTGCGTCCGGTCGCCCATCTGCAGCACCGCCGTGACGACGAAGTGGGAGCCGTCTTCGACCCGCGCTGAGCGCAGGTGCGCGATCAGCTCGCGGTGACGCCGCACGCCCAGGAACGCCTGCCCTCGCACCCGCCGGTTGTGACGCGCTTCGCCGGTGTCGAAACTGGTCAGGTCGACGGCGAGATCGACCGCCGAGTACTCCGGATGCGCGTCGTCGATCGATGCGCGCAGGACGCGCCAGCGCCGAAACTCGCCGTCGAGCCAACCCGATCGGGTTGGCAACCTGAACCGGATGCCGGTCATCGGAGCGGGCTCGCCCCACGCGACCCCGGCGGTCAGCAGAGCGCCGAGCGCCAAGCGCCGCTTAAGACCTGGCGAGCGGATGAACGGCGTCCACGGCGGCATACGACCCATGCGGCGAGCATGGCGACGTGACCCGCGCCACGCCATGTGACCGATTGTCGCGCCGACGCGCCGCCGTATGGCGCCTCAGGCGCGGAACGCGCGCCGCCTGCGGCCGTCAGGCAGCAAGGGGCTTCGCCGCCGCCGCGGCCGCTGCGCAAGCGTCCGCGCAGGTCTTGCAGATGGCGTGCCGACCGGCGTGCTGGCGACACACGCGTTCACAGTCGGTGCACACCGCCAGGCAGAGCTGCGCCGTGGCGCGCACATAAGGGCCGTTGGCGTCGAGGATCGGTCCCACCGCCCGGCAGATCGCCAGCATTTGATTGACGCTCTGGGCGCAGTCGCCGAGGCTCTTGTCGCCGCCGGCGAGCAGCGTGAGGCAGTGCTGGAGACACGCCTCACCGGTCCGCACACACTCGGCGGCGGCGGCGGCCAGCCCCGGTGCGGGCTCGGCCGCCGCTGCGGCCCCGTCGGCGGCGCGCGCCGCGGTGGCCTGCACAGCGATAGCAGTGGCTCCCGCAACCATCAGCTCCCGGCGTGTGATCATCGGCATCCCTCCCGTTGCGGCGTCGCGTAACATACCGTGCGAGGAGAGGCATCCGCTCGACGACGGTGCTGCGACAATCGGCCGCATTCCGCAGCCGCTCCCAAGCGCGTACGAGTGGTGCGGGCTGCGCGGGCGTCGGGTCCGCGTTCGGGGGGGATTATCCATGACCAATCGTCCACGAGAGACGTGGGCCGCGCCACGCGGCCTGCAACGGGAAGAATGTGCATGAAGCACGGGTTCATCAGAAGTCTTGTGATCTTATTGTTCCTCGCCAGCCCTGCCGCCGTGCTCGCGCACGGCGATGCGGTGGTGGAGCTCGGGTCGAGCGCGTCGGGCAGCGGCGCCCTGGCCGCCGACTACGATTTCAGTGCGGTCTCGAAACTCAGCTTCAGCTTGTCTGGCGGCGGAATCAGCCTGTACACGGGGATCTTCCCCGCCTTCGAGCCGCTGACGGCGGACGCCGCGCCGTTCTACGCACTCGCCACCGGCACGCAGGCGTCGATCCAGATCACCGACAACGACGGCGGCAAGACCGCGG
>Ga0335069_10009415_pt1 | contig 13910 bp, 9 predicted proteins | sample Lox_Sample_11_FD_206714 | JGI IMG/M metagenome (GOLD analysis project Ga0335069, IMG submission 206714) | Soil microbial communities from Loxahatchee National Wildlife Refuge, Florida, United States - Lox_Sample_1.1 | ecosystem: Environmental > Terrestrial > Soil > Wetlands | place: USA: Florida... | reverse complement strand
GCCGCTCAAGCGGCTGCTGGTCGAGCGCGCGCTCGGCGCGCCGTGAGCGGCCGCGGCTACGCGCTCGCCGCCGCGGCCGGCCTGGTCGGCGGCCTGCTCGCCGGCCTCGTCAGCGTCGTGCCGGCGCTCGCGCTGCCGGGCGCGGACGGCCGCTTCGCGAGCTATGCCGCGATCCTCGTGACGCTGATCGCGGTGCAGCTCGGGGCGCGGGCCGCGGCGGCGGCACCCGCCGGCGCCGGCTTCGGCGCGCGGCTCGGCGCCGCGGCGCTGATCACCGCGCTCGTTGCGCTGCTCGACGGCCTCGCGCTCTATCTGCTCTACGCCGGGCTGCGGCCGGGGCTGCTCGCGGCGCGCTACGCCGCCTACGAGGCGCAGCTGTGGGCGGCCGGGCTGCCGCCGGCGCGCCTCGCCGCCGGCCTCGGTGCGCTGACCGCGCGGCGGGCGCAGTACCTCGATCCGCTCTACCAGGCGGCGGAGGGCGCGGGCCTGCTGCTCTTCTGCGGCCTGGTGCTCGGCGCGTTCCTGGCGTTTCGGGCGCGGCTCGCCGCAAGGCTGGGGCCGCGGCCGGCCGCGTGAGTGGCGCTCAGAGCCGGTCGATCTTGGCCGCGCAGATGAAGTCGTTCTCCGACAGGCCCTTGATCGCGTGGGTCGTGTACCGGACCCGGCAGTAGTCGTAGCCGAGCTCGAGGTCCGGGTGGTGGTCCTCGCGGTTCGCGACGTGCGCGACGGCGTTCGCGAAGCTCATGACGCGATAGAAGTCCTTGAAGCGGTACTCGCGCTCGAGGTGGCGCGCCGCGGCGTCGAGCCGCCAGGCGCCGTTCAGTGCGGCGAGCGCGGCCCGGGCCTCGGCCTCGGTGTAGGGCTTGACGCCGCCCTCGCAGGGGACGCAGCGGCGGTCGGCGAGCGGTTCGCTCATGGGGCGTTCTCCCGGCGCGCGTAGTGGCGCGCCACGTAGGCCTCGACCAGATCCTGGAACTCCTCGGCGATCCGCTCGCCCTTCAGCGTCACGGTCTTCGCGCCGTCCTCGTAGACCGGCGCCACCGGCCGCTCGCCGGTGCCCGGCAGGCTGATGCCGATGTTGGCGTGCTTGCTCTCGCCGGGGCCGTTGACGACGCAGCCCATGACGGCCACGGTCATCTCCTCGACGCCCTGGTGGGCGCGCTTCCAGTCCGGCATGCGCGCGCGGATGTGCGACTGGATGCGCTGCGCGAGCTCCTGGAAGTACGTGCTGGTCGTGCGCCCGCATCCCGGGCAGGCGATCACCATCGGCGTGAAGGCCCTGAGGCCCATGGTCTGCAGGAGCTCCTGGGCGACGGTCACCTCGCGGGTCCGGTCGCCGCCCGGGTCCGGCGTCAGCGACACGCGGATGGTGTCGCCGATCCCGCCCTGCAGCAGCACCGCCATCGCCGCGGCCGATGCGACGATGCCCTTCGAGCCCATGCCGGCCTCGGTCAGGCCGAGGTGCAGCGGGTAGTCGCAGCGCGCGGCGAGCTTGCCGTAGATGGCCACCAGGTCCTGCACGCCGCTGACCTTGGCCGAGAGGATGATGCGGTCGTGGCCGAGGCCGAGCGCCTCGGCGCGCGCCGCGCCCTCGAGCGCCGAGACGACGGTCGCCTCGCGCACCACGTCCATCGCCTCCCACGGCGCCGTGCGCCGCGAGTTCTCGTCCATCAGCCGCGTCAGCAGGTCCTGGTCGAGGCTGCCCCAGTTGACGCCGATGCGCACGGGCTTCTCATAGCGGCAGGCGATCTCGATCATCTCGGCGAACTGCGGATCGCGCTTCGTGCCGCGGCCGACGTTGCCGGGATTGATGCGCAGCTTGGCGAGCGCCTCCGCGCAGGCGGGCTCCTCGGCGAGCAGCTTGTGGCCGTTGAAGTGGAAGTCGCCGACCAGCGGCACGTCGAGGCCCTGCGCGTCGAGCGCCTCGCGGATCCGCGGCACCGCCGCGGCCGCCGCCTTCTCGTTGACCGTGACACGCACGAGCTCGGAGCCCGCACGGGCGAGCTCGCGGACCTGCGCCACGGTCGCTTCGACGTCGGCGGTGTCGGTGTTGGTCATCGACTGCACGACGATCGGCGCGCTGCCGCCGACGGTGACGTGGCCGACGCGGACGGGGACGGACGGGCGGCGGGCGGGCAGGGGCATGGCGGGTTCCTTCGGGGGCGGAGATTCTAGCGCCCCGGCGCCGGCCGCACGACGCCGATCGCCATCCCGGGTGCTATCGTCTCGCCCGATGCCGGCGCGGCCACGGTGGCCGGCCGCCGAGCCACGACCGGAACCCGCCATGGACGAGCCTCGAGCGCCGCGTCGGCCGTTCATCGACTTCGAGGTCGTCCTCGATCCCGCCCGCTGGCAGGCCGACGTCGCGCTAATCGGCATCGCGCACAGCGAGCCGTATGCCGGGGACGAGCAGCCGAACGACCAGAGCCGCGCGCCCGACGCGGTGCGCGCGGCGTCGGAGCTCTTCTGCTACGGCGGCCGGGCGCACTACGACTTCGATCTCGGCACCGACCTCGGCGCCGTGCTGCCCGGCCGCTGCATCGACTGCGGCAACCTCGCGCGCGGCGCGGAGCCGTTCGAGGCCTACGCCGCGCGGGTCACCGCGGCGCTCGCGACGCTGTGGCAGGGCGGGGCGCAGGTGTTCGTGCTCGGCGGCGACCACGGGGTCACGATCCCGGCGCTCGATGCGCTCGAGCGGCTCGGCCGGTCCTGCTACATCGTCCACGTCGACGCCCACCTCGACTGGCGGGCGGAGGTCGGCGGCGTGCGCCGGGGCTACTCGAGTCCGCTCTACTGGGCGAGTACCCGGCGCTGCGTCGCCGGCATGACGCAGATCGGCCTGCGCGGCACCGGCAGCGCGCGGCCGGCCGAGGTCGTGGCGGCGCTCGCCTACGGCTCGCGGCTCTTTACCGCCGCGCAGGTGCACGCCGAGGGGCTCACCGCGGCGCTCGCGTCGATCCCGCCGGACCTGCCGCTCTACATCACGATCGACGCCGACGGCCTCGATCCCACCGAGATGCCGGGCGTGATGGCGCCGGCGCCGGGCGGGCTCGGGTTCGCGCAGCTCGCGCCGCTGCTGGCGACGCTCGCCCGGCGCCAGCCGGTGCTCGGCATGGACGTGGTCGAGATCGCCCCCCGCTACGACGCGACCAACGCGATCACCTGCATCACGGCCGGCCGGCTGATCGTGACCGTGCTCGGCCACAGCTGGGCAGCGCGCGCCGCCGCGCTCTGAGCCGGGGGACGGGCGGTGCTCGACACGGGTTCGCCCGGTCGTTGTACAATCGCAACAATGCCGGTCGCGGCCCCGCAAAAGATGGCGCTTCGGCGTCGCTTAATTGACAATGGTGCCGCGCAGGATTCTGATTCGCATGCGATCGCGCCGGGGAGCGTAAGGATCGTCTATTGAGCACCGCTTCGGAGCCCGTTGGGACGCTCGAGGTCGCACTCGCGCACGCCGCGCGGCTGCTCAAGTCGCAGCCGGCGCTGGCGTCCGAGCAGGCCAGCGAGATCCTGAAGGCCGTGCCCGCGCACCCGCCGGCGCGCCTCATCCTCGGCGTCGCGCGGCGCCTCCAGGGCGAGTGGGCCGCGGCGCTCGAGGTGCTCGAGCCGCTGGCGCGCGAGCAGCCGCGCTGGTCGGCGGCGCAGCTCGAACTCGGCATCGCGCTCGGCGATGCCGGCCGCGGCAGCGAAGCGATCGCGGCGCTCAGGCGCGCGACCGATCTGCAATCGGACCTGCCGGACGCCTGGCGCCTGCTCGCCGACCACCTCGACGCCAGCGGCGACGCGGCCGCGGCGGACCAGGCGCGCGCGCGCTTCATCAAGTCGGCCAACCGCGATCCGCGGCTGATGGCGGCCGCCGCGGCGCTGGTCGAGAACCGGATACCGGAGGCCGAGGCGCTGCTGCGCCAGCACCTGCGGCAGCACGAGACCGACGTCGCGGCGCTGAGGATGCTGGCCGAGGTCGCGGCGCGGCTGCGTCGCTATCCGGACGCGGAGCTCCTGCTCTCGCGCTGCCTCGAGCTCGCCCCGAGCTTCGACGCGGCGCGGCACAACTACGCCGTGGTGCTGTTCCGCCAGACCAAGGCCGACGCCGCGCTGCCCGAGATCGAGCGGCTGCTCGCGCGGGAGCCGCGCAACCCCGGCTACCGCAACCTCAAGGCCGCGATCCTCGCGCACCTCGGCGACTACTCCGAGTCGATCGAGGTCTACGAGTCGGTGCTGCGCGAGTACCCCGACCAGCCGAAGGTGTGGCTGAGCTACGGCCACGCACTCAAGACCGCCCGCCGCCACGACGACAGCGTCGCGGCCTACCGCCACGGCATCCGGCTGCAGCCGTCCCTCGGCGAGGCCTACTGGAGCCTCGCGAACCTGAAGACCTTCCGCTTCTCGGAGGCCGACGTCGCGGCGATCCGCGCGGCGCTCGCGCGCGAGGACCTGGCCGCCGAGGACCGCCTGCACTTCGAGTTCGCGCTCGGCAAGGCGCTCGAGGACCGCGAGGAATACGGCGAGGCGTTCGCGCGCTACGCGGCCGGCAGCGCGCTGCGGCTCGAGCTCGCGCCCTACGACCCCGACGAGACCAGCGCCTACGTGCGCCGCTGCAAGGCGCTCTACACGCGCGAGTTCTTCGCCGCGCGGGCCGGCGCCGGCAGTGCCGCGGCGGACCCGATCTTCATCGTCGGCATGCCGCGCGCGGGCTCGACGCTGCTCGAGCAGATCCTCGCCAGCCACCCGCTGGTCGAGGGCACGATGGAGCTGCCGGACATCAGCCGCATGGCGCGCGACCTCGCCGCGGAGAAGCCGCGCGACGACGGGCGCCGCTACCCGGCCGTGGTCGCGGAGCTCGACGCCGGTCAGCTGCGCGCGCTCGGCGAGCAGTTCCTGGCCCAGACCCGGGTGCAGCGCAAGACCGCCGCGCCCTACTTCATCGACAAGATGCCGAACAACTGGCTGCAGGTGGCGCTGATCCACCTGATCCTGCCGAACTCGAAGATCATCGACGCGCGCCGGCACCCGCTCGGCTGCTGCTTCTCGAACTTCAAGCAGCACTACGCCCGCGGGCAGAGCTTCTCGTACTCGCTGCAGGGCGTCGGCCGCTACTACCGCGACTACGTCGAGTGGATGGCGCACGTCGACGCGGTGCTGCCGGGTCGCGTGCACCGCGTCCACTACGAGCGGATGATCGACGACACGGAGCCGGAGGTGCGCCGGCTGCTCGCCTACTGCGGGCTGCCCTTCGACGAGCGCTGCCTCAGGTTCTACGAGAACGATCGCGCGGTGCGCACCGCGAGCTCCGAGCAGGTGCGCCGGCCGATCTACCGGGAGGGCATGGACCACTGGAAGCACTTCGAGCCGTGGCTCGGCCCGCTCAAGGCGGCGCTGGGACCGGTGCTCGAACGCTACCCGGAGGTCCCGGATTTCGCAGAGTCAGTGGATACGAACGACAACTTGATCCAATCTCAATGAGCAGGGGAGCGACGACATGAACCGTAGCCGAAATCTACCGCATCCGCGCACCGGCCCGGCGGACGAGTCCGCCGCCGCGCGGCGCAAGGGCCTGACGTACCTGCCGCTCGCCTCCGCGATCTCGGCGGTGCTCGCCGGCGCGCCGCTGGCCCACGCCCAGCAGAAGGACAGCACCGGCGCCCTCGAAGAGGTCGTCGTGACCGCGCAGAAGAAGAGCGAGCGCATGCAGGACGTGCCGGTGGCGATCGTCGCGCTCGGCACCGAGAAGCTCGAGGAGCTGAAGATCCAGAACCTCGACGACTACGTGAAGTACCTGCCGAGCGTCGCCTTCAGCCGCGGCGACGGCCAGGGCGGCAACGGCCAGCCGGGCTCGTCGCACGTCTACATGCGCGGCGTCGTCAGCGGCGCCAACGAGAACCACTCGGGCTCGCAGCCGAGCGTCGGCACCTACCTCGACGAGCAGCCGGTCACGACCATCGACGGCACCGTCGACGTGCACATCTACGACATCGCCCGGGTCGAGGTCCTGGAGGGTCCGCAGGGCACCCTGTACGGCGCGAGCTCGCAGGCCGGCACCATCCGCATCATCACCAACAAGCCGGATCCGGCCAAGTTCTCGGCCGGCTACGACCTCACCGTCGACAACGTCTACCACGGCGGCGTCGGCTACGGGGCCGAGGGCTTCGTCAACATCCCGCTGTCGCCGAGCGCGGCGATCCGCCTGGTCGGCTGGGACCAGCACTCGGCGGGCTTCATCGACAACATCGCCGGCAACAACGCCTCGGCCGGCATCCAGGGCGGCCTGCGCACCTACCCGTCGTGGTGCAACGTCTACGAGTGCAACCCGCTGACGAACGGCTCGATCGGCAAGGGCACGATCTCGAACTCGGCCTACCGCAAGAACGACTACAACACGGCGGACACCCAGGGCGGGCGCGCCGCGCTCAAGCTCAACCTCGGCGAGAACTGGACCGTCACGCCGACCGTGATGGGCCAGTCGGTCACGACCGACGGCTTCTTCGGCTACGACCCGGGGGTCGGCGACCTGCAGATCGTGCACTTCGGGCCGGAGAACTCGCAGGACTCGTGGGTGCAGGGCGCGCTCACGGTCGAGGGCAAGTTCGCCAACTTCGACCTCGTCTACGCCGGCGCGTTCATGAAGCGCGAGATCCACTCGATCGCGGACTACGCCGACTACTCGTGGTTCTACGACACCCGCTTCGGCTCGGGCGCGCTGTGGGTCGGGCAGGCCGGCCTGCAGACCGACGAGACCGGCCAGGTGACCGGCGGCACGCCGATCATGCCGCAGGAGCTCGTCTACACGAAGGGCCACTTCGAGAAGTGGAGCCATGAGCTGCGCCTGACGACGCCGCAGGACCTGCCGGTCAAGGGCACGGTGGGCGTGTTCATCGAGCGCCAGCTGCACAACATCTGGGAGCAGTACATCATGCCGGGCTACGGGTTCACCGACCCGCTGATCCAGAACTCCGGCGGCCTGGCGCAGACGCTGTCGATCCCGACGCTCAACAACACGATCTGGCTCACCGACGAGCAGCGCGTCGACCGCGACCAGGCGGCCTTCGCCCAGGTGACCTGGGACATCACCCAGCACTGGTCGGTGAACCTCGGCTACCGGTACTTCAAGACCGACAACTCGCTGGCCGGCTTCTACGGCTACTCGAGCCAGTACCAGAACTTCGCCGGCTTCGGGCCGGGCATGAACGGCTGCTTCGAGGGGCCGACGATCGCCGGCAACCCGTGCTCCAACCTCGACAAGGAGGTCAAGGAGACCGGCCACGTGCCGCGCGCCAACGTGACCTGGAAGATCAACCCGGACGCGATGCTGTACGCGACCTACTCGAAGGGCTTCCGGCCGGGCGGCGTCAACCGCAACGGCGACCTCGGCCCCTACGCCGCCGACTACCTGACGAACTACGAGTTCGGCTGGAAGACGCAGTGGCTGGGCCGCCACCTGCGCTGGAACGGGTCGATCTTCCAGGAGGACTGGAACGACTTCCAGTTCTCGTTCCTCGGCCCGAACAGCCTGACGATCATCACCAACGGCGGCACCGCGCGCATCCGGGGCATCGAGAACGAGCTCGAGTGGTCGGTCGGCGGCGGGGTGATGCTGAGCCTCAACGCCTCGCTGCTCGACCCGCGCATGACGACCAACTACTGCGGCGTGACCAACCCCGACAACGGCCAGGCGGTCACCACCGCGGACTGCACCTACACCTACCACGACTCCGCGGGCAACGTCGTCCAGGGCGGGCCGTCGACGCCGCAGGCGCCGGCCGGCTCCAACCTGCCGATCGCGCCGAAGTTCAAGGGCAACGCGGTCGCGCGCTACAACTTCTCGATGAGCGGCGAGTGGGACGGCAGCGTGCAGGCGGCCTACGTCTACCAGACGCAGGTGGCGCCGGCGCTGAAGACAGCGGACGTGGCGATCGTCGGCATGCAGCCGGCGTACGGCATGCTCGACCTGTCGGGCGGGGTCGAGCACAACGGCCTGCACGTCGAGCTGTTCATCACCAACGTGACCGACAAGCGGGCCGAGTACTCGCGGTTCGTGCAGTCGAACAACGCCCTGCAGCCGTACGTCATCCCGGCGCAGCCGCGCACGGTCGGGCTGAAGTTCGGGCAGAAGTTCTAGCGTCGCAACTCAGCTGGCGGGCCGTCCGGCCCGCCAGCCGCCCCACCCGGCCGGCCGGCCGGGGCGGGGCGCGCGGCCGGCGCCGCGCCCCTCCGACCGACCAGCGCAACCGGGACCTCGCCGCGCCGCGGCCCGTGTTATATTATTGTCGTCAGATTAAAAAAACGCGGGCCCCCGCGGGCGCCGCCGGAGCACAGCAGCCATGCGGCAAGTGAAGACCCTGGGACTCCTCGGCACGGGCGTCATCGGCGGCGGCTGGGCGGCCCGCGCGCTGCATTTCGGCATCGACGTGATCGCCGCCGACGTCAAGCCCGAGATGGAGTCGTGGATCCGCGGCGCGGTCGAGAACGCCGAGCCCGCGCTCGCGCGCCTGACCGCGGCGCCGCTGCCGCCCAAGGGCCGGCTGACCTTCACGACCGACCTGAACGCCATGGCCGCGCAGGCCGACTTCATCCAGGAGAACATCCCCGAGCAGCTGCCGCTGAAGCAGCGGGTGCTGGCCGCGGTCAGCCGGCACGCGCCGGCGGACGTCGTGATCGCCTCGAGCACCTCCGGCCTCATGCCCTCCGACCTGCAGAAGGACATGGTCGCGCCGGAGCGCCTGATCGTCGGCCACCCGTTCAACCCGGTGTACCTGCTGCCGCTCGTGGAGCTGGTCGGCGGCGAGCGGACCGCGGCCGAAAGCATCGAGGCCGCCAAGCGCTTCTACACCTACATCGGCATGCACGCGCTCAAGGTCCGCAGGGAGATCCCTGGCCACCTCACCGACCGGCTGCAGGAGGCGCTGTGGCGCGAGATCCTGCACATGGTCAACGACGGCGTCGCGACCACCGGCGAGCTCGACGAGTCGATCATCTACGGGCCGGGGCTGCGCTGGGCCGCGATGGGCACCAACCAGATCTATCACCTCGCCGGCGGCGAGCCCGGCATGCGCCACATGCTGCACCAGTTCGGGCCGTGCCTGAAGTGGCCGTGGACCAAGCTCGAGGCGCCGGAGCTCACCGAGCAGCTGATCGACCGCATGGTCGAGGGCACCGCGGCGCAGGCGGGCGGCCGCTCGATCCGCGAGCTCGAGCGGCTGCGCGACGACTACCTGGTCGCGATCCAGCAGGTGCTGCGGCAGTTCGACATCGGTGCCGGCGGCACGCTCAAGGCGCTCGAGACGCGGCTCTACAACGACGCCGCGGCCAGGGCCGCGGCGCGGCCGGCGCGGAGCGAGGCGCCGCTCAGGCTCGTCGAGACCACCGTGCGGCCGGAGTGGATCGACTACAACGGCCACCTGACCGACGCCCGCTACTTCCAGGTGTTCGGCGACGCCGTCGACGTGCTGTTGCGCCGCCTCGGCATCGACGAGGCCTACCGGGCCGCCGGGCGCTCGCCGTTCACGGCCGAGACCCACGTCCGCTACCTCGCCGAGGTGGGCCAGAACGAGTCGATCTACGTCACGACCCAGGTGCTCGACGTCGATCCGAAGCGCTTCAGGCTGTTCCACTGCCTGCACCGCACGCGCGACGACGTGCTCGCCGCGACCGCCGAGCAGCTGTGGCTGCACGTCGATACCCGCGCCGGCAAGGCGACGCCGATGCCGGCCGGGGTGCAGGGCGCCCTCGAGGCGCTCGCGGCCGAGCACGCCAGGCTGCCGCGGCCGGCCGAGGCCGGCCGCGGCATCGCGATGCAGCGGGGCTGAGGCCCGATGCCGAAGATCGTCGACCACGCGGCGCGCCGGGACGAGATCGCGCTGGTCGCCTGCCGCGTCGTCGCGCAGCACGGCTTCGGGGAGGCCACGGTCGTCAAGATCGCGCGCGAGGCCGGCTACACGACCGGCATGATCGCCCACTACTTCGACTCGAAGCAGGAGATCATCCTGGCGGCGCTGCGCCTGATCCTGAAGCGCATGGAGGAGCGGCTCGAGGCGCGCACCGGCGGCGCCGAGCTCGGGCTGCTCGACCTGCTGGCCGAGTCGCTGCCGCTCGATGAGCAGCGCGCCACCGAGTGCGCGTTCTGGATCGGCTTCTGGGGCCAGGTGCCGGCCGACAAGCGCCTGAAGCGCATCAACGCCTGGGTGCACCGCGAGTACATGCGCCTGTACGAGCGCTGCTTCGCGAGCCACTGGCCGGAGTGGGGCAGCTGGCCGCCGGCGGTGCGCGAGCAGGTGCTCGGCGCGATCACGACCTTCATCAACGGGCTCACGCCGAGCGCGGTGCTGAGCCCGGCCGAGTGGCCGGCCGGCCGGCTGCTCGGGCAACTCGCGCTGCAGCTGACGCTGTGGCGCGCCTGGGCGGCCGAGGCCGCCCGCACGGGCGGCGGCGCCGGCGAGGCGCGGATCGCGCGCAGGCCCGGCCGGACGCGGGTTCCGGCCGGATAGCGGGAGGGGACGATGGACTTCTCACTGAGCGACGAGCAGCGCCTCATCATCAAGACGACGCGCGACTTCGTGACCCACGAGCTGATGCCGCACGAGGCCGAGATCGAGGCCACCGGCGTGCTGCGCCCGGAGCTGCACCGCGAGCTCAAGGCCAAGGCGATCGAGGCGGGCCTGTACGCGGCCAACATGCCGGCCGAGGTCGGCGGCGCCGGCCTCGACACCGTGACCTGGGTGCTCTACGAGAAGGAGCTCGGCCGCACCGGCTATGCACTGCACTACAACTGCGTCGGCCGGCCCTCGAACATCCTCTGCGCCTGCGAGGGCGAGCAGCGCGAGCGCTACCTGCTGCCGTCGGTGCGCGGCGAGCGGGTCGACTGCCTGGCGATGACCGAGCCGGGCGCGGGCTCGGACGTGCGCGGCATGAAGGCGAGCGCGGTCGAGAAGGGCGGCGACTTCGTCATCAACGGCGTCAAGCACTTCATCAGCCACGCCGACCACGCCGACTTCGTGATCCTGTTCGCCGCGACCGGCGAGGAATCCGGCCCGCGCGGCAGCAAGAAGCGGATCACCGCCTTCCTGGTCGACATGGGCACCCCGGGCTTCGAGGTCCGCACCGGCTACAAGAACGTCTCGCACCGCGGCTACAACAACTGCATCCTCGAGTTCAACGACTGCCGGGTGCCCAGGTCGGCCGTGCTCGGCGAGGTGCACCAGGGCTTCGAGGTCGCCAACGCCTGGCTCGGCGCGACGCGCCTGCAGGTGGCGGCCACCTGCCTCGGCCGGGCCGAGCGCGCCTTCGAGCTCGCCCAGCAGTGGGCGGTCGAGCGCAAGCAGTTCGGCCAGCAGATCGGCAAGTTCCAGGGCGTGTCGTTCAAGCTCGCCGACATGGCGGTCGAGCTCAGGGCCGCCGAGCTGCTGACGCTCGAGGCCGCCTGGAAGTTCGACCAGAAGACCGCCACCGACAGCGACATGGCGATCGCCAAGCTCAAGGCCACCGAGATGCTGGCGATGGTCGCCGACGAGGCGCTGCAGATCCACGGCGGCATGGGGCTGATGGCCGACCTGCCGCTCGAGCGCATCTGGCGCGACGCGCGCATCGAGCGCATCTGGGAAGGCACCAGCGAGATCCAGCGGCACATCATCTCGCGCGGCCTGCTGCGGCCGCTCGGCGGCTGAGCGCTGGCGCCACCCCGGAGCCTCGCGTAGCATCGGCGCGAACCCGGGGGGACGATTGAGCCATCGAGCGGCGCCGCGCCCGCCGACCTCGCCGACGCAGCTCGTGCTGCTGATGGCGCTGTCGCTGTTCATCAACTACGTCGACCGCGGCTCGCTCGCGACCGTCGGGCCGCTGGTGATCGCCGAGCTGCACCTGACGCACGCGCAGTTCGGCGCGCTCGGCTCCGCGTTCTTCATCACCTACACGCTCGCGATGATCCCGGCCGGGGCGCTCGCCGACCGCATCGGCGCCAAGCGCGTGCTCGGCGCCGGGGCCGCGATCTGGGCCGTCGCGACCCTGTCGACCGGCTTCGTCGGCAGCTTCGCGACGCTGTTTGCGCTGCGGCTGATGCTCGGCGTCGGCGAGTCGGCCGCCTTCCCCTGCACCTCGAAGCTGATCGCGACCGGGGTGGCCCGGGAGCACGTCGGCATCGCGAACGGCGTCACCGGCTTCGGCTACCTGTTCGGCCCGGCGATCGGCACGCTGGCGGGCGGGCTGCTCGCGCACCGGTTCGGCTGGCGCCCGGTGTTCATCCTGTTCGGCAGCCTGTCGCTCTTGTGGCTCGTGCCGTGGCGGCGCGTCGTGATCGCCGAGCCCACGCTCAAGGTGCACGCGGCGACGGTCGACCCGCCGGGCATCGGCGAGATCCTGCGCCAGCGCGGCCTGTGGGGCGCGGCGATCGGCCACTTCGCCGGCAACTACACCTTCTACTTCATCCTCGGCTGGCTGCCGACGTACCTCGTGGAGGCGCGCGGCTTCTCGATCTCGGAGTCGGCGTGGACGTCGATGGTGGCGTACACGATCAACGCCCTGGCGGCCCTCGCCGCCGGCTGGGGCATCGACCGCTGGGTGCGCTCGGGCCGCTCGCGCACCGTCGCCTACAAGACGCCGATGGGCGTCACGCACCTGATCTCGATCGCCTGCATGGTCGGCATGGCGGTGCTGCCGATCCGGGGCTGCATCGCCTGCCTGTTCGTGTTCGAGCTCTTCATGGGCTTCTCGTCGCCCGGCTACTTCGGCATCCCGCAGATCATCGCCGGGCCGACCGCGGCGGCGCGCTGGGTCGGCATCCAGAACGCCTTCGGCAACCTGCCGGGCGTGATCGCGCTCTTTGCCGCGGGCCTGCTGACCGACGCGACCGGCGACTACGTGACCGCCTTCGTGGTCGCCGGTGTCGTGAACCTCGTCGGCTTCGTCGGCTGGATCGTCATCCTGCCGAAGATCGAGCCGGTCCGCTGGCACGGCCAGCATGCGGACGCGGCGGCCGCGCCGCGGGCCTAGAGCACCTTGCCCGGGTTCAGGATGCCGTTCGGGTCGAGCGCGGCCTTGAGGCGCCGCATCAGCGCGAGGCGCACCGGGTCCGCGAGCCGCGCCAGCGTCGCCCGCTTCTCGAGGCCGATGCCGTGCTCGGCGGAGAACGAGCCGCCGACCGCCGCGAGCCCGTCGGTGACGAGCGGCGCGATCTCCTCGTAGCGCTCGGTGATCGGTCGCGCGGCGTTGACCGTGACGTGCAGGTTGCCGTCGCCGAGGTGGCCGATGACGACGAGGTCGAGCGCCGCGTCGTGGGCCGCGAGGCGCCGGGCGCAGCCGTCGAGGTAGGCGGCGACCGCGGCGAGCGGCACCGAGACGTCGTACCAGAGCGCGCCCGGCCGCTCGCGGTCGATCGCCCAGTCCTCGCGCAGCCGCCAGATCGCGTGGCGCTGCGCCTCGTTCTGGGCCAGCACCGCGTCGCTGACCAGACCCCGTTCGCCCGCGCTGCCGACCAGCTCGAGGAGCGCATCGGCGGCGCTGGCGGCGGTCGCCGCCGTGACCTCGAGCAGCACGAGGTACGGGGCGGCCGCGAGCGCGGCGAGCTCGGCGGCGCCGGTGGCCCGGCAGGCGGCGCTGGCGTGCGCCCCGGACATGAGCTCGATCGCGACCGGCGTCAGCGCGCTCGCGCGCCGGACCTCCACGGCCAGCGCGACCGCCGCCGCGGCGTCGGCGACCGCGGCGAGCGCGGTCGCCGCCGGGCCGTCCGCCCTGACGAGCGCGAGCGCGACGCGGGTCACGACGCCGAGCGTGCCCTCGGCGCCGATCAGCAGCTGCTCGACCGCGAGGCCCTCGTTGCGCTTCCTGACCTGGCCGAGCGCCGTCAGCACGCTGCCGTCGGCGAGCACCGCCTCGAGGCCGAGCACGCGCTCGCGCATGGTGCCGTAGCGGAAGGCGTCGTT
>Ga0335069_10009413_pt1 | contig 13911 bp, 8 predicted proteins | sample Lox_Sample_11_FD_206714 | JGI IMG/M metagenome (GOLD analysis project Ga0335069, IMG submission 206714) | Soil microbial communities from Loxahatchee National Wildlife Refuge, Florida, United States - Lox_Sample_1.1 | ecosystem: Environmental > Terrestrial > Soil > Wetlands | place: USA: Florida... | reverse complement strand
AGATCTGGTCGGCGAACTCGACGAACAGCCGCTCCAGCACCGTTGAGCTCACGGTGCCGAGGTTGGCCATGGTCTGCGAGATCTCCTTGATCTCGTCGTCGTGCATCAGCGCGAAGAGCTTGGCGGCGCTCTCCTCGCCGACCGACATCAAAAGCAGCGCCGCCTTCTGGGCCCCACTGATGGAACGAAAGTCGTCCTTGGCTCGCATATGCCGCTATTCCCGTTTCCCGCCGCTCACTGATCCGCGTGCATCCAGACGCGCATGATGTTCACGGCCTGCTCCGGATGCTGGTCGACGAGGTCGCTGATCCGCTTCAGCGACGAGGCCCTCACTCTGCCCTCGACCTGGTTGATGTCGATCATCTGATCGATCTCCTGGGCCATGTTCTCCGCCTCGGCGATACCCTCGGCGGTGCCCGGCAGTGCCTGCGTGGAGCCCGGCGGGCCAGGAATCGCGAGCGCCGCTGCGGCGCCGGGCGGCAGCGCGGCAGCGGCGGGTCCGGCGATCGCCAGGCCCGGCTGCGCGACGCCCGGCAGCGCCAGCAGGCGATTGAGCAGCGGGCGCACCACCAGCAGCAGCACGAGCACCGCGATCGCCGAGAGCACCAGCAGCTCGGCGATCCGCATCAGGTCTTCCTTCTCGAGCCCGAGCAGCTGGAAGGGCGCCGGCCCAGTTTCCTCGGCCGGCGCGAATTGCATGTTGACGACCTGCACCACGTCGCCGCGCTTCTCGTCAAAGCCGATCGCGGATTTGACCAAGGTCGCGATCTGGTCGAGCTCCTGCTGCGAGCGCGGTTGATAAACCGGCTTGCCGTTCGGGTCCGGCTGATAGGTGCCGTCGACCAGCACGGCGGCCGAGATCCGCTTCACCGTGCCGGTGTGCTTCACCTCGACCTGCGTCGTCTTGGAGATCTCGTAGTTGACGGTCTCCTCGTTGCGCTGCGTCTGCGACTGGCTGTTGGAGCCGCTGCCGCCCTGCTGGGCCGGAGGGTTCGGGATGTTGTTGGCGACCGAGACCGAATTGTCCTGCTGCTTCTCGTTCGAATTGTCGTTTTCCTCGACCGTCTGGGTCGAGCGCACCACCTGTCCGTCGGGATTGAAGTTCTCGGTGTTGGTGGTCACCTGGTTGAAATCGAGATCGGCGTTGACCTCGGCGCGGATCTTGTCGCTGCCGATGGTCTGGGAGAGCAGATCCTCGATCGAGCGCGTCAGGCGGATCTCGTAGGAGCGCCGCATGTCTTCGACCGTGGCGTTGTCGTCGGCGCCGTCGCCCTCGGCGCCGCGCGCCAGGAGGTTGCCCTTGTTGTCGATGACCGAGACGTTGTTCGCCTTCATGCCCGGCACGGCCGAGGCGATGAGGTGCTGGATCGCGCTCACCTGCTCCTTGTCGAGCGGGCCGCCCTGCAGCACCAGCACGACCGAGGCGGTGGGCTCGGCCTGGTCGCGCGAGAACAGCTCGCGTTTGGGCATCACCAGATGCACCCGCGCGGATTTCACCTGCTTCAGCGAGCGGATGGTGCGCGCGAGCTCGCCTTCGAGCGCGCGGATCTGGTTGATCTGCTGCACGAAGTTGGTGGTGCCGAGCGCGTCGGCACGGTCGAAGATCTCGTAGCCGATCGATCCGCCCGAGGGGATGCCCTCGCTGGCCAGCGAGAGCCGGAGCTTGGTCACCTGATCCTGCGGTACCAGGATCTCCGAACCGTCGCCCTTCAGCTGATAGGGAATGTTCTGGGTGTCGAGCCGCTGCACGATCGAGGCGGAGTCGGCCGGATCGAGTCCGCTGTAGAGCAGCCCATAGCCGGGCGAGGTGAGGCGGGCCACCACGAAGACGAAGAAGGCGATCAGCGCGAAGCCGACCGCCCCGATGCTCGCGAGGCGCAGGGGCCCCAGATTGCGCAAAGTCTGCAGCAGCGAGTTCACGTTTACCCCATCCCTCGTTGCACGGCCGCGGGCGATGGACGCTCCCGTTCGGGCCGCTCAAATCCGTCGCAAATGCGCCGAAAACACCGATAAAATTTTAGACGAATCTCGGTCTTCCAAACGCAGAGGCGCCGTTCACGAGGGCCAAACTAGACCCCACCCCCTAACAAAGCCTTAACACCGGGAAATTCTTGCCTAGCGCCGAGTCGAGACGCTGAAGTGCGCGCCGATCAGCCGGCCGCGGACTCGTCCGCGGGCGTGGGAGGAACGCCGCCCTGCTCCGAGGCGCGGTAGTCCTGGAGGCGCGTGGTGCGCAACCCGCGCAAGCCATGGCGGTCGATCGAGCGCTGCCAGGAGAGAAACTCTTCGACCGAGAGCGTGTAGCGCTGGCAGGCCTCGTCGAGGCTGAGGATGCCGTCGCGCACCGCCGCCACCACCTCCGCCTTGCGACGGATCACCCAGCGCTTGATGCCGGGCGGCGGCAGCTCGTCGATGCGGGCCAGATGCCGCTCGCCGACCCGGTTCTGGGCCGGATTGGGCGGCAACGGCGCTGGTGTCGAATTCGGCCTCATGCTCGATCCATGAAGGCGGTCCACGCGGTGATTCAGCGGACAGGCTACGGTCCGCCGCTTAACAAAGTGCTAAGCGGCGGCCATCAGTATTTATCTAAAATTGTCGATATTCGGAGCCACGGATTCTAGGCGGCGGGCGTCTGGCTGGAGCTGTCCGAGGCAGACGAGGAAGATGAAGATGAAGATGAAGATGAAGATGAAGACGAAGAGCTGGACGAGCTGCTGCTGGGCCGCGTGATACCGGTGACCTGGTCCAGCGGAATGGTGATATCGCCGATCTTGAGCGAGACCGTGCCGTCGCTGATCACGGCGGAATCGACCGTACCGTAGGTCGTGATCGGCGCGTCATAGGAGGTGCCGGCCGAATCCTGGTAGTTGACCGAGACCGTATAGGCTCCGTCCGGCAGCTGATTGCCGAAATAATCGGTGCCGTCCCACTGCACCGGGTGGGTTCCGACCGTGGCGTCCACCTGCTTCAGCATCACCACATTGCCCGAGGCATCCATGATCTTCAACGTGGCGGCGCTGGAGGTGTGCTCGATCTTGTAGTCGAACTTGGCGCTCTTGTTCTGCAGGGCCAGCTGGTCGCTGTCGGCGGAGACCTGGGTTCCGACAAAGCCGACCGCGCCGTAGGCGTTGGCCGTCGATTGCAGGCCGATCAGCTGGTCCAGCTTCTTGTTGCCGTTGATCTGCTGCTCGACGCTGGAGAACTCCACCAGCTGCTGGGTGAACTGGGTCGTGTCCATGGGGGACAGCGGATCCTGGTTCTTCAGCTGTGTGGTCAGCAGGGTGAGGAAGTTGCTGTAGTCGCCGCTGAGGCTCGCCAGCGCATCCTGGCTCGAGCTCGAGGAGGAGCTCGACGAGCTGCTGCTGGAGCTGGAGCTCGCGCTGCTCGACTGCTGCTGCTGTTGCAGGATGTCGAAGACCGAGGTTCCGGTCCCGCTGGTGGCGCTGGTCGTGGTCATGGTTCGGCTCTCCGGAGCTCAGGTCTTCACATCGACATAGCCGTCGGCAGTGGCGATCACGTCCGGCCGCGCGGGCTGGCTCGCCGTCTCGGACCCGGCCGTGCCCGTGCCCCCCATGCCCGCCGATCCGCCGCCGCGCTCGGCCTGGCCATAGCCGCCGCCTTGACCTCCGGTGTCCCGGAGGCTGAAGGAGAGGCTGCCCTGGCCGGTCTGCAATCCGGCGTCTTGCAAGGCGCGTTCCAACGCCTTGGCGTCGCGCTGCAGGAGGTCGAGCGTCGCCGGCCGGTCGACCACGACCTGGGCGGAGACGTTCTTGTCCTTGTCGACCTCGAGCTTGATCTCGACCCGGCCGAGCTCGGCCGGTTGCAGGTCCACGGTGAGGCGGCTTGATCCGTTCTTCATGGCATTCTGGATCTGGACGGCGATCTGCTCATGCGCGGGCACGATCTGCAGGTTCTGCTTCAGCTGGGCGATGAAGGCGGCCTGGCGCGGGTTTGCGGCGGCCGCCAATCCGTCGGCCGAGCCCGATCCGAGATACTGCGACCAGGAGGAAAGCTCGTTGTTCCCGCCGCTCTCGGCCTGGTCGCCCAGCGTCAGGGCATCGACCACCGGAGTCCCGCTCCCGGCGCCGGGCCAAGCCGCGCCGCTGCCGGCATTGGCCGGCTGGACCGCGGTGGCGGCCAGCGTCTTGCCGACCTGGACGGAGGCGACGGCGGTCGGCGCCGTCGTCTGAGCCGAGGCACCGCGCGGCTTGGCGGCGCCCGGCGTTTGCGGCGCTTGCAACTGCGCCTCGCCCGCGGCCGGCCCGCCGGCTTGCATCGGATCGGGATCGGCTTCGGCCTGCGCATCGTCGCCGGCGCCGAGGCCGGCCGCATCCGGCAGCGAAGCGGCACGCTGGCCCTGCGCATTGCGACCGTCCGCCAGCACGGCGCCGAACTTGAGACCGCCGGCGGTATCGGGCGTCTGCTGCGCTTGTCCTGTTGCCGCGCCGGTCAGCGGCAAAGCGGTGGCGGCGAGTGCCGCCTGGGCGGCGATCAGCTTGGCATTCGCCGCCGCGGTGGCCGGGTCGGTGGCGGACGTTGCGGCATCGTCCGTCGGCAGCGCGACCGGCGTCAGCATCGGCGCCGCGACCGGCGTCGCGTCGCTGGTCTTGCCGTCGCAGGTCGCCTCGGTCTGTGCGGCGCCCTGCTGCTGCGCTTCCGAACCGTCGCCGGAGCCTGTCTGCGTCTGGGCCTCCTTCGAAGCGGCGGTGTCGCTGCCGCTGGACGCGGTCGTCGAACCAGCCGGCGCTGCGACTGCATCGTCCTTCGCCTTGTCGGACTCCTTCGCTGCGTTCCTGGCTTCAGCCGCGGCCGGCGGATTCGTCGCCGCCTTCGTCCGCGCCGGATCCGAGCGCGTGGCGACTGCTTGCGTGCCGGAGCTCGCGTCGCGCCGCTTCACCGTGCGCGGGGGTCGCGGCGCGGAGGAGTCATTCTGCACTCGATCCTGGCTGGTCGAACGGCCGCTCTGGGGCGGCGGTGCGCCATCGGCTTCGTCCTTCCGCTTGGCAATCTGCTGATCCAGCATCTGCGCGAAGGCATCGCCGGCGTCGTTCTGGGCGGCGCCGGTGTTGCGGCCGTACGAACTGGCGGGTTGGGCGCTCAGGATGTCGAAGCGGATCTGATCCATGTGTTCTTGCTCAGGTGAGGAAATTCACCAGCGACAGCCGGCCCGTCGTGCCGACCACGCTGAACACGGCCTGCAGCTGAGTCTGGGCGCTCTCGATCTTGGCCGCGACCTCGTTCTGGTCGATGCCCTCGATCTTGCTGGTGCCGTCGGTGTTGACGTTGATCTGGGTCTGATGCGCGACCGTGGTCGCCGACATCAGCGTGTCGTTGACCGTGTTGTTGGCATGCAATGCGCGCAAGCCGTTGAGCGCCTCCGACATCAGCCCCTGCGCCTGCGTGATCTTGGCCTGATATTGGTCGGGATCGGTCACCGCCGACTGCGCGATCCGCAGCGCCATGATCATCTTCTGCATCGCCGGCGCATTGGCCGAGAAGGTGTATTGGATGGTCAGCTGGTCGGCGATGGTGATCGAAGACTGGTCCCAGGAAAGATCGGAATCGCCCGGCGCCTGGTGGACGTTGTAGGGGGTCGGCGTGGGGTCGGCCACCACCTGGGGCCGCGTCACACTCGCCTGCGTGTCGAGCGCCACGCCGCCGGTCGTGCCGGTGATGATGAGCTGGCCGCTGCCGACCGGGCCCGGCGTCGCAGTGACGCCCATCGGCGGGTTGGCGGCGTTGATCTGGGCCGCAAGCTGGATGACGACTGCATCCATGTCGGCTTCACTGCCGTTCGTGGTGTACCGCACGGTGCGGCCGTTGACCGAAACCTGGTAGACGTCGCCGACCCGGCCAGACGGGCCGGAGAGCTGCACCACGTCGGTCTGCGGCACGGCGCTGGCCGGGATGGCGGCGACCAGCGTGGTCATGGTCGGCTGCAGGCTCGGCTGGCCGACGTCGGTCGTCAGCTGTGCCGTGTAGTTCAGCACTTGCCCGGGCGTGTTCGAAGTGATCAGCAGCTTGCCGTCCTTGACCGCGGCGGTGACGCCGATCGCGGCGGCGTTGATCTGGCTGACGAACTTCGCGGCGATGTCGGCTTCCTTGTCGAAACTCGAGGTCGTCACGGTGAAGGGCCCGCCGGCCGGAGTGGTGAAGTTCAGGGTGTAGACGTCGCCGTTGTCGCCGTTGAGGCTGGGGAAGCCCACCTCGTCCTGCTGGGCGACCGCCACCACGGTGCGCTGCGTCGTCGTCACCGTCGCGGTGTTCTCGACGGCGGAATTCGAGGTGAAGGCGGTCGGGTTCGAAAGGCGCAGCTGGCCGTTGCCGATATTGGCGGCAGCCACGGAGAAGGGCGGCTGGTAGGCGTTGATCTTGGCGATCAAGCCGTTCACCACGTCGTCCATGCTGGTTTCCTGGCCGGTGGTGCGATAGGTCAGCGTGACCGGCGAGGTATGCGCGGGCGGATCGGTGATGGTGATGCTGAACTCCTCGCCGATGGTGCCGATCGGCCCGGAGAAACTCGCGACATCGACCTGGTTGGCGCCGATCGGCACGTTGGCCTGCACCGTCGCGATGGTGGAGGGCGTGGGATCGGTGCCGGTGAGACTCGCGGTGAAGGCGGTGCCGGGCGTCGCCGACGTGAGGGTGAACCCGGTCGCGTCGATGTCGCTGACATTGACCACGCCGGCGAGAGCCGGAAGCGTCGCATAGTTGTTGGCGACCGCGTTCGCCACCTGCTGTGCGGTCATCGGCCCGGTCACGGTGAAGTTGTTGCCGTTGACGGTGAAGGTCTCGGTCTGCAGCGCGCCCAGGTCGTCCGCGGTCACCCGCATCTGCTGCACGATGGTGCCGGCGGCCAGCTGCTGGGTGGTCGCCGTCGAGGCCGAATCCTTGCTGCCGGTCGGATCCGGCAGCTTGGTGAGGTCCACGACCGGTGCGAGCGCGCTCGACGAGGTGCCGCCGAAGAGATAGCGGCCGTTGATCTGCTGGTTGAGCAGCGTCTGCACCGAAGTCAATGCACCGGTCACCTCGCTGACGATCGGCGAGATCTTGCCGCCGCGGGTCAGCGTCGAGGTCATGGTGTTGGTCTTGCCACCGCTCACATCGACCACCGACGTCGTCACCTGGAAGTTCGGCCCCGGCTGGGTGCCGGTCAGCACCAGCTGGTCGCCGCCGGCTGAAGCCGTCACGTCGAGCGGCGGATTGTGGCTGTTGATCTGGTTGGCGAGATTGCCGGCGATCTCGTCGAAGCTGCCTTCGGTCCCGTTGGTCACGTAGGTGAAGAGCACGCCGTCGACCGAGAGCTTGTAGATGTCGCCGACATCGCCGAGGTCGCCGGTGAAGGCCACCGTGTTCTGCTGCTTGGTCGGCGGATCGGAATCCGGCGCGGTGAAGGCCTGCAGCATGTTGGAGGCGGTGGTCTCGAGCTGGCCGAAGATCTGGTCGTAGCTTTTGACGTCGGTCTCCGCCGCATTGATCGTGTCGATATAGCTCTGCCGTTTGGTCGCGTCGGCGCGAAGGTTCAGGAGATTCTGCCCGTCGGATCCGTAGGTGACGAGGTTGCTCGACTTCTTGCCGCTGGCGAGCTGCTGGGTCAGCGCGTCCAGCGAGGACTGCAGGTTCTTGAACCCGTTCAGGTTCGAGAGATAGACCGCGTAGGTGGAGAAGGAATTGACGGCCATGATCGTTACCTCGCGACCGCGCTCTCGAGCGTGTCGAACATGTTCTGCACCACGGTCAGCAGTCGCGCCGAGGCGGCGTAGGCGTTCTGCACGATCTGCAGGTTGGCGATCTCCTCGTCGAGATTGACGCCGGTGTCCGCCTGGTAACGCTGCGTCGACATGTTGAGCGTATCGGTGTTGAACTGCGCCTGGTCGCTCACCTGCTTCGCTCCGGAGATCGAGTTGCCGACCACCCCGGTCATCAGGCCGGAATAGGAGACGCCGGTGAGCGCGATGCCCGAAGCCATGAGGTTGCGATCGGTCGAGGTCAGCGCGTTGACCACGTCGGAGGCGGCGTTCTTCTTCAGCTGCAGCGAGCCATCGAGCAGCGACTGATTGATCTGGAAGTCGTAGCGGTTGGTCCCCGCGAAGAGGTCGCTGGCAAGCTCCGGCACCTGGTTGTTGACCGAGGTCTGCACCGTGAACGGCTGATTGACGGTGCCGCCGACCAACTGCAGCGAAGCAGTCCCGGCGATCGCGGTGACGCCGACGGTCGTGTCGGCATTGATCTGGTTGGCGAGCTGGGCCGCGATCTGGTCGAGGCTCTTGTCGTTGTCGGTCGCGGTGTAGCTGTAGTTCTTGCCGTTGACCGTCACCGCGAAAACGTCGCCGGTCTGCAGCGATCCGGTCAGGCTCACGGTGGTGAATTGCGACGAGGAAGCGCTGGACTTCACCGTGGTCAGATAGGAGGCGGAGACGCGCTGGCTGCCGGAAGACGCGTTGTACGCGGCGGCGAGGGTCGGGGGCGTGCCCGTCGTCCCGGTCAGGGCCGAGACGATCATGTCGAGCTGCGAGCGCAGCTTCTGAATGACGCTGGTCGCCGGATCGGTGCTGACCGGCTTGCCGCTGCTCGTCGTGTCGAGCCGGAAATCCAGCAGCGCGTGGATCCGCCCGCCGGAGAGCTGGCTGTTGATGACCGTCCCGTCATCCACCTTGGTGACGTTGGTGCCGTCATAGGTGAAGAGGCTGGGCGGGCCGTCCAGCAGCTGCAGGCCGGAGGCGGTGAAGAGCGAGACCGAGCCGTCGTCCTTCTCGATTGTGCGCACATCGACGAACTGCGCGATCTGCTTCACCAGGTTGTCGCGTTGATCGGCGAGATCGGCAGCGCCGGCACTGTTGGCGGTCGTGGTCTTCAGCTGCAGATTGACCTGGAACAGCTGCTTCAGGAGGTCATTCAGCTTGACCACCGACTGCGTGACGTCGGTCCTGACGTCGTTGTCGATCTGATCGACGCCGGCGGCGACCCGCTGCACCTCCTGGCCGACCTCCTGGCCGGCCCCGATCACCGACTGCTGGGCGGCCGATGAATCCGGCTCGGACTGGAAGTCCTGCCAGGCGCTGACGAAGTTGTTCATCAGCGTGGTCAGCGCCGACTTGTCGGCGCTGGTGCCGAGCAAATCCTGGACCCGCGACAGGTACTCGTTGGAGGCATCGGTGGCGCCCGCATCTGCGGTCTGCGCCACGACCTGCTTCTGCAGCGAGACCGAGACGGCGTTCTGATAACCCGAGATCATCACGCCGCCGACCTGGCCTTCGCCGAAGGTGATCGACTCGGTGGTCAGGGTCTTGCGCGTGTAGTTGGGGTCGTTGGCGTGCGCGATATTGGCCGAGACCAGCTGCACCTGCGCCTGGTTGACGCGGAGCGCCGAGACGGCCGAGTTGAGCGCGGCGGTGAGCGACATGGCGGGCGCTCCTTAAGCCTCCGTTACCGCTTCATGTTGATGACGTCCTGCAGCATGTCGTCCGCCGTGGTGACGACCCGCGTGTTCGCCGAATAGGCGCGCTGCGTGACGATCATCTTCGAGAACTCCTCGGCGATATCCACGTTGGAGCCTTCGACCGCGCTGCTGCGGATCGTGCCGGCGCCGCTCGCGCCTGCATTGGTGATGCGCGCGGTGCCGCTGTCGAAGGTCTCGGTGAAGGCCTGGCCGTTCTCGCGCTTCAAGGCCGTCGGGTCGTAGAACTGCGCCACCGGCACGCGGTCTACGATCGAGTTCTTGCCGTTGTCGTAGTTGAGCTCGACGTCGCCGTTCTGCAGGATCTGGATTCCGGTGAACAGGCCTTGCGGCAGTCCGTCCTGGCTCAGGCGCTGGATGTCGACCGCGGTGCCGGAGAACTGGGTCAAGCCGTCTGTCGTGTCGAAGTTGCCAAGATCGAGCACGACGGTCTGCGCGCCGGTTCCGTAGTCGACCTGGAAGGTGATCTGCGCCGGATCGCCGGCGTTCTGCGAGGTGGGCACGGTCGCGTCGCCCGAAGGGTTGTAGAGGTTGCTGATCGACGTGATCTCGCCGGCGGTCGCCGGTGTCGTGCCGAAGCGCAGGTCGATGAAGCCCGGCACGTTGCCGTTGGTCGCGGTGGTGGTTGCGGCGAACGGGGTGCCCGGCGTGCTCGCCGTCAGGATGATCTGGCTGCCGGCGACGCTCGCGGTCACGCCAAGCCCCGAAGCGGCGTTGATCTTGGCGGCGAAGCCGGTCGCGACATCGGCGAGGGTGGCCTCCGTGCCGTCATTGACATAGCTGACGGTCGTGGTGCCGATGGTGAGGGTCCAGGTGTCACCGATCTCGCCCGGCCCGACCGTGCCGCCGAGCGTGAGCGTGTCCTGTTGCGCGACCGGCGCCACGTTGGCGGTGGTGGTCAGTTCGGAGGACGCGTTGCCGACGGTCACACCCGCCGTCACCGTGCCGCCGTTGTCGGCGGTCGTCAGCGTGCCGAGCGGCGTGTCGGTCTGGATGAGGATGTTGCTGGCATTGCTGGGATCGGCAACGGCGGTCACGCCGATCGCCGCGGTGTTGATCTGGTTGATGAGCGAGGTCCGGGCGGCCGCGATGGTCGAGGGGCCGGCCACGGTGAACGGATTGCCGTTGACGGTGATGCTGAGCGTGTCGGCGGCGAGCAGGGCCGAGGGGATGTTCACGGTATCGACTTCGCCCGAGCCGCTGCCGCCGATCGTGCCGGCGAAGGGCGTGCCCGCCACGTCCGCGGTCACCGTCAAGGTGTTGGCGGCGACGTTGCCCGCGGTAACGGCCGCCGACATGCCGGCATTGGCGTTGATCGCCGCGGCGAGTGCCGTCGCCAGCTGGTTGCCGGTATAGCCGCCGACCGGCGCCGTCACCGAGACCGTGTTGGAGCCGACCGTGTAGGTGAGAGTGCGTCCAGGCGGCAGGCCGGCTGCGGGCAGGGTCAGCGTGTCCTGCTGGGCGACGCCCGGCACGTTGGCCGTGGTCGTCGCGTCGGTGATGGTCTGGTCGTTGGTGCCGCTGATGTTGCCTGCGACCGGGGCGAGCGTGCTGTCGGCGGCGACGATGTTGAGGTTCCAGGTGTTGTCGGCGCGCTTGGTCCAGTTGAGCGTCACCGTGTGCGGGTTGCCGAGCGAATCGTAGATCTTGACGTTGGTCGGCGCGAGCGGAGGCGTCGGATTGACCACCGAGCTCGCCGGCAGGTTGCCGACGACCTCGATCTTCGAGGTCGCGGTCGGCGGCGTCGTCAATTGGGTGATCTTGATCGGCGCGAGGGATGCGGTGTCGGGCACGCCGGTCGTCTGGTCGACGGTCCAGCCGTTCAGGTAATAACCGCCGCCGTTCACGATGTAGCCGTCGCGGTTGACTTCGAAGTCGCCGGCGCGGGTGTAATAGGGGAGGGCGCTGAAGGTGGTCTGCGTCGCGGTCTGGTCGGTCGGCCGGCTCACCACGAAGAAGCCGTTGCCGCTGAGCGCGAGATTGGTGGCGCTCTGGGTCTGGTTGATGTTGCCCTGGAGCGCGTTGGCGTAGTAGGGCGAGGCGACCACGCCGCCGGGCAGGTTCAGGTTCTTGTTGGAGATGGTGATGAGGTCCGAGAACCTCGTATCCACCTTCTTGTAGCCGACGGTCTGCGAGTTGGCGATGTTGTCGGAGATGTTGCCGAGCGACTGCGATTGCGCGTTCAGCCCGCTCACGGCGGTGAACATGGCGCCGAGAATGCTCATGGAGTGCCTCGCCTTGGTCAAAAACTCACGCGGTTGCGCGAGATAATGCAAGCAACAGGCCAACCGCTTCCGGCCTCAATCGCGCTCTATTTCAAGGGCTTAGCGAGGCGCGCCGTGGGCGTACCTACCTTGCCGCGGGAACCCGCGGTAAGGATTGCCTAACCATTTTTGCAGTGTGGGAAGTGCCGGAAACGTGCGCCGCGACGGGCCTACGCCGCCGGCGTCGCGATCTCCGCGCGCACGGCGGCCGGAGATTTCAGCCGGCTCAGCTGATACTTCGCGATCGTTTCGAGGAACTGCTTTCGCGGTCCCTTGAGATGCAGCACGTATTTTCCGTCGAGCTGATCGGCCGTGTATTTCTGCCCCGCTTCCATGGAGAAATTGAATCCATGGCACGGGAGATAGCGCAGGTCGGCCCCGAAGACCGCGCCCGCATCGATCTCGGAAGGAACGCCGAGCGGGCAGGTGAGCGCGTTCAGCGAGAGCTGCCCGCCCCGCCAGCGCCGCACGTCGCCGTAATGCGCGACGATCGGCGGATGGGAGATCAGCCGGTCATAGGTGCCCAGATAGGCATCGAAGAAGCCGGCAACTTTCTCCCGCCGCGCGGAAGCGGCGAACATCACGCCCTCGTTGATCGGCATGAGGCCCGGATCGCCGCGATAAGTGACGGCAACGTCGAATGGGCATTGGAAGACCGGCTTCAAGCTCCGGTTGGCAAAGGCATCGCCATCGAGGAAGACGGTGTCGGCGTCGAAGGCGGAGGAGCGCGCATAGGCCGCCATCGCCCGCACGCGCTCGTACATCGGCGCCACCGGATCGACGTCCAGCGCCACCACGGCCAGCCGCGGATGGCGGAACTGGCGGCCGAACTCGGCCGAGGTTACCAGATAGACGTGTTCCTCGGTGCCGCGGCTCAAGGCTGCGATCAGGAAATGCTCGATAATGCGGTCATAGTCGAAGGCGCCTTGGTCCATGCGGATGTCGGCATAGGAGATGCGCGACGCCTCGGGAGGCACTGGGAAATGGTAGACGAAGATGTTGACCGGCGCTGCGCGGTTGCCGGCGATCCGCACCCGATCGAAGACGGCGCAATGCCGTTCGACGGCCGCCAGCGTCTGCGTACCGAGCTCTTGCGTCTGCTGGCCGCGCGCCTCGTCGATGATGGCCGAGATATCCGCCAAGTCTTTCTCCTCGCTCCGCGCGCGGTCAGATGCGGACCGTGCGCGCCGTGCTCCATTGGCCGAGCACGATGAAGGCCCAGGCCGCGTTGATGTTGGCGCCGGCGACCCGCGCCAGTTGGTCCAGTGCCCCGGGTCGCTCGCCGAAGAAGCGCGTGGTCGCCAGGCGCTCGCGCGCGAAGCCGAGCTCGCGGCCGATCGCCTCCGCATTGTTGATGAAGACCGAAGGCGGCATGCCGAAGCCGCGCTTCGGCAGCCTGGTCAGCTCCTCCGGCACATAGCGCTTCAGGATCGCGCGCAGCACGAGCTTCCCCGTTTCCTGCTGCCGGCAGAGCTTGGTCGCCAGGTGCCGGCTGGTGTCGAGTAGCCGCGGCTCGAAGAAGGGCGACCGCGTCTCCAGGCTGTGCCGCATGCTCATGCGGTCGACCTTCTGCAGGACGGCGCCGGGGAGATACGTGAAGAAATCGAACTGCCGGAGGGCCTGCACCGCCGAGCGGCCGGGATATTGGAACAGTGGGATGAAGCGCTCCAGCATGCGTTTGAAGGCGGCGAAGCCCTGGGGCAGCGCCTGCTGGACCGCGGCGCCGTCATAGACCGGCAGGAAATGTTTGAAGTAGAGATCGATCGCCTGGGCCGGCGCCTGGTGCAGCTCGCCCTTGATCTTGTCCGCATAGCCGAAATAGCGGGAGTAGCCGCAGAACAGCTCGTCGCCGCCGTCGCCGGAGATCGCGACCGTCACCGATTCCCGGGTGAACTGCGAGAGCAGATAGGTCGGCACGCAGGAGCGGTCGCCATTGGGCTCGTCCTGCCAGGTTCCCACCTTGCGGCCGATCGCCTCGAAATCCGAGGCCGCGAACACGTATTCCCGATGCTCGGTGCCGAGCACCTGGGCGAACTTGCGCGCGTCCAGGTGCTCGCTCTTGTTGTCGCCCTCGAAGCCGATGGTGAAGCTCTTCACCGGCACTTTCAGCCGCTTGGTCAGCAGCGCCGCCGAGAGCGTCGAATCGATCCCGGCCGAGAGGAACACGCCGAGCGGCACGTCGCTGTTGAG
>Ga0335069_10009412_pt1 | contig 13911 bp, 10 predicted proteins | sample Lox_Sample_11_FD_206714 | JGI IMG/M metagenome (GOLD analysis project Ga0335069, IMG submission 206714) | Soil microbial communities from Loxahatchee National Wildlife Refuge, Florida, United States - Lox_Sample_1.1 | ecosystem: Environmental > Terrestrial > Soil > Wetlands | place: USA... | reverse complement strand
ACAGCGACCACAATGCAGCGACACTCAGGAAGCTGTAGTACCAACCCTGCTCTTCCGCAGACAAGAACTTGACTACAAGGATCAGCGTGACGGCTCCTGCCCCCGCTTGCCACAAGCGATGGGCGAGTACTGCCGCTAGAGCAGATGAAAGGGCGTTCTTCAAGCCTGTACTCAACCGGACTAGAGAAGCAGACATTGACCGCCAGCGAATCGATGATCAGTAATGAGCGAAGTCCATACTCAGAATCATGGTTGCACCTTCAACTACGCGGAACCCTTGGCAATGTTATCAAAACGATTCGCCATAAAACATGGCCTTCGAAGAAACTCACTCGGCCGACAATAACAACTCCATAGCAATATGATCGACTTCGAACTCACCAACTTTAACAAGGTGCCCATCGGCGATCATCGCATCAAGAGTCTCCCTTATTTCCCGCTGAACACTGGGGCGTCCGGCCAAGAAAAGCCTCTCGTGCGCCGCAAAGACTTCGTCAGGTATCCGCCCCATCAGAACTAGCTTTGGAGGATCAAGCCGAAGAGCTTCCACCAATGATTTGCCCGTAGCCTGACTTGTGAAGTCAAACCAGCTAACAACAACATTCTTATAAGGCAGTCGGTCGCTTAGTAGGTTGAATATGGGCATGTGCGGAAAAACGAACAGGCGATCCCCCTTCTTTGATGTTTCTCGTATCTTCGCAACCACCATATCAATAACCTCATGCTTCCCCGGCTCCATGCATAGGTATTGGGTCAAATCGTTGGCAGTTACGCATGACTTGTTCTGTCTTACGTCCTCGGTCTTTACCGACCACCAGGCATAGGGTGACTCAAATTTTCGTTCGATCAAAAAGGCCGAAAGTAACAGCGAGATCACGAGCGTTGGAAGCGCAGTGAGCAACAAGGGCGATGCCGACTTGATAAGAAACGCAAGTGCAACCGCCACGCCTACAAAGGCACTAATTTCAGAAAGACCTGCGGAAGTTCCGTTCCCGAGAGTCAAACCTACTCCAACTGCAAACAACACAAGAGCAGAACCCCTCTTGGGAGTCGGATTGGTTGCAACGAGAAATATCGTTATCGCAAGACCGACTGCGTAGAAGGGCACAGCGAAGAGAATTATGTTGTTATAAATAACCGCGCCCTGATCCTGCCAATATCGTGATAACAGTGCTCCATGTTTCCAAGTGGCCGCGATAACGAAGAAGAGAGCCAACAAACCCAGTACTGCGATTAGTCCCTGACCTACAAAAGACCATCTCGACTCCCAAGATCTAGCCCACCTGATCCAACAATCCATTCCAAGGCTGCTGCCAAGTTGACCAGCAACAAACCTTGGCCCGAGCGACAACCCAAGCAGAATAGCCAAGTTCTCCAGTAAGTACGCCACATGTTCCGCGAAGCCTTGGCTCCCGAAGAAGCCAATTAGCCAACCTGAGAAGATCTGACCACCCCCGCCCTTTGCTACCAATGCGTCGTTAACGATCTGCTGATACATCGACCCCAAAGCACCGAACAATCCTAGCCAAAGCAATATTGGAAGTATCAGCACGAGACTTCCAACCAGGAAATGCAACATCCTTCTAAGAGAGTTAGATCTCGTCTCTGAGCGCAATAGAAAGCATACAAATGCACAGCTCAACACCAACTCCGCCAATACTCCGTTGGACTGTTTCGTTAGCGCTGCCGCCATCAAAAATAGACCGGCCCAAAATGCTGCAGATACATCTACCCACCTCACCTGCCTTCCACTATTCGAGCGTATGTCATATATTAGAAGCAACGCTCCGGAAAGCACGCAGAACGTTACGACCTGCGTAAAGTCATACCCAATAAACGCGACACCTGACTGATAGTAGATCGTCGCAACGACAGCTGAGAAGGCCGATGTCCATCGCGGGAAGAACTCACAGAGAATTGCCCACAAGACAATACCAATTCCACAGGTGAGGCACACACCAGCGAACCTGGCTACGACAATGGAATCCCCAAGTATTGCTTGCCCGACCGCCAATTGCAGCGGATAAAGCGGCGGCATAAGGAAGGGGAAGTCTCGATACGGTATAGCGCCAGTCCTGATGAGCATCGCATACGTAGAAAACCATCCTTCGGTAACTGGAAAGTATGAGAACGCATAGCAATACTGATAGGCACCGATGACCGCGGCAACCGATACGGGAGGCGAGACGTGCCGCAACACAGTTATTGCCCTGGCTTCTAGTCGATTCAGCATCTTCTTGTCAGTAGCTCTACGGCGCAGCAGTTGGACGTGCGAAGCGCTGCACCTTGCCTGCCCCCCATCGGAGAAATCGGGCTAGCCCAGAGAGCTTTCGACAGGAACGCCTTGGGTTTCACTCACTTGGTGCAGTCGTCTGAAATTCTGCGATATGCGCTCACTATGGGCCCTTGCTCTTCAAGAACAAAACAGCGCTCGACTCTCGAGAACACCTGTCGCAACATTGCATGTGCACGAACTCGCGACACAGAAGCCTCGACCAAATTCGACAAGTAGGCGTCAGGTAACAGAGGTAGTTCATACTGGCCTGAAACCAGTCGGCTGTCGACGAAAATCACGTTGTTGCCACGGGTCGCCAAATGGTTGGCCAAAAGATTGATTTCTCTTTCCGTCAACAGACTGTCAAAGGAAACGGTGAATGGTCCGTTTTTCCCTTTTCCGGCCAAAGGAAGCAAGACAACTTCCATCGGCGAGAGGATATCAACTGTGGGCTGTGGGTTTAGCGCTCGAATCATGGAAACGCTCTTCTCCAACTGAGTTGGATCTCCGGTACTAGTCAGATGTGCAGCGGGGAAATTCCACTCAAATACTTCATGATTGGAAAAAATCGTCTGCTCGTGTACCAAATCACCGTAGCGAACAGTTGCGAGTCCAATTACTCCAATAACCAACATAATGGCAGCCGCCGACGCCACTCTACGAGCGGTTAGCAAAGATGTCGAATCGGGTGCACTGCCTCTTATTGATATCCAACCACCAATAATCGACAAAACGATTACTGGAACAACAGGAATGAGATGGTGTAATCGAGGATAGTAAATTACGTAGAAACCAGAGAGTGTCACATAGAATAGCGCGGCCCCAATCAGCGCCCACCAGCCGATTGACAAGGATTGTGAGTTCATGCCCCCCGTGATTACCCACAACCAATAGGCAAACGTCGGCAAGATAGCGCCCACCACGGCGTACTGGAAACCCACGGGAAGTGATGGCGTATTCACCCCATACAAGATCGGCCACAGTAGCGCCTGCGCGTTGGGGTCGCTGATCAACCACGCCAATGACACCACCAAAGCCATTCCTAGGACATGCGCCCAGCCGCGAGGGGGACTCCTATGAGTTGCAATAGCGACGAGCGATCCAATTGCCGCGACACCGACAAATAGTCCCAAGTCTCTAGACCAATAGATACTAATCAGAATAGTCACGGCCAAGAGCATCCAATTGCTCAAGGCTGGTCGATTGGCGTAACGCCAAAGCGAATACAGAACCAGGACGTCCCAGATGTGCCGCCATGGCGCCAGTCCAACTCCCAGACGAACCGTCTCAATGTCCGTGAGCAAATAGCTTCCAATGGTGCCAAACGCTACCAACAGCAGCGGTGTCCCCCTTAGACCGCAAGCCCGGGCCATACCAATTACGACGAGTAAATATATTGGATATGATGAATAGAGCAATAGAAGGTACGCATTAAAGCGGTAGTCCTCGCGAAACAAAGAAATCACTCCGCTGAACCACTGGGTGAGCCCTTTCCCATACTGCGAACCGTACCCAGCTACCGAATCCTGAGCTCTGGCTGCTGCCACCGGGAAGATAAAGTCATGATGGTAAAAAAAACGCCCGAGTACAAGCGAACGACCAAGTTCCTGCCTGTTCCGCTGGAGGAAGTCCTTTTCTTCGCTGGAGTACTGACGGGTTGCCAACTCCAACTCGTCACCGAGATCATCACGAAATTTTCGCCTCAACCTTGCCGATGACTCGGGATCAACAATGCGTAGAAGCTCCTTGCACTGACTTACTGTCTCAATACGATGTACTTCCAGCAGGTTGTGGGCTTCATCAAACCAGAACAACTGGGGGTTACTTAATACCAATCGCCTGGCGTCTTCCCGCACCTGATTTCCGGAAATTGGGAAGCGCTCAATCCTCGAAACCTGGCTACCAATAGCCGGGATATCTAATCCCTCAAGCTTCCTGCCATTGATGTACGAAACACTTGGAATGGCCGGTGAATTCCCAGAGTTTGTCCGAGTTTCAATCCCCAAGAACTCGTTCGGAATTCTGAACGGCGTCACGAACAAGGCGATGACGAGAGGGAGCCCGCAGAACATCAGCAATATGATGAGCCAACGGCCTCTGAGATTGATCCACCGCCCTAGCAGAAGACGAACACGACGTAGGTAAGCATCTGCCTCGAATTCAGATAAGCTACTGGCATATAAAGCAATTGCAAAAAATAGCACACCTGAACCAAGCAGATCTGCGTACCACAACAGCATCACGAACTTGGGCGTCTTCTGCATTGGGTCCCATGGAAACAAGGGACGCGCCCAGTCAGCGTAGAAAAGCAGTGGGTATGCCACATAGGCTACTAGAGCGGTAACGACGAGAAATGCAAGCAATGCAAGACTTAGGCAGCTTGCCCAGAGCACACGGTGGTTTGTGCCTATGCGCCCCCAACGAACAACTTGCCTTGCCACAATCAGCATGTTCGATACCAGGCCTGAATTACACCTCCGACTGGCCCCGGTCGATAGCAGGCACTAACCTGGCGCGCCAAGATCCCGAGCGCAGCCAGATGACCGACGCGGTGATAACTTGCCGATACGCCTCGCGGAAGATCGTCCATGCTACTCGGGTCGAAAGCCCAAACCGGCCTTAGCTCGGAATTGATATCAAATCTCGTGAGTCCTGGCGTCAAGAAGGCATTCAGATAGAAGCTGCTATGTTCGAACCCGCCTTTTTCTCCGAGTAGCTGCCATTCTCTGTTCGAGAATATGTCCCGATCCATAAATATGACCTTTGGATGCAATCTGGCGATCTCTGAGGCAATCTGATCAATTACCGGCCAACCAATGACCGAACTGGGCAGATCGACAAAAGGCAAGCTTGCCACGCGGCCCGAAGCAATCTGAAGCAAGACGTCAAAGCGAGATATCAATACCAAGGGACTATCCGCCTGCTGCTCTTCAAGCAGGCCTATCGCCTCAGATATGGGTCCCGGATCCGCTGAACTTGTACCCTCGATTCCCGGAAACTTCCACTCAAACATAAGATGTGACTTGGCCTGATTTGAAAACAGCGCTTCAGTGCTGACGGCTGCCGAGACAGAGGAGATAATGGCGAATGATGACAGTATCAGTGCCAAGTAGGCTCGCAACCAGTACTTTGGTACCTCGATGACCGACGCCAGTACTTCGATGCCCCAGTGACATAGACAGATCACCGGAACGGATGCGCAGACCCAAACTACGGAGAAGTGTCCAGGCGAAGGATTCCATATTGCGTAGATTGATGCGAAAGCCGCATAACCAATGCCCACACCGCCTACTTCAGTCGCAACGACCCTGGATTGCATTGGCTGACGGAACTTGGCAATGGCGGCCATTCCAATCATTAAGACCCATACGAGAGCCGTTAAGCCAACCTCTCGCCACTTTGTAATAGGTGCACCGACACCTAACAGGTTGTAGAAACCGAGACTGTTTCCGTCTCCAACCGATGAAAGGTTTGCCAGGACAAGCGCACACGCGCACACTTCGAGAAGGGCACACAACATGATCCTCTTGAAATGGGCCCGTGAACTCGCAAGCTCAAGCGTGAACCAGACAAGGCTCCCCGCCAACATGAAGAACCCAAACTCGCGATTCCACCAACAAAGTAGTGCAATGCTTCCCGCCCTCAACAACATTGAGGCAATCGTCTGACGGATTGCATAAATTCCTACCGCGCCGAAACAAATTAGGTCCGGCAAATGCCTTAAGGGGTTGAAGCCAGGAGCCAGTCTCAGCCCATCGATTGACTGAAATGGGAGCAACCCGACAATCAGCACCCCGGTAGCTGTCGCCAATGAAACTTGACGAGTAAAGAACAGGACCAACAATGACGCGAGAATGACGTATAAACCCGGCGCAATCCAATACAACTTGAAGTACTCTTGAAATGTAGTCTCGCCACTCCACTTCAGAAGCGTTGCCATCGTCCTAGTTAGTCCTAGCCCGTATTGCGCCGGTAGTGAATTGCCGTCGTGCTGCAGACCGTGAACTGTTTGAACAATTGGGAGATATAGGAATGCATGATGAAAGAAGAATCGGCCCAGTTGCTTCTCAGCATTCAGGCTGCCCCTATTTTTCGCCATGAATTGAACAACTTGATCTGGCTAACAGATTCGGTCCGATACTCGGTTCCAATCTTCTCAGCCGAAATCGCCATGCATTCCGGTCCGGACGACCGCAGCAGTGCGTCGACAACAAAACACTCCTCCTCCGTCAGTTGACGATAAGCACGAAGTTTTTGGTCGTCCCAGTCATAATTGAGCCCGCTTCCGCTTGGAAACAGGCCAAACGCTTCGCGGGGCGAACGAAACGCACTACGGGGAATACTCAGACAATAGCCGCCAGTCGAGTGATCGCGACAAGGATCTACGTCGACATATCCAGGAACTTCATTTTCCCTAAGAAAAGCATGATTTTCCACCAAGCTGTTGTCACCCATCTTGGTGTACTCGGGCAGCCCGAAATCATTGCCGAATCGTAACGAAGGACTCCATGCAGTAAGGTACAGCAAGCTCAATAGACCGCAGAGAACCGATATGCCGAATAGTGAGCTAACCCGTCTTCGTCGTTGAAATTCCTCGCGGGAATCCGCCCGGTAATTGAGCACCGTACCTGCCAATGCAATCGCGGGCAAGGCGCCCGCGACCACTATCCAAGCTACTACCCCACCAAATGGAACCTCAACGATTGGCAATAATGCGCACAGCACGCAATAAGCGATAAGCACCCGGGCTTGAGTTCTCGTTAGCGGAAAGCGACTGTGCGAACTGCTCCAAAGAAAGGCGATCACAAGAGTAACGAGCAACCCGATAGCTGACACGAGCACTGCATACTCGGACATATACTGGATTTTGGGTCGGGGAGGAAGCACGGCCCACGAGTAGACGGCCGGTCTGCTTTCCATTGACAGCCAGATGTCCCTTGCGAGTTTCCCGATTGAATCTGCGCATACGAGCAGCCCAGGGATCAAACTGGCCACATAAAGGATTGCGACTCGACTGCGCCCCCACGCGTTCATGTTTCGTCTGAGAAGTTAACTCGTTCTTCCTCTACCACAACTGGTCGCCGCTGAACATAGGTATGAATGGAACCGATGTATTCCCCGAGTATCCCGATGAACAGCATCTGGACTCCCATGAGGAAGAACAACCCAACCACCACTGGCGCTACTCCAAGCGGAAACGACTCCCAGTAAATCAACTTCAGCGCAAGAAACACAATTGCGGTCACCACGCTCGCGAGTCCAAGTAGAAACCCCGTAAATGCCGCAATTCGAATTGGCACCTTGGAATGGCTAACGATACCCAGCATGGCGATATCGTACAAAGTATAGAAATTGTTCTTTGAAACACCTCGAAGACGCCGGGGTTGAGTGAAAGGAACTGTCTTGATTTCATAACCGAGATCGCATATCAGGCCCCGCAAATAGGGATAAGGGTCATCGATCTGCCGCAAATGATCCAGCACAACCCGGTCATAAAGCCCAAAACCAGTGGAGTCGGCAAGCAACGTGACGTCAGAGATTCCATCGAGAAAACGGTAATATGCCTTACGCAACATGTGGATCCACGCAGCGCCTTCGCTTGCAGGCTTGGTGGCCATGACCAGCTTATAACCCTCTTCCCAATGCTGAATGAACTGCGGGATGATTTCGGGAGGATCCTGAAGATCGGACGCTAGATAGATAGTGGCTAAGCCACGCGACTGAAGGATGCCGTAATACGGCGAGCGAATATGTCCAAAGTTCCTCGCATTGACAATTACCTTGACCATTGAATCAAACGACGCAAGCCTCTTCAGCTTGGCCACGGTATCGTCCGTTGAGTGGTTGTCGATGAAGATAATCTCAAAACGATATTTCGTTATCGGTGCGATGGTCGCCTTGATACGGGTATACAGTTCTTCAACATTCGTTTCTTCGTTGTAGCACGGAGATACGATACTCAAGAGAGGACGCTCGCTCATAAGTGATCTCCTTCCGCGGGCGTTGCGACAGTAAGAATGTTGCCCAACTTTAGGCCAATAGTAGTCTGACCGAATCCAGAACCGAAGTCAGCCTTGAAACCAAATGCCCAAAGAAGATGCCTGACAAGGAAGCCGACTTGGAAATGGTTTGTCGTCTTGCGCGACAGAATCACACGATATCCTGCCTTGGCTAACAGATTCCGTATGGTGGACGGACTGTAAAGTTGGGGATGCTGAAGGCAGAATGCCGGCCACCGCCAACCAACCACCCGACGTAGTAACGACGATTCATCATGAGTCACAAGCAGTAAACGAGCACCAGATACCAGCTTCTTCCGAAGTTCCTGTAACGCTTGAACCGGGTTGATCAAGTGGTCAAGTACGTGAATCATCACGGCAACGGAAGCACTTTCATCGGGTACACGAGCGAAGTCGAACATTTCATGAATTATCTGATATTTCTTGCCCGTCACCGTTCTGGATAACTGGGCCTTTACATCGCAATTGGGCTCGAACAACCAGAATTCACGGAAGTTTCCCTTCCTGGAGCAGAAATCGGTAAATAGTCCGATGTCGGGCCCGACTTCTATGAATCCACCAGTAAGGGGGCAGCAACTGGCAAGTGTGTCAAAGTAGCCGCTTTGTGTTCGCCGTAAAGCCGCAAGTGGAACTTCAACCATGTTCGGAGGCATTTGCCCGTACAACTTCTCCAATTGATGCGGATTGAAGAATATTGGTGCGTAGACCAACCCGCAGCCATGACAGCGTACATAGGAGAAATAGACCTTCTCTTTGAAGAAGCCGTTCCAGTGCGGTACGAGGGAAGGGAAGTCCATCTCCTCAGCTGTGCGCTTCGATCTGGCCACCACTTTCGAAGACCGTGCGCTGCCACAGACAGGGCAGTTGCGTCGGAGGTATTCAGTAAATTCCGTCATTGCGCAATCTTCGAAGATCGGAACGTAATGCGGCTGTGCCAGAAGTAGCTTGACACAATGACAAGTACGGCAAACATCGTTTGAGCCCAAACCGGGTTCATTCCGATGACTTCTACCAGGAATGGCAACGCCGCAACGTTCACCAAGAAATAGGACAAATGAAACAAGATGAAACGCACGTACTCACCCAGATGATTTCCAGCAGTTCGAAACACTAGATACTTGTTTGTAAGGAAGGCAACCGAAATGCAAATGATCTGGCTGATAGTCAAAATCACTAGATAGTGGAAACTGAAACTGACCAGCAAGAAGTAAAGCACCGGGAACGCGGCTAGCCCAAATGCGGTATTGAAAGCCCCTGCAGCTAAGAACCTGACCTTTGTATCGTGCTCGCCGATCATGCGCCGACCAATATCACGGTAGCGACGCCAATGTCCCATCAGTCGTCCTCCATCAGGTCGACGATCATGTTCTCCTCCAACTCCCGACGGGACAGAAAAGGTGACAAGTCTTCTAGAGCAGGTGACGTAATGCGCCCATCAGGCCACTGCTTAGCGCCTAGCTTGGGTGCAAAGGGAATGTTTTCGTCCAACATAACTTCGCATACGGCCGGGCCTTCCGTCGTCAAGGTTTCCCTTATGGCGACAGGCAGTTCGTTATGGCTAAAACAACGTCGGAAGGGCAGACCGAACCCTTCGGCAAGCCGTCCGAAATCCGGGAAGGTCACGCCGCTCTTCGGCCCACCACCGACCTCGACACCACCAAAGAAATTGCGGTGCGTCTGGAAGATGGAAACGTAGCCGTTGTTGTTCAGAATGAAGATCTTGATCGGAAGGTTGTTGCCGACAATCGTCTGCAATTCCTGAAGGTTCATCATGATGCTTCCATCGCCCGCCAGGCAGACGACGGGCTTGCCGCCACTAGCCTCACAGGCACCGATCGCCGCAGGCAAGTCGTAGCCCATCGTTGCGCAACCGGAATTTGTCCACAGGCGCTGCCCGGGCCTCAACTCCGCCGTCTGGAAGCTGACGACACAGGCACTGCCATTGCCGGTAACGACGATCTGGTTCTCCGGAAGCTGGTCGAAAAGCCTCTTCATGAAGCAGTACGGATTGACTTTTTCATTCTTCCAGTACTCGTCGAGAACCACCGGGAAGCGGCGCAAGCGCTCCTTGCACCACGCCATCCATTGGCCATGCTGCTGCGTCGGGCCGCTGTACGGCATTGCGGCGAGGACCGGCAGCATTTCCTTGAGGTCCGCATGCACAGGCATGTCGGCCTTCACCGAAGGCTTCCGAAGCTCGATGGCATCGATATCAACCCAGATCTTGTACGCTGCCCGGGCGAAGGACGTCCAGTTGTAGCTGACTTGGCGGATGTTCAGCCGACTGCCGAGGATGAGAAGCAGGTCGGCGTTTTGCGCGACAAAATTGCCGGCCCGATCACCGATGGTTCCCGGGCGCCCCGCGTAATTGGGATGCGCGTTCCACAGGGCGTCATGGGCGTTCCATCCCGTGACCACCGGTATGCCAAGTTTATCGACGACGCGTAGAAAGGCCGCATGCTCCCCACTCAACCGGATGCCGCTGCCAACGAAGATCACGGGTCGTTGGGCCAGACGAACCTTTTCCAGGATTGCCGTACATACAGCCTTGAGATCAGTGGCCTTCCAGGGCTCCTCCAGTTCGGAGGGGTCGAACCCGCGGAGTGTTTCAGGATCGACCTGGGCCCCTTGGACATTGAGCGGAATATCCAGCCAGCACGGTCCCGGACGACCAGCTTTCGCCAAGTAAAAGGCCTTTTCCAAATGGTATCGGATCGACTGAGGGTCGGTGACCATTGCTGCGTACTTGGTGACAGGTCGAACCAATTCTTCGATGTCTAGTTCCTGATCGCCGTATTGGCGCAATGGCAGCCCGGTACTTCGAACGGTGGTTTCCCACTTCACCTGGCCAGACAGCACCACCATGCCGATCGAATCGACGAACGCTCCATAGACACCGGTGATGGCATTTGTGCCGCCAGGGCCCGATGTGACATTAACCAGCGGCAACCGGTTTTCGACCCGGTAGTAAGCTTCCGCGGCGATGGCACATGCCTGCTCATGGTGGTGAAACACGCATTTCAGATCCGGCCTTGTCCCGAGGGAGTGATTGAGATGCATGGCTCCGCCTCCCGTGACCATGAACACGTGGCGCACTCCAAGCTCGGCGACTCTTGCCGCCACATAGTCCGACAGCTTCACTCCTGATCTCCCTTCCATCCGTTCCATAGCGCGGTTCGCAATATTGCATTTTGCAGTGAGACGGTCCGCTTCAGCCCGAGTTCCGCTTCAATCAATTGAGTATCCGGTACGTATCGTCCGGGGTTCCACCCAGCATCCGCCTGACCGAGGATGCGACATTGTCCGTTGCCGAGGGTAGCCGCAACAAGTTGTGCAAGCTCCCTGATCGAGATCGACTCGTCCGAACCAACGTTATAAGGCCTGCATGAGGGGGCCCGGATCAGCATGTGCAGCAGCCAAACCGCCAGGTCGGCCGCGTAAAGATAGGATCGACATGGCTGGCCATTTCCGTTGACTACAACTGTCTTCCCGGCGATTGCATCGCGGATGAAATTGCCCGCTGCAAAATGGATATCAAGGGTCAGATACGGTCCGAGCAACGCGAAAATGCGTGCAATGGCCACTTCGATCCCGTGCTGCTTGCAGTAAATGGCGCACAGCATCTCAGCTGCGCGTTTGGCCTCCGCATAGGTAGCCTTGGGATCGACACAATTTGGTCCGCCGAGCCAACTTTCCGGTACGCGCGTAAGTTCCCATGGTTGCTGGCCATACACCGCTCCAGAGCTCAGAAACAATACTCGGGGGATTCCCGCCTCAACTGCGAAATCAAGCACGTGACGCGTGCCATCCACTATTGTGGAAAACATCTTTCGCGGGTCGCATTCATTCAATTGTGCGCTCGCATCAGTTGCTGCATGGATGATGTGGGTGAACTGGTCGTCGGGAAAGCGAAAATCGGCAATGCCGCCTTCGATGAATTGAAACTGCCCGCAATCCGCGAGATGTGGTGCTTTGCGCCGGAAATCGTTGATGCTGCGAGTCAGGATCGTCGCACGTATTCCCAGGCCCAGTTCGCGGTTGGCGTGCCGCAGGCTCTCCAGAAGCCAGCAGCCAATGAAGCCCGTTCCGCCAGTGATAAACAGGTGCCCATCACGCACTGCGGGCCACACCGGCTGGCACGCCGTGATGACATTATCCAGGTCATGTTCCAGCGACCAACTGACCATATCGGCACACCTCAGGGAAACTGATCAGAAAATATGGCTAGACCAGCCGATGTCCGCCAAGGCTGCTCGGTAGGCGTCCAGGATTCGCTTTCGGGTATCAGCGTTCCGCGGCTCCGCGATCAGTTCAAGCTCCCCATCACGGATTGGGCACACCATCCGATAGCGCTCGGAATAATGCTTCTTGTCATTCTCGAACTTTTCCGAGACTCGCGCCAGATCAATCGTCGGCGGCGGCTCAAGCATGCCATCCACGGACCTGAGGAGCCCACGCGCATGGGACACCAAGCCATCCACCCTGCGCGCGCCGGCCGCAGATAGCAGAGCGCGTTCGGATGCAAAGCGTGCTGCCACGAGCATGCCGATGCCGACAGCAATGCCGTGTGACACACCAAAATCACATCCCGCCTCAAGGGCATGCCCAAACGTATGGCCAAAATTCAGTAGCAGCCTTTCATTCTGATCGAATTCATCCACTTCGATGAACCATTTCTTGGCGCGCAGCGCTCCGGAAACCACCTTGCGAATCTGCTCGGCATTCATCTGCGCCGTCGGTTCGCAGGCGAGATACTCATTGAACTCCGCGAAACCACGCGCGTAACAGATCTTCCCGGCCTCGAACAACCCGCCAACAATCTGCTCTGCGCTGAGACTATTTGCGAATTCGGTATCAACGACGACATGCTTGGGCGGATAGAAGTTTCCGACAAGGTTCTTGTAGCCGGCAACATTAATCGATGACTTGCCGCCAATGCACGAATCCGCCATGCCCAGTAGCGTTGTCGGCATGTAGGTCCAGGGAATACCTCGCATATACACAGAGGCCGCAAAAGTTGCGACATCCTGAATGACACCGCCGCCAATGGCAACCAGATGGGTCCCACGGTTCGCGCCACATTCGCGCAACCTGATGATGACCTCGGGAACATGCTCCAGCGATTTTGCCTGCTCCGACGCGGTGACGCCCACGACGCGAACCCCAGACCGTTTGATGGCATCGACGAAAAAGGTGTCCACCAGGAACAATGCGTTTGGGTAGTCCTTCACCACTTGGCCCAGCAGTCCGGCGCCAATGATCACGTCATACGATCCCGCCGAGGAGCGAATTTCAAAGGATTCGCGCATACGAAAAGCCTCTGTCGGCACTTATGAACTGCCCTGTAATTCCCGTGTTCGCCTCGGAACAAAGAAAGGAAACTATTCCGAAAACGTCGTCGAGCGTCGGTAACTGCCCAAGTGGCGTCATAGACTCAAGCGCTTCGATTTGCCTGCCATCGAGATTAGCCCGCGTCATCGGCGTATCCAACGCTCCAGGAAGCACCGCGTTAACAAGCAAACCGGTATGGCCAAGGTCAATGGCCAATGACTGAACCAAACCGTGCAAGGCGGCCTTGCTGACACAATAAGAAAGCTTGCGCTGACGCGCAATGTT
>Ga0335069_10009410_pt1 | contig 13912 bp, 10 predicted proteins | sample Lox_Sample_11_FD_206714 | JGI IMG/M metagenome (GOLD analysis project Ga0335069, IMG submission 206714) | Soil microbial communities from Loxahatchee National Wildlife Refuge, Florida, United States - Lox_Sample_1.1 | ecosystem: Environmental > Terrestrial > Soil > Wetlands | place: USA... | reverse complement strand
GCAATCCACACATCACCGTTCGCAGCAACGCCGATGCCCATCAGGCCGAGGAATTTCTCATTAAACGGTACGTCGCTCTCTTTTGCGACTGGCTTGCCGTCGAAATCCATCACCAGAAACTTTCCGTTAAAGCTGGTGATCCAAACCCGGTCGTTGGTCACGGCGGTGCCCCAACCAACGCCGTCGATTCCCATTCCGGTGAAGCCAGTGATCGGCGGGGAGAGGATGGTTCCGTTCGGGGTAACCTTGATAACGCCCCCACCGATACTGTTCACGACGCCGGACTGCGAACCGGGCATCCAGTTCTGTCCGCTCCAAAGATTGCCATCCTTGTCGAACATGAAGCGGCCATTGGCGAACATGCCGCCGCCTGCGAAACAAAGACTGAGGGCGAAGTCATCGGGAACGTACGCGAGATAGGGAACGAATGGTGCCGCGCGCCGCGCGCCGTCCTTGGGTTGCGGATAGGCCTCGTCGAACAGCGCGTAGAGGTCCTTGGGATCCGCCCACGGCTCGCGTGCGATACCCGCTACTGCCTCCAGAGTGTTCTTGGGCGTTGCTCCACCCGTCGGAGTTGAGGCCTTATAGAAGCGCGCGCGCCAATCATCGTTGGCCACCGTGAACGACGCGGTGATCAGTGAGCCTAGCGTGTCCAGATTCGCCAGCGCCGTGGTCTGGGTGCTGTTCAGCGGGTCGAGAATTACCTTGCCCCATCCGCCGGTCGTGAGATCGACCAGGTTGGGAACGTTTCCGGCTGCGATCTTAAGACCCAGCGGATTGCCGGAAATGCCGTCGCCGTTGATAAACCGTGCGTTGGTGAACGCCGATGCAACCGTTGTAAGTTCGTTGATGGTCACGCTGGCCGGGGGATTGCTGCCTAGGACCGACAGCAATGCTATGTTCGGATTCTCTCCGCTTGCCTTGCTCGCCTTGGGTACACCGCCGGTCGCTACCAGATATAGGATCCCGTCTTTGCTTGCACCCTTGACGCGAACTTCAAAGCGGCCATCGTCATTGGTCTTAGACTGACCCAGTTGTTTCGGGGAGGCGGCACTGGCTTCCCAAAGGGTTACGGTTGAGTTCGCGACCGGGGCTCCTCCGCCGAGTACTTGACCTTTAATGCTCTCGGCGGCAAAAGCCTGCCCTCCGGCTAAGAGCGTGAAGGCAATTACAGCGGGGAGTGTCAAACTGCGAAGGAAGGTTGGAACGTTCATGGATTGCTCCTTGTAGTGAACACGCAAACCCGGGAGGGGCTTTATACCTCCGGCACTCGGTCGGAAAGGGCTGTTAGCAGAACATTTGCGTATAAGGGACAGTTTAGGCACTCGGCAGCGATCCGTCCAAGGCTTCTGCCGCATTGGCGGTAACAGGCCAACTCGCACCCTTGCTAGCCCGGAAAGTATTCGCTGGGTCTCCGCATGACATGCCATGGCACCGACACAAGGAACCCCGTTGGGAATTGGGCGGCACTGTTTACAGTGGCAACGATCAGCTTGGCTCTGCGATTGGCCCGTGGAGAGAGCCTTTCGCCGACGCCAAGGTAACATCTACCTTGAGCGATTAAAGCTCATCACGGGTGGGATGGCTTTGAGCGCTTCGGTTAGGGCGATGTCAAACGCACCACCAGTTACCGAGTTGTTTTTCCGCTCCTGTATAGAATCTCCTTGTCTCTTTCGGGCATGAGGACGCTATGTGCGGTCGTTATCGGCTGTCGCGAAGAAAGCAACTAATCGCCGAGTATTTCGACACGGCCGATGAGATCGAGTGGGAGCCGCGCTACAACATTGCGCCCACCCAGAGCGTCGGCGTCATTCGCCAGGATGAGGAACAGCCTGTCCGCAAGTTCTCGCTGGCGCGATGGGGCTTGATCCCCTATTGGGCAAAAGACGCGAGTATCGGTCAGAAAATGATCAATGCCCGGTCCGAGACCGTTCTCGACAAGCCGGCGTTCCGCGAAGCGTTTCAACATCGTCGCTGCCTGGTGCCGGCCGACGGCTTTTACGAGTGGAAGCGAACCGGCAAGTCAAAACAGCCCATTCACATCGGCATGCAAGACGACTCACTGTTTGCTTTCGCCGGAATTTGGGATCGCTGGAAGGATGCCCACAGTAATGCGGTTGAAACGGTCTCTATTCTGACGACCACTCCCAATTCACTCTTGGCCGAGGTGCACGACCGAATGCCGGTCATCCTGAAACCGGAAGATTACGAACTGTGGCTCGATCCCGGATTCAAAGATCTCGACACGTTGACTGCAATGCTGAAGCCGTTTGATCCGACGCTCATGAAGTGTTATCCGGTGAGCACATTGGTGAACAGTCCGGCGAATGACGATTCGAACTGTGCCGTAGAAGTTGAGCCCGCTCAAAGCGCCACCCCCACCCTGTTTTAGCCGATTTCCCAAACTCAAGCCTGCCTTGCATACAGAAGTCTACGTTGGGGCTTGCGCTCGAGGCGCAGCATCCGCCGATCGAATTTTCCCTTGATCTCGCGGTAGGCGCCCGGCGTGATTTCCCCCGCTCGGCTTGCGCGACAAAGTTCATCGATTGCCTGCTGGACGATTTGTCGAGCTTGCTCTGGGTCGCGGACCTTGTGTTCGTAGTGAATCGCCAACTGCTCATAGGCATCGTAGCCCTGTCGTGAATTCCCCAGAGCTTCCTTCCAAAGCGCACATGCCAGGTCAACGTCGCCAGCCCGCTTCGCGAGTTTGGCCAGCGACCGCCGTGCAACGCGATCCGCCTCAGCCGGCAGAGACGAAGCAATCGACTGTTGATAGAGGTTCCGGGCGCGAACGTGTTCTCCTCGCTTCTCGCAAATACGAGACACACCGAAGAGTTCTAGTCCGTCTTGCCCCTCGGTTTCAGCATTGCTGAGCAGCGATAGAATCCGCGTGGAGAGTGCTGCTAGTCCGCGCAGGTCCATCTGGTTGTGATGGAAAACGGGAACCAGGCGTTCGGGAGAACCTCCCCGCACATAATCAGAATAGATTTGCGGTATGAGGCCAGAGAAAACATCCTCGCCACGGTCCCACCCCAAGACGTGACGTTCGAGCTCGGACAGGCGCACTGATCCAAGCCGCAATCGCCACAAATTGCGGGCGGGATGAAGGAAATCAAGATGCGCTTCGAGGCTTGGAACAGCAATCTTACGGCTCATTCGGAAGCGGGTTTCAAGCAGCGGCCAATCAAAGGATTTGCCGTTGAAGGTAACCAGTACCGGATGTTCTGCGATCCGCTCTCGCAACGCAAATAAAAGGGATCGTTCCTCGCAGTACTCGCGCAGGAAGAACTGCTCGATTTCAAGGCCGCCGCCTTCCCACCACGCGACCCCGATTAGAAATGCATAAGTCCCGCTGCCACCAGCAAGACCTGTGGTTTCCGTATCGAGAAACAGCCACTTCTCGGGATCCGCGACACTCTCCGGCCCATCTGGCGAGAGCAGTCGTACAGCGCGATTATCGGGCGAATACCGCGGAGGAGTAGCGCACCAGCAGCGCACTGAAAGATATTCCCCGAATTGGTTCTTCTTCGGAGTGGCTCCCAAAGCTTGAGCCAACCGCTCCGGGTCATAGCAGATCGCCTTCCTGGGGACCCGCGACTCCCCATCGTCGCTCTCAACTTTCTGTTGTAAGGGGCGCTGCAATGCTTTCAGCTTTGGAACACCTACGTATCGCAGGCTCATGCGGCACTTGTCCCGGCTTTCGAAGCGAGATTAATGTCGCCGCACACGCGCCGGAGAATCTCCAGTGCGACTTCCTTAGTTCTTTCGCTACGATCAGCAGTGGGACCGACGCAGGAAGGGCATCCGTTCTCGCATGGGCAGGTGCTGATCAGTTCCAGGGCGCGGCTCAGTAGCGTGTCGTAGCTCCTATACAAAGGTTCACTGAACCCAATTCCTCCCGGGTAAGCGTCGTAGATATACAAGTTGGGTTCGAAGAATTCTCTCTCCGGCGGTTTGTTCCCCTTCATTACAGGGCTTTCCCACTGGATCTCGCCTGCCGCGCTGGCGAGGCGTTCGCCAACTGCGGTGCCGAGGTCTCGGCGATCGCACATCATAAGAAGTGTTGCCATTGACCCGAGCGCGTACAGCAAGCCGAAAATCCCACTCTGTCGCTCGGAGAGCCTAAACGGCAATTCGGCCAGCAGCCCATGCCCGAGCGTCAGCCAGAAGGATGTGGTGTGCATCTCGTTTTCGGGCAATTCGAGTTTGCCGGAGCCTACATTCTCGTTGGTGAAGAACTTGATCTTCTTAAAGCCGACGACTTGTGACCGCACCAGCACATCGCCGTGTGTGCGAGATGCCGGACCAGGAATTGCCTTCTCCTCGGCAACTTCCAGAACGCGAACCTGGGTGTAACGTATTGCGTCTGTGAAGTAGTCCACACTGACGGGTTTCACATAGGCCTTGCGCTTCTCGAAATCCAGGTGCTCGACGTGGTACTGCTGGCCCTGGTGAATGTAAATCCCCTTGGGGTGGACAGTGGTGAGCGCAGAAGAAAAGTCGACTTCGCCTATCACCTCTGGCTTGCCGTTATCTCTGCCGGCCGTATCGATGATGACGAAATTGTCAGATGTGACTGAGCGCAAGCTGACCGTGTCCGCCGGGTAGGCCTCGTCAATCCAGTGCCAGTCGCCTCCACTCTGATGCAGGAACCCGGCTTCCCCAAGTTGCGCACATAGCTCTGAGATATCGAGCTTGCCGAACCGCTCCTCCGAAGAAATAGGCAGGTCAAAGGCAGCACATTTCAGGTGGTTGACGAGAATTTCAAGATTGTCGGGCTGGATATGGGCCTGCTCCGGTGGATTGCCGAAAAAATAATCGGGATGCTGCACGATGAACTGGTCCAGCGGAGCCGAAGACGCGACGAGCACGGCACAGGAACTTCCTGTTCGTCGCCCGGCGCGGCCTGCTCGCTGCCAAGTCGATGCAATCGATCCCGGATATCCTGCCATGACGCATGCGTCCAGCGAACCGACGTCAATTCCCAACTCCAGAGCATTCGTAGCTACGACGCCCCGGATCTGGCCATCACGCAAACCACGTTCAATTTCCCTTCGCTCGCCAGGCAGATAGCCTCCGCGATAACCGCGTATCGGCTCTGGCTGGCCGGGTCGCGGCGGATTTGCGTGCTGCAAGTACGTGAGCAAGACCTCGGTGTGCAGTCGGCTATTCGCGAAAACGATGGTTTGCAGCTTCCGGGCAAGTATCTCTTTGGCGACGCGCGTTGCTTCATTGATGTAGCTGCGCCGGATTCCGAGATTCCGGTTCACCATCGGCGGGTTGTAGAACACAAACAGCTTCTCCCCAGCAGGGGCTCCGTTCTCCTCGACCAACGCAACTTGTTTTTCGATTAGCTGAGAAGCCAACTCGCCGGGATTGGCAATCGTGGCCGAACAGCAGATGAACTGCGGATCCGAACCGTAGAAATTTGCGACTCGCTTGAGTCGTCGGAGCACATTTGCCAGATGGCTTCCGAATACCCCGCGGTAAGTGTGCAATTCGTCGAGCACGACGTACCGCAGGTTCTCGAACAAGCGCATCCATTTTGTGTGGTGGGGGAGGATACCGGTGTGGAGCATGTCGGGATTGGTCAGGACAATGTGTCCCCGTTCCCGAATGGCCTTTCGGGCATCACTTGGCGTATCACCGTCGCAAGTGAAGACGCCAAAGCCGTCGTCGAGACGCTTTGCGAGGTCTTGCAGTTCGGCCAGCTGATCCTGCGCCAGAGCTTTCGTCGGAAATAAGTACAGGGCCCGGGCGTCAGCATTCTCCAAAACCGCATTCAAGACGGGCAGGTTGTAACACAAGGTTTTCCCCGATGCGGTCGGGGTAACTACAACGACGTTTTTGCCTTCCCGCACCAGTTCGGCGGTCGCTGCTTGGTGTGAGTAAAGCTCCCGAATTCCCTTGGCTTGATATGCCTCGGCCAACGCCGGTGTCACCCAATTTGGCATCGGCCGAAAAATCGCTTCTCGGGCCGGAATCTGTCGCACGGCGGTCAGCACTTCATCCGTATGGAAACAGCTCACCAGAGACGAGAGAATATTGTGGACGGTTTCGAGGCCTGCCGGCGCACGCGGTGCTAGGGATTGGACAGAAGACATGAAGACTCCGCTGGTATTCGCCTTTTATTCGCCAAGGCTATCACCGAGCTATCGGCAGTGCAATCTGAGGGAAGCGCGAATAGGGAGGTGGCGAACAATGACGGTACACATCGCGGACAGCGGCCCAGGGCAGCTGTGTTAACGCTTCAGCAAACACCTATGGAGGAGGGTTTCAATGAACGATTCAAGGGGATAGTCAGCAGTCAAGCTCCGCATTCGAAGCACGTTGCTGAGCTGCTTTTAACCTCAATGAAGTCCCTTAGCCTCAATCTGAACCTCATACTTAACTTCAAATTGATCGCCAAATCGTGGGTAGCGTGGCTTCAGCCTACGAGTACGTCCGCTCGGGTTTGAATCGGCATGGCTGCCATCTGGGTCAGAAGGTCCCGCAATGCACCACCTGAATTAGGCGTGTGCATCGCGTAAGCATCTGGTCCAAAGCGAAGAAATGCGCTGGCGGTGACAAAAAGAACTCGGGAATTTGGCGAACTCAGGCGCTCGACAATTGAGAGAATCCGCTCGACGCCTTTCACGATGTAGATGACTGCGTGCACCATCGTCTCCAGCGCTAATTGCCGGCGAATGTCCACGTATCGTGCCACGCTCTTCGTAGAGCGCTCATACTCAACCGCGCACTGCAGATCAATGGGCCCGAGTGCCAGACCGACAACTGCGTCATAGTCCTTCACGTAGATGTCTTCGTTCAGTAGGTTCTCTGAGCAGACCTCAAGATCGGTTAGCCAATAATTAAGGACATTGTGCCGCCGGAATGTAATGCGGATATCGTTCAATTCCAGGCAGTGCATCATCTTGGCTGGGTGAAGAATTTGTGGCATCTCCGGATTGAGCGAGCCGAGCATGTGCCCGCAGAATTCAAGCTGCTCCAACCCTTTTCGGGTAATCGCGTAGACCTTGTTTCCTTCAAAACGCTGCTCCAGCAACATGAGGTATTCGCCCGCCAGCAGCCGGCGAATTCTGCGCAGGAAGCTGCACATGGTCGATTGGGACCGATCATAGCTGCCGAGAGCAATCAACTGTTTGTGGGTGATGAAAGCCGCATTGCGGACCAGCAGAAGCAAGGGGATATCGTGCTGTTCGCTAATGGCGATCGAACCTTTCAGATATCTCATGCTGACGCTCCAGCGTAACCCGTCAATAACATCTGTTCCTCTCCGTTTCTTTTTCCGATCCTCCACTCACCAGCGGCGGTGGTGATGCTCCCATTAGTCCCCAGCAGCAACAGAGCTTGTTGGCGACCTTCAAATTCACTAAATGCCACGATTACGACTCCGTCATTCTTCCAGTGTGACGAGAAATTGATATAGCCGTAGAGGTAGCTGTCGACAGCGACAAGGAAATGGGTGGGCGTCAGTGGGCCGTAACGCTTCCCGATTGCGAGTAACCGGTTTTGGCCATTGTGCTGCGTGACACCGAGACATCCATAAATACAACCCAGCACTTCATTCGGTCGATGAGGATCGATGCGGCTGGTCCCGTTGAACCGAAGAACTCCTGGTACTTTCCAACTGCGCCGAAATTTACTGCCATGCGGAAATGCTGTGGTATTGAAATAGGCGGCATGCTTGGTGAAACGCAATGGATCGGAACGGTCGGGACCGGGACGTACCCACCATTCCGAACCAAGGCCCAAGATGCGCACCAGCATCTCCATTGCTAGGCTCCCGCCGAAATTCGGTTCTGCTTCTCCAAACTCTGGATTCTCGCCAGTGCCTGGTGCAGTTGCTCCCGCAAATTGTTGGCCTGCTGAGTCAGCGCGGTGATCTGGTGCTGCTTGCCGATGCTCGCGGTTCGCTTTGTCTGCTCCACCAGCGCGTTGATTTGTTCTTTCGTCATAAAAACCTGAGTCCCGGTCGAATCTTGGTCTGGAGTCGCGTTCTCCTTCGCAGTCTTCTCCGGTGTCGGCAGAATCTGCGGCTGTGGCTGGGAGGCAGGCTTCTCCAGTTGTTCAGCTACATCCTGTCGCGCCTTCCGTTCGGCGAGCGCGTTGTAGTCGTCCACCAACCGGTTATGACGGGATATGGCATCGATGGCTCGCGTTCGGGTGTAGAGGTAGGAATTTGCCAACTGCGTCACGATGTTGACGCTGATTTCGAGACGGTCATTGCGTTGCCGGAATAGCCAGAAAACATAACCGACCAGCAGCAGGATGGTGAACGACTGCCCGAGGGTGATCCAGAAATAGGAGTTCTCGGCGGTCTGCTCGACCAGGTGCTCGCGGGCATCTGCGATCATTGCCCCGAAATCCCGGTCACGCGGATTGATGGAATCCAGGAATTTATCCAGAGGCCCGTCTTGCAAATGCTTTTGGCCGGCGAGTGGGTCGTAATGCCGCTGTGCCTCCAATTTCGTCTGGTCGGAGTTGGCACTGGGCTGTCGGGAATGTTTTGCCGTTTGCGCCTCGTTCAAAGACGGAAACATGGCAGCCAGGATCAAAACAGAGATCAGCGTCTTCATATTTCAGCTCCCTCTCTTCGGCGGTTGCGCATGCCCCGCTTGCGGCTGGCTTCCAAGGTGACATCCCGGAAGCGCAGATTGGCCCCGATCTCAGGGTTATAGAGCGAGGCGTACCGCGGCAGAATCTCCGGGACCACCGACGACAGGCGGTCCACCGGCGCGACCCTGACATGCGCGTGTCCGTGGATGGTTCCGAATCGTTTGTCACTCATCAGGTATTCCATTTGCCCGACTGGGAGGTTTTTGATGTGCTCTTCCTGTGAGCGCGTGTCCTTGATTTCGGTCTGGCTGCCGACACCCTGGTCCTCGTAGCTGGGGTTGAAGATGCCCTTTTTGCGGATGCTCATGCTGCGACGTAGTTGTCGGACGCGGGCCGAGGCATTGAGGAAGTGTTGCGCTGTGTCCTCATCACGGGTGCGCAGCATGAACGTCGTGTTCGGCGCCGAGGCCACGTCATGCTGGAAGGCTTTGCCGACGCTCAGTAGTTGCGGAATGCTTTGCATGGCGAAAAGGAAGGCAGTGTTCGAGCCGCGTGCTGTCTGCAGGATGTTGGCGAAATTCGAGTAAGCGATCGGCGCAAATTCGTCCATGATGACCGACACAAAAGGCATATACATGTCGGCCCGCTTGCGCTCGTAACGCTCGCCGATGACTAGCTGCAGGTTTTGCAGGATCATCCGTCCCAGTGCCCGGGTGGTGTCGTCGTTTTTGTTGGTGTTGAGTGAGACGAAGAGGATCTGCCCCTTTTCGATCACGTCCTCAATCGAAATCAGATCTTCATAAGGGCCGGTGATGATCGAGAGCTTGTCCTCCAGGAAGGTCATCATCTGGTTGATCAGGCCCCGAATCATCTGGACGCGCTTCGGATCGCCGAACGACTCGATAAGGTTGCGGACGCTCATCTGGAAATTGAGCCTCTGCTGGTTGCTGACGTCGGCCAGCTTTTCAATGCGGGAGGTGGCGATCTTGGCCTGTTCCTTCAAAACCTCAAGGTCATAGGCCATGACCAGGATGTCGTAAATGTTGTAACGCTTCCCGGTGTAATAAAGGATTCGCACAATGTCGGAGAGATAGGTCTTCTGGTGGCCGTGAAAGAAGTCTTCCCGTAAATCGAAGGATTCGAAGATGAAGCTGACGTGCTCCTGGTACTGGCCGGTGATGGCAATAAACGGATTGAAGCGGACGCTGATCTGCGGACGGGCGGGATCTATGATACGAAGGTCGTCCAGCCTGCCGGCGGCGGCAATCAGGGGCAGCAGCTTGTCATCGAGAAATTCGCGCTCGCCCTTGCCGTCGATGATGATCAACGGGATCTTGTGACGATTGCCCTTGGGCCCCGTCTCCCGGACGAGGTCCTGCTGGATGATGTTCAACAGCAGGGTGGTTTTACCTGCGCCAGTCATGCCGAAGCCGTTGGCCTGCATGACCCGCACTTCGTCCGGCCAGAGCAGAGGTTTCTGGTGAATGTCGTAGCCGATGACAATCGAGTCCTCGGCAAACGCCTTTTGCAGTGCCTGATTGTCTTGCGTGCGGCTGATCCGCAGTGGCGGATGCGGCCAGGCGTTCTCTTTCTCGGCTGGGGCGGTCAGAACGTAGCGGAGCACGTCCCAGAACACGAATGACCAGGCCAGAACATAGAGGCTGGCTTCTATCAGTTGTTCTTTGCGGACATGCAGCCGCGAATAGCAGACGTAGCCTGTCCCGGCAACCAGCGCGACGGCGAAGAAGCCGAGCAGCAGCTTGGCTTCCGCGTTGGGGTCGTGATAGCGAGCGACAGTGGAAGGCACCACGAAACTCCTCAGATTCACCGACTCGCGATGGTGAAGTAAATGAACGCCGACGCGACGATCGCGGCAACGATGGCCACCATCACCAATACTGGATGGAAGCGTCGCCGCTTCTGTGCGCTCACGGGCCGAATAGGATCAGAAAGCGTGTCCAGCAGCGACGGCAGAAATCCGCCTCCGGCGCGGCCGCGATAGATCGCTAGCAACTCGCTGCGCACGACTCGACCATCGAGCTTCTCCGGAGCAGACGCTGGCATCACAACACCGCCTGCGCGACGACGGGGGAGACCTTGTCCGAGCCAAAGACGAACTGATAGAGGGTCGGGGTTGAATCCTTTGCCTTGATCGCCAGCACGCCTGCCGAGGTCTTCCCGGGAGCGACATCTTCCTCGCCGATCTCAGAATGGAGGACCTCGATTGGCTGCCGGTTTGGAGTGGGTAGCCGGTCAATGTATGCGGTGCCCAGTTGGCTGTTTACGGCTGGCAAGCCGAGAGGTGCTGAATCATTGGTCGTGAGCACCGAGGCTTCTGGCGCGACAACGCGATAAGGCACGGCGCTGAGGTTTGTAACCTGATAGCGAATGTAGATGGCGTCCTTGCCACGGACCACCTCTTCCAACTTCACGTTGACCCGATTCTTCTGCGTCTTGAGGCCAACTGCATTGATTGGCTCTGCATTAAGCAATGTTTGGCTAAGGACCCTCTCCGCAACCTTCGAAACGTCGTCATCTGAGAGCTTGTCGGCCGTGACGCTGACGGACGGTGTTTGCGCTGCGCCGATGAGCACGTCCATCTTGGCGACGTCCGTTGCGGGCTGCAGTTCGTAAACCGAACGTCCGTGCTCGGTCCAGACGAAGAGATTGGTCGATACCCCGGCTCTCGTCGGCTTTACGAAGACGCGGTTCGCGTGGCGCTCGATCTCAAAGGCATCGCTTCCTGCGGCCGCCATGGTAATCGGCTCGCCGACTTCAATCACAGTAAGGTGATTAAGCGCAGTGTGGACTTGGGTGACGGGTTGTTGTTGGGCGGAAGTGGATACGACGAACAGGCAGGCGAGACAAAGACTCAAGAAGGTCTTCATTGAGTACTCCCTTTTCTTTACGCGCTAGGCGCGGACAGTTAACGGGAGCTCGATGCGCTTTCACGCACCGAGTCCCGTCCCCATGACTCACAGCCGAACCGAATCGCTGTGATGGCTGGTCTTGCGTTGGAGTAGAGCGGAACCGTCGTGCAGGTCGTGCTAGCCCGCCCAGGACTATCGTCGAACGATGATTTCGATGGGAGCGCCACCATACGTGCGCTGTGCCCACTGTGCGATCAAGGGAGCTTCCGCCGCCAACTGGTTAATCTCCCATCGGTCGTTGGCCTGGCTTTCAACCGTGAAGCGGTACTCATCCCCTAGGACTCGCACCCGCATCTCGGTCTGACCTCGACCCGTTTTCGTCCAGGGATGGTCTTCCACCATTCGCCATCCCTGCCCGGGCTCCCCGCGCTGCGGCGTCTGTGACCGCAGGAGGCGTAACTGCAGTGGCTGTGTTGGCAACCACTGCTGCCGTCCCGGTAATTGTCTTGATCTTTCGACTCGACTGATCCAGAAGCCCAGCATCACTGCCGGCAGCATCAGGATCCAGCGAATCACCATGAGCAGCCGTATGACCGTTGCCACGTGCCCTCCAAGAACAACCGGAAGAGCTCGGCTGCCGACAAACCCTCCATCCGGAGAGCCTGCTGCAGTGAGCCCTTCCGGATGCCAGTTGAGTCTGTCGTTTACGTTGAGACGGTCCGGTTCTCGGCGTTATACCGGAACAGGAACTTTGTCCCTTCTTCACCCTCCAGGTAGAACTTGTCTCGCTCTACCCGCATGAGGGCACCTAGTTTAGGCGGCCGGACTCTCACCCGGTTGCCGCCCGTCGCCGATGCCACCGCATCGACCAACTCCTGTGGAAAGGCATACAGCATCACCCCGCCCTTGCCATTGCCCCGTGACGAGATATGGTGCATGGCTTCGGCCCAGGCTGTGCGTTCCGCTTCCGGCTTGCTCTGCGCCCACGCGTACAGGTTCCGGGCCAGAGTGCCGGCTTCCTTTTTCGTGCGCTCGGTGATTTCTTTCTCCCGAGCACGCGCGGCATTGAGTTTCCTCTCTGCCTGTTTTTTCTGCTCCGCACCCTCGGCCGATTCCAGCATGGTCTTGGCTGCGAGCACCTGTGTCTGTGCAGCCGAGCGACGCTCGGCCAACTTGGTCTGTATGGCCACGTACGCGCCGTACAGGACGCTGGCTTCGTCGTACATGGCAGCTGATGGATTGTTGCCCACCAGCAGACCGCGGAACGACGAGATGGAAAGCGGGGCCTCGAACAGCTCCTCGATCTCCTTGCGCAGCACGTTGTAGAGCGCACCGATCCGGTCCGTCGGCTGTATTTCCAGCCGCAGAGGCAGCTCGGAGACTCTCTGCACGTTTTTCAGCAGCAGCCAGGGGCACATCGGCACCTGCTGCCGGATTTCGTTCAAGAGTTTGGTGTCGGCCCTGACTCCATGCTTGAGCGAGTCCAGCTCTTTCTGGAGTTCGCCGACCAGCAGATAGGCCAAATCGTTGCGACCAGCTGCATAGCATCGGGTTTTCAGGTCGGTAATGGTGCCGATCCGATTGCCACGGGCGTTAAGCGCAGCAAAACCGCGATTGAACCAGGGCGAGTGAATCTTCTTCGCCTTGATCTTGGTGACGACGTTCCGCTCCGGAAGGTTAAACCTCCAGGAGACGAACTTAGGGAAGCGGGTTGAATCGACCACAGCGACCGTGTCGAAATCGAAATCGCCTCCGTTGCGTTTTGCCGTCTCTGAGCGAAGCACATAAACGTGCTTCAGGCAGATCTGTTCCCCGGCAACCCGCTCAGCTGTTTCAGGCGGGATCGCACGGGTGTTGCTCAACACACCTGCAACTTCTGAACTTGGCAGGTGATGCATGGGCAGCAAGTCTTCGGCCATGCGGATTGGATACCGCACACACAGGCCGTATTGCGACTCGACCGTGGTGATGGCTTGATGCAACGGCAGCCAGTCGGCTCCCGCGTACAGTTGGCCATCGTGGTACAGGAGGTATCCATCATCGGCCAGCGCGAACGCCGGCATGCTGAATCCGCCTCCGGTCAGGGTCTTGAAGGCCCACTTGGCCAGCATCTTGTCGAGCTGGTAATGGACATAAGGATGGCGCGAGATTTCGCCGGTGCTATCGGCGAGCAAGAGTGCCTCAACTGCACGCTGCTCCTCGTCCGATTGCTGGTCGTCAGGATCGAACGACTTGCCTCCGATCTTTTCCACCAGGGCATCGTGTCTCCCCTCCGCCCAGGCCTGTTTCAGAGCCCGGACTTCTCGAACTGCCTGCGGGAAGATTTCTTCCAGCAGCGATTCCTTGGGAGCATGTTCGATGAGCGTGTAGCTGGAGGCGAATTCCAGCAGGCGGGAGATCTCGCGAACGCCCAGAGCCACACGGGAGCACAGCCGGATTCCGCCGGAAGGAACGTGCATCTTCTGGGGAAACGGCTTGATCGA
>Ga0335069_10009409_pt1 | contig 13913 bp, 10 predicted proteins | sample Lox_Sample_11_FD_206714 | JGI IMG/M metagenome (GOLD analysis project Ga0335069, IMG submission 206714) | Soil microbial communities from Loxahatchee National Wildlife Refuge, Florida, United States - Lox_Sample_1.1 | ecosystem: Environmental > Terrestrial > Soil > Wetlands | place: USA... | reverse complement strand
TGATTTTCAGACAGCCGTCCGAGATACCATCGAGCGAAGGCCACGAGGCAGGACGGAGCCTCGAAGAAGTCGAGCGCGATCACATGATCCGCGTTCTTGCCGAAAGCGCCACGCTCGAAGAAGCTGCCGCCAAGCTCGGCATCAACGTCACGACTTTGTGGCGCAAACGAAAGCGCTACGCGATCGATTAGCGTTGTTCACGCGCGACTGACTCGGTCTATCGGACTCGGAAGTTTAGCTAGCACTGATTGCAAACGAGATATTGGCTCTTGCTGTTCGATACGCCGAGGACGCGGAACATCGCGATCGGCATAAAACGCGATCTCCAGATCCGACACGAAAGCCTTGAGCACCGGACAAGGCCCATCGGCGAAGGTTTCAAACCGCTCCCTACTTTCAGATCCACGCATCGGCTTGCCGTCCTCGCCGATAACCACGACCTCGGCACCGCACACCCAAAAGCTCCACTTACATCGCCGGCAGTAGTAGAGACGCCCGGTTTTGGCGCTGAGATAGCTACGTTGGGACGGCCCGATTACGAATTCGTGCCTGAGCTCCCGTCTGCGATCAAAAGTCATGCGCTTCCACAGTTTCATGGAAAGATCTAAAGGCAATTCCTGGGCCAATCGGAAAACGTCGCGAAACTGAGTAAAAGCCCTGCAGTCTTGGCCAAGCCGTCATGATCGTCATTGAAAAATGAGATGTCGCATTGCATTCCGAAATCTGTGTTGCGAGGAAGGTTCACGCGCCGAAGGGGTTCTTCGTATTGGTCTGCGCCTTCAAGGATTGGTACCGTGTAGTCAGCCTGGAGGAATCTATGCCCGAGGATAAGGCGACGATAACGGGTGCTGACTCGATCAGCTTAAGCGATGAGGCGCAGGTTGCCGAAGTGCTCCGCGAAGCGGTTGGTGGCTTATGGCAGGTCGTAAATAATCTGACCCGACTGCGCCCATCGAAACGCCCGGAATTCCGTGTGACGATCTTCGGCTCTGCGCGCATCCCTGCCGACCATTGGGTCTATGGAGCGGTCCGGGACCTCGCCAAGGAACTCGCTGATCTGGGTTGCGGCATCATAACGGGCGGCGGTCCGGGTTTGATGCAAGCGGCTAACGAGGGCGCAGCGCTTTCCGGTCCCGGCCACAACGTCGGTATTCGGGTGCATCTGCCGTTCGAACAGGAAGTGAATGCTTTCGTGGCCGAGGCTTATGAGCATCAAACCTTCTTCTCGCGCTTGCATCATTTCGTCCTCGCCTCGGACGCTTTCGTCGTTGTCCCCGGTGGAATCGGCACGGTGCTGGAACTTGCGATGATCTGGCAGCTGCTGCAAGTGCGAAAGCTCCATCACACCCCTCTGATCCTGATTGGCCGGATGTGGGCGGAGTTCATCGCATGGGGTCGGCAGTACTTACTGCGGTCTGAGATACCGCTGGCTAGCCCGGAAGACTTCGATATTCCACAGTGCGTCGATACGGCTGCAGAAGCGATCTCGCTGATACGCCAGAGCCATCAGCGATGGCTCAAGGATCAGTAGTGCGCGTCGAATCGATAGGCCGACCGTTGTGATAATCGAGAGAATATCCGTCGCTGACTAGTTTTTAGCCATGCCTCCTCCTTTCAATCGTCGTTTCCCGGCTGCCCAAGTGGGCTATTCCGTTTGTCTACGCATGACCAGTCTTGTCGCTGGGCTGGGGGTACCCCGAATCGAAAATTAGCTCGTACCGGCGCTCACCTCGCCGGTTAGTGCGTCAGCCCTCACGATTCTTTCTTTGATTACATCGGGCATGATTGCCCTCACTGGTATCGTCTTCTCGCTCGCCTTTGTTATGGTGCAGTTCAGTGCCGTGGCGTATTCGCCACGTCTCGCTGGCTCTCACGCGATCCGGTTATCTGGCACTCCATCGGTATCTTCACCCTCGGGCGCTGCCGGCTTGAGATCGGTGTCCTCCGCGATCCCCAAGGCACTCTGCGTCTGGTCATTCCACATCCGAGTTGGGAAGATCAATTGCATCTGCCACTTGAAGAGATCCGCTACTGCGGCGCCACCAGTATCCAGGTGATGCGACGGATGCGCGCGCTTATCACTGACCTGATGACCGTTCTTCCGGCCGAGCGCCACCCAGCACTGGAGCATCAACTGGAACGTTTGAACTCGACCGTCGCACGTTCATTTGCGGACGAGCAAGACAAGCTCGACGCCTCGACGACGGATCGGCAGGGTCTGGGAGTGCCGCGAAAGAGTTAGAATGACCCCACCCTTTGGCCGCCCCCTTGTCAAACATCCAGACCCTGAGGCTTTATTTTAACGGCAAAGAAATATTGCCAACTGGTTCACGTTTCAGGGGTGAGGCAAAATAACAGAAGAGGCTGGCTGTCTGGCCTAATCTCGCATCCGCGGTGATCAGTAATGGCGGATTCTGTTTTCGATTCTGCAGCTCAAAATCCTGAGGGCGCGGGCTACCTCGAGGAATTAGCTCTCGACCTCCGTAACACCTGGGAACACGGAACGGACGAGATCTGGCGCCGGCTCGAACCTGAGCTGTGGGCCAGCACCCACAATCCCCGTGTCGTCCTGCAAACCGTGTCGCGCACGCGACTGCGGGAAGCTCTGGCCGATGCCGGTTTTCTGGAGATGCTTACCCGCGTCGTCCTCGAGCGCCGTCGCGCCGCTCAAGTCACCACGTGGTTTCAACACAACTATGCGAATCCACCATTCAATTGTGTTGCCTACTTCAGTATGGAGTTCGGCCTGAGCGAGGCGCTGCCGATCTACTCCGGCGGGTTAGGTAATGTCGCCGGCGACCAACTCAAAGCAGCGCATGATTTGGGCGTACCGCTGATTGGGGTGGGATTGCTCTATCAACGCGGTTACTTCCGCCAATATATCGATGCCGACGGTAATCAGACCGCGCTCTTTCCGTATAACGATCCTGGCCAGCTACCGATCACGCCGGTGCGCAACGGCGAGGGGGAGTGGGTCAGGCTCAAGGTGCGCGTCGCCGGTCCGACCCTTTGGATACGCGCTTGGGAAGCTCGCGTCGGTCGCCTCAAGCTCTATCTGCTCGACACCAACGATCCGGCCAACGCCCCGGTTTATCGCGGTGTTACGAGCGAGTTGTACGGCGCGGGTGAGGAATTGCGCCTGCACCAGTCAATGGTCTTGGGACTCGGTGGATGGCGCTTGCTCCATAAACTCGGGTTGAATCCCGAGGTTTGCCATCTGAATGAGGGGCACGCTGCCTTCGCGGTACTCGAGCGCGCTCGTCAATTTATGTTCGATCACCGTCAGCCCTTCGATGTCGCGCTGACCGCAACGCGCGCGGGCAACCTCTTTACGACACATACACCCGTGCCCGCCGGTTTCGATCGCTTCGACGTGGCCTTGATGGAGCGTTACATGAAACGCTACTCCGAGGATCGGCTCCAAATCGATTTCGACTCTTTGCTCGCTCTCGGTCGCCAGAACCCCAATGACGCAAGCGAGCCTTTCAACATGGCCTACCTGGCTATCCGCGGAAGTGGGGCTATCAATGCCGTAAGCGCACTGCATGGCCGCGTGAGCCGCCATATCTTTGCCCCGCTCTTTAGTAACTGGCCAATACCCGAGATCCCGATTGGCCATGTAACCAATGGTGTGCATACTCCGACGTGGGACTCGGTTGCCGCCGACGAACTGTGGACCAAGGCCTGCGGCGCCCATCGATGGCGAGAAACGATGGAGGGTGTCGGTGAGCGGATAGGCGCCCTACCCTCTGAGGAATTGTGGGCGATGCGCGGTCGCAATCGCCAAGAGCTGGTAACGTACGTTCGCGAACGTATCCATCGCAGCGGAGCCGACGACACCCAGCACACTGAGCATGATATCTTTGATCCGAATATTCTGACGTTGGGTTTCGCTCGCCGCTTTGCAACCTATAAGCGCCCTAACCTCCTGTTGCATGATCCTGAGCGTCTTGCCCGCATCCTGCTCGACCGACGGCATCCGGTTCAGCTCGTGGTGGCCGGCAAAGCGCATCCCGCGGATGAGCAGGGTAAGACACTAGTTAAAGCATGGATAAAGTTCGTTGCACGGCCCGAGCTACGGAAGCGCGTCGTCTTCCTGACCGACTACGACATGCTTCTCGCCGAGTATCTGGTTCGCGGCGTCGATATATGGATCAACACACCGCGCCGGCCCTGGGAAGCCTGCGGGACGAGTGGGATGAAAATCCTGGTCAACGGTGGGTTGAACCTATCCGAACTCGATGGATGGTGGGCCGAGGCCTACTCGCCCGAGGTTGGATGGGCCCTCGGTGATGGCCTCGAGCACGACGCGGATCCGGCTTGGGACGCGTTCGAGGCTGATCAACTTTATACGCTCCTGGAAAAAGAGATTGTCTCCACCTTCTACGATCGTGATGCGATGGGGATTCCGCAGGCCTGGGTTGAGAAAGTTCGCGCGAGTATGTCACGGCTGACTCCTCAGTTCTCAGCGAATCGCACGATCCGTGATTACGTAACGAAATATTACGTTCCGGCGGCGGTCAATTATAAGAAGCGCGTCGCCAATCATTGTGCTCTAGCGATCGAACTGACTAGTTGGCGTCAGCTCGTCGAACGATGCTGGCCGGATGTCTATTTTGGTAATTTCGACGTTCACGAGGATGGTGATACCCGCCTATTCCAGGTGCAGGTCTATCTGGACCCTCTGATTCGCGACGCCGTTGAAGTTGAGCTCTTCGCCGCTGAAAGCGATGACCATCCGATCGAGCGCTTTCCGATGACTCGATGCGAGCCGCTCGTGGGCGCAACCGGATGGACCTTCAGGGCTTCAGTCCGATCGGGCCGTCCAACCACGCATTTCACGCCGCGGGTTATTCCACGACATCCGGACGCCGCCATACCGCTCGAAAGCAACGCGATAAAGTGGCAGCGATGATTGCGGAAGGCGGAGGGATTATCATCGGGTCTTTGAGCAATCAGGTTGTCCAATTAGACGTTCGATCAAATCCGGCATCGAACGATGTCGGTTGCGCATTGCCGGCTAAGAATGTCCGATGATTAGTCGCTCCCTCAGGGGTGCGATGACTGTTCGAATTCTTTAAGCCGTTGCAAATACGGCGCGGCTTCATCCCCGCTTGGCTGAGCCTTTTGGCAGAGCGACACCATCAGTTCCAACGATTGCCGATCATAAGGATTCTTCCGCAGCACTTCCTTTAGCACCCCGATTGCCGCGACTTCCTTTCCCGTTTCACTCAGCGCGATCGCATAGGTGTAGCCATACTGCGAGTCGCCCGGTGCAAGACGGTCCGCCTCAGCCAGATGCGCGATAGCCTCGGCCCGCTGGTGGCGGCGCACCAGCGAGAGCCCCAAAGCATATTGGAGCGCGGGATCTTCATGCTCATGCTTAAGCGCCTCCCGCAGTACTTGGTCGGCGGCGATTTCGTTGTTCATCCCACGGTAAAGGTCGGCGAGATTGATCGCGGCCGGTGCAAACGCCGGATCTATCCCTAATGCTTCTTGAAGTTCGACGACCGCCCGATTGGGCTCCTTCGTGCGCAAGTAAAGAGTCGCAAGATTCAGGTGAGCCTCAGGTCGGTCGCTATTCAATCGCTGGGCCGCAATATATTCGGTCGTCGCATTCTGCAGCGCCTTAGCCAAATCAGGCGACTCAGGCGTCGGAACACCGGCAAGCGCCGACGCAGTCTCGATTCGTACCGCACGAACTGGATCACTCAGCAGAGGTCCGATGACTCGGATCGCATCTGTCGTCTGCGAGTTGGCAAAACTCCGCGCTATCGCTCGCCTCACCAGGGGTGACGGATCGGCAAGGATCTGTTGGATGAACGAGTCTGGTAATGATCCACTATCAAGTCGCTCGATCGCTGTTGCCCGAGCTATCGTGGGATTATGGGTGTCGGAGACAAGCTTTATCAGCGACGACACAGCCCCGGGCTCTCCGAGCTCTGCCGCGTGTAAAGCTACGCCGTATGCCTGAAATCCACCGGGCTTCGAATGACGCTTTTGCAGCTGTTCTGCAGCCCACTTCGCACTCTTGCCGGTATGGCAATTGTTGCAGGCGTTAGGCACACCGATTGATACGCTCAGATCCGGTCGCGGAATCCGAATACTGTGATCGCGTCGCCGATCAATCAGCATGTACGTCCGCTCGGGCATGTGGCAATTGGCACACAAAGCGCCCTGCGAGCCGGACTTATGAAAGTGATGCGAAGGATTATCGTATTTACCCGCCGCGTGGCACTGCAGGCACACCTGATTTCCTTCGGCACGAAGTTTCAGGTTGTGCGGCTCATGACAATCTGAACAGGTCACCCCAGCGTGAAACATTCTACTCTGGATAAAGGATCCGTATTCGTACACCTCACCTTTAATCTGCCCGTCAGGGAAGTAGAGATTCTCATCGAGCAGTGACACACGATAGTCATCACCGACCGGTTGGCCGTGGACGTAATCCTCGTGGATGCTACTGCGCCTCGAATGACATCGCGCACACATCTGAATCTCATACTCGGAGGTTCGCGGGTTGGCGCGACGCCCATTACTCGTCACCGGATCGATACGCCATGCTGCCGTCTTGTGCTCATTTAGATTGATCGTCAGACCATCATCGCGATTATCAGCATCTCGGCTCTTTTGCTGAGCCCATGCGACATGACGCGCACCTGGACCATGGCAGGCCTCGCAAGCTACATCGACTTCTGAATACGTAGTCGCATATGTGTGCTGCTTATCGTTGTAGTTCTTGCGCAGGTTCGTCGAATGACAATCGGCGCACATGTAGTTCCAGTTCTGGTCGATACCGGTCCAGTGCAACGGATCGCTGGAAGTAATCTTGCGCTCGGGATAGAGCGCGAACCACTTCTGCCCTCCCCTCGCTCGCGGTCGACTGTCCCATGCGATACCGAGAGCTTGAAGTCGTCCACCCGGCATTTCAATCAGGTATTGCTGCAGCGGTGACACACCGAAGGTGTATTTGATTGCGTAGTCATGCAGCTTTCCGTCGGGCCCATCGGTTCGAACCATGAACTTGCCTTGAAGGCGAAAGAAGATCGTTACTGTATCACCGTTCTTGACCTGTGCTCCGGTGAAGTCCCCCAGAACGGAGTGCTCGTCAGCGGGGAGCATCGCCAACTGATGATGGGAACCCGTCCACGCTTTCATCTCCGCTGGATGGCAGGTGGCGCAGGCCCCCGCCCCTACAAAAGTCGGAGGCGATTTAACTTTGATGTCGTCGGATGCGGCAGACGCTGACTTCGCCACGATGGGACGAAAGATCAGCCCGACGGCGGCGACAGCCAAGATTAGGGCCAGAGCTAATGCGACCTTTTGGAATTGCAGCCGCATGATCAGAAGGAGAGCACCCGCCGGCAGAAGGAAAAAGGCCGGCCAGTGAGTATCTGGCCGGCCGTAAGGTCCGCAGCGCTACCGCTGGTCTTGAGCAGCCTGCTCTCCAGTCTGCAGCTTCTTAATATCTTCAGGAGTCAACTGGGGCCGGTCGATCGCTATCGTCAGTTTGTCGAGCGTGCCGGTGAACGCAAACGGGACTTGATAATCATTAAAGGCCGCTGAAGTCTCGGTGTCGGCGCCGACATCAAAGGTCTCATCGAATTGCATGATGATCGGAATCGTATGCTCCATTGTCTGCGTCGAGACCTCTTTGTCATCCACCTTGAGCACGCCGGTTCCACCCTGACCGATTCCGCTTATGTTGTTGAAGGCCAAAGTCGCAAAACCAAGTCCGTTGTACTTGAAGTCAAACTCGATTGTATGTTTGCCGGGCGGCAGCGCGTCGGGAGATTCCCACCGCACCTGCTTCAGTCCAAGCAGATTCCACACGAATACTGGTTTGCCCTTGAGCAAGAAGAGGCTGTAGCCGCCAAACCGACCGCCGTTCGTATTGATTACGCCTTCGGCGCCACCCTGCGGAACCTCGATGTCAGCCGTGATTTTGTATGACGTGTTCAGCAGGCTTGGAGCATCGCCGTAAGGAATCCCTGTCACTTTGCCTTTGTAGGTGAAGACGATTCTTCCAGCCGCAAGACTCGGCTTGGGGACGACCACACGTGTCGCAACAGATGCGTCCAGCGGCAGCACCTGATATTTCTGGGCTTCCTGCCAGAATAGATTCTGTAGCTCTTTCAGCTTGTCGGGATACTTAGACGCAACGTCTTCGAACTGCGTCCAATCCTTCGATACGTCGTACAACTCCCACGTAACATTGTTAGCCGGATCCGGATTTACCGCACCAATCACATCCCACGGTGGCCGAATCACCTTCGTACTCGCGATCCAACCGTCGTGATAGATAGCTCGATCCGCCATCATCTCGAAGTACTGCGTATGATGCCGCGACGGGGCCTCTGCGTTTGCTTTGTCGAACGTATACGCAAAGCTTGTCCCTTCGATTGGCTTCTGCATCACGCCATCCACCTCGGTTGGTTGCGGAATACCCGTAGCCTCTAGAAGGGTTGGCACAATATCAATCAAATGCGTGAATTGATTACGAATTCCGCCCTGATCCTTAATATGTCCCGGCCAAGCCACGACCGTTCCCTGCCGCACACCACCAAAGTGAGAAGCGATCTGCTTGGTCCATGAGAATGGCGTGTCGAAAGCCCAGGTCCAGCCGATCGCCATATGGGGATAAGTCAGATCGGAGCCCCAGGCATCATAGAAGTACTTCAGCTGATCCTCGACCGGAACGTTTACGCCGTTAAGCGCCGCAACTTCGCTGGGCGTGCCATTCAAGCCGCCCTCTGCGCTGCTGCCATTGTCACCGACCACGTAGATGATGATCGTATTGTCGAGTTTACCCATCTCCTCGACAGCCTGGATCACGCGACCTATCTCATCGTCGGCGTATGCTAGATAAGCTGCGTAAACATCGGCCTGCCGGATGAACAACTTCTTTTCGTCATCGGTTAACTGATCCCAGTTCTTAAGCAGCTTCTCGGGCCAAGGGGTGAGTTTCGCATCGGCCGGGATTACGCCTAGCTTCTTCTGATTATCAAAGATCTGATCGCGAAGCGCGTTCCATCCCTTATCGAACAGATGCATATCGCTGATCTTCTTGATCCACTCAGGCGTCGGATGGTGCGGAGCGTGCGTGGCTCCCGGCACGTAGTAAAGAAAAAAGGGCTTATCCGGCGCCACCGAGTTGAGTTGGTTCATCCATCCGATCGCATCGTCGGCCATCGCGGTCATCAGATTCCAACCCGGGTGTCCCTCGAAGGGATAGATCGGCGTGGTATTTCGGAACAGGTTCGGCTGCCACTGATTTGTGTCACCGCCGACGAAGCCGTAAAAATAGTCGAATCCCATTCCTGTCGGCCATCGATCGAAGGGACCCGCCTGGCTGGCCTCAAAGCTGGGTGTGTTGTGATCCTTGCCGAACCATGAGGTCGAGTAGCCGTTCTCCTTGAGGATCTGACCGATGGTTGCGGTATTCTTCTGGATAATCCCGTCGTAGCCGGGAAACCCGGTCGCCTGCTCGGTGACTACACCAAAACCTGCCGAGTGATGATTCCGGCCAGTGATAATCGCGGCGCGTGATGGCGAACAGAGCGCCGTCGAATTCATGTTCGTATAGCGCAGCCCCATCTTCGCCAGACGATCGAGCGTTGGCATCGGGATAACACCGCCGAACGTGCTGCCGGCACCGAACCCGGTGTCGTCCGTCATGATCAGGAGGATGTTCGGAGCGCCCTTGGGCGGAACAACTCGGGGCGGCCACCAAGGCGTCGATTGTAGAGCGTTGCGCTTGATAACTCCGCCGAACTTCGGCATCGGAGCGGGCAAAACCTTCGAGTTCGGGAAGTAGGTCGCATCGGGCGCACCCAATTTTCCCGTTACCTGCGGCTGAAGCTGTGTCTGCGCCCTGGCGCGGCCGACTGCCATCGCAAATACAGCGACTACAGCGCCGACTAAACAGGTAACACCTATTTTCCAGATGCCTCGCTTCATCAATTTTCCTCGTGGGTGCAAAAGGCTTAAACCTGATCCGGCTCTTAAGATTCGCCGCGCTCTTATAGTTGGAAACGATCAGTCGCCCAGAAAGGTCTCATTGCCCGGATTGCCGACAAACTCGTCATAGCGGAAATCCGCATACGCCGGTGAGTTAGCCTCGACCGGCTCGATATTCTTCAGCTGCCGATACTCGCTATACGCATGCTGACCGCCTACCCAGAGGCATTGGCAGGCATAGGGGTCCGCCATCCAGTAAGCGGGCTTACCCTTGTGCATCCCGGCAGTAAGCTTCAGTGGAGGTAACTCTCCCAGCTTCTCCATCCGTTTCGGGGTATCGGCGTTTACCGCTCGGAAGCCCGATTCCATCAGCAGCTTGCCCATCCGGTTAGCGCGATCAGTATTCGATTCCGCGCATCCGGCCGAAAAAGCCGAAGCGAGAAGGAATAGGGCTCCGATCGGTTTAGTTAGACGTGACTTAGGCATCAAGCTCGCCCTCAGGGGATCATGTGGCATTCGAACAGCTTGTTCGCGATCGGAGCCGCGACGCGGCTGATAAACTCCTGGCGCATCGCCGGATCGCTATGAAGAAGCTGAATTACATTTTGCTCTTCCTGCGATTTCGGCTGATCGCGTTGCGCCATGATATCCGCGCACGATTCGTGCTGATATTTCTGCACAACCTTGTTTGCGACTCGGTCGAGGATTGGGAACTGCTGCGCTCCAGCCTGGGTGGCGAAAAGCGCAAAAGTGGCGATACCAAAAGCTAGCTTCTTCATGAGGTTATCCCTTTCTTAAGACGATTATTTAAATAGCGGTTACGACGTATACGACCTGGCCACCACTAAAGACTGGCTTGTAGTAGTTACCGTTCGAGTAATAGTAGTACTGACCGTTGATTTGCGTCGCGCTGGCTCCCGGCGGCAACACGGGAACGGTCGATCCGATCGGCAAAGGAGCACCAGGCACAGGCGCCGGAACGCCTACTTGCTCGATAACGGTGGTAGGCTGCTTCGGCTGCGCGGCCGATTCCATCGCGGCGCCGACCGCCATACCGCCGACCATGCCGAGCGCTGCGGCCCCAGCCTCTGACCCGCCGGAGGAACCTCCCGAGCAGCATCCACCGTAAGGCTCCCAGCCATTATTCTGCGCCGTATTCATGTAGCTCATGTTGGCGTTGTAGCGCTGGTTTTCGGCCTCGTGCTCGTCCTGCCATTGCTGTTGTTGCAGCGACTCGGCCTCGTTGTAGCGCTGCTGATTATAGTTGTAAGCGGCCTGCTGAGGATTCGTCCCGTAAGGATGCTCGGCGTTACCCGAGGGGTAAGAACTCGAGTTATAGGTCGTCGAATTGTAGGTATTGTTCGCGTTGGAAGTAGTGCTGGTCGTACTGCTCGGATGCTCGCTCTGATACTGATTGTAGTCGGTATTGGCCTGATTGTACTGCTTGTAACTTACGTTCGAATTTGGATGCTCCTGATTGAACTGCTGGTACGATTGGGCCGATTCCTGATTAGGATGTTCGCTGTTCGAGCTGGAGCTTGAGCTCGATCCCGAGTAGGAGCTGCTGCCGCTCGACGATTTGTCGGAGGAGCTACCGCTGTAGCTTGATCCCGAGGATTTGTCGCTGCTGCTGTAGGAACTGGCAGCGTAAGCATGATGGTTCTGGCTGCTACCGCCGCTTTGACCGAATGAGTTGTGACTCGGGTCGCCACCACCGAAGCCGTCGCCCCCGAAGTGAAACCCGGCATTACCACCGCCACCACCGCCAAAGCGGTTATTCCCTCCGCCAAAACCGCCGCCGCCTCCACCGCCGAAGCGAGCGTGGGCGGGACCGTTCACAGTCAAAGCACTCGCGGCCAGGAGTCCCGCTAAAACGAGCTTGAAACTCTTTGGCTTAATCATTTTGCTTCCTCCTTTTTCATTTCGACGAAGGACGTCTTTATAGCTCCGCTGGGAATCTTCGGTTCGAAGGTACCCTTGGGAAAGGTCTGGTCGAAGGTCCATTTTGACAGTACCGCTTCCCACTGCGGCTGCGTGGGTAATTGCGGATAGGTGATCACGATCTTGCGAGGCAAGGCTTTTTTGCCGTGCTCGACCCACAGCTGCCAATTTCCTTCTTTCTGAACGAAGGCCAGATGATCGCTGTCAACGCCCGCAGCATCGTTCAGGCCGACGTACTTACTGCGGATAACCGCACCGTGCACCTTCGCGCATGGATCGCTCACGTCGAATCCGGACAGCGGAATCGTCAGATTCTTCTCCTCATTGGCCTGCTTGAGCATCGCATCAATCGTGTCCGGCGCGTCATAGGTCGCATAGACGTTATGGGCCGGGTCCAGGATCGTTACGGTCTTGCCGTTATACCAGACCTTCTTGGCGCCCAGATCGCTCTGATAGCTGATCGCCAGCCGGTTCGGTCGCTGAATCTCGACATCCATCGCGCCGGCGTATTGAAGCTTCACCAACGACGGCAGGACCGAATCGAAGGTTATCTCCGCGTGATAGCTGAGACTGTCTGCTGACGACAACAAGGAGCAGGCACTCTCAAGTACCTCTCCCACTTTGGGCTCGATCGCGGGGGGCGTACCGCCGGCAGCTATCGCGATCGATGGCACACATACCAGTGCGCACAGCCCCAGGATTGCGCTGCGGTTAGGTCTCATCGGTAAATTCTCTCCTTTGAAATCGGTGGATCAGGTAGGTGCTCAGATCAGTTAGCTAGGTGGCAACGCGCTGCTTGCATCTCTTCAGTGTCGGCTGGGTAAGTTAAGCGAATTGCGGGAGCGAGGCAAATGATATGTCGCCTGCGCTCACCCGCGGTAGTTTTTCTTCGGACAAACGGCTATTATCCGCCTGCTTCCGTTGGATATCGGATTCCGCTAGACGATTTATCGACGACCTAAGGTTTATTAGCTTTTCGCGACAATGGATCCAGCAGAATCGATTGTGAGTGCCTCACCTCATGCAGTCGTCGAGGGCGGCCCGGGCGCCGCGTTGCTTGCTCGTCTCCATCGAAAGAAGGCCGATGGGAACCTAAGCGGCGCCTCGAATCTGATTTGGTCCGGGATCATGCTTGCTCTTATTAGCTGGGTGCCGTTGTTAGTCCTATCGCTGGTCGAGGGTGTCGCGCTGAATGGCCCAAAAATCCCGTTTTTCCACGATATTGCGGCTCAGGTGCGCTCCTTGATAGCAATTCCGCTGCTCATTATCGCTGAGATTCCAGTAGGCAGTAGCACGCGAACCGCGGCCGGTCGTTTTCTAACCACCCATCTGGTTCGAGAGAAAGATCTGGATCGATTCGATGAGATTTTTGCCGATACCTTGCGTCGACGTGACTCCAAGATTGCAGAGATTGTAATTCTGCTCATCGTTTACTTGGGGAGCTTTCTCGTCGTTTTCAAGGCCCCGTTCCAGGCAGGCAGCACCTGGTTCCGACCTGAGTCGGCAGGACTGTCGCTGGCTGGTTACTGGTACGTTTTGATAGTAATCCCGGTCTTTCAGTTTCTGGTATATCGTTGGCTCTATCGTTTGCTTTTATGGTTCCGATGCCTTCGTGCGTTGGCAAAGCTCGACCTGGCGCTGGTGCCTACCCACCCTGATCGCGCGGGTGGCCTCGGCTTCCTCAGCCAAAGCCTACCCGCTTTCGGCGTGCTCCTTTTCGCCGTCAGCTCCGTAGCCTCAGCGACCCTTGCTAATCGCATCCTGTTCGATGGCGAAAAGCTGGCCGACTACCAGTATGGCTTCGCTGTCCTGATCGTCGTCCTCATGCTCTTCTTCGCCAGTCCGTTGCTGGTCTTCACACCTAAATTGCTGGCGCTAAAGGAAAACGGTCTCCACCAATATGGCGAGCTTGCGAGCTCCTACAACCAGGCCTTCCAGTCAAAATGGTTGGAATCTGCAGCCTCGAGAGATGAGCGACTGCTCGGCACCGGCGACCTTCAATCGCAAGCGGC
>Ga0335069_10009408_pt1 | contig 13914 bp, 16 predicted proteins | sample Lox_Sample_11_FD_206714 | JGI IMG/M metagenome (GOLD analysis project Ga0335069, IMG submission 206714) | Soil microbial communities from Loxahatchee National Wildlife Refuge, Florida, United States - Lox_Sample_1.1 | ecosystem: Environmental > Terrestrial > Soil > Wetlands | place: USA... | reverse complement strand
CCGTTTCTCCGGCGGCTGCGTGTCGGTGATGACCTGCGCGACGCGTACGCCCTCGCCATGCGCGGTCATCTGGCTTTCGAACAGAGACGAGAATTCGCCCGCCTGCGGATCGGACGCGAACACCACGTCCTTGCGTTTGTACGGGCCGCCCTCCGGAGTGCGCGTCGTGTCGGAATTGGCAAGGTTTTCGACCAATAACTCTGTCCGCGCCCTCTGCGCCGACATGCCGGACGCGCTGACCGATAGTGCGGAAAGTAAGTTCATCAGCTCTTGCCCTCGTTGATGGCCATTTTCACGTCGTTCAGGTCGCCGTGGGCGAAGTTAGTCGCGATCTGATACCGCAGAGCGTTCTCCGCGAGCAGCCGCGCTTCGCGGTCCAGGTCGACGTTGTTGCCGTCGGACTTAACAGCGAGATTCGGCGGCTCGATTACATCGGGGGACATGTCCTCGGAGAGGTTTTCGAACTCTGACCGAAAGTCGATGTCCTTGGTGCGGTAACCGGGCGTATCGGCGTTGGCGATGTTGGACGCGACCAACTTTTGACGCTCGCTGAGCAGAGACATATACCGCTCGTAGTTGGAGGCTAAGCCCTCGAACATGATGTTGCCGCGAATGCAACCGGAATGCCAGGGCTAAGGTGCTGATTTTAAATGAGGGATTTGGCCTAGGCGTCGGAGATTAAACGCCCAAGCGTTAGTTCCCCGACGGGCCGAATGGTTATTAGCCGTCGAGTTCGACGCAGCGGAGAGCAGCGCCGCTCGGCGCAACATAAGCGCCGCAACGGATGAGTTGATTGAGCCTTCTCTGCGTGTGCGACCGTCGCACCATGACCGTGTGTCGCGCCCAGGTCAACAGCTCCAGAACCTCGCCGGCTATGGTCTTCCGTTCTTCCGAGCTCGCTTCCGGCCAAGCTTTCTCCACTTCGGCCCGCAACTCAACCAGTAGCCGGTCCGCGCGGCTATAGTCGCCCGCGCTGATCGCTGCCCGGCACTTATCCTTTTGATGCATTCTGGGTGTCATTGAATAATGTCGTGAAGTAGGTGACTTGAGACTCGAGAGACGCAATCAATGTGTCTGCCTGCGTCATTTGTTGGGTCAAGTTGTTCTGCAGAGTGGTGATGCGAGCCTCAGTATCGGTGATCTGCGAGCTATCGGACAAAAGCTGTTGACGATACGAGCTTTGCGCCTGCGTAAACGTACCTGTGCTGATATCCGAGAGCGCATTCAGCAGGTTCGTCGCGTTGCCCAGGAACCCGCCGCCCGTAGCGGATCCCAGAAAGCTGGTTACGTCCTTCGAATTCGTAGCCGTGACACTTTCGAAGGTCGCCTGATTGAAGCTGAGCCGGCCTTGCGAATTGAACGTCAAACCGAGATCGGCCAAGCTCTGTACGCTCCCGCTTCCGCCCGAGTACTGGCTCAAATCTGAAAGCGATTGCTGTAACTGAAGCACCACGTTCTGCCCGCTGAGAGGCCCGTTGGCCAGGCCGCGATTGTTGCTCAGCTCGGTGAGAGCGGAGTTGTAGGCGGAAACAAAGGCGGATAATGCGTCAGACGCGGCCGAGGAATTGGGCGCAACGGTTACCGTGGTTTCCCCCGCTTGCAGCAGATTGACGGTGACGCCGGGAGCGATCGTGACGGTGCTGTTGTCGGAGGAGATCGGAGTAGAGGGCTGGCCGTCGATCTGGTACTGGGCCGGGGATCCAGTCGTCAGCACGCTCAACAGATCCTGATTTCCGTCGTTGAGCTGAATGTTCTCGTCTCCCAAAGAGGTGCTTTGCAGAGAGAGCCGGTAATCCGGCGCGGAAGGCGGTCCAATATTGATGATCGTTGCGGTGACGCCGTAATTGCCCGAATTGATAGCCTCTGCCAGAGAGCTTAGAGTATTTTCGGAAGGGCTCACGGTGTACGTCGAATTGCCGACGGTCAGGGTATACGAACCAGACGTGCTGATCGAGGTTTGGTTCGGATCGGATACCGTGGGCAGTCCGTCGTTGCTTAGGGTGCTGGCCGGGGACCCTGCGGAAATTATGTTCAAATCATAGACGCCGGCCGTGGGATTCGCCGACTGATCGACGTTTACCGAAGCGATTGTGGCATCTCCGACCGTCCCTGAAAGTGACCCGCTGCCCCCCGCCGAACCAAGCTGCTGAAGCGCGGTTTGGATATTGGTGAAATCGCTCTGAAGGGTATTTAGTTCGCTCGACTGAGATTCCAGAGTCGTGACGTTGTTTTCCAGCTCCGTGAGCGGAATGGAGGCGATGGCGACCGCGTGAGTGATCGCCTGTTGCAGATCGCCGGCGTATTGGCTGCTACCATTGAAGGTCGCGGTGGACGCCGAGGTTAGATTCAGTGCACTAGGTGTCGTTCCCATTGATTACCTCCCCAAAAACGGCGTTGGACCGGTCTTCGGTTGAAGATCGGCCCAACTAACCGGGAACGTTAGACGCAGGACGATTATGCGAAGAGCTTCAAGAGCGCTTCAGGTTCCGCATTGGCTTGCGCCAGCGCTGCTACCGACGATTGCTGCAAGACTTGTCCCTGAGTCAGAGCCGCCGCTTCCTGCGCGACGTTTGCGTCCCTGATATTGGATTCCGCGGCCGATTCGTTGGTAATTTGCGAGTTCGCCAAACCGATGGCGTAGGTGAGATCGTTCTCGCCGTCTCCGACTGCGCCCTGCACCAAGCCGAGCGATTGCACGGCGTTCTTAATGTCGGTGATCGCGGCTTGCGCATGGGCGATCGTGTCCACCTTGTCGGTGCTAATGCCCAGGCCGAGTGAGTCGACCGTGTTCGCCGAACCGGACAGAGAAATCGTGACCTCGGAGTTCGTCTGGTTGCTGCCGCCGCCGATGTACACCGACAAATTGTTGTTGTACTGCGACGCAGTAGTCGTTCCGCCGCCGCTGGCCAGACCGATATTGCCTGCCTGCCGGTTGATTTCGCCTAACAGCGTCTGGAATTCCTGATCCAGCGTCGCGCGGTTGCCCGAGAACGTGCCTGAGGCCGACTGCGTGGCGAGCTGCTCGAGCTGGTCGAGGATGTTGGAAATATTGTTCAGCCCGCCGTCGATGGTTTGCAGAATCGCCGAACCGTCGTTCGCATTGCGAACGCCCTGCTGCAACTCCGTCACGTTGGAACGCAGTCCGTTGGCAACCGCCAGGCCAGCGGCGTCGTCCCCGGACTTGTTAATGCGATACCCGGAGGTCAACTGCTGAATGGCGTTGTCCAGGCTATAGGTGTTGACCTGGAGATTCTGCTGCGCTTCCACCGAGGTAATGTTGGTTTGGAATGAAAGTGACATTTCTTGCCGTCCTTTTCTCTTTGTGATTAGCGCGTTTAGCGCCGACCGCCTCAACCTTCCTCGTTCTCAGCGGCAGCAACCTTTTCGCAGCTTTGGGCTGCCATTTCAGTTTTTTTTTGACGGCCGCTCTCGAACCACGTGTCGCCACGAGTGGCGGCGCCTTTTTCAACAAATTCCTAAACTCTGTTAAATTCTTGGCCAGGTTTTACGATATGGAATTCGCGATGGAACAGTTAGCAGAATCGAGGCGCTCCGCGAGGATGTTGCTTGCGGCATGGGATAGAGCGGATAGGCTGGAGATTCGGAACGCCGCCGATTTGGCCGGCGCGATCGCTCCCGTCTCTACTTGGGAGGCGGAGCGAATCGAAATGATTCGCGAAGCGGGCGAAGTCCTGCGGCAATGGACCGAAGGGTCGATCGGCTCCCGGCGCGCTGCCTCTCTCGATGTCGACACGTCCCTCCACCTGCTACGCCACTTTGCCGCCTAACTCGGCTACGGCAGCGCTTCTACTTGAAAAGCGCGCTTGCGCCCAGCGCTGACCATTTGACAGATAATCGGCGCGGCGTCGTTTACCATCGCGCGCAGCGGTTTCTGTAACGGGTAATCGAAGCGGACCACTTGACCTGCTTTCAATCCGGCCAGATCCCGGAGTGCCAGCGTCGGCCCCTCTAGCAACACTTCGACATCCACGTGCGCCTCGGCCAGCAGCTCGATATTGCGCGCCAAGTCGGACGCTCCCGATTCGCTCGGATCGCGTTCGTCCGCGCTGCCTGCAATCTCGAAAAACATCTGCGGAACGGCGATTTGAAATGCGCCGTTCTGTTCACCAAAGCGCAGCGCGAAACTGAGCTGGAATATCGGAAGAGCCTGATCGCCGGCGGGAAGCAGCTCGGGATCGCTCTCCAGCGCCAACACCTTGAACTCGATCTTATGGAACATCTTCCACGCCTGGCCCAATGGAGAAACGATTTCCCGGACCACTTCTTCGAGCAAGGCCCATTCGATCTCCGTCAAACTGCGCTTCTCCCCGCCTTCCGAGCCGAGTTTCCCGCCCAACAGCAGTTCCAGCAGGCTGAAAACGGTTGGGCAATCGAGCGATAGAATCGCCTTTTCGGGCTGCGGCTCGAGTTGAAAGCTGATGACGCTCGACGGAGCCGTCAGCTTTCTCCTGAAATCCCCCTCGCTCAGCGCGGTAATCGAGTCCAGCCGGACGCCGATCTCGCACTGCAAAAATGCTGAAAGCGAAGCGGATAGCGATCGTGCGAACCCCTCGTGCACGCCTCGAAGCAGCCGCTGCTGGGGTCCGTCGGAATCCTGGCCAAGACTTATCGGACTCATCGCCTTACATCCTCTATCGTCAGCGGTAGGTTTTACCGATAGACCGGCTCCGGCGTTTCCCTTAGGCGAACTTAGGCTAATAGAGCTTAAACATCTGCCCAGACTCATCGATACAGAACCCACGGGAGACCCATCATGATCAGGCTCACGAGACTCAACGGCGCGCCACTCTATTTGAATTCGGATTTGATCGAGCACATCGACCCCACTCCCGACACGGTGCTCACGCTCACCTCCGGAGCAAAGTTTCTGGTGCTGGAATCGCCGGAAGATGTTTGCGAAAAAATGATTGCCTTTCGCAAATCCTGTGCGCCCGCGTACGTATTGCCGCACGCATCGGACCCGCGGCTCGCGAGCGTGGACGTAGCGCATGGCTGATCAGGAAAAAAAGGCAAAGCTGCATTCCAGCCGTCCTGACTTCGCAAGCATCGGCGGAGTCATAGTCGCCATCGGCTGCCTTCTCGGCGGATTGATTATGGACGGCGGCAAGGTTTCGGACGTCACTCAGATCACGGCCGCGATCATCGTCCTCGGCGGAACGCTCGGCGCGACGATGGTGACCTCGCCGATCTCGTCCCTCCTTGCCGCGGTCGCCGGTTTTAAGAAGATCTTGTTTGAGGACGTAGTGAGCGCGGAAGCGGCGATCGAGCAGATTGTCGCCTACGCGACGAAAGCCCGCAAGAGCAGTTTAATCTCGCTCGAAGAAGATCTCGAAGGCATCGAGGATCCTTTCTTGAAAAAGATGTTGACCCTCGCTGTCGATGGCACCGACCTGCAAGAACTGCGCAAGATGATCGACCTCGATCTTACCCAGGCCGAAAGACACGCCGAGGTACAAGCCAAAGTCTTCGAGGCTGCCGGCGGTTACGCCCCGACCATTGGAATCATCGGAGCGGTCATGGGCCTGATTCAGGTGATGAAGCATTTGGAGAACATCGATGAAGTCGGGAAGGGCATCGCCATCGCTTTCGTCGCGACCGTTTACGGTGTGGCGGTCTCCAACCTGTTCCTTCTCCCGGCCGCGAACAAGCTTCGCGCGCGCGAACAGAAGGAGATGCAGCTCAAGGAGCTGTTCCTTGAAGGCGTCAGCGCCATTCTCGAAGGGATGAATCCCAAGCTGATCCGGGTCAAGCTCGAAGCGTTCGCCCATGAGGGTGGGGGCAAGGCAAAGGCAGCGAAAGCCGAGAAGGGCGGCGCGGCGGCTCCCGCCGAGGCCCGAGGTTAAGCAGTCATGGCCCGGCGCGGTAAACATCAAGCTCACGAAAACCACGAGCGTTGGCTCGTCTCTTATGCGGACTTCATCACTCTGCTATTCGCCTTCTTCGTGGTGATGTTCGCTTCCTCGCAAACCGACAAGTCCAAAGCGAAACAGATCTCCGAAGCCGTGGAGAAAGCGCTCGCGGAAGGCAAGTCGGTCGGCGTTCCTCCGGCGGTCGCTAAGATTCTCGGCGGAACCGTCGACGACAAAGGCCAGGGAAACGCCCAGATGAAAGGTCCCGGCGGCGCGCAGAAAGCCGCAAAGGAAGATCAGCCGGACGAAGCCATCGAGCTGACGCCCTCCTTCAAAGAACTCACTGCCGAGCTCGAAAAAGAAATTAAGGATGGCAAAGTCGAAGTGAGCCTGGAGCCTCGCGGCTTGGTCGTCAGCCTCAAGCAGGCCGCCTTCTTCCCGTCTGGCGGCGATGTTCTCGATCCCTCCACCTATCCGACGCTCGAAAAGGTCGCCGAAGCGTTGAACAGTTTATCCAGTCCGATTCGGATCGAAGGCCATACAGATTCCGTGCCCATTCATACGGCTCGATTCAAGAGCAATTGGGAGCTTTCCGCTGCGCGATCGATCGCCATGATGGACATCCTGGTCACGCGTTTTAAACTCGATCCCTCGCGAATGGGAATCGTCGGTCTCGCTGACACTGATCCTGAAGCCGATAACGACACACCGGAAGGGCGCGCCAAGAACCGGCGCGTGGATGTCGTGATCATGAATCGCCAAGCCAAGAGGCCTAAGCCGGCCAAGCAGACCGAAGCGCCCGCACAGGCAAAGGCGGGCACGTCCAAAACAGAAGCGCCAAAAGCAAAGAAGTAAGGCCAGCTTCGCCCGGCTAAGCCCCGCCGCCGAGGAGATCGAACAGCGTCGTCTTCGGAAGCGACGCTTCCATTTGCAACGACGCCTGCAGGCTGGTTTGTTCCTGCGTCAAGGTAATCGCCGCAGTCGCCATGTTGGTGCTGGTTTCCTGCGAGAGCCCGCTCTGATACTGGAGTTGAAATTTCTGCGCGACGCTGGTCGCGTTGCTAATCTGATCCTGGACTCCGCCGTAGAATTGCAGCGATGCCGCAAGATGATCTTGCGCTGACTTCAGCGAGCTCAGCGCGCTCGTAATCCCGTTCTGATCATTGTTCGCCAGCGCGACCCGCAGATTGTTCACCGCGGCGAAGATATTATCGGCCGCGGGGCTGCCGTCCGGATTTTGATCGTCGAAGATCTGCTGCGCCGTTTGAGAAACCGCGAAGGTGGTTCCGGTAGCGTCCTGGATCAAGTTCGTCGCGGGGTTGACGAGCAGTTGGTCGACGCCGGTCGGGCTGTTCAAGTCCAATTGATACGACGGTTGGTTTGCGTTGGCGCCGCTGAACACATATTGCCCGTCATATTGTGTCTGGCTCAGCGAAACCAGTTGCGACAGCGCCTGCTCGACTTGTTGCGAGAGGCCGCTACGCACGGACGCCGAGATGTTGCTATTCGCGCCTTGCTCGCCTAGCGAATTCACCTGATCAAGCAGCGTCGTCACGCTTTGCAGAGCCGATTCGGCCGTGTTGACTTGGCTGGTGACCTGACTGAGGTTCTGGCTGACCTGATTGACGTTGCCCAGGTCTGTTTCGAGCTGGAGGACATCGCCGAGTTCCCCCGGGTTGTCGGAAGGCCGATTGATCGTGCGTCCCGAGGAGACTTGCTCCTCGGTAACCTGGGTCTGTTGGGTTAGGATTTGAAGATTCGCCAGGAACTCCTGGCTGTTTGCGCCGACACCTTGAATCATGAGTTATCCTTACGCCGCGGCCGGAATCATATTGATGAGCGTGGTTGCCAGCGAGTCGATCACGTTGATCACTTTTCCCGCCGCGTCATAACCCTGCTGAAGCTGGATCACCAGCGCGGCTTCCGCATTCAGATTCACGCCGGAGATCTGAGTTTGCACCGCCTGCGCTTGCGAAACCAACTGAGTCTGAATCGTCTGCCCGTTCTGAGCGTTGGCGGCCTGCTGTCCGACCTGAGTCGCCGTCGCCGCCGCATATTGATTGATGCTCAGCCCGGCAATCGTGTCCGCGGGCGCGGTTGAGTCGCCGAGATTCGCCAATTGCAGCGCGGTCCCGTTACCGCTGCTCCCGTTCGCCGGAGCCAGACCCGCCGCCGTAATCGCCGGATTCACCGCCAGAGTCGCCGCGACGTCCACCGAAGTCGAGGTGTTATACGTGAACAGCTCCGTCCCCGGGGATCCATCGGGCGTGGTCCCGGATGTGAGAATCGCATTGACCCGGTCGGCGACCTGCTGCGCGAGAATGTTGAGCGCGCCCTGCTGTTGGCTGTCTCCCTGTAGCGACGGAATCACCGTGTTCCGCACATTCAACAGTCCGCCCAACGTCCCTTGCGAAATTTGGCCGGCGATGTCTTCTCCCGCCGCATCTAGTATCTCGGCATTGGGCACCGCATTCGGATTTCCGACGGAACTGACGTTGTTGAAGCTCGCCTGAATCGAGTATTGCTGCGTTCCCGCGACTAGAGGCGTTTGCCCGGCTAGCAGAACCGTCGCTTCTCCGTTGGACGAGAACGTGACGCTGATGTTCGCAAGCTTCGATAGACTCTCGAGCGAAGCTTCGATATTCGCCTGTACGCCGGCGTTGGGCTGGCTGCTTTGCGCGAGCGACGCATTATCCATCGCGATCTGGCTCGCCAAGGAATTAATCTGTTCGACCGTCGAGTTGATCTGCTGATTCAGTTGCGTCGTGGTCTGCGACAGAGCCCCGGCCGCGGCGTTGAACGCACTCGCCAGTTGCGATGCTTGCGATAGTACCGCTTGTTGATCCGCGCTGGATCCAGGCGTCGCCGCCCATGCAGAGAAGCTCTGGAATAGATTGTTAAGGGCACCGAGCACGCCGGTCTGTCCGGTGACGTCGAACAGCCCTTGAATGGGCGACAGCGCCGTCGATTGGGCGGTGTAGTTGCCGAGCAGGGACAACTGATTCTGAACCGCCTGATCGGCATAGTGACTGTCGGAGCTCTGTGTCGGACCGGCATTCACGCCGCCGACCAACCCTTGGGACAGGTTGAACGGCTGCGCGACGAAAGTCGGACTTTGATTGGCGTAGCCCGGCGTGGAGGCGTTGCTCACGTTTTCCTGCACGACGTTTAACGCGTTCTGATACGCATCCAACGCGCTCACGCTGCTATTTAGTGCGCCGAAGAGTGTGCCCATTTGCAGTTACGCTTCCAATAAACGATTCGAACCTTGGTCGGTCAGCTCCGGCGATCCAGCCCGCGTGTACCCTTCTCCCATCCGTAGTTGCATCCAACCCGAGATCAGGTTCGCCCCATGCCCGATTTGAACGCGCAGGCCGCTCACCCCAAAACGGATGCGGCGAATCGCCGCGTGCACCAATGGATCCCAGTCGCGGGAGCTTCCAGCCACCAGCGTTTCCAGGGTTTCGATCACTTGACTGAGGATCTGAAGGCATTCCTCCAGCGCGGCAGGAGATGGAGAGAGGAGTAGCTTCCGGGCGGCGTTGATGCTGTTCTCCGCCGCCTCGCAGCGTTCCTGCGGAGTCATCGGGACCGCCTCAGCCGCCGTTCAATGCGGCGTCCACTATGGACCGGCTCAGCGCTACGACGTCCACATGATACTGCCCGGACTGCACTAAGCCCTTCAGTTCCTCTACCCTCGCGTTTCGGCTGTCCGAATTCGCGGAGAGCGCTTGTGAGAGCAATCCGGTCTGATTCCCCAGATCGACGCCATCGGCGGGCGACCCAACAGTTTGAGGTGTACGGCCACTCCCGCCGGTTGGCTTCGAGGAGTCGAACACTCGGTTCGTTTGCGAGTTGGATATGGTGTTCACGGTGTCCTGTTGGCCTACCTTCAAGCGAGCCTCCTATATATCGTCGAAACTCCGAATTTGTTGAGTCAATTTTTTGACGTACTAAGTAAAGATCCCTAGCTTGGTTTCCGTAAGCCTGGTCTTCCTTAGATCGCCTCCGCCGCGTCCGCACTCTCGGGAGGATTCTCAAGAGGCTTTGCCTCGCCCGCCATCCGCGTGATTCGAACTCCATAGTTTCCCTCCACGGCCACGACCTCGCCGTGCGCAAGAACCTTTTTGTTAACAAGGATTTCAACCTCGTCCCCCACGTACTCGTCCAGCTCCACCACAGATCCGTGACCCAGCCGGACCAGGTCCTTCATCCGCATTTTGGTCCGTCCCAGCGAAACACTCACCGGAACTTCAACGCCCATCAACAGCTCCATCGATTTCCGGCCCGCCTGCGCCGGCTTCAAAGCTTGTTCGTCCTTAGCGATTTCCTCGACCCCGTCCATCAGTACAGTCCCCTGGAAACGGGCCAGCGCCTGTCGATGTACTGCCTAAGGCGCAGAATCCCTTGAGTTTTTAGCTGCGAAATCCGCGTGATGTGCAGATTGAGCACCGGTGCGATCTCCCGAATGTTCAACCCTTGCCGGTAGTACAAGTCGAGCACAATCTTTTCGACTCCCGGCATCTTGTTTAAACCGTCCTGGATCAGCTTTTCGAGTTCGGTCCGTTCGAGCATTCTCGATGGAGAATCCTCTTCGCGGTCCGCGATGTAATGCATCAGCGTCCGGGAGCTTCCTTCGCGATCCGGTGCATCCAGGCTCCCGATCGAAACCGCGCGCAGCTCGAGCAGCAAGTCCTGGTAGCCGGGCAGCCCCATCCCCAGCTCCGCGGCGATCTCCTCTTCCTCCGGCGCGCGCTGCAGGCTCTGCTCCAGCTTCGCGACCGCTGCTTGAACATCCTTCATCCGCTTGCGCTTGTGCGGAGGGATTCCGTCCATCCCGCGAATGCTGTCTAAAATTGCGCCTCGGATGCGATGCTCAGCGTAAGTCTTCAACTTCACGTTGTGCGATGGATCGAAACTATCGATGGCGTTGATCAATCCGATAATTCCCGTCGAGACCAGATCTTCGAGCGAGGTATTATCAGGCAGCCGCTCGTGAATGCGCGATGCGATCCAGCGTACCTGCGGCAGGTGCTCGAGGATCAGCGCCTCGCGCTCCGCGGCCGCGTTCCCGGCGTTCTCCGTATACGCAAAGGGGCTGGATGTCGCCATCAGTTTGTCCTCATGCGCGGATTTTCCTCATGCACACGCCTGTTGCGCCTGTTCTGGAACCGCGATCGAAATGAAGTCATCGACAGACGCGGAATGCAAGCTATCCGGAATCGAGACCCCATCGGCGACCAGCGAAAGACTCAGACCGGCTCGGGCCGCCTCCGATACCAACGTCCCGAAACTGGTCGTCTCGTCCAGCTTTGTGACCGCGAGCTTTGCGGGCCAGAAGATGCCGTACTTGCGGACCGCTTCGCGGCACGCGCCGGAACTCATGTAGCCCGGAAGCACCAAATGCACGTCGACTCCGGAGCAGCGGGCCAGAATCGCCCCGAGCTTCTCGCGCTCGGCATCCGGCTGATGACCGGGCGTGTCGATCAGCACGATCGACTTCGAGCGTTCCTCCTCGATAAGCTGCGGCAGAGCCTCTGGAGTTTCCACCGCTGTAAACGCGACTCCCGTCTTCCGCGCGAAGAACTGCAGTTGCATGCGGCTGCCGAGGCCAGAGTGATCCAGGCTGAGCAGGCGAACTGGACGATTGCGTGCGGCCTGAAATGCCGCGATCTTCATTAGCGTCGATGTCTTTCCCGCGCCCGTGGGGCCAACCATCGCTACGACCGCGCAGCCGCTGCCCTTCACGCCGAGCTGCGAATCGATCTTGATCCGCTTGTTCATCTCGGTGCGCAGAAGCTCAGTCAAACGGTCCTGCTCGTAACGGCGGAAGCTTGGACCCGCAAGCTCGGTCTCGCTCGCTTCCGGTTCGCCGGAGGCCAGCGCGGCCGCTACTCCGTCTACAATCGAGCCGGCCAGCGAAACGCTAAAGCCAGCCTTGGTCAGCCGCGCAAACGCGGTGTCCAGGAACGGGAGTCCGCGGGCGGTAACCCGCGGTCTCCCTGCGGAGAGGAGAAGGCCATGAATTTCGTCCATCTGCGAACGAAGCTGTTCTAAGTCCGCGGCGGGAGCTTTCGAGGTCATCCGAGGACGCCCGGCAACGCTCTTCAATGCAACCGGCGCGACGACGGCCGCTTCGGCTGACGCGCGTTCCGGCTCGCGTTGAGCCGAAGCGACGGCCTTCGCGGCGGGAGCAGCGGGAGCATCCGCAGTGTCTGGCTCGTCGATAGCACTCGGACAGCCGAACACGACTTCATAATTCGCGCTCGAACCGAGCGGCGAATCCACTTTGCGCGTACTAAGCAACAGCGCATCTTCGCCCAACTCTGCTCGCGCCTGGGCCAGCGCTTCACCGGTCGATTTTACGAAATACGATTTGATCCGCATGATTCAGCCCTACTCCACAACTCCTCTGGATCGTACGTGAACTTCACTCGGAATTTCGTTGTGCGAAAGCACAGTGACGCTCGGCAACGCCGTCTCGATGATCTGCCGCACGAAATAGCGCGATCCGGCGCTGGCAACAACAACCGCTGATTCCGATTTATCGATCTTTCTCGTGAACCGCCCCAGAATGTCGCGAATGTTGTCCGGCGGCAACGACAACGTGCTATTGAGCTCTCCGTGCTCCACGGCTGTTTCGATCGACCGTTCGATGGTCGGGTCAAGCATGTAAGCCGTCAGCTCGCTCTTCCCGCTCATCAGTGGCTGCACGATTCCGCGGCGGATCGACTGGCGCACGTACTCGGTCAGCAGCATGGGATTCTTGCTGCTCTGCGCCGCCTCGCCGAGCGCTTCGAGAATCTTGACGGAATCGCGAATAGACACTTGTTCTCGCAGTAAATTCTGAATGACTCGTTGTACGGTCGTCAGCGGAAGCAATTTTGGAACCAAATCCTCGATGACCTTCGGATTATCTTTCGCGACTCGATCGCAGAGGTTCTTGGAGTCCTGACGGCTGAAGAGCTCGGACGCGTGACGCCGCGCGAGCTCAGCCAAATGCGTGCCGATCACGCTGACCGCATCGACCACCGTGTAGCCGCTCGAACGCGCGCGATCGGTTTGATCTTGCTTCACCCACAAAGCCGGTAATCCGAATGCTGGATCGTTCGCCGGTTTTCCCTGCAGCGTCGGGTCCGGACTGCCGCTTGGGATCGCTAATTCATGGCCTTGCAGCAGTTCGAAGCGGCCGATTTCGTTGCCGTGCATTTGAATCACGTACTCGCGCGATCGCAGCGAGATGTTGTCCTTCACCTTCACTGGCGGCATCAGGTAGCCGATCTGCTTGGCGAGCTGTTTTCGCACGCCGAGCACTCGTTGCAGCAGCGGTGAGTCTGGTCCGCGCTCGACCAAATACACCAGGCCCAGCCCGATTTCGAGCGTGAGCGCCTCGACCTTGAGCAGCTCTTCGAGATCCTCTTTGCCCTTCGCCACGGCCTTGGTAGACGCAGCCGGAGCGTCGGATTTCCGACGCATTCGCCAACCTGCCGCTCCCAAACCAGCTCCGCAGGCAAGGAACGGAATGGTGGGAAGGCCCGGAAATGCCGCCAGCACGAGCAGCAATCCACCCGCGAGCAACAGGGGCTGCGCGGTCTTCAAAACCTGTTTCTGGACCTCCGAGCCAAGACTGTCCTCGGTTCCCGTGCGCGTCACGATCAAGCCGCCGGACACGGAGATCATGAGGGCAGGAATGACTGTCACTAAGCCGTCGCCGATGGTCAACACGGTGTAGGTTTCGAGCGCATGGCGCAGCTCCATGCCGTGCTCCAGAACCCCGATCAGAAATCCCGCGATGATGTTAATGCCAGTGACCAGAATGCTCGCGACCGCGTCACGCTGCGTGAATCGCGACGCGCCGTCCATGGCGCCGTAAAACTCCGCTTCCGCCGCGAGCTGTTTGCGGCGCGCGCGCGCTTCGGGCTCGTCGATCAAGCCGGAGTTGAGATCGGCGTCGATCGACATCTGCTTGCCGGGCAAAGCATCCAACGTGAATCGCGCCGTGACTTCCGAAATACGCACCGCGCCATGGTTGATGACGACGTAC
>Ga0335069_10009407_pt1 | contig 13914 bp, 13 predicted proteins | sample Lox_Sample_11_FD_206714 | JGI IMG/M metagenome (GOLD analysis project Ga0335069, IMG submission 206714) | Soil microbial communities from Loxahatchee National Wildlife Refuge, Florida, United States - Lox_Sample_1.1 | ecosystem: Environmental > Terrestrial > Soil > Wetlands | place: USA... | reverse complement strand
CATCGTTGCGTGTGGAGAGCGCCTTCGCCTGGCCGAAGCTGCCGAGGCCGAGCCGGGTGGTCGCCATCTCGCCGCCTCCGGCGATGATGACATCGGCGTCGCCGTATTGAATGGACCGCATGGCGAGCCCGATGGCGTGCGTCGAGGTCGTGCAGGCGGTGACGACGCCGAGGTTGGGTCCCTTCAGTCCATAGCGGATCGAGAGATGCCCGGAAATCATGTTGACGATGGTCCCGGGCACGAAGAACGGCGAGATCTTCCGCGGACTCATCGCTTTCAGATACGCCTGGTACTCCTCCTCGATGGTCCAGAGGCCTCCGACGCCCGCGCCGCACACTACGCCCGCGCGGGTCGCATCGGTCCGGGAGAAATCGATGCCGCTGTCGGTAACGGCCTGCACGCCGGCGGCAACGCCGTAGTGCATGAATTCATCCATGCGGCGGGCATCCTTCGGCGGGATGTACTGTGCGACGTCGAAGTCGCGCACCGCGCCGCCGAAGCGGGCCGGGAAGGCGGAGACATCGAAGCGCGTCACCGGCGCGATACCGCTCTCGCCACGCAGGACCGCCTGCCATGCGGATTGCACGGTGCTCCCGACCGGAGACACCACTCCGAGACCTGTGACGACGACTCGTCGTTTGCTCACGCGCTTCCTGCGGGACCTGATGGGGTCAGGACTTGCTGCGACGCTCGTTGATGTAATCGATGGCCTGATGAACGGTGGTGATCTTCTCGGCGTCCTCGTCGGGGATCTCGATCTCGAATTCCTCTTCCAGCGCCATGACGAGCTCGACCGTGTCGAGCGAGTCAGCGCCAAGATCGTCCACGAACGATGCGTCGTCCGTGACCTGTTCCTGTTTGACGCCCAGCTGTTCGGCAACGATGGCTTTGACCTGCTGCTCAACTGTGCTCATTAGCGGTTGGTCCTTATATAGATAGATACAGACGAATCTGCCGCGGCGCTTGCGCTCGCTTGGCCCCGCGGGCGCGGTATTGTAGGGGAACACCCCCGGGGGTGCCACTCGGGCGCGCCGGGCGAGTGATTGTTTTTGCTGATGAATCTGCCGCGAACGCCCGGCTCATGGCATGTACATGCCGCCGTTCACGTGCAGCGTCTCCCCCGTGATGTAGGCCGCCTGCGGCGAGACCAGGAACGCGACGGCTGCCGCCACCTCCGCGGCTGTGCCGAGGCGGCCGATCGGAATCTGCCCGAGCAGCGCCTCGCGCTGCGCCTCGCTCAGTGCGCGCGTCATGTCGGTGTCGATGAAGCCCGGGGCGACCGCGTTCACGGTGATGCCGCGCGAACCGAGCTCACGCGCGAGCGACTTCGTGAAGCCGAGGAGCCCGGCCTTGGCCGCGGCGTAATTGGCTTGTCCCGGGTTACCCGTGAGACCGACGACCGAGGTCACATTGACGATGCGGCCGCGCCGCTCCTTCATCATGCTGCGAACGCACGCCCGGCAAAGCCGATACACCGAGGTGAGATTGGTGGCGATGACCGCGTCCCAATCCTCGGGCTTCATGCGCAGCAGCAGCGTGTCGCGCGTGATCGCAGCATTGTTGACGAGGATGCCGGGGAGCTCGGAGCCTTTCTCGAGATCCTCCATCAGCGCGTCGATGGAGGCCGGGTTCGCGGCGTCCAGCACCGCGCCGCGCCCGTGGTATCCGTGCGAGCCGAGGGTCGCGCCGATGCGTGCGGCGCCCTCCGGGGTCGTTGCGGTGCCGATGACGCGGGCGCCCGCGTCCGCCAGGGCAAGGGCGATCGCGTTGCCGATGCCGCGGGAGGCACCCGTGACGAGCGCAACCTGATTCTCAAGCATGGGATTCCCCTGCGGCAGGTGCCGCGGTGGCACTGAGAGCGCTGTCGATGGAGGCCGGGTCCTCGATGGCGAGGACTGCGAGATCGGCCCGCCGCTCGATGCGGCGATTGAGGCCCGTGAGCACCTTGCCGGGTCCACACTCGATGAGCTGCGAGATGCCACGGGCTGCGAGTGCCCGCACCGTATCGGTCCAGCGCACCGGGCTCGAGATCTGACGGACCAGCAGCTCGCGGATGTCCGCGGGGTCGGAATGCTCCCGTGCGTCGACTGCGCTCACATACGCGATCTCGGGCTTGCGCAGCGCGAGTGAGGCGAGGTGCGGCCGCAGCCGCTCGCCCGCGGCGCGCATGAGCGTGCTGTGGGCGGGCACGCTCACCGGCAGGATCAGGGCACGCTTGGCGCCGCGGGCCTTTGCCGCCTCGATCGCCCTTTGCACGGCCGCCCGCTCGCCGGCGATCACGATCTGGCCCGGCGAATTGAGATTGACGGGCTCGACCACAGCGCCCTGGGCTGCCTCCGCGCACAGGCCCGCCACGGCCTGATCCTCGAGCCCGAGGATCGCGGCCATCGCCCCGCTGCCGGCCGGCACGGCCTGCTGCATCGCCTGGCCGCGAAAACGCACGAGCTCGATCGCCTCACGAAACTCGAACGCGCCGGCACACACGAGCGCGGTGAACTCCCCGAGACTGTGCCCGGAGAGGACCGCCGGCAGACCCCCGCCGCGGGCACGCCAGACGCGCCACACCGCGACCCCGGCAGCGAGCATCGCCGGCTGGGTGCGCTCGGTGCTGTTGAGCGCCTCCTCCGGTCCCTCGCTCACGAGCTGCCACAGATCGTAGCCGAGCGCGGCGGACGCCTCGGTGAAGGTGTCCCGTACGGCCGGATGCGAAGCGGCCAGCGCTGCGAGCATGCCGACCGACTGCGATCCCTGGCCGGCAAACACGAAAGCGAACGTCATGGGCCTGTCCGTCAAAAGTCGGAAATTATAGCGGCCCGGGCCGCGGGCTCAGGAATGCGGCCGTGCCGATGCCGCCGAGCGCGCCATAAAGATGGGCGTCGACGACCACCGGGTCGCTCCCGGAGAACGGCAGCGCGCCGATGAACTGCTCGTACAGGAGCTTCGCCGCGAGGAGTGCTGCCAGCAGCCATCCATCGCGCTCGCCGGTGCGCACGTGGGCCAGCGTGCCCGCGGCCATCGCACCGTGCAGCACGCCCGAGGAACCGACGTACCACTGAATGGTCGAATCGCCGAGCCACAGCCCCGCATCGATCGCTGCGATGGCCCCGAGCAGGATGGCGAGCCACCCGAGGGGAGAGTAGTCCTGGGCGAAGAGCGCCCAGATCAGCGCGAGGCCGGCGACGTTGAGGAGGGCATGCCTGAGATCGAGATGCACGAGATGGGCGCTCAGCAGCCGCCACCATTGGCCCGCGGCGAGCGCGCTGCGCTCATAGCGCAGCAGCTCCTGCCCGCCGTGGCCCGCGGCCGAGAGCAGCAGGAGCAGGCCACAGACCGCCAACAGTGCGAGCCCCCGCCGACCGTCGCAATTGAGAGACCTGAGCGCGAGATGCACGTGGTTCACGAAGCCGCAGACCCCCATTTGTTATCATCCCGACCCGCTTTTGGGACCCACCGTCGGTCCGCCGAGGACGTGCAGCGCATGAGCCACTTCTTTCAGGTTAGCAGACAGAGCGCCCGCGGACGTAACCGCGGCTTCACCCTGATCGAGATCATGGTGGTGGTGATCATCATCGGCCTGCTCGCAGCCGTCATCGTGCCGAACATCATGAGCCGCGTGGACGAGGCACGCGTCACGAAGGCGAAGCAGGACATCAAGGCGCTCGAGACTGCCCTCACCATGTTCCGCCTGGACAACTCCAGGTATCCGACGACCGAGCAGGGACTGCAGGCGCTCGTTGCTCAGCCGACCGATCCGTCCATCAAGCACTGGCGGCCGGGCGGCTACCTGCAGCGCATCAGCAAGGACCCCTGGGGAAACGACTATCAGTATGTGTTCCCGGGCGCCCATGGGCAGGAGTATGACCTTTTCAGCCTCGGAGCCGACGGCGCCCCCGGCGGTGAGGGCATCAATGCCGACATCGGCAACTGGAACATCACCGACTGACCGGCCGGCCGCCTCCGCCTCGCATTCGGGGGCTGCCGCAGCGCGCGGCTTCACCCTGATCGAGATCCTGGTGGTGGTCGTGATCGTGGGGGTGATCACCGCCGGGATCCTGCTGTCGGTCAACATTACCGGCCGCGATCGCGAGCTCGAGAAGGAGAGCGACCGCCTGCTCGCGCTCTTCAACTACGTCCGCGAGCAGGCGGAGCTCCAGACACGCGAGTACGGCGTGATGTTTCAGGACGATGGCTATGAGTTCCTCACCTACGATACGCGCCGCGCGACCTGGCGCAGCGTCTTCGAGGACGACGCCCTCGTTGCGCGCCGCCTTCCCGATGGGCTCGGCTTCAGGCTCGTGGTCGATGCGCGTCCGGTCGTCCTGAGCCGGCCCAAGGATGCGAAGGACAAGACACCGCAGGTGATGATCTTCTCCAACGGCGATCTCACCAGTTTCACCGCGACGCTCGCCCGCGAGGGTGGCCCTCACGGTGTCAACCTCACCGAGGACGACAAGGGCGCCGTCGTGCTGCAGCCGCTCGAGGAGCGTAAGCCATGAGGCGCCTCGTGCACCCGCCCGAGGGCTTCACGCTCATCGAGGTGCTGGTCGCGCTTGCCATCGTGGCGATCGGCATGGCGGCCGTCCTCGGTGCCCTCACCTCCTCCGCCAACACCCTCTCGTACCTGCGCGACAAGACCTTCGCGCAATGGGTGGCGCTCAACCAGATCGCCACTCTGCGGCTGTCGGGTCAGATGACCCCCACCGGCACGAGCGATGGCAAGACGGACTTCGCGGGTCGCAGCTGGCACTGGCGGCGCGAGGTTACCGCGACGCAGGTCCCCGGTGTGGTACGGATCGATGTCAAGGTGCGGCCGGCCGACATCAAGGCGGACGAGGACAACGGCTGGTTCACGACGGTGAGCGGCATTCAGGGCGATGCGGTCGGAGTGCCGAACGTCGTCGTGCCGGACTGGGGTGCGCAGGTACTGCCGGGGTTTCAGTCCCCGCAGGGACAAGCCCCTGGCCTCGGCTCGGGCGGCCTGCCCCCCGGCATCGCCCCCGGCGGCCTGAGCTCAGGAGGCATCGGCGTACAGGGCGGCCTCGGCGTGCAGGGGGGCCTCGGGACACCGCCCGCGGGCACCCCCACGACGCCGCCACCGCCCTCGCCCGATCAGGATTCATCGGACTCCTCACAGTGAAGCGCCCGCGCGGATTCACGTTGATCGAGCTGCTCGTCGCGATGTTCATCGCGGCCATCATGTTCGCGATGGGGTACGGCGCGATCCGACAGGCGCTCAACACCCACGACTCGCTCAAGGAGCAGCAGGCGCACCTGCTCGAGTTGCAGAACGCGGTGCGCATTCTCGAGCAGGACTTCGTGCAGCTCGCTCCACGGCCGGTCCGTCAGGCGATCGGCAACGAGCCCGCTCAGCCGGCACTGGCCGCGGGTGCGGCAGGGACGCAAAGCGCACTGGCATCGAGCAGCACCACCACATCCGGTGCGCTGCCGCTCGTCGCACTCACCCGCAGCGGCTGGGCCAACCCCGCGGGACTGCAGCGTACCGGACTGCAGCGCGTCGCCTACTTTCTCGAGAAAGGCACGCTGCGGCGCGAGTACTGGAGCGTGCTCGATCCGACACTCGCCAGCACGACCCAACGGCGCGAGCTGCTCACGCACGTGAAGGCGCTGACCTTCCGCTTTCTCGATGTGAACCATCAATGGCAGGAGCAGTGGCCGCCGGCGACCAACGCCGTGCTCATCGGCCAGACACAGGAGCTCAGCCTGCGTCAGCGTCCGCTCGCGGTCGAGATCACGATCGATTCCGAGGACTGGGGCAAGATAGTGCGCATCGTGGAGATCGCCGGATGAGCGTGCGCGCGCCTCCGCCGCGCACGGCGCAGCGCGGCGTCGCACTGATCGTCGCGATCCTGCTCGTGGCGCTCGGCACCATTCTCGCCGCCGCCATCGCCTACGAGAATGCCATGACCGCGCGACGCGGTACCGGTACCTACGCCTTCGACGAATCGATCCTGATCGCGCAGGGCGCCGAGGCGCTTGCGGCTTACGGCATACGCCAGTTCTTCCAGGGCGATCCGACGCACGTCTACATCGGCCAGGGTTGGGACAAGCCGGTGGGTCCGATGGAAGTCGTTCCGGGGGTGATGCTCGAGGCATCGCTCGAGGATCTGCAGGGGCGCTTCAACCTCAACAACCTGGTGAAGAACGACGGCACACCCGACGCGGTAAACGTCGCCGCCTTCACGAAGCTGCTGGAGCTCCTCGGGCTCGAGACGAAGTGGGCGCCGATGCTGGTCGACTGGATCGATGCCGACATCGTGCCGCAGAACGTCGATGGCGGCGAGGACAGCGTCTACATGGGACAGGATCCGCCCTACCGCACCGCGAACCGCTACATCACGAGCGCGACGGAGCTGCTCGCTCTGCCGGGCTTCGGCCGCGACCGCTATCTGACGCTCGCGCCGTACGTGACTGCGCTGCCGTACAAGACGACGATCAACGTGTGCACCGCCAAGGACAAGGTGCTCGATGCGTACCTGGCCTCGGGGCAGACCGAATTCAGCGCCTCGGCCGGCGGACTGGACAAGAATCGAGCGAGCTCGCCCGGCTGCTTTCCGACGCTCGCGAACTACCAGGCAGCTTTCGGTAATGCGAAGGCGTGGGGAGCGGTGTCCGGCAAGTTCGGCCAGACCTCCACCTACTTCCGTCTCACCAGCTTCATCACCGTTGGCAGCGCAGAATTCAACTTGTACAGTCTCCTGTACCGCGATGCGACCGGCTCCGTGCGCCCGATCCAGCGCACTTTCGCGGCCGAGTGAGCGCCGCGCGGCCGCCACAGTGACGCAATCGACGAGCACCAGCGCCCGAATGATGACAGTATCCGCCCATGTCTGATTGGCTGCTGCTGCGGCTGCCGCACGCGGGCGCGGAGCTCGCGACCTGGCTCGTGGTCGATGCTCGCGGTGCTGCGCTCGGTCCTGCACAGAGCGGACCGCTGGCGCTCGCGGCGCCGCGCGTCCCCGGGCGGCGCGTCTGTGTGCTCATCGATGGCGCGGACGTGCTGCTCGCGGAGCCCGAAGTCCCGCTGAAGGCCGGAGTGAAGCTCCAGCAGCTCGTCCCGTACGCTCTCGAGGAGCAGCTCGCCGAGGACATCGAGGAGCTGCACTTCGCCATCGGCAAGCGCTCTGCCGAGTCGGCGCGCGTCCCGGTTGCGGTGGTCGCGAAGGCGCTCCTCGATCAGTGGCTCGCGGAGCTGCGCGCCGCGGGGATCGAGCCCGATGTGGTCTATGCGGACAGCGAGCTCCTGCCAGAGAATCCGGGCCAGGCGGTGGCGCTGCTCGAAGCCGATACCATAGCGGTGCGTCCACCGGGCGGCACTCCCGTGACGCTCCCGGCGGACGCGCTCGGTGAGGCTCTCGACATCGCGCGCAGCGGAGCGGACCCCGGAGCGAGTGCCACCGGAGGGCGCGGCCTCATCCTCTACACCGGAGCGGCCGAATGGCACCAGCATTCGGCGCAGGTGGAGGCAGCGCGCCCGTACTTCGATGGCATCAAGGTGCAGCTGCTCGCGAGCGGCCCGCTCGCGCTCTTTGCTCAGCAGCTGCCCGGCACCGCGGCGATCAACCTCCTGCAGGGCGCCTATGCACCGGTATCGGCGCGCGGCGCTGGACTGCAGGCGTGGCGCGTCGCCGCCATCCTGCTCGCCTGCCTCATCGGGCTGCATGTCGTCGGCAAGACCGCAGAGCTGCAGCTCCTGAAGCGGCACGAGCGGCAGGTGGACGCCTCGATCCGCGACACCTTCCGCAGCTCCATGCACACCGAGGCGAGCACGAGCGAAGCACGACACCTCATGGAAAGACGGCTCGCCGGGGCGCGCGGCGCGGGCGAAGGCCTGCTGCCCGCGCTGCAGGCGCTCGCACAGGCGCGCGACAGCGCACCGGGCACGAGCGTGCAGTCGCTGAATTTCCACGGAGGCTCGCTCGAGATGAAACTCTCGGCCCCCGACGCGACGAGCCTCGATCGGCTCAACCAGTCCCTGCGCAGCAACGGCTGGCATGCCGATCTCACCGGCGGATCCAACTCCGGCTCCGCCTACGAGGGGCGCATCCAGATGCGCTCCGGTGGCTGAGGGAGTCTCATGAGGCTGCCGTTCAATCTGCGCTCGGGAGAGTCGTTCTCGCTCGGATCATTCTCCCGCGGATCATTCTCGCTCGGGTCGCTGTCGCCCGCGGCGCTTGCGGCGCTCTCCCCCCGCGAGCGGCGCATGCTGCTCATCGGCGCAATTGCGGCCGTCGCGATCCTGATCTTCGGCTTGCTGATTCCGCTCGATCGCAGCGTCGCGCGCGCTCAGGAGCGGCTCGCGAAGAAGCGTGCGGACCTCAGCTGGATGCAGTCGGTGGCCGCGCAGATGGCGCTCCTCCCGCCCGCATCGGCCGCCACCGGGGAATCGCTGTTGGTGATCGTCGACCGCTCCGCGCGCGAAGCGGGGCTCGCGAATGCGCTCTCGGGCAGCGAGCCCGGCGGTCCGGGGAACCTGTCGGTGCGGCTCGAGAAGGCTCCGTTCGATGTGCTGGTCGGCTGGCTCACGCGGCTCGCGCAGCAGAACGGCGTCACGGTCGATTCGGCAATCATCGAGAAGTCTGGCGCTCCAGGACTCGTCAACGCCAGCATCGTCCTGCACAGCGGCTGAAGTGAAGCGAGCGCTCTGGATCGCGATCCTCGCAGCGATCGCCTTCGTCGCCATCCTGCTGCTGCGCCTGCCGGCGGCCTGGATCCTGCCGGTGCGCGGCGCGCAGTGGTCCTGCGCGAGCATCGATGGCTCGCTCTGGAGCGGTGGATGCGCGGGTCTCACGGTGAACGGCCTTGGGCTCGGGGACCTCACGTGGGACCTGCAGCCGCTGCGGCTCCTGCTCGGCCGCGCCGCTGCGCACGTGACGCTCGCGCATGGTCCCGCCGAGGCGGCAGGCGACCTGGAGGCGGGACTCGGCGGGCACCTCACGGCGCGCCACCTGACGGCCGATCTGCCGCTCGACCCACGCTTCGTGCCGGCCCTGCCGGCGAACCTGCACGGGCACGCGCACTGCGATCTGGCGCTGCTCGAGGTGCAGCGCGGTGTGATCCGCAGGGTGCAGGGCCGCATCGAGGCGCGTGACCTCGAGGAGCGCAGCGGCAACAACACTCCCCTCGGCAGCTACGTCGCGAGCTTCCCCGGTGGCAGCGGTGAGCCGGTCGCTACGCTGCGTGATCTCGATGGCCCGCTCGCGCTCGAGGGCACGCTGCGACTCACGTCCGCGCCGGGCTTCGAGCTCGAGGGGGTGATCGCGGCGCGCCGCGGCGCGCCGCCGGAGCTCGTGAACAGCCTGCGATTTCTCGGCTCGCCGGACGCCACCGGACGCCGACCCTTCTCGCTGTCGGGAACGTTTTGAGCGCTCAGAGACGGGCGGCCTCGCGAAACACTCCGAGGAGCGGAAAATAGAGCGCCGCCCGCACCGGCTCGGGCCCGAATGATTGCGCGAGCTCGATGTAGCCCTCGAGCTGCGGACGATACCGCTGCATCTCCTGAGCGAGGAATCCCTCGAGGTCTCCCCCCTCGTGCGAGCTGGTCTTGTAGTCGATCACCCAGCGCACGCCAGACTCATCGATGAAGCTGCGGTCGATGCGCACGTTGCGCAGCCGACCGTCGCTCACCCCGCTGAGCTCCCACTCGCTGTGCGCACCGCGGTGGGCGGCGCTCAGGATCCACCGTCCCCGCTCATCGGTCACCGTCTGCCGCAGCGCCCGGAGTATCAGCTCCGCCGCTCCGGCCCGCTCGCTCCGGGGTACACCGAGTCGCGCGAGCTGGCCGAGGATCCTCGAGCGGCTCGCCTCCAGGTCCGCAGGTCGCGGCAGCGTGTCGGCGTCCGCCAGGCCAACCAGCGACGCATGGACGATGGTGCCGATGTGCCGCTGCGTCTCACGCACCCAGCTGAACTCCAGCAGCTCGGCCGGGAGGTGCGCAGGCGGAAGCTGTCTCACGGGCACCGCGGCGGGGAGCGGCGGCGCGTCGTAGGCAGGCGCGGTCACGCGCAGGAGTGGGATCTGTGGCGCCGCTGCCGCCGCCGGCTCTGCACCCGCGAGCGTCGCGAAGCGCTGCGCGAGCACCGGCCACAGGATGGACAGCATGCTGCGCCGGTCGACCTTCACACTGCCATCGGCAGCGGTAGCGGGCGCTGCCGACAGCCACAGCGTGCGTCGCGCCCGCGTCGCCGCCACGTAGAGCAGGCGGCCGCGCTCGTGCGCATCGCGCTGCTGGATGAGACCGCGGATGAAGAGATTGAGCTCGCTGTCCTCCAGCGCACCGACCGGTGGCGAGGGTGAGATCAGCAGATCGCTGTCGCGGGCCTCCCCGGGCAGATCGATCCAGCGCAGCAGTCGTCGTTCCGCGCCGCGCAGCGCGCGCTGCAGCGCCGGCACCACCACGTGGTCGAACTCGAGTCCCTTCGCCCGATGAATCGTCATGACCTGCACCGCCCGCGTGCCACCGGGTGGCGCGCTGTACAGGTGCTCGAGGAGCCGGCCGAAATCCTCGGGGCCGTGCCACTCGAAAGTTGCGGCACGCGCCGCAAGCTGCGCGAAAAAAGCCCGCGCCTCCTCGAGGTCGGCCGCCCGGTACGCATCGCTCGCGCCAAGGCGCAACCAGGTGCGCTCGAGCCAGTCGGCGACCGGCCCCGCGCCCCGTTCCGCGAGCGCCTGCGTCAGGATGGCGCGCACGTGCTCGAGTCGCTGCCGCTCGCCCGCCTCGCAGCGCGCGAGCCGCTCGGGGTTGCCGAGCGCCTCGAAGAGCAGCTCGCGGTCCTCGAGAGCGGAGAGCGCGCTCAGCGTTCGCAACCGCACCCCGCACCAGGGAGCGCGCAGCACCGCGAGCCAGGCGGCGCGGTCTGAGAGATCGAACAGGGCGCGCGCGAGCTGCACCAGGTCGCGCACCACCGCGCGCTCGCGCAACGGCACGAGGTCGACCGCGCACGCCGGCACGTCCGCGGCGTTGAGCGCCTCGACGATCGGTGGTGCGTGAGCATGTGCGACGACCAGCACCGCGATGCTGCCCTGCGGATCGAGCTCCCGGATCTGCGCCACGTGCCGCGCGATGGCGGCCGCCTCGGCCGCCGCTCCCTGCGGAAAGAGCGTGAGCGCCACGGGCGCAACGAGCTGCGGGATCTGCTGTCGCGCGGGCACACTCGCGCGGTAGCTCACCGCTCCGCTGCGCGGGTCGTCGGATGCGGGGAATACCTGCCCGAACACCTCGTTGGTGAATTCCACCAGCTCGGGCACCGAGCGGAAGTTGCGCAGCAGTCGCAGCGGCCGCAGTCTCAGCTCGCCGATGCCCTGCGAGCTCGCGCGCAGGAACAGGCCCACCTCCGCCTCGCGAAAGCGGTAGATGGACTGCATGGCATCACCCACCACGAAGAGCGTGCGTCCATCGCCCTCCTCCCACCCCGCCGTGAGCGCCTCGAGGAGCTGCACCTGTGCGAGTGAGGTGTCCTGGAACTCATCGACCAGGATGTGCCGCAGCGCGAGCCCCGCACGCAACGCCAGATCCGTCGGCTCACCCGCTTCGGTGAGCGCCTGCCGCGCGGCACCGGTGAGGTAGGTGTGGTCGACGCGTTGCGCCTGCGCGAACTCCGCGTGCAGCTCCGCGGCTGCGCGCGCCAGGATGCGGGCGAGCGCCTCGAGGGCGGCGGCGTCCACCGTGCCGAGCTCTGCCGCCGGAGACTGACGCAGCGCGAGCAGCGCCTCACGCGCTCCGGCGATCCCGCGCAGCTCCCCGATGAGCTCGCGCAGCTGCGCGCAAACACGCGGGTCGGCAAACGCCGGCCCCAGCCGGTGCGCGATCAGCTGCTTGCGCCAGTCATCGCGGGTCAGGAGCAGATGCGCCAGGTGTTTCCACCGAGGAAGGTCGGCCGGATCGGCGCCGAGCGGACTGCACTGCGGGAGTCGCGCGGCGCGCCGGCGAACCTCCGCCGGCACGAGCTCGCACAGTGCCGTGAGCCGCGAGCGCGCCAGATTCGCGAGGCTCTCGTTCACCCGCTGGCACAGCGCGCGCGGCGGGGCCTGCGCAACGAACGGCAGCCAGTGTCCCCGCTCCTGCAGCATCTGCGCGATGAGGCGCTCGAGATTCATCCAGTGATTGTCGGTGCGCTCGAAGAGCAGCGCCGCGTCCGGCGCGAGCACTGCATCGCTCTCCACGGCGAGTAGCGTGCGACGTGCGGCGCGCTGGTAGATCTCGGCGGCGTTATCGGTGACCTGGAGCAGGCCACCGGCATGCGAGGCGACCGGCAGCTGGCTCGCCAGCCAGTAGTTGAACGCGTCGATCGTCTGGATGCGCAGAGTCTGCGGCTGTGTCTCGAGGCTCCAGCCGCGGGCCACGCCGTGCGCGAGCACCGCTTCGGCGAGGTGGCCGAGCTCGGCGGCCTCCGCATCGTCGGCGGCGAACTCGCGGCGCAGCGCACGCAGCATGCGCGCCTGCATCTCGGCGGCCGCCTTGCGCGTGAAGGTGATCGCCAGTATCTGCCCGGGGTCATCGACCCTGGTGAGCAGTCGCAGGAACCGGCGGGTGAGCACGGAGGTCTTGCCGGAGCCGGCGGGAGCCTCGAGCAGCACCGAGGCGGCCGGGTCGGTTGCTGCGGCTCGTGCCGCCTCATCGAGACGCTCGGGCGACTCAGTCATCGGCCTCATCCGCATGGACGCTGCTCTCGGGTGTCTGGTGCGCACCGATCCGGCAGATATCGGTGATGTGGCAGTGGTCGCAGGCGCCGGGTGCAGGGTCGATCTGCGCATCTCCGGAGAGAAATGCGCGGATCAGCCTCTCGATGAGCGTCCGCCAGGCGAGCTGCTGCGCGCTCCAGTCTGCGAGCGCTCCGCTCGGGCCGGTCGTCGCCCTGACCTTCGGCAGGAGGTCATTCGTGGCCGCGACGCCGGTGAAGCGCACTTCCCGGGCCGTGATGTTCACGGTTGCGAGCGCCAGCACATCCGAGCCGAGTGCGGCCAGGTACGCGAGCAACTGCGGGTGCGTCGGCCGCTCCCCGTACCAATCCGGGCTTCCGGGTCGGCCGCTCTTGTAGTCGAGCACGGCTCGGCCGCCAGCGATCCGGTCGACGCGGTCGAGGCGCATGCGCACGCGGCCGCCGCCGAGGGCGAGCTCTGCCACGTGCTCGGTCGCCTCCACCGTGAACGGCGGACGGGTGCGCTCGAGCGCGCACAGGCGTTGGATCAAGCCGATGGCGCGCTGGCATTCGCGCTCGAGGGCGGGTGAGAGCACCGCGACGAGATCGAACTGCGCATCGTTCGCGCGGCGGGCCCGGCGGCGACCCGTCGCCGCCTCGGCCTGCACCGCGTGAGCCGCCCGCCGCACGCACCGATCGATGAGCGCCTGGAGCGCGCCGGGCTCGAGGGCCGCGAGCCGCTGCGAGTCGCGCACCTCCTCCCACAGCGCCTGGAGCGCGCCGTGCAGCAGGAGGCCGCGCTGATTCATCGGCACGCCGGGCTCGGCGTACTCCGGGGTCAGCGCCCCGAGCCGCAGCTCCGCATAGGCACGGAACGCGCAGGCGTTCTGCAGTGTCAGCGCGCGCGTACCCGCAGGAAGCGGCGTGAGCGCATTGAAGCTCACTCCGCGCACATCGCAGATCTGCTCGGTGCGTCCGGCCCGCTGAAGCTGCAGCGGCAGCCACAGCCTTCCCGCCCTGCGATGGTCCTCGAAAGTCAGACCCGCGAAGACCGGACTCGGCAAGAGCCGGCGGTCCTCATCCTGTGCAGGCACGGACAGCACCAGCTCGCGGGTGCTGGCTCGCCAGGCGGCCCGCAGCACCTCGGCCTGCCTGCGGCGCGCGCCGGCATTCGCCTCGGGGACACCGGCCGTCAGCTGGGCGCGCAGCGGCAGGAACGGATCCGGAGTCGCCGGGATCGGCAGCTGATCCGCGCTCA
>Ga0335069_10009405_pt1 | contig 13915 bp, 11 predicted proteins | sample Lox_Sample_11_FD_206714 | JGI IMG/M metagenome (GOLD analysis project Ga0335069, IMG submission 206714) | Soil microbial communities from Loxahatchee National Wildlife Refuge, Florida, United States - Lox_Sample_1.1 | ecosystem: Environmental > Terrestrial > Soil > Wetlands | place: USA... | reverse complement strand
TCAATGACGGGCGTGAACAGGAGACCGAACAGGAAGACCACGACCAGCAGCTCCAGGAAGCGCGACTGCGGGTCATTCAGGCGGAACAGGAAGACGATCGAAAGGAACATGACCAGGAGCAGCCAGTAGTTGAACGTGTTCCACGGGAGCGGCCCCCGCGTGAACAGGAGCGCCCGCGTGATCGTGTCGATCGTCGACAGGATGCTGATACCCATGAGCCCGACCGCGGGGCGGTAGAGCCCGACCGCGGCCGCCAGGAACCCGATCAGCGCGAGCAGTCCCAGGCCGGTCGTGAACCCTGCGGCAAACGCGATGCCCGTGCATGCCAGGACGCAGACGAGGATGAAGATCCCCCATTTGTCCACAACAGCGAGACCCTCCTTGCGCGCCGCAACGACGGGCCGCGTGAGCGGGAATGTCTGTGCCACACCTGCGGTGTTCATCAATCGACCCCTCCGGTTGTCTCTTCCTTGTGTGCGAGCGCGTCCGACAGCCGCCGCTGACCGAGCCGGGCGGCGATGGACCGGTACGCGGCGTCCATCATACCCCCCAGGGCATCGACGCTGTACAGCCTGGCGATTTTCTCGCGTCCCGCCGCCCCGAGCCTCATGCGCAGCGATGCATCCGACGCCAGGAGCACGAACTTCCGGGCCATCGCCTCGACCGCGTCACCGCCGACCACGTAGCCCGTGACCCCCTCCTCGACGATGATGCCGGCGTCGCCGGATGACGTCGTGACGACGGGAAGCCCGCCCGCCATTCCTTCCAGCACGACGTTCGGGAACCCCTCATGGTCGGAGCTGAGCGCAACAATATCCGCGCCGCGCATGAGCCCCGCCACGTCGTTCCTCCTGCCGGGAAACGCAACGGCATCCGGCAGGAGTCCCAGCTCGCCAGCAAGCTGCCGCAGGGGCGCGGCCTCAGGTCCCTCCCCCACGATCAGGCCGCGGAGCGCGGGACACTGAGTGCGCGCAAGGGCGATCGCGCGGAGCAGCCTGTCGATGCGCTTGGCGGCAACGAGCCTGCAGACGGCGATCACGACGGGGCCGTCCCCCTCCCGCCGCGGCGGGGCGGAGGCCGCTTCGCGGTCGAACGCCGCAAGATCGAGCACGTTCGGCAGGACCTCGATCTTGTCCGTAGGGAACCCGAGCGAGGCTGCATTCCGGACGGCCGCATGCGAGTTTGCGATCAGCGCCCGCGGCATCCTGTACAGGGGCGGCCCCCACCTGCCGTTGGACTCCATCTCGACAAAGACGTCGCTCCGTATGCTCCCGATCCCGGCCGCGCGGAACATCGGAGCGACGAGCGCGACGTAGAGGTTCGCGAAAAAATGTCCCGACTGCAGGATGTGCGGTGAAAATCCCCTGAGCGCTCCGGCCCACGCGGCGACGCGCGCCAGGGGGTTCCCCCGCCGCCCGATCCAGACCGGGGGGAGACCCAGCGAAGCGAGCGCCCCCTCGTAGTAGTCCCCGCGCGTGAGTGAGTAGACCCGGACATCCGCCCCCTCCCGCCTGAGGGCGCCCGCCATGTACACAAACTGCTTCTCGGCTCCCCCCTGGCTCAGGCCGCCCGCCAGCAGCGCAACGCGCAGGCCCCGCATCCGCATGCTCACGGGGCAAGCCTTCCTTCCACGAGCCTCATGTTCCACTGCGCCGCGCAGATGCGGCCGATCTCCTGCGCCCATACCTCCAGCGTCCGCTTCTCGGTGTACTCCCTGCATCGCCTCCTGAGCGCCGGCCAGTCGATCCCGCCGGCGATCACGCGCGCCAGGCAGTCGGCCAGCGCACCGGCGTCACCCGGGGGAACGAGCCATCCCCGCACCCCCTCTCCGCCGATCACGGGGGCGGCCGCGCCGACGCTCGTGGCGAGCACCGGCAGGGCGTGTGCGAACGCGTCGAGCCACGCCTTGCTGAACCCCTCTGTGAGCGAAGGCTGGACGCAGAAGTCGAGCCCGGCCAGGAGCTGCGACAGCGCTCCCCGGTCGAGCTGTCCCGTGAACCGGAAACAGGACTCCAATCCCGCCGCCCGGACACGCTCTTCCAGGTCCCGCCGCAGCGGTCCGTCCCCGATGATGGAACAGTGGGGCATCGGCGCAAACCCTCTCCGCTTGAGCGCGGCGAACGCCGCGATCAGGTTGGCCACCCCCTTTTCCGCGGAGAGGCGGCCGATATACGCGAGCCTGGGCGGATCGCTCAGGGCGCGCTCCGTGGAATAGGGAATCGCCCGGAGCTCGCGCTCGGTGATCGCCGTCGAGAAAATCCAGTGCACCCCCGGCGCCGGGGGGATGTCCCCCTCACCGGTCGTGATCATGACGTTCCGCGCCCCGGCGAAGCGCCGCATCATCCGCTTCGTCAGGCTGGTCATCATCGTCTCCTGCGACGTCCCCACCCACGAGCTCCCGTACCGGACGATCACCCGTTTCTTCAGGAGCATCGCCAGCACGATGCCCAGGAAGGGGATGTCTCCGGGAAGCGGAAGGTGGATCACGTCGGCCCGCCGGATGTGCGGCGTCATCGTCCTGACGTAGTACCAGATGTGCGTCATGAACGAGAGCTTCCTGCGCAGGTTGAATCCGTCCGGCAGCGGAAGCGTCACGTAGTCCGCGTCGGGCGGCAGCGGAATTCCCCCCTTCCCGGGCACGGAGCGGGTGATGATCAGCGTCATCTCGTCGAAGAGCGACCTGATGCCCGTCATCTGAAGCGGAAATCCGCCGTCGGACCACCACGTGCCTGCCTCATCCTGCCAGCATGGCTTGAACGAGATCGCGCACACTCTCACGGGCGCGCCTCCGCGATCAGGTGGCGTGGGAGGGAAGCGACGAGCTTTCCCTCGCGGACCAGCTCCCGCGCGTGCTGGAGGAAGGGGACGAGCATCGTCTCGTCCTGCGTGTTCCCCATGTGGAGCGAATGGGGGTGGCCGCCGACGACCACAATCCCTCCCTCCGCCGCACACAGATCGAGCACCCTGTGCGCATGGGCGTTGAACCCTCCCGGCGCGTTCATGCGGATGCAGTGCACCCCCCGGATGATCTCCACCTCGGCCGGGGCGGTCCGCTGCTTCCTGGTGATCCGCTCCGCGATCCGGTGGTGGAGGGGACTGTACGACACACGGCAGAACATATACCCCGTTGCCGCGAGCGCCTCACAGAGCCCCGCAAGCCCGGTCCGTTTCCTCCCCGCCTCTCGCCGCTCCGCAAGGCTGATCGACATGCCCGCCGGGTAGTCGAACGGCTGGTTGTACGGGGGAACAAACGAGACAACCTCCGCCCCCGTGCAGTCCTCGAGGGCATCCTTGCTCCTGCGGAGGGTCTCCCGCACTTCAGCCCCGGAGAGTCCGGGTATCCAGTCGTGATGCAGCGAGTGGCTCGCCACCTCGTGCCCGGCCGCGTGTATCCTCCGGATCTGGTCCGGGTCGTGGTACGGACGCTCGCCGGGGAGCGCCGCGGCTCCGACGACGGCGAAGCAGGCGGGAATGCCGAACTGCTCGTGCAGCTCCAGGAGCCGCTCCGTGTTCTCGAACTCGAGGTGACCCCACTGCTTCGGGCCGCCGCCCAGGCGGGAGCGGTCCCCTCCCCACTGTGTGTCGTAGTCCCAGAAGACCAGGAGGGATGCCTGAGGCGTCACGCCGGGTGCTCTCCTTTCATGATCACCACGGCCGCCTTCAGCCGTCCCTTGAGATGGAGCAGCGTCGGGCGGAAGCGGCGGGGAAAGAGAAAATGCCTGCCGAGCATGAGCGTGTCGAGCCCCCAGGCATACACGAACCGGAGCACGTCTTTCCAGGTCCGGTCGTCGAGTCCCCTGCGCTGAATCTGGTACCTGTTGTAGAGCGCCATGAAGCCCATCTTCACGTGGTCCGGCCTTCCGCTCTCATCGAAGAGGTGGAGGAACCGGGCGGCCCCCGCGACCAGGAGCTTTCCTTTTCTTCTTGCGCGGAGCGAGAAATCGAGATCTTCCCCCTGCGCGTACCCTTCGAACGATTCGCTGAAGCCGATCTCCCGCAGCACGGATGTCTTCCACATCATCGCGCACCCGGGGAGCCAGTCTGCCTCCACCACATCGTCGGTGGGTGGAAGGAATCCCCAGGGGACGGACATCCCCGAGCGCTGGTAGCTGCCGGGACGGAGGTCCGCCACGATCCCGAGCGAGCGGCGCGTTCTCCAGAGGCGGTCGGGCGGCTGGTAACTGCCTTCCGTGTACCCGCCGACGCCGACAACGCCGTCCGCGGCGCGGTGCACGCGCTCCATTTCCGCCAGGCATCCCGGCCGGAGGACGACGTCGTCGTCAAAGAACGCTATCAGGTCCGTGTCCACCCACCTGATGCCGAAATTCCTCTGGCGCGTGAGTCCCCTGAGGGGACCCGCCACGCGGAAATAACAGAGCCCCGTCGCCAGGTCGCCCCGGCGGTCCCGGACGAGCTCTTCCGTCTCCGCATCCGGACTCGCATCGACGACGATCAACCGGTGCGGCCGCGGGGTCTGCTGCTCCAGCGAGTCGAGAAACCCCCTCATGCTCCCGGCGCGCTTGTACGTGCACATGACGACCGAGACGCCCCGCAGGAGCGGGTCAGACTGGGCGGGCGGCTCCGCGGGAGCGTTCCCCCGCCTGAGCGTTGTGACGATGCCGGAATCGGCAGTCACTGCGCGGGCCTCCCGGTCAGCGTCCTGACGGCGGCGATGACGTCCGAGACGTCCGTGTCCGTCAGCTTCGGCGAGAGGGGGAGACTCACGGTCGCGCGCCCGATCCTGAGGGCATGGGGGAAGTCTTTCCCCTTCCACCCGAACGTCTTCTTGTAGAACGGATGCTCGGGGATGCTCCGGTAGTGGACCCCGACGCCGATCTTCTCGCGCGTCATGGCATCCAGGAATGCGTCGCGGCTGATGCCGGCGCGCTTTTCCTCCACCAGGATCGTGTACAGGTGGTACGCGTGCCGCGTCCCCGGCTCCACCGGAGCGGGTATGCCGACCGGGCAGTCCGCGAACGCCTCCTGGTACCGCTCCCAGATTTCCCCCCGCCGCTTCCACCAGTTCTCCACGCGCCGGAGCTGGTGTATGCCGATCGCGGCCTGCAGGTCCATCATGTTGTACTTGAACCCCGCCTCGACGACATCGTAGTGCTTGAAGCCGGCGTCGCTGAACCTCTTCCAGGCGTCCTTGCTCATGCCGTGCAGTCCCAGCACCTTGATCCGGTCGGCGTCCTTCTGCTTCCGCGTGATGACCAGTCCCCCTTCACCCGTCACGACGTTCTTCGTCGAATAGAAGCTGAAGCACCCGAAGTCCCCGATCGTCCCCGCCTTCTTCCCGTGGTACTCCGTCTCGATCGCGTGCGCGCAGTCCTCGATCACCGCGAGCTTCCGCGCCCGGGCGATCTGCATGATCGCGTCCATGTCGCAGGCGCGGCCCGCGAAGTGGACGGGGATGATGGCCCGCGTCCTCTTCGTGAGCTTCTTCCTGATCTGCGCGGGATCGATGTTCATCGTCTCCGGATTCACGTCCGCAAGCACGGGGGTGCCCCCGGCGTGTATGATCGTATTCACGGTCGCGCAGAATGTCATCGGCGTGGTGATGACTTCGTCCCCCTTCCGGAGATCGAGCGCCATGAGGGAGAGATGGAGGGCGGCGGTACACGAGTTGAGCGCGGCCACGGAGCCCGCCTCCTTGTAGGCGGCAAAGTCGCGCTCGAACTGGGCCACCTTCGGTCCCGTGCCGAGCCATGAACGCCGCATCGAGTCAAGGACTTCCTGCTTCTCTTCCTCGCCGATCAGCGGCTGTCCGAAAACCAGAAAATCAGTCCGCATTGCCGTGGTCTTTCGAGTGTGTGTGACGGTCCGCCCCGAACCGGTCGAGGCAGCGTTTGTAAAACTGTTCGTTCTGCGCAAGCAGCACCGGGCGCGCAAAGTTCCGTTCCACGTGCTGCCTCCCCGCCTCCCCGATCCGGGAGGCCATCTGCGCATCCCCCAGGAGCGCGCGGATCGCCGCACCGATCTCCTCCGGCCTGTCGGGATCGACGAGGAGACCTGTCACCCTGTCGCGTATGAGCTCGGGTCCGCTGCCGCGGCTCGTATACACCACAGGGCAGCCGGCCGCCATCGCGTGGAGCGGCGTGAGCGCAAACCCCTCAGCGTACGACGGGAGCACTGCCATCCCCGCGGTACGGAACGCCCCCAGCAGCGTGTCCAGGGGGACATGGCCGTGGAACACGACGCTTGCGGAGACTTCCGCCGGGACGAGCGTCGCGAGGTACGACTGCATGGAGCCCCCCGCCGGCGCCTGGCCGTCCTTTCCCCAGACGTGGAGCACCGCGCCGGGAAACGCGCGCACGACGCCGGGCCAGCTCCTGACGAGCGAGATCACCCCCTTCTTCTCCGTCAGCGTCCCCGCAAACATCACCGCGTTTCGGTCGCGCACGACGGGCGGAGCGGGCGCCGGCATGTCGACGGGGTTGTAGATCACCTCTCCGGGCGCACCCCCGAGCGCAAAGACCGCGCGCGTCCGTTCCTCCAGGTAGCGGCTCTCCGAGAGGATGAAATCGGCGCGCCGCAGTGAGGCGCGCTCAAGCAGCTTCGCCGTGCGCCCGGGGCGGCGGCCCATCTCGCTCCGGAAAAACGTGGTCGATCCGCTCAGCCGCGCCACGACGGGCACGGGGAGCGACGGCCAGTAGGCGGCGGGCGCCCCGTAGTCGGGCACCTCCACCAGGTCCACCTCCCCCGCCTCGCACCAGCTCTTCACGAGCCTGTAAAGCCGGATGCGCGCGCCGATCCATCCCCAGCGGGATGCGGGGAGGCGCAGCCGCCAGACTCGAATGCCCCCGTCCTCCTCGTAGTCCGGCGCGGGATAGGACGAGGGGTAGAGTCCCGCCACGCGCACCTGGTGCCCCGCACCGGCCAGACCCCGTGCCATGATCTGCACGAGGCTCCCGATGCCGCCATGGGGTCCCGGCGGGTATTCCGAACATTCAAAGCAGATCTTCATCCCGCGGCGGCCGTTTCCGGATGTTTTGATCGGGCCAGCGAGCGCATTTCTTCCGCAAACCGCTCGGAGGCTTTCGCAAGGGGCTGCCTGACGATCAGGTCCAGCCAGGCTTTCCGCTCCGTCGACTTTTCCGCGCGGTTGGCCAGGGCGCGCATCACAAGCTCGCCGAGCTCTTTCTTCGAATGGGCCCAGTAGACCGGCTGAATCCGGTGCACCGGGGCAAAGTGGGGGAGCCTGTACACCTCGTGAATGTCCCAGCGAACGTCTGCCTGCGCGGGGTTGTACGCGACATAAATCCCCGGCTTGTCGAATATCGCGAAGTCCATACCCATCGTCGAGCCGACGTTGACGACGATGTCGCAGTGATACACGACGTTCACAAGGAGCGCCCCGTCTTCCTGCGTCGGCACGAGCTGCGACCATTCCCCGTCCCTGACCCGCTGCCAGCGGGGATTTGAGACTGCGATGGAGGGGTGACGGCGGAGGACGTCGTCAAACCGCGTGCTCGTGTCCACGGGGGAGCGGCGGAAGAGTATCTGCGGGCGTCGCCCGGCCGGCACCTCGTCCAGCGCGTCTGCCAGGTCGTCCAGGTAGATCGGGTCGAAGGGGGACGTGATGTCGTTCCCGGAGAAGCACACCACGGGCCGCCCGGTGTCCAGTCCAAGCTCCGCGAAGAACTTCTCCTTCGGCACGATCAGCGACGAGTTGAAATAGTTCTCGAACTGGGGAGTCCCGACCACGTGGACCCTGTCCGGCACGACATCAGGGTAGTACTTCAGGAGCTCGGCCTTCATGTGGTCGCTCCACACCACGTACGTATCGGCGTAGACCGGCATGCGGCCCTTCGGGAGATTGTCCCACGAATAGATGAAGACCGCGCTCGGGATCCCCAGTCTCCGCGCCGCAAGCATCGCGGGCACCGCCTCCAGGGCCCTCTGGTGCGTGCAGAAGACGATGTCCGGCTTTTCGGCCGCGAGGAAAGCCCCGAACGCCTTCGTATGGGGCGCGTTGAGGGCCGCACGTGCGTGCTTCGTGTCAAGCCAGAGTATGCCCGAGGGGCGCGACAGCGCGCGTCCCGCCGCCCGCGCAGCCAGGTAGAGGACGCGCGCCTTCAGACGCGAAGGGGGCCGGCGCCGCCTGAGTTGGACGTCGGGAGCCTGCTTGGCCTGCCACTCGAGCTGTGCGAATATCTTCGACTGCCTGTAGAACCGCTCGACGAGTCCGTCGGCGATCGGCGGGAGATCCTCCCAGCGGACGCGGTCCCCCCATTTCGCGCGGAACGGCGCGATGCTCTCGTGGGGCAGCGCGTGCCACACGACCACCTCCCCTGATTCCAGGAGGAGATCGATGACGCGCGTGCAGAAGAAATTCCGTATCCCGACGCCGTCGGGAACCACAAGGAGATATTTCATGCGCATGTCAGATATTCAGGAGCCGCAGGCGGGACGGCAGGCATCCCGCCCCGAGACCTGCAAAAAAGCAAAACTTTGACACACCGGTCGTGACTTCCGGCACAGGAGGTACATATGTGTCCGCATCCGGCATCACAGATTTCCGCCGCGGATCCGCTCTTCCGCCCGTTTCCAGTCGTCCAGCGTGTCTATATTAACGCTCCGGGCGGGATCCACCGGGTAACCCGCCAGGCGTCGGCCAAGGAGAGAGTCCGTGTTCATGAGCACGTCGCAGCGCGTGACGTAGACCGACCCTTCCCTGTGAAACGCCGGGGGAAGCTCCTGCCGCCTCGGGATGGGCTTCTCCTCACCTGTGCTCAGGCGGAGAAACCCCTCCCCCGTCCGAAAGAACACCCAGTGGGGATTGAATTCCGGGGGCACCGCGCTGACAGTCACCACGGCATCGGCCCCGGTGTCGGAAAGCATGCGGATGCAACCGTCAATGTCGGCGGGGAGCCGCAAGGGGTGTGTCGGCTGGAGCAGGCAGACAGCATCGTATGTCTCGCCCCGCTCTCCGAGCCACGCCAGCGCGTGCCTGACGACGAGCACGCTCGGGGTGCTGTCGGCGGCGAGCTCCGCCGGGCGCATGAAGGGAACCTCCAGGCCGCACCTCCTCCCGACCTCCGCGATCTCAGCGTCTTCCGTCGAGAGGATCACGCGGTCGAGGAGGGCGGCCGCGCGCGCGGCTTCCGCGGTGTACTGCAGGAGCGGCTTCCCGCCGAGGGGCCTGATATTCTTGCGGGGCACTCCCTTCGACCCCCCCCGGGCCGGCACAAGGCCGATGACGCGCATGGCTCGCTCAGTGTTGTGTCGTGTGTTCTCTGACCTCCACATTCCAGCCGACGTGCGGGTGGAGAATCGCCTCCGAATGGCTGTCCACTCCCTCGACATCGAGCGGGAACTTGTCCGAGAGGTGCTTTGCGGAGGCGCGCTCCCCCCAGTACAGCACTTTGAAATAGAGCGAGTAGAGCCCCGGGTTGAGCCAGAGCGGCGGAACGGACAGGTGTATCGCGTATGAGCCGAGCGGCACTGTTTTGAAGCCGAGGTCCGTACTCTCCTGCCGCGAGCGGACGATGAGACGTCCCTGCATGTCTTCCAGGTAGCAGAAGAGCGAAAAGCCGCTCACGTCGTGATCCACATGGAGCCTCGTGGAGACCGTAAACTCCTCCGACTGGGAGACGGTGTTGCCGTGTCCCCCGTTCAGCGACACGAGGCTGAAGCCTTTCCCGGCGTCCTCCGCCCCGTCAACGGCCTTCCCTCCGAGCGCGCCGATCATCCTGTAGTACGTCTCGATGCTCGCCGATATATCGCCCGACTGGACGATCTCCCCCTGGTTCAGGACGATGCCCGTGTGGCAGAGCGAGCGGATCGCCCCCATGTTGTGGCTCACGAAGAGGACGGTGCGGCCTTCCTTGGCGACGTCCTCCATCTTGCCAAGGCACTTTTTCTGGAAGGACGCGTCGCCGACCGCCAGCACCTCGTCCACCAGCAGTATGTCGGGCTCCAGGTGCGCCGCGACGGCAAACGCCAGGCGGAGGTACATGCCGCTCGAATAGTGCTTGACGGGCGTGTCGATGAACCGCTCCACCTCGGAGAAGGCGACAATCTCGTCGAACTTGCGCTCGATCTCGGCCTTGCGCATCCCCAGGATCGCCGCGTTGAGGTAGATGTTCTCGCGGCCGGTCAGCTCCGGGTGGAACCCGGTGCCGACCTCCAGGAGCGAGCTCATGCGTCCCCGGATCTCCGCGAACCCGGTGGTGGGCTCCGTGATGCGGGAGAGCACCTTCAGGAGCGTGCTCTTCCCCGCGCCGTTGCGCCCGATAATGCCCACCACGTCCCCCTGCCTGATCCCGAAATCGAGGTCCTTCAGCGCCCAGAACGTGCCGCCGTCCTTCCTCCCTCTGCGGGCGGAGGGGCGGAACACGCGTGCGAGGGCGGAAGAGACGGAGCTCGTCAGCTTCTCCCTGATCGTCTCGTACCCCTTCTGCTCCCCCATGATATGGAACTCTTTTCCCAGGTGTTCTGCGCGTATGGCGTAATCACTCATCTCGTCCGGTCTCTCGTCTCAAGTGTGATGGTGTGTGTATGCGGTCACTGTGCGCCGACCGATTCCCTGTACACGTAGTCGAGCCGCTTCTGGACGTAGATTTCCAGCCCGGCGACCCCGCGCGCGATCCGCTCCGCCACGTGCCCGTCGCCGTAGAGCGTGCTCACATCGTAGCGCCCGCGCGCGAGCTGCGCGCGGACGCAGGCCACGACGTCCGGAGCGAGCGGGGGCACCCGCTGCACGTGCACGTCCGTCTCGCGCCCTTCCTGCCGGTTCCCCACCAGGACCACCGGCGTGCCGAAATAGCTCGCGTCCCTGACGAAGCTGCTCGAGTTGCCGATGGCACAGGCGGTGGTGCCGAGAATCTTCAGGTAGTGCTCCGGCGACAAGTTGATAAGCGTGCGGAGCCAGTCGGGGCGCACGTGGTCGCGGAACACGCGGATCGCCTTGGTCACGTGATCGGACCCCGCGTCGATGTTCGGCCAGAGGAGCACGGTCGGCATGCTGAGCTGCCTGAGCGCCTCCAGGATCTGCTCCATCTGCGCCCGCTCCCCCCCGAATTCAGTCGTCGTGGGATGGAAGAGCACAAGGAGAAACGGTGCGCTCACGTCGATATGCGCGCCCGAGCCGCGGCTGTTGATGATGTCGCTGCTCAGCGTCCGGTCGAACGTGCGGGCGATGTCGCTCGAGGGGCAGCCCACGCCCAGCACCGTCTCCGGCCGCTCCCCCATGCGGATGAGGTACTCGCCGGAGCGCTTCGTGCTGGGGAAGTGGTAGTGGGCGAATTTCGTGATCGCGTGCCGCGCGCTCTCGTCAATCGATCCCGACACTTCCCCCCCCTGCACATGCACGATGCAGACGTTCATGTATGCGGCCGCGATCGCGGCGGCGAGCGCCTCGTACCTGTCGCCGATCAGCAGGATGACATCGGGCTTCAGGCGCTGGTACTCGGACGCGAACTCCACCACGGCAAAACCGACCGACTTGGCCATCGTCGCGGGGGTGGAACCCTCCAGCTCGATGTAGACCTCCCCGTCCACCGTGAACCCGTCCTCCTTCACCACGCGCACCGGCAGGTCGAACCGCTCAAGGACCATCGTACCCGCCGCCAGCACCTGCAGCTGCAGCGACGGTGTGTCGGCAATGGCGCGCATGACGGGTTTGAGCCGGCCGTAGTTCGCCCTGTCCACGAGGACGACGCAGACTTTCCTTCGTGCATTGTTACTCAAGATCTTCCTCCAGAATCATGGTATCCGCCGGGATGTCCCGTGTGAGTTTCCGTCCCAGCACGTTCCCCGCGTTCTGCTCGGGAATGCCCGTGCCGGGCTTCTTGAATGTGATCATGTCCTTGGTGAGCACCGTGCCGGCCCGGAGGTCGCCGCGGGCCACCACGCTGCGTGTGAACAGGTTGCGCACCGGGGCCAGCTCCGCCGCGACGGCGTTCTTGTCCACCGGGCTGGCCTTCATCGTCTCGATGAACCGCACCCCGCGCACGAGCTCGCGGAGCTCCCCGCTTGTGATGGAGGCGGGGACGTCAGGACCGAACATCTCCCGCGAAAGCGTCACGTGAACCTCCAGCGCGGCGATGCCCATCGTGGCCGCCGCCAGTCCAGGGAACACGGTCCCGGAATGATCCGAGAGGCCCACCGCACACCCGTAGCGCTCGCGGAAGAGCGAGATGAGGTTGAGCCCGACCTTTTCAGGCGGGCACGGATAGGCCGTTGTGCACTGCATGAGCACCAGCGGGAGGTTCCGCGACTGGATCATCGCGACGGCGGCGTCGATGTCGCCGAGCGGGCTCATCCCCGTCGATACGTAGAACGGGAGCCCCGTGGCCGCCATCCGCTCGAACGTGGCGGTCCTCCCCACCTCCCCCGAGGCGATCTTCCAGGCGCCCACCCCGAGCCGCAGGAGCATCTCCACGGCCTCCACCGAAAACGGAGAGCTGAAAAAGAGGAGCCCGCGCTTTTCCGCGTGCTCTTTCAGCTCGCGCCACTGCCCTTCCGTAAACTCCATCCGTTTCCAGTAGGCGTACCGGCTCTCGTCCTGCGTGCTGAATTTCACGCGCCAGGGCTCCTGGGGCGTGCTCTCCGCCGCGGCGATGTGCGTCTGGAATTTCACCGCGTCCGCCCCGGCGTCCGCGATGGCGTCAATGTACGCGTGTGCGAATCCCAGGCTGCCGTCATGCGCCTGTGCGATCTCGCCGATAATGAGGCACGGACCTCCGTACCGGGGGGAGGCGGGTTCGGCGAAGGTTGCCTTTCGTTCCCGTGACACTGTCTGCCTCCTGAGTCTACGTGTGCGGCGTCGTGCGCCCGGGGCGCATCGCCCGGACAATGCACTCGTTGATCTCGCGCGCGAGCACCTGCACGTTCGGTTCCTCGAACATCGTGATATGCGTCCCGGGCACCAGGTGGAATTCGAGATTCTCCGGCGCCAGCACGCTCCAGCCCAGCCTGAACCGGTGCGTGGAGTTGAGGTACGACTGGCGCGCCCAGAATATCGTCACGCGTCCCGCGTACGGCTTCGGCTGGTAGCGGCTGGAAGCGATCAGGTTGGCCTCCCAGACCGTCTGGACCGACTGCGACGTCTGCGACGAAGCGCCGCCCCGTCCCCCTGCCCTCCAGAGCGATGTGAGCTTCCCCGCGTACTCCTCGCGCCTGTGCCCGAGGAACGCCCCCTTGTCTTTCCGCTCGAGGGCAAGAAACTCGGAGAGGCGCAGCTCGATCTTCCTCCAGAGCGATTCGCGCCCCGCGTACTGGGTGTACCCCTTGGGGTACGTATCGAGCAGCGCGAGCAGCGCGACCTCCTTCCCCTGGCGCGTCAGCATCTGGGCCATCTCCAGCGCGACCAGTCCGCCGAACGACATTCCCTCGAGGAAGTACGGACCCTCCGGCTGGAATTCCAGTATATCGCGGAGGTAATGCGCGGCCATGTCTTCCACGCGCGTGTACGGCGGCCGGCCGTCCAGCCCGAACGACTGGAGACCGTAGAGCGGCTGGTCCTGGCCGAGATGACGTGCCAGGGCTTCAAAGCTCAGCACGTTGCCGCCGCCGCCGTGCGCACAGTACAGCGGAGGATTCTTCCCGAGCGGCTGGATCGGAACAAGCGATCCCCATGCCGGTTTCCAGCGGCTGTCGGAGAACCTGGCGGCGAGGAGTTCGACCGTCGGCGCCTCCAGCAGTGTGGCCAGGGGGAGACTCTTCCCGAAATGCTTCTCCAGGTCGATGAAGACCCTGACGGCGATGAGCGAGTTCCCGCCGAGCGAAAAGAAATTGTCGGTGGCGCCGATGCCGCTCGCGCCGATATGTTCCTCCCAGATGCGCGCGGTGATCTCCTCCGCCTTCGTCCGGGGTGGGACGCGTGCGGCAACCCGCCCCAGGACGGATGTGCCGGGGGCGCCCTGCGGGCCCGCCTCGCGGCGCTGCCCGGCGTGGTCGGTCCCGCTCC
>Ga0335069_10009403_pt1 | contig 13917 bp, 11 predicted proteins | sample Lox_Sample_11_FD_206714 | JGI IMG/M metagenome (GOLD analysis project Ga0335069, IMG submission 206714) | Soil microbial communities from Loxahatchee National Wildlife Refuge, Florida, United States - Lox_Sample_1.1 | ecosystem: Environmental > Terrestrial > Soil > Wetlands | place: USA... | reverse complement strand
CGCGATCCAACCGGCCAGTTCGTCGTGGGAAAGGCCACGGCCGACGAGGTTAAGGCCAGGCTCGGCGCGCCGCTGATCGAAAACCGCAATCGGGACGGCAGCTTCGTCTGCACCTACCTGATGCCGACGGGCGATTACACCAGCTACGTCTTCGACAAGACCGGCGTCCTGATCCGCACGCATAGTGCGCCTAAAGCCGACTGAATTCCCCGCAAAACCCGTGGGTTTCTCGCCGGCAGCCGGTGACGGGCGGGTTCGGGCCGCGATAACCTCCACCCATGACTTCCGAAGACAACCTGTTCGTCGGCGACGAGCCGGAAAGCTATGGCCGCTATAGCACCGGGATCCTGCCCGGCCACGTGCTGAAGCGGCTGATCCGCGCCCGACGCGAAGTGGTTTCCACCGACGACTTCGACGACGCCCAGATCCAACCCGCGAGCATAGACTTGCGCCTGGGGCCGGTGGCCTGGCGGGTGCGTGCGAGCTTCCTTCCCGGACCGCAGGCGACCGTGAAGGAAAAGCTGGCGAGCGCCACGTTGCACGAGATCGACCTCGAAGGCGGCGCCGTGCTGGAGACCGGATGCGTCTATGTCGTGCCGCTGCTCGAAAGCGCCGAATTCTCGTTTCGCGTATCGGCCATCGCCAACCCCAAGAGCTCGACCGGCCGCCTCGACGTCTTCACGCGGCTGATCACCGATCGCGCCCAGAGCTTCGACCGCATCGAATCCGGCTATCGCGGACCGCTCCATGCCGAAATCTCGCCCCGCACCTTCCCGATCCTCGTGCGCAAGGGTTCGCGCCTCAACCAGTTGCGCGTGCGCCGCGGCTCGCCCCAGTTCACGGACACCCAGTTGCGCCGGCTTCACAGCGAAACGCCTCTGGTCGACGGCGAAGCGGACATCGACAACGGGCTGGCTCTCAGCGTCGATCTCAAGGGAGATACGGGCACGCGCCCCGTCGGCTGGCGCGCCAAGCGGCACACCAACATCATCGACGTCGACCAGCGCGGGCTGCTCGATCCGCTCGACTTCTGGGACCCGATCGAGCCGAGCCGCAGTGGCAACATCGTGCTCGATCCCGACGAGTTCTATATCCTCGCCTCGCGTGAGGCGGTGGCGATCCCGCCCGAATTCGCCGCCGAAATGGTGCCGTTCAACCCGCTCGTCGGCGAGTTCCGCGTGCATTATGCGGGCTTTTTCGACCCCGGATTCGGCTATGCCGCTGGTCAGCCCCCGGCGGCGCGCGCGGTTCTGGAGGTGCGCTCGCGCGAGGTGCCCTTCATCCTGGAACACGGACAGATCATCGGCCGACTGGTGTTCGAACGCCTCACGGAAGTCCCGGCAGAAGCCTACGGGGAGGGCATAGGGTCGCACTACCAGCGGCAGGGTCTGAAACTCTCCAAACACTTTGCCGATTAACCCTGTCTTATTGTTGCCGCGAATCCACATCACGCGCGAAAGTGGATGCCTGAGACGGTACGGCCGTTGCGCGGAACCCCGAGTTTTGGACTACTCCCGCCGCCGCGGAAAAATAACGGCACAGGGGCTTAAGCTCCGCGGTTATGGGTCCGCATTGAAGGGGGCAGCATGAGGCGGCTACGGCGCGCAAGCGCGCCGGCCGCCTCATGAGTTTCTAGGGCACCGCGGGCCGGTTCGACGAGGCCGCTCATGCGCAAATTCTTCGGTTTGCTTACGTTCGCCGCCGCGCTCACGCTCGCGATGACGGTAGCCGCGCGGGCGGCGAAGTTCGTGCTGTCGAGTCCTTCGATCATCGAAGGCGGCATCGTGCCCAACGCGCACATCTACAACGGCTATGGCTATCACGGCGCGAATCGCTCGCCCCAGCTTTCCTGGACCGGCGCGCCGCCGGGCACCAAGAGCTTCGCCGTGACCGTCTACGACCCCGACGCCCCGCATGCGGGCGGCTGGCGGCATTGGCTCGTGTTCGACATCCCGGCCGGCGCGGACGGCCTGCCGGAAGATGCCGGCAACGGAACGGGCCTGCCGGCGGGCGCCGTGCAGAGCATGACGGATTTCCGGACGACCGGTTACGGCGGCCCCTGCCCGCCGCCCGGCAAGCCGCACCGCTACATCTTCACGGTCTACGCCCTCAGCGTGGGCAGGCTGGAGCTTTCGGCCAAGGATGTTCCGGCCAAGGTCGACGAAGAAATTCGCCGCCACGCCATCGGCCAGGCGTCGATCACCGCGAAGTTCGGCCGTTGAGCGCCGCTCAGGGCAGACGTGCCAAGTCCATCTTTGCCGCGCGGCGTTCGATGAATCGCGCAGGACATTCCTCGGCCGCTTTTTGCAGCAGCGCCTTGGCGCCGGCTGCCTGCTGTTGGGCTAGTTGCCACTCGCCGAGATAAAAATCCGCCCGGCATTGCGACTCGTGGTTTGGGTCCTTGTCCTTCGCGAGCAGCTCGTGCAAATCGGCTTCTGCGCCATCCCTACCCAGGAACACGCGGAGAATTCGCGTCGACATCCAACCAGTCGGCCACGCACTGAACTCGTCCCTCGCCGCCCTTTCCGCGAAAGCCTTGCGATCGAGCGTGCCGGCCCTGGCTTCCGAGATCGCAAACCACACCAGGCTGTCGTTGAAATAATGCTCGTATTCGTACGCCTGCGAGAAATCCTCCGCGGCGGCGGGAAAGTCTCCCAATTCCCACTTCATGAGTCCGCGGTTGAAATAGCTGGCGCGGCCGGGTTCGCGGTCCACGACGAAATCGACGTCTGTGAGTGCGCTCTTGTCGCCAACGCACACCTTCGCCAGAGCGCGCCCCATGCGCCCCCCTGCATCGTCCGGAACCGATGTAAGCCCGCTGTCGAAATCGGCAAGCGCCTTCTTGCAGTCGTCGCCGTCATAATAGGCTCCGGCTCGATCCAACAGGGCGCGGCGGCGCTGATCCGCGATCAGCCCCGACGCATCCAGCGCCGCGGAAAATTCCGCTATTTCGCGCTGCGTGTCGCCGCGCGACTTGGCGTCCATGCCTTGCACGAAATGCGCATAGGCGACGTTGCTCCCCGGGAATCCGGTCGCGTACAGCTTTTGCTCCTTGAATGAGATGTAGACATGGAGCTGGCGCAGAATGTCGGCCCCTATCAGCATGTCTGGGTCGCTCCCGCTGCCGAGGAGGAGCGCTTCGTGGCGGCGGAACAGCAGGATGTCGGGATTGGCGACCGCGACGCCGCCTTCGAAGGTCAAGGCTTTGAAGGGGAAGCGGCGGTCTTTGGCGAGCATAGACTCGTTGACGTCGAAATGGGCCAGTGCTTCCTCATAAACCAGAACCGAGGTGCTGGCGCCGGTATCGAGATAGGCGGACATGCTGTGGCCGTCTAGATCGACGCTCAGACGCATTTTGCGATGCGTCTCCGAGAAATCAAACGGCACCACCGCATAGGGATCGTGGGTCCAATAGACGACCTTGCCGGGGCAGTGCTGAGGCGAATAGAGGCCCAGCTTGCCGGCGGCATAGTCGATATCGATGTCGAAGACACTGAGGATGTCCGCGCCCAATATGCCGTCGACGCCGTACTCCATGGCGGGAATTAGGTTGAAGGCCTTGCCCGTAATCGGGACCCCCGCGATCTCCATGTTGGCGGAGGCACCGAACCTCGACCCCCCGCCGCCAAAACCGTAGAGCCAGTCGCTGGCCCGGATGGGCTGCTTTTCAAGCTTCAGACGGGTAGCGGCCGCTTCCGAGAGCGCGGTCGCGTAACTGCCGGTGTCGACCAAGAGGCTCAGGGTCTGCCCTTCGACCTTGATGGGAACGGTGATCAAGCCCGTTCGCGCGACCGTGATCGGCAGCGTCGCGAAGCGCCTCAACTGGCAATTGGCGTTTGCCGCCGGCGCGTCGGCTGCCGCCGCACAGCACACGGCGCACGCCACCGCAAGGGCCGTTGCCAGTGTTCGCATGTCCCCCTCCCGGTTCGCGCCGGTACACCCCGGGCGAATGCTAAATCTCAAGCGAAAGCCGTTCAAGAGTGCCGCGTCCGTGGTCCCTTTGCGGCTGGCTGTCAGGCGCGCGCGAAGTTGCGGTTAACGCGGCTGTGCTTGCTGCAGCTCGCCACTTTCCCACAATGGGCTGGTGCGGCAGACACAAGCCTGTAGATTCCAGCGCATGATCGATCCGAACCTGTTCCTCGTCTTCATGGCCGGCGCGCTGGCCCTGAACATCACGCCCGGTCCCGACATGACCTTCGTGCTGGCGCAGTCGGCCTCGCGCGGTCCCCGCGCCGGCGTGGCGGCGGCGTTGGGCATCGGCACGGGCACCTTCTTCCATATGACGCTGGCCGCATTCGGGCTGGCGGCGCTGTTCAAGGTCTATCCGCTGGCGTTCGACATCGTACGCTATGCCGGTGCGGCGTATCTCGTCTGGATTGCCGTGAGCCTCATCCGGCACCCGCCGCATCTGGCGGCGGCCGCGGACGAGCAATCCTCAGTCAGCTCCGCCTTCAGGCAGGGCATCGTCACCAACATCCTGAACCCCAAGGTGGCGATCTTCTTCATCGCCTTCCTGCCCCAGTTCGTGAACCGGGATGCGGGACCGGCATGGCTTCAAATCCTGATCCTGGGCATCTGCTTCGACATCGGCGGCACGCTGGTGAATTCGCTCGTGGCCCTCGGCAGCGGCAGGCTGTCGGCGCGCCTCAAATCGAACCCGCTGATCGGCAGGATCATGGGCATGATCTCGGCCAGCGTGATGCTGGGACTGGCGGTGCGGCTGGCAGTGACCGAACGGCGGTGAACCCGCTCAGTGTGCGCTGGCCGGCGTGACGTATACCGTGTGCTCCTTGAACGAGATGAACAGGTGGAGCTGACGCAGGATGCCCATGCCCAGGATCATGTCCGGTTCGCCGTAGTTTCCGAGCATCTTGCTCTTGTCGTCCGGCACCAGATCGATGACGGGATTGTTCACCGTCACGCCCTGAATCGTCAGCGATTTGAACGGATACCGCCCGGTCTCCGCAATTGCCGACGGCTTGAATCCGAACATCGATCGCGCCGTTTCCAGGCTCATGACGGAATCCGACGCTCCCGTGTCCAGGATCGCATGCACTTCTTTGCCGTCGAGCGTGATGGTGATTTTCATATGCCGGTTCGAGTCGAGATCGAACGGAATCGCCGCGTAGTCGTCGTGGGTCCAGTAGACGACTTTTCCTTCGCAGTGGTCTTTCGAGAACAAACCCATCTGGCTCTTGGCGAAATCGAAATCGACCTCGAATACGGACAGGATATCGGGTGCCAGGATGCCGTCGTCGTCCAACGGCAGGAAATCGTCCGGCATCACCATGAACTGCCTTCTCTTTATCGTGGCTCCGGCGATCTCGATCTGCTCGGCCTCGACATAGTGGTTCATCCTCCTGCCGCCCCAGCCGTACATCGCCGCACCGAAGTCGAGAGACACGGGCTTCAGGTTCAGCCGCGCGGCGGTCGCGCTCGTCAGCATCGAGAAGACGCCGCCCGTGTCGACCAAGAGGTTTTCTTCCTCGCCGCCGATCTTGATGGGGACCGTCACCAGGCCGGCTTCGTCGATCGTCATGGGAAGACTCGCATAGCGGCCTAAGTGGCAGGCCGGCGCATCCGCCGCCGCAGCACCGACCGCCGGGATCGCCGCGGCAGCCAGGAGTGCTATTGCGAGAAGCTTCGGTCTCACCATCTTCTCCGGCGGCTCACGGTTGCCGCTTCAACTCCCTGTCTGCCGCATAGTATTCCATGAAGTTGTGCGGACACTCCCCGAACGCCGCATGGATCAGTTTCATGCCGGCATCCGGCTCCTTGCGGGCCAGGTGCCATTCGCCGACGTAGAAGTCGGCTTCGCACTTCTGCTGATTGGCGATTGTGGCGTCGCTGTCGGCCGCCTTCTCGTAAACACGGCTTTCGGTGAGCCTGTTGCGATAGTAGTCGAGGATTGGTCGCGGCCAGCCGCTTTGATCGATATTCGACACAAGGTCGTTCAGCTTCGCCTGATCGAGCGTACCCGCACGTTCGGCGGACATCGCATACCACAGGACCTTGTAAGGTAGATGCGGATCGCTTCCCGCCGACATTTGCGAGGTCTGCGCGTAGTTCGCCGCAGCCTCGGCGAACAGGCCCTGGTTCCACTGGAACCGCCCATAGTTCTCGTACACGCGGGCCGTGGGGCGCAGATTGAGCGCCGCGTTGAAGTCCGCCGTGGCGGCGTCCGCATTCTTCAAGCAGGAGTAGGCCGCAGCCCGCATCACGCGGCCGCTGACGCTGTTCGGCCGCAATTTGACCGCCTCGTCGAGATCGGCCAGCGCGCGGGTGCAATCACCCTTTGCGAGATAGGCGCGGGCACGCCCGAGGCGCGCGCTCGGTAGGTAGCCTGATGCAAGATCGCCGCTCGCAAGCGCCGATGTGAACGACGCGATCGCCCTGTCGGCTTCGCCGCGCGCGTTCGCTGTTACCCCGGCGCTGAAATCGTCATATCCCGAAGCGAACGCACATCCCGCCGCCAAGGTCAGAGCCGCTGCCAGCAAACGCGCGCGCATGACACCCCCCGCTCTGCGCGCCAGAATAATCGGGGCGGGATCGCGTCCGCAATCCGCTGCAACGCCGCGCAACAATCAAACCCTCGCCGCCGCGCGCGGGTCATAGTTGAGGATCGGCGCCAGCCAGCGCTCCGTATCGTTAATGCTCCAGCCCTTGCGGCGTGCGTAGTCTTCGACCTGATCCTTCTCGATCTTGCCGACGCCGAAGTAGCGGGCTTCGGGATGCGAGAAATAGAAGCCGGACACCGACGAGCCCGGCCACATGGCGAAGCTCTCGGTGAGATTGACGCCCGCGCGCGCCTCGCCGTCGATCAGCTTGAACAGCGTACCCTTCTCGGTGTGGTCGGGCTGCGCCGGATAACCGGGCGCCGGACGGATGCCGCGATAATCTTCGGCGATGAGTTCGTCGTTCGAGAGATGCTCGTCCTTCGCGTAGGCCCAGAACTCGCGGCGCACGCGCTCGTGCAGGCGTTCGGCGAAAGCTTCGGCCAGCCGGTCGGCCAGCGCCCGCAGGAGGATCGCGGAGTAGTCGTCCTTCGCCGCCTCGAACGCCTTGACGCGCGCTTGCTCGCCGTGGCCGGCCGTGACCACGAACGCGCCGATGAAGTCGTCGACGCCCTTCGGCGCGATGAAATCGGCCAGCGCCAGATTCGCCCTGCCGCTCTCGCGCGACATCTGCTGGCGCAGGGTATGGAGCGTGGCGATGGGAAACTTGCGCGCCTTGTCGCCAAATACGGCGATGTCGTCGTCGCCCGCGGCGTTGGCCGGGAAAAACCCGAACGAAGCGCGCGCCGTCAGCCACTTTTCTTCGACGATTTTTGCCAGCATCGCCTGGGCGTCGTGGAACAGGCCGCGCGCGGCCTTGCCTTGCTTGTCGTCCTCCAAGATGGACGGATACTTGCCCGTCAACTCCCAGGTCTGGAAGAACGGCGTCCAGTCGATGTACCTGGCGAGTTCGCCGAGATCGTAGGCGTCGTAGCTGCGCGTTCCGAGGAAGGTCGGCACCGGCGGGGCGTAGTCCGGCCAATCGAGCCTCAGTTTGTTGGCGCGCGCCTCGGCAAGCGACAGCCGCCGCCCCGGCGCCCGCTGGGCCGCATGCAGGCGCGCGATTTCCTCGTACTCCCTGCGCACGCCGGCGGAGTAATCGCGCCTGGCTTCCTTGCTCAGCAGACTGGACGCTACGCCCACCGCGCGCGAGGCATCGGGCACATAGACGGTCTGGCCGCGCCGGTAGTTGGGATCGATCTTCACCGCAGTGTGGACGCGGGATGTGGTGGCCCCGCCGATCAACAGCGGCAGATCGAAGCCCTGGCGCTCCATCTCGGAGGCGACGTGCACCATCTCGTCGAGCGACGGCGTGATGAGGCCGGAAAGACCGATCAGGTTGCAGTTCTTCTCGCGCGCGGTGTCGAGAATCTTCTGCGCCGGGGTCATGACGCCGAGGTCGATCACCTCGTAGCCGTTGCATTGAAGCACGACGCCCACAATGTTCTTGCCGATGTCGTGCACGTCGCCCTTCACCGTCGCCATGACGATGCGCCCGGCGGGCTCCTTGGCCGTGCCGGATTCGGATTCCATGTAGGGCAGCAGATAGGCGACCGCCTTCTTCATCACACGCGCGGACTTCACCACTTGGGGCAGGAACATCTTGCCCGAACCGAACAAGTCGCCGACCACGTTCATGCCGGTCATCAGCGGGCCTTCGATCACGTCGAGGGGCCGCGACGCCTTGGCCCGGGCTTCCTCGGTGTCTTCGACAACGAAAGCGTCGATGCCGTGCACCAGCGCGTGCGTAAGCCGCTCCTCCACCGGCAACGCGCGCCACTCGGCGCTTTCGGCCTGCGCCGCGTCGCCGCCGCCTCTGTAATTCCGCGCGATTTCGAGAAGCCGCTCGGTGGCGTCGGCTCGGCGGTTGAGCAGCACGTCTTCCACCGCTTCGCGCAAGGGCGTGGGAATGTCCTGATAGACGGTCAGCTGGCCGGCATTGACGATGCCCATGTCCATGCCGGCCTTGATGGCGTGGAACAGGAACGCCGAATGCATCGCCTGGCGCACGGGCTCGTTGCCGCGAAACGAGAATGAGATGTTGGAAACGCCGCCGGAGACATGAACGAGCGGCAGCTCCGCCTTGATGCGCGCCACCGCCTCGATGAACGCCTTGGCGTAGCCGTTATGCTCCTCGATGCCGGTGGCGACCGCGAAGATGTTGGGGTCGAAAATGATGTCCTCGGGAGGAAAGCCGACCTTGTTCACCAGGATATCGTAGGCACGTTTGCAGATCGCGATCTTGCGCTCGGCGGTGTCGGCCTGGCCCCGCTCGTCGAAGGCCATCACCACAACGGCGGCGCCGAAGCGGCGAACCTGTTTGGCATGCTCGATGAACGGCCCTTCGCCCTCCTTGAGCGAGATCGAATTGACGATCGACTTGCCTTGCACGCATTTCAGGCCCGCCTCGATCACGCTCCATTTGGAGGAATCGATCATCACCGGCACCTTGGCGATGTCGGGCTCGCCCGCGATCAGGTTCAGGAAGCGCGCCATGGCGGCCTCGGAATCGATGAGGCCCTCGTCCATGTTGATGTCGATGATCTGGGCGCCGCTGTCCACCTGCTGGCGCGCGACGTCGAGCGCGGCTTCGTAGTCGTTCGCGGCGATCAGCTTCCTGAACTTGGCCGAACCCGTGATGTTGGTGCGCTCGCCGATGTTGACGAAATTGGTGTCGGGCGTGAGCGTGAACGGCTCGAGCCCGGACAGGCGAAGGTACTTCGGTTTCTCCGGAATATTGCGGGGCGGAACACCCGCGATCGCTTCGGCGAACGCCTTGATGTGCTCGGGCCGCGTGCCGCAGCAGCCGCCGACGATGTTGACGAGTCCCGAACGCGCGAACTCGCCGATCTGGGCGGCCATCTCGGCCGGCGTGTCGTCGTAGCCGCCGAACTCGTTGGGCAGTCCAGCGTTGGGATGCACGCTGACGAGCGTGTCGGCAACCCGCGCCAGTTCGGCAAGATACGGGCGAAGCTCCTTGGCGCCGAGCGCGCAGTTGAAGCCGACGGCGAACGCGTTCGCGTGGCGCACCGAATGCCAGAACGCCTCCGGCGTCTGGCCGGTGAGCGTGCGGCCGGAACGGTCGGTGATCGTGCCGGAAATCCACACCGGCAGCCGCTCGCCCAGTTCCTCGAACACCTCCTCGATCGCGTAGATCGCCGCCTTGGCGTTCAGCGTGTCGAAGATGGTTTCGATCATCAGAACATCGGCGCCCCCCCGGATCAACCCGCGGGCCGCGTCGCGATAGGTCGCCCGAAGCTCGTCGAAGGTGATGTTACGGTACGCCGGGTCGTTCACGTCGGGAGAGATGGACGCGGTGCGATTGGTGGGCGAGAGAATGCCGGCCACCAGCCGCGGGCGGTCCGAGGTCGCGGCCTCGTCGCAGATCTGGCGCGCCAGTTTGGCGCTTTCCAGCGTCATTTCCCCGACCAGACCCGATAGCCCGTAATCGGCCTGCGACGAGGCCGCGGTGGTGAAGGTGTTGGTCTCGATGATGTCGGCGCCCGCCGCGAGATAGGCATGACCCACTTCGCGGATGATCTCCGGCCGCGTCAGGGTCAGGACGTCGATGTCGCCTTTGAGATCGTGATCGTGGTTGCAGAAGCGGCGGCCCCGGAAATCGGCCTCCTTGAGGCCATAGCCCTGGATCATCACGCCCCACGAGCCGTCGAGCAGCAGGATGCGCTTTCTGGCTTCCTGCTTCAGCCAGCGGATGCGTGCGGCGCGGTCGAAGCTCATGAAATGTCCTTCGGTGCGATCCCCAAAATCCGGCACGCGGCATAGGTCAGGTCCGCCTGGTTGAGGGTGTAGAAGTGGAACTGCTCGAAGCCGCGCGCGTGCAACTCGCCGACCTGCTCGGCCAGGACCGCGGCGGCGACGATGCGCCGGCTTTCGAGATCGTGATCCAGTCCTTCGAAAAGCGCCGAAAGCCAGCCCGGGATGACGGCGCCGCAACGCGCCGCCATGCGCGCTATGCCCGCGAAGTTCGTGGCCGGCATCAGTCCGGGCACGATCGGCACCGAGATTCCCCAGCGGTCGGCGCGGTCGCGATAGCGCGCCACCGCATCGGTGGAAAAACAAAACTGGGTGATGGCGCGGCCGGCTCCCGCCTCGACTTTGCGCTTCAAGAGATCGAGATCGTGCTCGTAGGACGGCGATTCCGGGTGCTTTTCGGGGTAGCAGGAGACGCTGACCTGGAAATCGCCGAGCGCGCGGATGCCCGCTATGAGGTCGGGCGTCGACGCGTAGCCCTGGGGATGAGGCTCGTACGCCGCGCCCGCTTCCGGCATGTCTCCGCGCAGGGCCACGATATGACGCACGCCCGCCGCCCAATAGCGGCGCACGATGTCTTCGATCTCGCTTTTCGGCGAGCCCACGCAGGTCAGGTGCGCGGCCGGCTTGAGCGAGGTTTCTGCGAGCATCCATTGGATGGTGGCGTGCGTGCGGTCGCGGGTCGAGCCTCCCGCGCCATAGGTCACCGACACGAAGGCGGGCGCCAGCGGTTCCAGCCGTTTGATCGCGGTCCAGAGCTGGCGTTCCATCTCCTCCGTCCGCGGCGGGAAGAATTCGAACGACACGGCGATGGGGCGCTGGTTCGCAGCCAGGTCTTTCAGGCTCATGCGGCCTCGGCGCGCGATTTGGCATGGCTTTCGGCCACCCAGACTTTCACGGTCAGCTTCTCTTTCGATCCCGGATGGGGCGCGATGGCTTCGCCCGCGACGGGTTTCAGCCCCGCGGCGTGGAACCAGCCCGTCACTTCCTTGTCGGAGAACCCGAGACGGCGGTGCGCAAAGTCATCGCGCAGGAATTCGAGTTCGTGCGGCGCGAAATCGGCGATCAGCATGCGCCCGCCGGCGCGCATCACGCGGGCCGCTTCGAGCACCGCCGCCGCGGGGTCGTCGAGATAGTGCAGCACCTGGTGGAACACCACCGCGTCGAAGCCGGCAAGCGCCCCGCCGCTGTCGAACGGCAGGCGATAGGTGTCGGCCAGCCGCACTTGGCAGTGAGCGAGGTTTCCGCGCATCAGCTTGTCGCGCGCAATCGTCAGCATTTCCTGGCTGACATCGACGCCGACTGCGCGCTTGGCGTGAGGCGCGAGCAGTTCGAGCATGCGCCCCGTGCCGGTCCCGGCATCGAGAAGCTGCTGGATCGGCTCGGCCGCCAGATGCTTCACGATGGCGGCTTCCACCTCGCGCTCGGGCGCATAGAGGCTGCGGATGCGTCCCCATTCCGAGGCATTGGCCTTGAAATAGGCAGCCGCTTCGGCCGCCCGATTTTCGCGCACAGCGGCCAGCCGCTTGAGATCGTCTTCCGGCGGGCCTTCCAGAAGCGAGGACAGCGCGGCGCCCAGCATCGCGGCCCGGCCCTCTTCCGTAGCCCGGTAGAACACCCAGCTGCCCTCCTTGAAGCGCTCGATCAGCCCTGCGCCGCAAAGCAGCTTCAGGTGGCGCGACACCCGCGGCTGGCTCTGGCCGATGATCTCGATCAGCTCACTGACCGTGAGCTCTGCCTGTCTGAGAAGTAGAAGCAAACGCAAGCGCGTGGGGTCGCCCGCGGCGCGCAGCATCAGAACCAGCTTCTCCATGTCCGTCCCCATTCGGATTACATATGCGCATATCTTTATATGCTTCCCTTCATCCTCTGTGCAAGCCCGGCAAAACCTGCGAAAACGTGGGCAAAGAGTGGGATGCGGAGCGGGTCGGACTCCGCGGGGAAGAACATGTTCAAGCTGGCCGTTGTGCTGGCCGCCGGGCTCTGCCTTGGCGGGTGTGTGGGCTCGACTGCCGTCGGGTCCGACAACGACCCCTACGAGCAGACCAACCGCCGCATCTTCACTTTCAACCAGAAGCTCGACAGCTACGCGCTCAAACCCACCGCGGAGCGCTATGTGAAGTACGTTCCCGAGGGCGTGCGGAACGCGATTCACAACGCGCTCGACAACCTGGACGGGCCCTCGATCTTTGCCAACGAACTGCTGCAGGGCAACCCGCAAGAGGCCGGCGAAACCGCCGGACGTTTCATCCTGAACACCACCTTCGGCGTCGCCGGAGTGTTCGATGTCGGCAGCCGTGTCGGCATTGCCGAGCACCGCGAAGATTTCGGACAGACACTTGCCGTGTGGGGCGTGGGCCAGGGGCCCTACCTGATGGCGCCGCTGTTGGGGCCGGTCAATCCGCGCGACGGCGCCGGGCAGGTGGTCGATTACGCGATGGACCCCATCTGGTATCTGCCGATCAAAGGCCGCGTCTTCTGGTTCATCGGCCGCCGGTACGTGACGATCGTGGACGGACGCGCGCGCAGCCTCGACGTGCTCGACGAAATCGAGCGCGACTCGATCGACTACTACGCCACGACCAGGAGCCTCTACCGGCAATATCGTCAAAATCAGATACGTAACGGAACGCCGCCGCCCTGACCTGTCGAACCGGAAACGGTCACACCCGCGTGCCGGATTTCATCGCATTGCGGCTCGGGCGGGACGCCGGCAACTCATTGAGTCCTAGTGCCGTTTTGGTCACCAGGTCCGGCGGGGCACGGCCACGGCAAGCCGGATGCCGGGTCAAATTCGCGCCACGAACTTGCCATATCTCCGAACGAGCATTACGTGTGGTCACGGTCAAGAGACTTGCCGATGCCTGAGGTGTTCTCGATGCGCAAGGCTGTTTTCGCATTCGCTTTCGCACTGGCGTTCATCGTGGCGCTCGGCGGAACGGCGCGTCCGGCGCTGGCCGCCACTCCGGCTGAACAGTACATAGCGTCCGAGGTCCAGAGAGGACTTCTGATCCTGAACAATCCGCAGCTCTCGAAGGACCAGCGGCGCGACCAGTTCCGCAACTTTCTGCTGTCGCTGACCGACATCAAGCTGATCGCGGACTACACGCTCGGGCAGTACCGGCGCACCGCCACGCCCGACGAACTCGCCGCTTACGAAGCCGCATTCAAGGACTACGGCCTCAGCGTCTACCAGTCCTATTTCAACAAGTATTCCGGTCAGACCCTGCAGGTGACCGGCTCCTATGCCCTCGCTCCGGACGAAACCGTGGTGAAGACGCTTCTGCTCGATCCCAAGGATCGCTCGCAGAAGCCGTACGAGGTCGATTTCCGCGTGCTGCAGCAGGGACCGCGCTACGTGGTCATCGATTTTTCGGCCGAAGGGGTGTGGGTGCGCGAGCTGGAGCGCAACGACTTCACGTCCTTCCTGGGCCAGAACGGCGGCAACGTGGCGTTGCTGACCGCAAACCTGAAGAAGAAATCGGCGCAAATGAAGTAGCGCACGCCCCTGTCGCGCAAATCGCTTGTACTTGCTCTTGTGCGGCTGGTCGGCGTCGATGCCGAGCCTGCGCTTCTTGTCGGCCTCGTAGTC
>Ga0335069_10009402_pt1 | contig 13919 bp, 12 predicted proteins | sample Lox_Sample_11_FD_206714 | JGI IMG/M metagenome (GOLD analysis project Ga0335069, IMG submission 206714) | Soil microbial communities from Loxahatchee National Wildlife Refuge, Florida, United States - Lox_Sample_1.1 | ecosystem: Environmental > Terrestrial > Soil > Wetlands | place: USA... | reverse complement strand
TGATCGCCTCTTCGATCGCGACGATGTAGGGAAGTTCGCGTGCCATCGCTTCAGCCTCCTAGGCGTAGACGTACTTCACGGCCTCTTCCCCGGCCGGGAAGGGGCTCTCGAGTCCGAAGGTGACCGCCTCCTGCATCTCGTTCCGCACGCTCTCGGTGATCGCGTCGGCCGCCTCGGCGGTGAGCGTCCCGTCGGTGACCAGCCGTGCGCGGAAGCGCGGCACCGGGTCGCCGCGCAGCGCGGCCTCGTACTCCTCCGGCGCGCCGAACACCGTGATCGCCTCGTGCTCGGGGAAGTGGAGCGGGATCCCGGGCGGGGCGATGATGTTGCCGTGGGCGCTCAGGCGGTAGACGAGCGACTCGATCAGTGTCGGCCCGCCGCCCGAGCGCGCGCGCTCGACCGCGGCGGCGGCCTGCTCGTAGACGGCGACGGGATCGCCGCCGTCGACGGTCACGCCCGGCATGCTGTAGGCCTTGGCCTTCACCGCGAGCGGCTCGCCCGCCGCGGCGTTCGCGTCCTCCTGCTCGCTGCGCGTGACGACGTTGTAGTTGTTGTTCTCCATCACGTAGACGACCGGCAGCTTCCAGAGCGAGGCGATGTTGAGCGACTCGTGGAACGCGCCCTGCTTCGAGGCGCCGTCGCCGAAGAAGCAGAAGACGACCTGGCCCGCGCCGCGGATCTGGGCCGCGTAGCCCGCGCCGGTCGCGTGCGGGATCCCCTGCGCGACGATCCCGGAGGTGCCGAGAAAGCCGCGTCCGACATCGGTGAGGTGCATCGAGCCGCCGTAGCCCTTGCAGAGCCCTCCCGCACGGCCGTAGATCTCGGCCATCATCGCGCCCGGGTCGGTGCCGAGCACGAGCGGGTAGCCGTGGCAGCGGTAGGTCGCGAGCAGCTGGTCGTCCGGGCGCATCGCCGCGAGCGAGCCGACGATCGAGGCCTCCGCACCGTCGGCGAGGTGCGTGTGGCCGCGGATCACGCCGGGGTGCTCCTCGAACGTCCGCTTCACTCGCTCCTCGAACTCGCGGATCCGCAGCATCTGCGTGAACATCCACGTGAGCTTGTCTCTGCCGAGGCCGTTGTCAGGCACCGATGCTCCTTTCGTGATCCGCTGAGAGGTGCGCGCGGGTCGTCTCGTACGCCCGGTCGAAGATCTGCTCGATCGGCAGGGCCCGCAGCTCCTCCGAGAGCACCTCGACGCCCCACGGGCCGTCGTAGCCGATCTCCCGGCAGACCTCGACGTAGGCCCTGATCGGGAACTCGCCCTCGCCGGGGAGCCGCCGGTGGTTCACGGTCTCGTCGATCGGGTCCGGCATGTTCTCGTAGCGGCCGTCGCTGAGCTCGACCCAGGAGAGGAACCGCTCCGGGATGCGCCGGAGGTCGTCGGGCTGGATGCCGAGCTTGGACATGTGCCACGTGTCGATCGCGAGGCCCCCGTTGGGGGCGTCGGCGCCCTCGACGACCGCGAGCGCAGCGTCGAGGGAGTGCACGTTCACGTCGAACGGCATCAGCTCGTAGACGATCGTCGCGTCGTGGTGGTTCGCGGCGACCTCGCAGAGCTCGGCGAAGCGCTCGGTCACCTGCGCGAGGTCGCACGGCGTGCCCGGGATGTTGCCGACCTTGACGTGGTGCGCCCCGAGCGCAGCCGCCGCCTCGAACAGCAGCGTGCGCGACCGGTCGCCGGCCTGCCGCCGCTCGTCGTCGGGGTCGAGGAACCAGTCCATCAGGAACTCGAGCTCGAGGTGACGAAGCCCGTTGTCGTCGAGCAGCTGCTTCACCTCGGGGAGCGTGCGCGTCTCGAGCACGTGCTCGAGGTCGGCGTGCCAGATTCCGGTTCCGCTGAAGCCGACCCGCGCCGCCTGCTCGCAGCGGTCGCGCAGGTCGAACAGGCTCCACTCGCGCCCTGCGTGCACCTCGACCGGGCCCGACACGGTCCAGTAGAGGGCCATCAGGTCGTTGCTCGCCACTGGGCGACAACCTAACTGTTGGACAGACGTTCCGCCAAATGGGATGCTCCCCCGGGCATGGCCGACTACGTGATCGTCGGAGCGGGGACCGCGGGCTGCGTGCTCGCGGGCCGGCTGAGCGAGGACCCGGACGTCGAGGTCCTCCTGCTCGAGGCCGGAGGCCCCGACACCGCGCCCGAGCTCCACATCCCGGCCGCGTTCCCGGCCGTCTTCAAGTCCGGCCTCGACTGGGACCTGCTGGGCGAGCAGGAGCCGGGGCTCGGCAACCGGCGGCTCTACCTGCCCCGCGGCCGCGTGATCGGCGGGTCGGGCTCGATCAACGCGATGATCTACCTCCGCGGCCACCGCGCCGACTTCGACGAGTGGGCGGCGATGGGCTGCGAGGGCTGGTCGTACGACGAGGTGCTGCCGTACTTCAAGCGCTCCGAGGACAACGAGCGCGGCGCCGACGAGTTCCACGGCGTCGGCGGCCCGCTCGCGGTCTCCGACAGCCGCTCGATGCACCCCCTGATCGAAGCGATGCTCGAGGCCGCGGTCCAGGCGGGCCACGACCACATCCCCGACCTGAACGTCGACCGGCCCGAGGGCGTCTCGCGCTTCCAGCTCACCCAGCGCGGCGGTTGGCGCTGCAGCACCGCCGACGCGTACCTGGCTCCGGCGAGGGAGCGGCCGAACCTCCGGGTGACGACCGGCGGCTTCGTCCAGCGGATCGTGTTCGAGGGCAGGCGGGCCGTCGGCGTCGAGCTCGTCCGCGACGGCGTCGTCGAGACCGTGCGCGCCGAGCGCGAGGTGATCGTCTCGGCCGGCTCGTACCAGTCGCCCGTGCTGCTGATGTTCTCCGGCATCGGGCGGGCGGCCCAGCTCGCGCCGTTCGGGATCCCGGTGCTCGAGGACCTGCCGGTGGGCGAAGGCATGCAGGACCACCTGATGGCGCAGCTCAACTACTTCACCGACGAGCCGTCGCTCTTCGGGATCTTCACGCCGGAGAACTTCGCGCTGCTGCAGGACGAGGGCCGCGGCCCGCTGACGTCCAACATCCCGGAGGCCGGAGGCTTCTTCCGCACCCGTCCCGACCTCGAGGCGCCGGACATCGAGTTCCACTTCGCGCCGTCGATGTTCTTCGACGAGGGGCTCACCGCGCCGAGCGACAGCGGCTACTGCTTCGGCCCCGTCGTGATCAAGCCGTCGAGCCGCGGCAGCGTGAGGCTGCGCGCCCCGCTGCCGGACTCGAAGCCCCTCGTGCAGTGCAACTTCCTCGCGACCGAGGAGGACCGCCGCAGCCTGATCGAAGGCGTCCGGATCGCGCTCGAGATCGCGTCGCAGCCGGCGCTGAAGGCGGTCGAGCGGGCGCCGTACAGCGTCCCGGCCTCCGACTCCGACGAGGACATCCTCGAGTGGGCGCGCCGCGCCGGGCAGACCGTCTACCACCCGACCTCGACCTGCGCGATGGGCTCGGTCGTCGACTCGGAGCTGCGCGTCCTCGGCACCGAGGGGCTGCGCGTCGTCGACGCCTCCGTGATGCCGACCATCACGCGTGCGAACACGAACGCGGCGACGATCATGATCGCCGAGAAGGCGTCGGACCTGATCAGCGGACGTTGAGCTCGATCCGGACGCCGTTCGGATCGGTGAAGAAGAGCTGGCGCAGGCCGGCGCCCGGCACCTCGTTCGTCACCGTCTCCACTCCCGACGCTTCGAGGCGCGCCGCGAGCTCCTCGTAGCCTCCGGCGGCGAAGGCGACATGGTCGACCGCGGCAGAGCTCGGAGGCAGCCCGAGCCCCGCCGCATGCGCCTCGTACTCGGCGCGGTCGGCGAGGTGCACGCACGGCTGGCCGTCGAGGTACAGCCAGTGGCCCGCGAACTCGAGCGGCGGCCGCCCGCCGACCTCGAAACCGAGCACGTCGCAGTAGAACCGCCGTGTCGCCTCCAGGTCGTCCGTCAGCACGAGCAGATGGTCGAGCTGCCGAAGCATCAGCCGACGATCTTCATCCGTACCAGCCCGTAGGCCTCGAGCGCCCCGAGCAGCTCCCGGTGGCCGAACGCGGTGCAGGGCGATGCAAAGCCGGTCGCCCGCGGCGGCCGGTAGACGAGGTGGTGCGCGGCGAACGCCTGGATCAGGCCCGTCTGCAGGTACGCGCCCTGGCCGTGCACGACGACCTGGATCGACTCGAGGCTGCCGCGGGCCGAGACGACGTCGATCGTCCGCTGGTGGCGCCGGTTCTCGCGTGGCGGCGTGCCGGCCTGGAGCGAGTCGGCGATCTCGGCGAGGATCCGCTTCTGCTCCTCGGGCGGGAGCGGCCGGATCTGCTCCTGGTAGTCGCGCTGGCCCGCGACCACGTTCTCCATCAGCGACCGGTCGAGCAGGCCGCCGAACGCCATCACGTTGTTGATTCGCGGGTCGTCCTTGAACCAGACCGGGTGCGGAAAGCCGCCCCAGGGCAGGGCGAGCCGCGTGCGGAACTCACCGGGGATGAGCGCCTCGATCGTCGTCACCGGCGGCCATTCGACGTACTCGTTCTCGCGGAGGTAGATCGACTCCCACTGGAGCTGGCCGAAGATCGTCTGCGTCGATCCGTACGTCGGCATGCCCATGAACATGGACAGCACCTCGATCGTGTCGATCGCGGGCGCGTGCTCCTGCGCGGCGCGGATCGCGGCCTCGGCGGTCGCCGACATGTACGCGGTCGCCGGCGCGACCAGCAGCCCGGCCGCGGCGAACTTCGCATGCCAGTTCTCTCGGACGCTCCTGACCCACGGCGTCTCGCCGCCCGTGTCGACGTAGTGGCAGCCGGCGGCGAGCGCGGCCTCGATCACGGTGTCCCCGTAGTAGATGCACGGACCGGTCGCGTTACAGACGACCTTCGCGCCCTCGAACAGCTTCGACAGCGCGGCGACGTCGTGCTCGACCTGCACCACCTCGTAGTCCGCGGTCGAGATCCCGGGCACGTGGTCGAGCACGTCCCGGATGCGCGCCTCGTCGCGGCCGGCCGCGACGAACGGGACGTTGTACACGCGCAGGAACTCGACGACGAGGCGGCCGGAGAAGCCGCTGGCGCCGTAGACGACGACCGGTTTCGAGTCAGACATGTCCGTTCTCCTTGTCGGGGGGACGCGTGCGGGTGCCCGCATAGGCGGCGAACGCCTCGATCGAGGCGGGGTCGACGAGCGCGTCGCGGGCGACGACGTCGGCGACGGAGGTCCCGGTGAGGATCCGCTTGACCGGGAGCTCGAGCTTCTTGCCCGTGAGCGTGCGCGGGATCGAGGGCACGGCGACGATCGTGTCGGGCGCGTGGCGGGGCGAGAGCGCGTCTCGCAGCCCGCCGGCGATTCGCCGCCGCAGCTCGTCGTCCAGCTCGACTCCGGGCCGCAGCACCACGAACAGGATCAGCTCGTCCGGGTCGCCGAGGTGGACGACGAGGCTGTCGAGCACCTCGGCGAAGTCCTCGACCACGGAGTAGAACTCGCTCGTGCCGAGCCGGACGCCGCCGCGGTTGAGCGTCGCGTCGGAGCGGCCCGTGATCGTCGAGCTGCCGCGCTCGGTGAACATCACCCAGTCGCCGTGGCGCCAGACGCCCGGGAAGTGGTCGAAGTACGCGCTCCGGTATCGGGAGCCGTCGGCGTCCCCCCAGAGGCCGACCGGCATCGACGGCATCGGCTCGGTGATCACGAGCTCGCCGAGCTCGCCGACGACGGGCTTCCCCTCCGGCGAGAACGCGGCCGCGGCGACGCCGAGGCAGCGGCCGCTCATCTCGCCCGCGTAGACCGGCAGCAGCGGATTCCCCTGGACGATTCCCGTGCAGACGTCGGTGCCCCCGCTGCCGAGGTTGAGGAGCACGGACGGGTCGACCTGCTCGTAGACCCACTCGAACCCCTCCAGCGGCAGCGGCGAGCCCGCGGCTCCGACGGTGCGGATCGAGGTGAGGTCGAACTCGCGCCCCGGCTCGAGCCCCTCCTTCCGGCAGGCCATCGCGAACGCGGGGCTGACCCCGAGCATCGTCGGCCGCGTCTCCTCGGCGAGCCGCCACTGGAACGCGAGGTCCGGGTAGGCCGGGTTGCCGTCGATCATCACGACCGACGCGCGCTGGAGCAGCGCCGACACGAGCGCGTTCCACATCATCCAGGCGGTGGTCGTGAACCACTGGAGCCGGTCGCCCGGCCGCAGGTCCCAGCTCAGCGCGTGGTTCTTGAAGTGCTCGAGCAGGATCCCGCCGTGGCCGTGCACGATCGCCTTCGGCAGGCCGGTCGTGCCCGAGGAGAAGAGGACGAAGAGCGGGTGCGCGAACGGCAGCGGGTCGAACTCGAGCGGCCCCTCCTCGCACAAGAGCTCGTCCCACGAGGGGGCGCCGGGGAGCGACTCGCCCGCGTACGGGACGTCGACGACGGTCTCGAGGGTCGGGAGACTCCCTCGCACCTCGGCCACCTGTGCCCGGCGGTCGACGAGCCTGTCCCCCCAGCGGTAGCCGGCGACCGCGAGCAGCACCTTCGGCTCGAGCTGGCCGAGGCGGTCGAGCACGCTCCTGACGCCGAACTCCGGCGGGCACGTCGCCCAGATCGCGCCGAGGCTCGCGGCCGCGAGGAAGGCGACGAGCGTCTCGGGGATGTTCGGCAGGTAGGCGACGACCCGGTCTCCGGGGCGAACCCCGAGCCGCTGCAGGCCGGCGCGGGCGCGGGCGACCTGCTCGCGGAGCTCGCCGAAGGTGACCGCGCGGGGCTCGCGCGTCTGGGAGTACGCGAGGATCGCGACCGAGCCGAGGTCCTCGTCGAGGCCGACCGCGTGCTCGGCGTAGTTGAGCCGGGCGCCCGGGAACCACTCCGCGCCGGGCATCCCTCGCGAGCCGAGCACCCGCTCGTAGGGCGAGCTCGCCCGGATCTCGAAGAAGTCCCAGATCGAGCCCCAGAAGCCCTCGAGATCGGTCACCGACCAGCGCCACAGCTCGTCGTAGCCCGGGAAGTCGAGCCCGCGCTCGGAGCGGAGCCACTCGACGTAGCGGCCGATCTCGAACCGCTCGCGCCCGTCGTCGGGCGGCGTCCAGAGGACCTGGCCCTGGACCATCGGGTTAGGCGGAGGCGGCGAGGTAGCCGCCCGGATCCCGATCCAGGTGATCGGCGAGCCGCGTGGCGAGCGCCATGATCGTCAGCGACGGGTTCACCGACAGCGTGCGAGGGACGAGGGAGCCGTCGCCGACGAAGAGCCGCTTCACGTCGTGCGACTCGCAGTTGCGGTCGACCACCGAGCGCGCGGGGTCGTCGCCCATCCGGCACGTGCCCTGGACGTGCGTCGACGCGAGCCCGCTCCAGGCGATCTGCGTCGCGCCGGCGGCCTCGAGCACGTCGCGGCTGAAGCGCAGGGCGCTGTCGATCCGCTCGAGCTCGTTCGGCTGGAAGTCGACCTCGAACCGCTCGACGCCGTTCTCGTCCACGACCACGGCCGCGTTGTTGTCGTCGTTCACCATCGCGAGCACCCCGACCCAGCGCCGGAACCCCCGCAGCGCCTCGGTGAGCCGCGGTCCCCAGAACGGCCCGTCCTCGTCGCAGAGCGTCGTCGCGAAGGAGATCGGATCCTGGATCGTGGTCGCCTCGATCACGAAGCCGCCGTCCTCGTCGTGCTGGTGCTCCATGCAGTGGGCCGTGATCGGATAGACCATGTGCGTGTCCTGCGGCTCGTCGAAGAGCCCGTAGACGAGGCGGACGGGGTGGAGGCCGAGGTTGCGCCCGATCGCAGGCCCCTCGAGCCCGGAGCGGAGCAGGAGCTGCGGCGTGTTCAGCGTCCCCGCCGCGACCACGACGGCGCCCGCGCGGACGGTGTGCCGCCCGCCCGCGGCGTCGAGGTACTCGACCCCGGTCGCGGCTCCGTCCTCGATCAGCACGCGCTCGACGGTCGCGTTCGCCCGCAGCTCGAGCAGGCCGCGCGCCCACGCGTCGTGGATGTAGGTGTTCATCGTCGATTTGCCCGCGTTCGTCGGGCAGCCCTGGAGGCACGAGCCGCACCGCATGCAGTTGGCGTCCGTGTACGCGGTGACGGGCTCGAGCTCGACGCCGAGGGAGCGGAAGCCGGCCTCCACCGTGCGGACGCTCTTCGTCCAGTCGCGCCGCTCGCGCACGCCGAGCACGTCCTCGACTCGGTCGTACCACGGCGCGAGCTCGGCGGGCGTGAACGGCTCGCCGCTCTCGGTGGTGAGGCCGCTCGCCGGGTGCCACTTCGCGAGGTCGCGCTCGTGCGCGCGCAGCGCCACCTTCGTGTTGATCGTGGTCGTCCCGCCGACGCAGCGGCCGCCGAGCAGGGCCAGCATCTCGCCGCCGGGAAGCGGCGCGAGCCGAAGCGGCCAGAAGAGGTCGTGGGTCGCCCTCGCCTCCCAGCGGACGAAGTCCGCGGCGGTCAAGTGCGGCCCTGCCTCGAGCAGGAGGACGTCGCGCCCGCGCTGGGCGAGCTCGCCCGCGACCACGCCGCCGCCCGCGCCGGAGCCCACCACCACCACGTCGAACCGGTCCTTCATGCGATCCCCAGGTACGACCAGTCCTTGTCCAGGCGGGTCGCGAGCGGCGAGTTGAAGTCGATCTCGGCCCACGCGCCCGGCCCGTCCTTCCCCGGCGCGACGAAGTCGCTGTAATACGCCTCGACCGCGAGCGCGCGGAGGAAGCCGAACTCGGGGCTGCGGGCGCGCTCGGCGAGCGCCTCGGCGCCGGCCTCCGCCGCGGGCGCGAGCGCGTCGATCGCGTCGAGGGCGTGTGCGCGCGCCTCGGCAGGCATCCCGGTCAGCAGCGCGTCCACGTAGACGACCGAGCCGACCCGGCTCGACCCGGGAACGATCAGCTCGCAGATCGCCTCCAGGGCCGCGGCGCGGCGCTCGTCGAGAGTCCTCAGAGCCACCACCGAGCGACTCTAACGCGTTTGCTCAGCCGGGCGCGAGCCGGTGCCCCATGCCGAGCGAGATGTCCCGCGCGGTCTGGGTCACGGCGGGGCCGAGCCGGGCGATCAGCTCGTCCATGGAGACCATCGTGCGGTGCACGGCGAGGTTGAGCGCGGAGACCACCTCGCCGGAGTGCGAGTGGATCGGGGCGGCGATCGAGCGCAACCCGTACGCGAGCTCCTCGTTGTTCACGGCGATGCCCGACTCCCGGATCCGCGCCAGCTCCTCCCGGAACGCCTGCGGGTCGGTGATCGTGTTCGGCCCGCGGGGCGCGAAGTCGATCCGCGCGATCAGCTCCTCGCAGCGCGCCTCGGGGACGAACGCGATGATCGCCTTCCCCATCGCCGTGCAGTAGGCCGGCAGCCGCGCGCCGACGTGGAGGTTCAGGTCGATCTCCCACTGGCCGGGCCGCGCGGTCCGGCAGCGCTCGATGTAGACGACGTCGATCCCGTCGAGGATCGCGAGGTTGACCGTGTAGCCGGTCTTGTCGCTGAGCTGCCGCAGGTGCGGAGCGGAGATCTCGCGCAGGTCCATCGAGTTGATCGCCGAGAAGCCGAGGTCGAGCACCTTGGGGCCGAGCCGGTAGCGCTTCGAGTCGGGATCCTGCTGCAGGTAGCCGAGCCGGGCGAGCGTCGAGATGTAGCGGTGCGCCGTGCTGCGGCTCAGCGTGAGCTCCCGCGAGAGCTCGCTCACGCCGATCAGCGGGCGGTCGGAGTGGAACGAGGAGAGGATCGCCAGGCCCCGTTCCAGGGACTGGGACGTGCCGGTGGTGCCTGCCGTGGTCGCCATGTACCGATCCTAGCGAAGTCGTCCCAGCTATTGGCACAGCGTCTCAGATGCTCTCCACCGCGGCGCGCACGAAGTCGGCCGACGCGCGCAGCGCCTCGAGCTCCTCCGGGCCGAGCTCCCACACGTGGATCTCTCCGGCGCCGCCGCGGCCGATCGTGACCGGCACCGTCACGGCGACTCCCTCGATCCCGTACTCGCCGTCGAGCACGACCGACGCGGGCCAGAGCTCGCCGGCCCCGCCGAGCGCCGCGACCATCCGCGCGACGCCGAGCCCGGACGTCCAGGTCGACGACCGTCCCGAGTCGAGCCCGACGTGGATCGGGTACCAGGTCCGGAAGTACTCCTCGGCGGCCGCCGCCTGGGCGGGGGTGGGGCGGACGGGCGCGCCGCCGACGGTCACCCTGTCGAACAGCGGCACGCTCTTTTCGCCGTGCTCGCCGATCACCCAGGCCCCGACGCTCCCGGGCGGGACGCCCAGGGCCCTGGTCAACCCCGTCCGCAGGCGCAGGCTGTCGTTGATCGTGTAGCCGAGCACGCGGCGGCGGTCGAGCCCGGCCCGGCTCTGCAGCCGGGTCACCAGCGGGTCGACGGGGTTCGTGACGACGACGATCACGCCGTCCCACCCGGCAGGGAGCAGGTCCGCGAGCTCGTCGGCAATCCGCGCGTTACCGGCGAGGTACTCGATCCGCGGCGTGCCCGCGGTGATCGGGATCGCGGACAGCAGCACGACGACGTCGGCGTCGGGCACGTCGTCCTTGTCGCCGCCGCGAACCGAGGAGCCGGGCGAGAGCTCGAGCACCTGCTCGAGGTCCATCACGTGCGAGGTGATCATCTCCGGCCTGGCGTCGACGAGGACGATCTCGTGGCCGCCGCGCTGCAGCACGAGGTTGAACGCGGCGGACGCGCCGACCCCGCCGGCTCCTCCGACGATCGTCACCTTCACGGCGGCCATCGTCCCGCCCCGGCGCTGAAAAATCAAATCATTTGCGTATAAGCTGCGCGCGTGTCTTCCCGCTCGGTCCGCGACGCGACCTTCGACGTCCTCCGCGAGTACGGGCTGACCTCGCTGTTCGCGAATCCGGGCTCGACCGAGATCTCGCTTCTCGCCGACCTCCCGGCCGACCTCCGGTTCGTGCTCGGGCTCCACGAGAGCTCCGTGGTGGGCATGGCGACGGGCTGGGCGATCGGTCGCGGCGAGCCCGCGCTCGCGATCCTGCACACGACCGCGGGGCTCGGGAACGCGGTCGGCGCGCTGGCCACCGCGCGCGTGAACCGAGCGCCCCTCGTCGTCGTCGTCGGCCAGCAGGATCGGCGCCACCTCGCGACCGAGCCCTTCCTCGCGGGGAAGCTGCGCGGGCTGGCCGGCGAGTACCCCGTGTGGGTGGACGAGCCGGTGCGCGCGCAGGACGTCCCCGGCGCGATCGCGCGCGCCCACCACGAGGCGGCCGCCGCGAGTGGGCCCGCCCTGGTGATCGTGCCCATGGACGACTGGTCCGCCGAGGCGAGCGAGGCCGATCCGCGGGCGGCCGCGGGGCGCGTCGTCCGCGCCCGGAGGGTGGATCCCGGCGCCGTCGCGGAGCTCGCCGACTTGATCGGCGCGGCCGAGCGCCCGGCGATCGTGGTCGGGGCCGGCACCGACGCCCCCGACACCTGGGCCGCGCTCGTGACCCTGGCCGAGCGGCTCGGGTGCCCGGTGTGGCAGGAGTCCTTCAGCTCCCGCGCCGGGTTCCCGCAGGATCACCCGCTCTTCGCCGGACACCTTCCCGCCGACCGGACGCGGCTGCGCGCGACGCTTGCCCCGTACGACCTCGTGCTCGCCGTCGGCGCGCCGGTCTTCCGCCAGTACCCGTACCACCCGGGGCCGTTCGTCGAGCCGGGCACGCGGGTCGCGATGGTCAGCGCCGATGCGGCCGAGGTGCACCGGAGCGCGGCCGAGCTCGCCGTGCTCGCAGACCCCGGCGCGGTCTGCGCGGAGCTCGCGCGCGTCGTGCCGGCGCGCGACGGCGCCCGCCCCGGGCCGTTCGAGCGCCCCGCTCCGCCGGAGCCTCCGCCGGCCGGGGAGCCGCTCCGGGCCGGGCACGTCCTGGCGGCGATCGCCGCCCGGGTGCCGCGCGACGCGATCGTGATCGAGGAGTCTCCGTCGAGCCGCCCCGAGCTCCTGGTGCGCCTGCCGGCCCGCGAGCCGCTCGGCTCGCTGAGCCCGGCGATGGGCGGGCTCGGCTTCGCCCTCCCTGCAGCGACCGGGCTGCGGCTGGCGCTGCCCGAGCGGCCTGTGCTCGCGATCGTCGGCGACGGCTCCTCGCTCTACGGGATCCAGGCGCTCTGGAGCGCCGCGCACTACCGCGCCGGCGCGCTGTTCGTGATCCTCTCGAACGGCGGCTACGCGATCATGGACCGGCTCGCCGAGCAGCACGGCGGCGAGGCGCCGTGGCCGGCCTTCGGAGTCGACGTCGCCGGGCTCGCGCGAGCCTTCGGCTGCCCCGCGCGCACCGTGTCGGAGCACGCCGAGCTGCTGGAGGCCTGCGACGAGATCCTGCCGGGCCTCGGGGGCCGTGACGAGCCGCTCCTGCTCGAGGTCGCCGTGGCCCCCGACGAGACGTTCGCGCCGTGACCCAGCGGTTCGGGTCCGAGCGCCGGGACGCGAGCGAGCAGGTCGCCTTCGAGATCCGCCGCTACGTGTCGGCCCGCGGCCTCGGCCCGGGCGAGCGCCTCGGCACCGAGCAGGAGCTCGCGGCGGAGTTCGGCGTCAGCCGCCCGACCCTCCGCGAGGGGCTGCGGCTGCTCGCGGGCTCGCATCTCGTCCGCGCCACGCAGGGGCCGGGCGGCGGCATCTTCGTCGACAGCACGCAGAACGAGGGGATGGGCCGCAACGTCAGCGAGTCGATCGCGGCGATGCTCGAGACCGACAGCGTCTCGCTGCACGAGCTGCTCGACGCGCGCGTGTACCTCGAGGTGCCGCTCGCGGGGCTCGCCGCGCGGAACGCGACCGAGCAGACCGCCGGCGACCTCCGGGCGGCGATCGCCGAGGCCGAGGGGAACCATCCCGCCGCGGAGGCGTTCAGGATCGCGGACGCGCGCTTCCACCGGGTGATCGCGGCCACGGCGGGGAACGAGATCCTGCGCGCGTTCACGAGCTGGACGCTCGACGTGCTCCAGCCGTCGCTGATCGACACGATCGGCGCGTCGATCGACGGCGAGGCGATCCTGCGCCAGCACGGCCGGATCGAGCGTGCGATCAGGCTGCGCCGGCCCGCCGCCGCGGAGCGCGCGATGCGACTCCACCTCGAGTACCTGCGCGAGCTCGTCGACGCGCTCACGGAAGGAGAGTCATGAAGGCCGCACTCATGCGCGAGTACCATCGCTCGCTCGAGCTCGTCGATCGGCCGGTCCCGGAGGTCGCGACGCCGAACGACGTGCTGGTCAGGGTCGGCGGCGCCGGGGTCTGCGCCACCGACCTGCACGCGATCGAGGGGCTCATGGAGTTCGCCGGCGTCACGCTGCCGCGTGTCCTCGGGCACGAGAACGCGGGCTGGGTGGAGGAGGTCGGCGCCGGCGTGACCACGGTCGCGAAGGGCGACGCGGTGCTCGTCTACCCGCCGTACAGCTGCGGGCTGTGTCTCGCGTGCCGCCGCGGCAACGACATGCACTGCGCGCGCCACGAGTTCACCGGGCTGTCGGTCGACGGCGGCTTCGCGGAGTACGTGCTGGTCTCGGAGCGGTCGCTGATCCGCCTCCCGGACGGCGTCGAGCCGGTCGAGGTCGCGCCGCACGCCGACGCGGGGCTGACCGCCTACCACGCCGTTCGCCGCCAGGCCCATCTGGCCGTCCCCGGCTCCACCGCCGTCGTGATCGGCGTCGGCGGCGTCGGCCACATCGCGCTCCAGCTCGTGCGCGAGCTCGGCGCGAGCTCGGTGATCGCGGTCGACACGGACGAGAGGCGGCGAGGGCTCGCGGCCGAGCTCGGGGCCGACGAGGTCGTCGGCTCCCCCGACGCGGTCCGCGAGCTGACGGGCGGCCGCGGCGCCGATCTCGTCTTCGACTTCGTCGGCACCGACCAGACCCACACCGACTCGGTCGCGATGCTCGCGCGCGGCGGCACGTACTCGGTGATCGGCTACGGCGGGACGATCGCGGTCCCGTCGGGAGCCCTCGTCGGGAACGAGCACGCCGTGGTCGGCAATCTCGTCGGCACCTGGGTCGACCTCTGGGAGCTGCTGCAGCTCCACGCGGCCGGCCGGATCGTGCTCAAGACGGAGGT
>Ga0335069_10009399_pt1 | contig 13920 bp, 10 predicted proteins | sample Lox_Sample_11_FD_206714 | JGI IMG/M metagenome (GOLD analysis project Ga0335069, IMG submission 206714) | Soil microbial communities from Loxahatchee National Wildlife Refuge, Florida, United States - Lox_Sample_1.1 | ecosystem: Environmental > Terrestrial > Soil > Wetlands | place: USA... | reverse complement strand
GAGCGAGAGCAGGTCGCCGTCGGGGTGGAAGTCGGCAGGGTCGATGTCCCTGGTGGCCGCGACCATGATGCGCAAGCCTTCGGAGCCGAGGCGCTCCATCTGGTCGTCGGCTCTCTTGTTCTCCTCGTCGCCCCAGGGGACGCTCTCGCCGTTTGCGAGTGCGGTCGCGGCCCGCCCGATCACCGCCGGGCCGGCTCCCTTCACGAAGATCCGCACGACGGCCTTCCCCGACGCGTCCTTGGCGTCGGCGAACACGGCCATCAGCTTGTAGGTGGGGTCGAACGGCAGGGTGGCGAGCCGCGGATAGGCGGCCTGCGTGCCCTCGACGTCCAGCCTGGCCTTGTGCCCGAGCACCAGCAGCGCGCCCTCGGTGGGATCGCCGACGACCTTGCCGTCGACGAGCTTGGCGTCGTTGGCGATCAGGAAGGGCAGGATCGCTTCCTCGATCGTGTTGGTGTTGCCGACTGCGTGCTCGACGTCGCCGTCGAGGCCGTAGCCCATCCCGGTGATCGCGTAGCGGTCCGTGGGGTCGATCACCTCGACGACCGTGACCTGGTTCATCGTGAGGGTGCCGGTCTTGTCCGAGTTGATCGCCGAGGTCGACCCCAGGGTCTCGACCGAGGCGAGGCTCTTCACGACGGCGCCGTGCGCGGCGAGGGTCGTGGATCCCTTCGAGAGGATCACCTGCAGGACCGTGGGCATCGCCATCGGCACCGCGGCCAGGGCCAGGGCGATCGCGGTCGTGAAGATGGTCTGGGTGGACTCGCCGCGGTGGATCCCGAGCGCGAACATGATCGCGATCGTCAGGCCCGCAGCACCCGCGATCCACAGCGTCAACGTGTCCAGCTGCGCCGTCAACGGGGTCTTCAGGGTCGGCGTCGACTTCAACATTCCCGAGATGTGACCCACCTCGGTGTCGACGCCCGTCCCGGTCACGATCATCACGCCGCTGCCGTGGGTGACGGGCGAGTTCATGAACGCCATGTTCGCCTGGTCGCCCAGGCCCGGCTCCGGGTCGGTGATCACGTCGGGATCCTTGGACGCGGGGACGCTCTCCCCGGTCAGCTGGGACTCGTCGATCTGCAGCGACGACGCCTCGATGATCCGCCCGTCGGCGCACACGCTGTCGCCCGCCGAGAGCAGCACGACGTCGCCGACCACGACCTGGTCGGCGTCGATCTTGACCTCCGCCCCGTCGCGGCGGACCCGGGCGGACGCCTTGAGCTCCGACTGCAGGGCGTTCATGGCGCTCTCGGCCTTGCCCTGCTGGCGCATGCCTCCGAGCGCGTTGAGGGCCGTGATCAACAGGACGACGACGCCCGTCGCGATCTGGCCGATCGCCATCGACGCGACCGCGGCCGCGACGAGGATGATCTGCATGTAGCTCTTGTACTGGGCCAGGAACCGCTTCCACTCGGGCTGCACCGCTTCTGCGGGGAGCGCGTTCGGCCCGTTCCTCTGGAGCAGCTCTGCGGCCTTCGCCGCACTCAGGCCCTGCGCAGGGTCGACGCCGAGACGCGTCGCCACCTCCTCCGGCGCCAGCGCGTACCAGGCGGCGCCCGGCGTATCACTCGTGCTCGGCACTGCAGGTCGGTCGGTCATCGCTCGCTCCTTCAGAACGGGGTCGGGATGTTGCCCTGGGAGGACTCCGGCTCGACGTACCCGTCGGGGCTCGGGGGCTTCGGCATCTTCACGTCCGGAGGCGCGAGCCGCTCGTACGGGATCCGGCTGAGCAGGTGGGAGATGATGTTGAGCCGGCCGCGCTTCTTGTCGTCGTTGTCGACGATGTACCAGGGCGCCCACTCCGTGCTCGTGGCGGCGAGCATCTCGTCCCGCGCCCGCAGGTAGTCGTACCGGCGGCTGTAGGACTTCAGGTCGGTGGGGGAGAGCTTCCAGTACTTGCGCGGGTCGTCGATCCGGTTCTCGAGCCGGCGGGTCTGCTCCTCGAGGCTGACGTTGAGGAAGTACTTGATCAGGATGATCCCGTCGTCGACCATCGCCCGCTCGACCTGCGGCACCATCTCGAGGAAGCGCTTGGTCTGCTCCGGGGTGCAGTAGCCCATCACGGGCTCGACGCCGGCGCGGTTGTACCAGCTGCGGTCGAAGATCACGACCTCGCCCGCCGACGGGAAGTGGGCCATGTAGCGCTGGATGTACATCTGCGACATCGTGCGCGCGTCCGGGGTGGGCAGGGCGACGTGCTTGAACACGCGGGGGCTCGTCCGCTCCGTGATCCGCTGGATCGTGCCGCCCTTGCCGGCGCTGTCCACGCCCTCGAACACGATGCAGACCCGGGCACCGGTGGTCTTCACCCACTCCTGCATGGCGACGAGCTCGCCCTGGAGCCGCCGCATCTCGTGCTCGTACTCCTTGGTCTTCATCTTCCCGCGAGGGGCTGCCTGCGACGGATCCTGCGCGCCGTCCGCGCCGTCGTGGCCCTTCTCGTGCTTCTCGCGCTTCTCCTTGGCCTTGCCCATCTCGCTCACCTCCGAGGATCGGGCCGTCGGCACGGCGCGCGGCGTGTGCCGAACGGCTTCCCGCATGACTGAGCCAGCTCACTGACCGGGGACGATCTGGCTACACCCTAGGTGTTTCCGGGGAGCGCGACGTCGCCTGCGCGCCGGCGCTACGTCGCGTCTCGACCCGGGCTCCGGGGCCGGGCCGCGGCCCGGCCCCGGAGAGAACGATCAGGCCTTGCTCTCCTCGAAGCCCGGAGCCTCGCTCGTGACGACCGCCTTGTGGATCAACCACGCGAGGACCGCGCCCGCGAGCGGCGCGGTGAGGTAGATCCAGATCCCCGTCCACTTGCCGCCGACGATGTCGGGACCGAGCGTCCGCGCCGGGTTCACCGACGAGCCGGTGTACGGGATGATCGCGAGGTGGACGGCGACGAGCGTGAGCGGGATCGAGATCAGGGCGCTCTTCGCATACCCCTTGCTGGTCGACGCCTGCAGGATCACGCCGACGAAGATCGCGGTGAAGAGGAACTCGACGAACCACGCCTTGCCGTCGCTGAGCGACGGATAGGTGCCGGTCCCCTTCACGGCCGCCCTGCTCGTGAACACCCAGAGCGCGAGGCTCGCGAGCACGGCGCCGATCACCTGGAAGATCCAGTAGCCGATCATGTCGGCCGGCTTCAGCCGCTTGTCGAGCAGCATCGCGAGGGAGACCGCCGGGTTGAAGTGGCCGCCCGAGACCTCCGCCATCCAGTACAGGCCGGCGAGGAGCGAGAGGCCGAACGCGAGCGCGATCATCACGTTGAACGACGTCGTCTGTCCCGCCCGTACCGCAGCGGTGATCGCAGTCGTGCCGCCGAACACGAGGACGAACGTCCCCAGCAGCTCGGCCATGTACTTGCGGATGTTGTCCATCCGGTCCAGACCTCCCTAGTGGTTGAACAACCGTTCTCCGGGAAGGCTAGGTCGCGTGTCGGACGCAGCCTATGATCGCCCGATGAAGACTCGGGTCCTGGTGCTGGGAGCGGGTTTCGGCGGGCTCGAGCTCGCGACCGTCCTGTCCGGGGCGCTCGGCGATGCGGTCGACGTGACCCTGATCGACCGAGGCGACGCGTTCGTGTTCGGGTACTCGAAGCTCGACGTGATGTTCGGGCGCACGACCCTCGACGCGGTTCGCCTGCAGTACCGCGACCTCTCGAAGCCGGGGGTGCGCTTCCTCCAGGAGACCGTCACCGAGATCGATCCCGCTGCTCGGCGCGTGACCACCGACGGCGGCGAGCACGAGGCGGACTTCCTGGTGATAGCGCTCGGCGCCGACTACGACTTCGACGCCACGCCGGGGCTCGCCGAGGGAGGGAACGAGTTCTACTCCGTGGCGGGCGCCGCGGAGCTGGCCGGGCTGCTGCCGTCGTTCTCCGGGGGCCGGGCGATCGTCGGCGTGTGCGGCGCGCCGTTCAAGTGCCCGCCGGCGCCGAGCGAGTGCGCGCTCCTGCTCGACGACTACCTGTCGGCGCAGGGCGTCCGCGGCGAGTGCGAGATCTCGATCGTGATCCCGTTCTCGACGCCGGTGCCGCCGTCGCCCGGGACCTCGGAGGCGCTGGTCGCCGCGTTCGCAGAGCGCGGGATCGAGTTCGTCGCCGGCCGCCGAGTCGCCTCGCTCGACGCGTCGCGGCGCGTCGCCGTGCTCGACGACGGCGTCGAGCTGCCGTACGACCTCTTCCTCGGAGTCCCGAAGCACCGTGCGCCCGACGTCGTGATCGCGAGCGGGATGACCGAGGACGGCTACGTGCCGGTCGACTCGCGGACGCTCGAGACGCGCTTCCCGGGCGTGTACGCCGTGGGCGACGTGGCGACGGTCGGGGTGCCGAAGGCGGGCGTGTTCGCCGAGGGCGCGGCCCGCGTCGTCGCGAACGCGGTGCTGGCAGGGATCCGCGGCGGGGAGAGCCCGGTCTACGACGGGCTCGGCTCCTGCTACATCGAGTTCGGCGGCGGCCGGGTGGGGCGCGTGGACGTCGACTTCTTCTCGGGCCCGAAGCCGACCGGCGTCTTCCAATCGCCGTCGGGTGCCCTCGTCGCCGAGAAGCACGAGTTCGGCGCGAGCCGCCGCGCCCGCTGGTTCGGCTAGCGCCGCTGCGCCATCCGGAAGCTGTTCCCCGACGGGTCGCGGAAGCCGGCATCGATCCCGTACGGCTGCTCGGTCGGCTCCTGCGAGAACTCGACGCCGCGGCTTCTGAGCTCCTCGTAGCTCGCCCGGCAGTCGTCCGTCTGGAAGAACAGGCCGCCCGAGGCGCCCTTCGCCAGCAGCGAGTTGATCTGGCCCCTCGTCTCCTCGTCGAAGACCGGCGGGCCGGGCACGGCCATCAGGGTGATCGCGACATCCTGTCCGGGCAGGCCGACGGTGAGCCAGCGGAAGTTGCCCAGCTCCGGAACGGTGACGTCCTCGCGGACCTCCATCCCGAGCTTCTCGGTGTAGAACGCGAGCGCCTCGTCCTGGTCGTGCACCCAGACCTGCGCGTTCGTGAGCTTCAACATCGTCTTCCTCCTCGTCGCGGACACTTACTCCGCCGACGCTAGCGAGGCGGCCCGGACTTGTCTTCTCGAAACGTGCTGGAACGCGGGCGCGCGTACGCCCGGAGCACGCACGTCGGGATCTGCATCCGCGCGGACGCGGGCGGATGCGAGGCACGATACGCCGTCGGCGAGAGGCCGTAGGCGCGGCCGAAGCTCGTCGTGAACGAGCCGACGCTGCTCAGCCCGACCGCGAAGCAGATCTCGGCCACGGGACGGTCGGTGTTGCGCAGCAGCTCCGCCGCGCGCTCGAGCCGCCGGGTGAGGAGGTACTGGTGCGGCGTCTCGCCGAACGCGCGCTTGAACTCGCGGCTGAAGTGCGCGGGCGAGACGTGCGCGGCGCGCGCGAGCGCAGGTACGTCGAGCGGGTCGCGGTAGCGCGCGTCGACCAGGTCCTTCGCACGCAGCAGGTGCCGGGCGGGGTGGACGGTGCTCACCGGCGTGAGTATCGCGACTACCGCGGCCAGGGCGTATGCCGGCGTTGCGGTCAGATCACGAAGCGACGCTCGCTCGCGCCCACGCGCCACGAGCTCTCGGCCCAGGCCAGCGGGTCCGAGCCCGTCGCGCGCCGGTACGCGAGCCGAACCATGCGGCGGGGCACGTCGCCGAGCTTGTGGCGCACGACCTCGCAGTGCGCCCGGACGGTCCGTTCGGAGATCCCGAGCGCGACCGCGATCTCCTGGTTCGAGTAGCCGCCTGCGACCAGCTCGACGACCTGTCGCTGCCGTGCGGTGAAGGTGATCTCGCTCATCGACGACAAGGATGGCGGGAGCACCTTAAGATCGGCTTACCCTTGTCTTAAGGAGTCACCGCCCTGGACTTCCTCCTGCTCGGCCCGCTCGCGCTCCGCGACGGCGACCGTGAGCTGACGGTCACCGGCCGGAAGGAGCGGCTGCTGCTCCTCGACCTGCTCCTCCACGCGAACGAGCCCGTCTCGCGCGACCGGCTGGTGGACGACCTGTGGGAGGAGGAGCCGCCCGCGACCGCCTCCGACGCGCTCTACGTCTACGTCTCGCACCTGCGCGGGATCGTCGGCCGGGACGCGCTGCGCACCCGCGGCAGCGGGTACGAGATCGAGGTCGGGTCCGACGAGCTCGACGTGCGGCGATTCGAGCAGCACGCCCGCAGCGGCCGCGAGGCGCTCGAGGCCGGACGGCCGGAAGAGGCGGCGGCGATCCTCCGCGAGGCGCTCGCGCTCTGGCGCGGGCCGGCCTTCGGCGACCTCGCCGACGCGCGCTTCGCGCAGCCCGCCGCCGCCGCGCTCGAGGCGCTGCGGCTGACCGCGCTCGAGGACCGGATCGACGCCGACATCGCTCTCGGGGAGTACTCCCGCGTCGGCGCCGAGCTCGAGGCGCTCGTGGCCGAGCATCCGCTGCGCGAGCGGCTCTGGGGCCAGCTGATGCAGTCGCTCTACGCCGCCGGCCGCCAGTCCGAGGCGCTGGACGCCTACCGGCGGGCGCGCACGTCGCTCGTCGAGGAGCGCGGGCTCGAGCCCGGTCCCGCGCTGAGGCAGATCGAGCAGGCGATCCTGCGCCAGGACCCGTCGCTGATCCCGGCGGGGCCTCCCTCGAGCCCGCGCGTGTCCGGGGTGCGCAGGCCCGCGACGCCTCTGATCGGCCGCGAGCGCGAGCTCGTTCGCCTGTGCGAGCTGCTCCGCGACCCAGATGTCGCGCTCGTCACGCTCACCGGGATCGGCGGGATCGGGAAGACCCGGCTCGCGCTCGAGGCGGCCGAGCGCCTCGCCGTGGACTTCCCCGACGGCGTCTGCTTCGTCGAGCTCGCCGCGATCTCCGACCCGGCCCTCGTGCTGCCGTCGGTCGCGCAGGCGCTCGGGCTCCAGGGCGACGGCGACGACGGTCTTGCGCTGCGCGAGCACCTGCGCGAGCTGGGGCTGCTGCTCGTGCTGGACAACTTCGAGAACGTCCTCGAGGCGGCGCCGGCCCTCAGCGAGCTCCTCGCCGCGGCGCCGCGGCTGAAGCTGCTCGTGACGAGCGTCGCGGCGCTGCGAATCGCGTCCGAGCACGACTTCTCGCTGCCGCCGCTCGACCTTCCCGCGGCAGGCGCGGCCTCCGACGAGGTGGCCCTCGGCGCCGTGCCCGCCGTCGAGCTGTTCGTCAACCGGGCGAGAGCCGTGCGCGACGACTTCGCCCTCACCCCCGAGAATGCGGGAGCCGTCGCCGAGGTGTGCCGTCGCCTCGAGGGGCTGCCCCTGGCGATCGAGCTCGCGGCTGCGCGCGTGCGCCTCCTGCCGCCGCCGGAGCTCCTCGCTCGCCTGACGAGTCGCCTCGACCTGCTCACCGACGGCGCGCGGGACGCACCCGAGCGGCAACGCACGATCCGAGCCGCGATCGACTGGAGCTACCGGCTGCTCGACGCCGACGAGCAGCTGCTGTTCTCGCGGCTCGGAATCTTCACCGGCGGCGCGACACTCGAGGCGATCGAGGCGGTCTGCGACGACATCGCGACTCTCGATGCGGTCACCTCGCTCGTCGACAAGCGGCTGCTCGGCCGGTGGGGCGACCGCACGCCGCGCTTCGTGATGCTCGAGACGCTGCGCGAGTACGCGCTCGAGCAGTCGGGCGCGAGCGGCGAGGCCGAGGCCCTGCGCCGCCGGCACACGCGGTACTTCCTCGAGTTCGCACGCGGGCTCGAGGCCGGGCTCGGCGGTCCGGAGCAGGGCCGGCTGATGGAGCGGCTCGAGGCCGATCACGCGAACCTCCGCGCGGCGATCGCCGCCGCGGTCGCCGACGGTGACGGCGAGAGCGCGGTCGGCCTCTGTGCCGCGCTGCGGCGTTTCTGGCAGGTGCACGGTCACGTCGACGAGGGCCTGCGCGCACTCGAGTCGGTCGCCGACACGTTCCCGGACGCGCCGCCGCTCGACCGCAACAAGGTGCTGAACGGCGCCGGCATCCTGCTCGGCGAGCGCGGCGAGTGGGCCGCGGCCAGGGGGCGGTTCGAGCAGGCGCTCGCGGTCGCCCGCCAGATCGGCGACCAGCAGCGGATCGCGATCGCGCTCTCCAACCTCGGCAACATCTCGCTCAACGAGGGCGACCTCGACGCGGCGTACCGTCTGTACCGCGAGGCGCTCGGCCTCTACGAGCAGCTCGACGAGCACGTCTACCAGGCGGTGGCGCTCGAGAACCTCGGCCTCGTCGAGCTGGCACGGGGAGAGCGGGAGCAGGCGATCGCCACGTTCGAGCGGGGACTCGCTCGCGCCGAGGCCGGGGAGGCCACCCACGAGGCGGCCTCGGTCTCGATCCCGCTCGCCCGGGCACGGCTCGCCGCGGGAGAGCTCGAGCGGCCGCGGGAGCTGCTGATCTCGGCGCTCCGGACGCTGCAGGAGCTCGGCGATCCCCACAAGTCGGCGGAGTGCATGGAGGCGTTCGCGAACGTCGCAGTCGCAGAGGGACGGCCGGGCGACGCGGCCGCGCTCCTCGGCGCCGCCGACGCGCTCCGGCGCTCGATCGGCGCGGTTCGCCACGGCGACCAGAGCAGCTGGTACGAGACGACGGTCGAGCGCGTGCGGGAGGCGCTCGGGGAGGAGGCGTTTGCCGCCGGTACCGCCCGCGGCCACCTGCTCGCCGTCGAGGAGGCCGTCGCCCTGTGCGGCGAGCTCTCGGGCCGCCCGGCCGCTCCTGCTTGACATTTGGCCCGGTCGGGGTGCCTCGTTCGAGGGATTTTCCTCAAGTGCCGGCCGGTCCCCCCATAAGGGGGAGAGGCACGGAACAGGCCCGGATGTAGGTTCATTCCGAGGACGAGAGCATGCGTTGCTCTCGGGTGTTCTGCGGCGGTGGCCCTGTTCAAGGGCAGAAGGGTCGAGGGTGGAGATGGCGAGAGAGGGAAGGCGCAACACGGAAGCGCGCGGAAGTGCGCTGTGGGGATCCGGAAACCGCGGCGGAGATCGTCGGTCGAGCGCGCTCTGCGGTCGTGGTCTCGGCGTCGCCGTCCTCGTCGCCGCATTCGCTCTCTGCGCGCCTCTCGCCGCGCTCGCCGACCCGGGGAACGGCCAGTCGAAGCTCGCGCAGGTGACCGCCCGGGCCTCGAGTCCGCGGAACGCCACCCAGCAGAGCTACGTGCCCGCGGCGCTGCTCAAGCAGGCGCAGGCGAACGGCAACCAGCGCCTCCACGTGATCATCCAGGCCTCGGCCGGAACGAGCGCGGCCGCGGCGGCGTTCGCCGCGAACGGCCAGCGCGACGGCGGCACCGTCTCCAAGCGCCTTGCGGTGATCAACGGCGTCGCGGCCGACCTCAAGGCCAAGTGGATCCTGCGGCTCGCGAAGGTTCCGGGGCTCGTCGTCACCGTCGACGCGCCGGTCGAGGCGACCGGCAACAAGCTGACCAACTCGCAGCTCTGGCCGTACGCGGCGGGCAACGCGAAGCTCTGGGGCTCGCGCTGGCAGCCCGCGCCCGACGCGCCGACGATCGCGATCGTGGACTCCGGCCTCGACGCCGGCAAGAAGGACTTCGCCGGGCGCGCCTATCCGCAGGTGAACCTCAGCTCGACCACGCCCGGAGCCCAGGGCGACGGGGACGGCCACGGCACCTTCGTGGCCGGGATCGCGGCGGGCGCGAACGACGGCTACGCGGGCGCCTCTCCGAGCTCGCACGTCCTCCCGATCCGGGTGATGGACGACAACGGCGTGGCGCGGACGTCGGACGTGATCGCCGCGGCACAGTGGATCCTCGCGAACAAGGACGCCTACGACATCAAGGTCGCGAACTTCTCGCTGCACTCGGCGACCGCGACCCACTTCTACTACGACCCGCTCGACCGCGCGGTCGAGAAGCTCTGGCTCAACGGGGTCGTGGTCGTCGCGGCGGCCGGGAACTACGGCACCGCCGGCGGCCCGAGCGGCGTCCTCTACTCGCCGGGCAACGACCCGTTCGTGATCACGGTCGGCGCCGTCGACATCGGCACCGCGTTCGGCACCCTGGACGACTCGGTCGCGCCCTGGTCGGCGTGGGGCAGCACCGAGGACGGCTTCGCCAAGCCCGAGCTCGGCGCCCCGGGCCGCTACATGATCGGGCCCGTCTCGAACGGCAGCCTCAAGTCGCAGCGCCCCGATCACGTCGTCTCGCCCGACTACATGGAGCTCTCGGGCACCTCGTTCGCCGCGCCGGTCGTCGCCGGAGCCGCTGCGCAGCTGCTCGCCCTGCACCCCGACTGGACTCCCGACCAGGTGAAGGGCGCGCTGATGCTCACCGCGAAGCAGGCCGCCGGGATCACGGACCTGGCGATCGGCGTGGGCGAGGTCAGCGCCGCCGACGCGGCCGCGGTCGTCACTCCCCCGAACCCGAACGCCGCCCTCGACGGCTTCGTCGCGAACGATCCCGCCAAGGGCCTGTCGTTCGACGCGCAGACCTGGGTCGCCGCCGCCAGCGCCGATGCATCCTGGGCCGACGCGTCCTGGGCCGACGCCTCATGGGCGGACGCGTCCTGGGCCTCCGCGTCCTGGGCCGACGCCTCCTGGTCGGCCGCCTCGTGGGCGGACGCCTCGTGGGCGGACGCGTCCTGGGCGGACGCCTCCTGGGCAGACGCAGCGGACGCCGACGGGATGGGCCCGGTCGCGCTCGCCGGCCCGTCGGTCTCGGCCGCCGCCGGCCCCTAGCGGATCCGGCCGCGGGGGAGTCCCCGCGTGCCAGAATGGCCGGCACGATGGACGGCACGCCGAGCGAGCTCCGGGGCCTCGACGACGCCCGCGACGGAGCGTTCCCCAGGCTGTCCGACGAGCAGCTCGCCGTGGTCCGGCGCTACGGCGAGGAGTGCGCCTACGAGGCCGGCGAGACCCTGTTCCGGGAGGGCGATCCGACCTACGACTTCTACGTCGTCGTCGAGGGGCGCGTCGCCGTCGTCGACGGCCTCGGCACTTCGAGGGAGCGGCTGATCGTGGAGCACGGCCCGGGCAGCTTCATCGGCGAGTACAACCTGCTCGCGGGCGCGGCCCCGCTGTTCTCGGCTGTGGCCCGGGAGCCGAGCCGCGTGATCGCCGTCTCGGCCGACGGCTTCCGCCGGATCATCGACCAGGAGCCGACGCTGAGCGAGCTGATCCTGCGTGCGTTCCTCTCGCGGCGCGTCCGGCTGATCGACCGGGGCGTCGGCCTCGAGCTGGTCGGGTCGCGGTACTCCCCCGACACTCGGCGGCTGATCGAGTTCGCGACTCGCAACCGGCTTCCCTACTCGTGGCTCGATCTCGAGAGCGACCCGACGGCCGAGTCGCTGCTTCGCGACTTCAACGTGGAGCCCGTCGAGACCCCGGTCGTCCTGCTCGGCTCGCTGGTGCTCCGAAACCCGTCCAACGAGGAGCTCGCCCGCGCGCTCGGCAGGCCCGCGCCGCCCGCCCGGCCGGACGAGGTGGTCGACCTGGTCGTGGTCGGGGCCGGGCCGGCCGGGCTCGCCGCGGCCGTCTACGGCGCCTCCGAGGGGTACACGACGCTGTGCGTCGAGGCCTCGTCCGTCGGGGGTCAGGCCGGGACCTCGACGCGGATCGAGAACTACCTCGGCTTCCCTGCCGGGCTCTCGGGCAGCGAGCTCGCGACCAGGGCGCAGCTCCAGGCGGAGAAGTTCGAAGCGCGGATCGTCGTCCCGTGCGAGGCGGTCGCGCTGGAGCAGCACGACGGGCTGCACTGCCTCAAGTTCGCCGCCGGCGACGACGTCCACGCCCGGGCGGTGATCATCGCCACGGGCGCCCGCTACCGGCGCCTCGAGCTCGAGCGGCTCGAGCAGTTCGAGGGCGTCGGTGTGTACTACGCCGCGACCCACGCCGAGGCGAAGACGTGCGCCGGCGACGTCGTCGCGATCGTCGGCGGCGGCAACTCGGCCGGGCAGGCGGCCGTCTTCCTCGCCGAGCGCACCCGCAAGGTGTACGTCGTGATCCGCCGCGGCGACCTGTCCGAGACGATGTCCCGCTATCTGGTCGACCAGATCGAGCGCCACGACCGGATCGAGCTGCTCCCGCACACCGAGGTGCGCGAGCTGCTGGGGGACGACACCCTCGAGGGCATCGTGGTCGAGGACAACCGCGACGGCTCGAGGCGCACGCTCGACGTCCGCGCGCTGTTCGCGTTCATCGGCGCCGACCCGCATACCGACTGGCTCGAGGGCCGGCTCGAGCTCGACTCCCGCGGCTTCGTGCTCACCGGGGCCGACGTTTCGGTCACGGACGCGATCGAGCGCCTCCCGCTCGAGACGAGCCGACCGGGCGTCTTCGCCGTGGGCGACGTGCGCAGCGGCTCGGTCAAACGAGTCGCCTCGGCCGTCGGAGAGGGCTCGATGGCGGTGCGGCTCGTCTTCGACCGCCTCGCTACGGCCGCGCCGCTCTAGGCCGGGATGCCGACCGCCCGGGCGAGGGCGTCGTAGAGCGTGGCAAAGCCCCTGCTGCAGTCGCCGTGGACGAGGACGGTGTCGGCCGTGCCCGCGCGGCGCACGGTGACGAAGGTGGACGCGAAGTCGGGCAGCGCCCCGCTGCAGCGGATCGTGGGCGGGAGGGCGGCGAAGCGTGTCGTCCCGACCAGGCCCGCGAGCCTCGCGCGCGCGGCGAGGCCGGGATGGCTCGTCGCTTCGGCCAGTTCATTCCGTCCTCCCCTTCGTCTCGGGGCACTTGACGGCCGGCCGCCCTCCACCACCCTGCGCCGCATCGTGTCGGCGCGGAGGGTACGAATGCCCGCCGAAAAGTACAAGGGCGGCGGTCGGATACGCTCCTCGCCCTGATGATCGTCGTCACCGGATCCACCGGCCACGTGGGCAGGCTCGTCGCGGAGGAGCTCTTCGAGCGGGGCGAGGAGTTCCGGCTCCTCGTGCGCGACCCGTCGCGTGCGCCCGGGTTCCCCGGGCACGAGGTCGTCGCCGCCGACTACGGGCGGCCCGACCTCCTGGCCGAGGCGCTCCACGAGGGCGACCGCGTCTTCATGGTCTCGCTCCACGAGGGCCCGGACCGCCGGGTTCCGCTGCACCGCTCGTTCGTCGAGGCGGCGGCGCGTGCCGGCGTCGCGCAGGTCGTCTACCTCTCGTTCGCGAACGCGGCTCGTGATGCGACCTTCCTCCACGCGCGCTCCCACGGCGAGACGGAGGAGATCCTCGCCGGCTCGGGCGTCCCGTGGACGTCGATCCGCAACACCATGTACGCGGATCACATCCCGGGCTGGTTCGACCCGGACGGCGTGGCCAGGGAGCCGCTCGGCGACGCGCGGATGAGCTTCTCGTACCGGCCGGAGCTCGCGAAGGCGATCGCCGTCGTCCTCACCGAGCCGGGGCACGCCGAGCAGGTCTACGACATCACCACCCCCGAGGCGGTCAGCCTCCGCGACCTCGCCCACATCGCGGCGGAGGTCACCGGCGACCCGTACGCCTACGAGCCGGCCACGGACGAGGAGTGGGACGAGCGGTGGCGGGCGCTCGGCCGCTCCGGCTGGGAGCTCGAGGCCGGCCACACGTCGTACGAGGCGATCCGAAACGGAGAGCTCGACGTCGTCACCGACGACTATCGCCGTCTGACCGGTCTCGATCCGCTCACGGTCTACGAGATCGTCGACCGCCACGCCGACGAGCTGCCGCTCTAGCTAGGTCAGCCCGGCGATCCCGTTTCGCAACAGGGACACGGCGAGCAGGAAGAGGATCACAGCCGCGATCGTCCAGGCGCGGCGCACGAGCCAGTCGCGGGCCGCGTGAAGGACCCGCTCGGCCCAGTCGCGCGCGACGACCAGCATCACGATCGCGATCATCAGCGGCAGCAGCGAGACGAGGGTGAAGAAGAGCCAGTCGACGGCGTACTGGGCCGTGCTCGGGTTCAGCTCCGAGATCGCCTTCAGGGCGAGCGGGATGAAGCCGCCGGGGTTCGCGAGCGCCGCGCCTGCGCCCACGATCGCGATCACGGGCGAGGAGGCGACCTTGCTCATCTGC
>Ga0335069_10009398_pt1 | contig 13920 bp, 8 predicted proteins | sample Lox_Sample_11_FD_206714 | JGI IMG/M metagenome (GOLD analysis project Ga0335069, IMG submission 206714) | Soil microbial communities from Loxahatchee National Wildlife Refuge, Florida, United States - Lox_Sample_1.1 | ecosystem: Environmental > Terrestrial > Soil > Wetlands | place: USA: Florida... | reverse complement strand
GAAGTCCATGATCCCGCGCAGGTCAGCTTAGGCGCGCTCGATATTTCCATCCGCCGCAACGCCTACGGGCGTCAGATAGACAGCTTCATCGGCGAAGGCGAGACGCAACTTCCCGGCGGCCCGCTGGAGATGGTCTTCATCCGCGCGCCCAAGATCGAACGCGTCGGTCCGAAGGTTGAAGTGCTAGCGCGCGAGAAGAACGATCCTGTGCTGGTGCGCCAGGGCAAGATCATGGCGGCAACGTTTCACCCCGAGCTGTCAGAAGACACGCGGGTGCACGCGGAGTTTCTGAGGCTGGTGAAGAACGGTCGTACATAGTTCGGCAACGCGCAGGAAAGCCCGTCCGCTACACTTCCACGGGCGCTGGTCCGAGAATTTTTTCGTACACCGGCCGAACCAGGCGGTACGTTTGTTCCAGCTCCCGTTCGAGGCCTTCCCGGAAGGCGCGGCCCAAAATACGCGAAGCCAACTGTTCACACACCTGCCGCGGATGGTCGCCCCTGGGTAGCGATCTGCGTGGGCGGCCGGTGACCAGCCGCACGACGTGCCCGACCGTGCGCAGCAGTTCGGCGGCGGCATCCAGGGTGGCGCAGTCGTCGTCGGAGAGCAGCGCCCGCGCCGCCAGCGTGTGCAAGCGCTCGCGGGTGTTCCCCTGCACGTCCTTGACGCCGTACGTCACCAGCAGATACGAAAGGATGTAGTCGATGTCGTAGAACCCTCCGGGCGCGACCTTGAAGTTGGGTTCGCTGTCGGACTTCTCCAGCTTGGCGCGCATGGCACGTACTGCAGCGCCAAAGCTGCGATCGCTCGCGAAGCGCGACATCTGGTCTTCGATGGCAGTCATCGCTCGCAGCGCCAGTTCCTCCGAACCGACCACGTAGCGCAGCTTGGTATAAGTCAGCGCCTCCCAGGGCTGGGCCTCACTCGCAAAGTATGAGGCCAGGCTCTCCGGCGTGACCAGCAGTTCGCCTTCCGTGCCCCGAGGACGCAGCCGTAAGTCCACCGGAAACAGTGTGCCGTCCTGGGTGTAGGCGGCCAGAGCTTCGACGATGTGCTCTGCGGCCCTGATCAGCAGTTCGTTTTCCATCTGCTCGTCGCGCACAAATAGCAGATCGGCGTCGGAGCCCAGGTCGAACTCCCAGCTCCCCAGCCGCCCGAGGGCCAGCACGGCGAATCCCGGCGGGCTGCCAGCGATGGCGAAGGCAGCGGCGATGGCATCGTCGGCGGTCGCGCTCATCTCGGCAAGCGACTCGTACACCGGGCGCCGTTCCATGATGTCGCGCGACCCGGCGGCGAACATGCGATGCCGGTAATGCTGGCGCAGCATGCGCAGCTTTTCTCCGCGGGCAGAAGAGGACGACGCCAGAAAGCCGAACACCGGATCGTGTTCCGCCGCGCCCGGTCCCTGGGGCTTGAACAGGGCGCCGCTCTGGTCGCCGTTGGAGGGAGCCGCGACCTGCTCGATGGTGGCCAATTCCTGCGGGTGGCGCACCAGGATGTCGGTGAGATAGTCGCTCACCTGGAATAGTCGCAGCGCGCGCCCAACCGCCTGCGGGTTGTGGACCAGCGCCGCGTAACGCTCCGAGCTGGTGAAAGCCGCGCTCAGGAAGCGCTGCAGGTTGCGCCGCGTGTGCGCGGTAAGGTCGCGCTGCGCCGCCACCTCGTAGAGCGCGGGAGCGTCCGCCGCCAGCCGCTCCAGGATCTGCTGATACGACTTTTCCCTGCCCGTTTCCGGCGGCGCCAGCCGGAACTCGCCTCCCTCGCGCTCCTGGCGCTGATGCGTCTGCTGGTGATGGATGATGCGTTCGTAGATGTCGGCCACCGCTTCCATGTTCTTGCGGACCTGGGCCACGAAGGCCGCGCTCGTGCGGTCGCGCGCGTCCTGGCCCTCGACGGAGCGGTGGAGCACGCGCAGGTCAGCCTCGGAAGCCGGCAGGCGGTGCATCTGCTGCCCGCGCCGGAGCTGCAGGCGATGCTCGACCGTGCGCAGGAACCCGTACCCCTGGCTGAGCTCGTGGAAGTCCTTGCCGCTGATGTGCCCTTTGTCGTGCAGCTTCTGCAGCGAGAACAGGGTGCCGCCGGAGCGCAACCAGGTCTCGGTGCCGCCGTAGACGCGCTGCAGGCACTGCACCAGGAACTCGATGTCGCGGATGCCGCCGCGGTCCAGCTTGACGTCGATCTCGTCCGGCCCCCGCACCGCCACGCGCTTCCGCCGGTGTGCCCCGATCTTCTCCCGCGAGTTGACCGCGGTCTCGATGGCGGCGAAATTCAGCTCCTCGCGATAGACCAAGGGCTGCACTGCGCGGATGAACTCACGCGCCAGGTCGAGGTCGCCCGCCGAATGGCGCAGCTTGATCAGCGCCTGCAGCTCCCAGTCGTGAGCGACCCCGGCGTAGTAGCGGATGGCGTGCCCCAGCGGCACCGCCGGCTCGCCTTCGGCGCCCTGTGGACGCAGGCGCAGGTCGATGCGGAACACTGGACCGTCCGGGCTTACGCGCGAGAGCACGTCCGTCACCTGCTGCGCCAGGCGGATGAAGTACTCGCGATTGGTGATCTCGCCCGGGGGGTCGGGTTCGCCGTCGCCGTACAGAAAAAGCAGGTCGACGTCGGAGCTGTAGTTCAGCTCGTTGCCGCCCAGCTTGCCCATGGAGAGGATGGCCATCGGCGTGTCCACCAGCCTGCCCTCGTCATCGATGTGGCGCGGCGCGCCGTGGCGATTGCGCAGGATGCCGTCCACGTGGCGCCGGGCTTCCTCGATGAGCACGTCGGAAAGCGCAGAAATCTCGGCCGTGGTTTCGGCCAGGGTGGCGACGCCGAGCACGTCACGCAGCATGATGCGGATGTACTCGCGCTTCTTGAAGCGGGCCAGCAGTTGCGAGATGTCGGTCTCGAACGACCGCGAGCGGAAGCGCGCGAAGTGCTCCAGAAAGTCTTCCCGCGACTGCGAGCGGTCGAGGGCGCGGTCGCGTCCCAGGCTGGAGAGCAGGTCTGTGTTCTGGATCAGGGTCTCGCCCAGCCATTGGCTGTAGCCAAAGACGGCGACGGCGTAGTGGACGAGGAAGCGGTCGCGGTCCAGCCGGCGCAACAGTTCGTGGCTCTCCGACGCACTGGCGAACCGCTCGAACAGGTTGAGGGCGGAATCAGGGTCGGGGGATTCGGCCAGCAGCGTGGGCAGCGCCGCCACTACTCCCGCCGGTGCCAGTCCCTCCAGGCGCGAGAGGTTGGTGCGCGCCGCCTCCGGATCGCGAAAGCCGATCTGTCCGACCGCCGCTGCCCAGTCGATGGCCACGACGGCAGATTATCGCGGATAGAGGCGGAATAAAAGAACGTCACCGGGCAAGAGCCCGGATCACATCGGTGGTGCTTCGAAACCGGCGGCTAGAGCGGCCGCCCGCAGCTTTTGGTCGGCGGTCAGGAGGGCCCGGCTCTGAGGGAGGTTTTCGCACCACTCCAGGGCCGCCGCCAACTGCAGGGCGTCTGCCGCCCGCAGATCGTACCGGCCAACAAGCTGGATCGCTCTTGCGAGCAGGGAGTCGGAAGGCTGTATCACCGACCATGAATCGGCCAAGGTTCTTGCGATTTGGGCAGCCACTGCAGACTCGCTGCCGCTAATCTGCCGCATCCGCAGGAGACGGGCGAAAGCACCTGCGATTTCCACCGGCGTGGCCCACCACACTACCACTTCATAATCCTTGTAAAGAGCAGTGGCCCGAGGCGTCAGGCTCTGACGCACGCAGAGCGGAATCAGCGCACTAGCGTCCCAGAAAGCGGGAACCAGTACTAGCGGCTTTCGCGCTCTTTCCGCCACACTTGCTCCATCACCTCATCGGAAACATTCCCTGGGGGATTGGGCAATGCCGTGGACGACCTTGGCTTGCGAGGTGGAGTGAGTACGCCACGAGCCACTAGCCGCTTCTGTTGTTCGCTGTGATCGCTAATGTCACAGGGAACAATTCTCGCCACCGGTTTATTGCGGTCGCACACCAGCACTTCCTCGCCCTCTTGCACCGCCTGGAGATAGGCGCTGAGCCGGGCTTTCAGACGGCTGATGTTCACGGTCTTCATGACAGCATTATAGCTAACATGACCATGTTGGTCACGTTATGTCCTGATCCTCTTCTGGGCAACAAAGAAAACCCCACCCCGAGCAAAATCGGCTCGGGTTGATTGGATAAGAGCGAAGGCTCGCTAGCTTACCCTGACAGCGTCTTTTGGTTGAGGACTGAAAGGCGCTGGGGAAGAGAGGAGCCTTCGATGGTGATTATAGATTCTCTCTTGAATTTCAAGTTTTTCTCTCTGGAGAGGTGCGGAGAACCTCTCTCTTTTTGCCATCAGGCACATGACGCCAGTTCCGCGGAGCAGAGCTTAGCTCCGTCGTAGGTCTGATTGGAACGAAACATCGCATAAAGGGCGTGGAGCAGCTTTCTCATTACAGCTACCAGCGCCTGCAGCCGAGCCTTGCCGCGATTCACTAAACGTTGGTAGAAAGTCCGCAGATGAGGCTCGCGCCGCAGGGCCACGAGTGCCGGCATGTACAGGGCGCGGCGCAGATGGCGACTGCCTCCACGGCTGATCCGGGGATGCTTTTGCACGGACGTGCCAGAAGTGAACTGGGAAGGATCGAGGCCGCTGAAAGCCACCCACTGGCGAGCATCGAGGCTATCGGCCAAAACGGCTAGCTCCCCGAGGATCTGCAGCGCGCTGGTTTCGGCGATACCGGGGACGGTCACCATCAGGCGGAAGCGACGATCTAGTTCGCGATCCTTCGCGATGAGGCGGCGAGCTTCGCGACGGAGCTGCTCCATGCGATTCTCCAGATAGCGCTGATGACGTCGCATCTCCCGAATCACCAAGGATGGCAAGGCCAAGCTCGCCTTCAACGCATGCTCACGATTCTTTTCCTGGGTGTGCATAACGCCGAGGCTTTCGATGGCACGGGTGATGGCGCGCAACCGCAGCCCCCGCGCGCTCGGAGGTCGCCAGACTACCCACGGCATCCGCGCAGCGTACTCACAAAGCACCCGGGCATCGACAGGGTCCGTCTTGCTGCGTTCCCCCAGTGATTCCGCGAAGCGGCGGGCGCGACGCGGATTTACCAGGCTGACCTCGACATGACGGTGAGCGTGCAAGGCCAGGGCTAGATCAAGACTGTAGTTACCGCTGGCCTCCAGACAAACGCGTACATCTTCGGTTCCCTGCTGCAAGTACGCCAGGAGCGCCTTATGCCCAGAGGCAGTATTCGCAAAGCTGGCAAGCGTCAGCGTTCCTTCTTTGCTTCGAAGCCTAGCGACACTGATCTCCCGTGCACTGACGTCGAGGCCGGCGAAAACTTCAACATCTCCCTGAGGACGATGGGGCATTCTCAACTCCTCGAGATTTGGATTAGACTCGGTTCCGGCTCCCCGACCCTGTACAACTTCTCTCGCCGACCTTGTGAATGCAGGCTCATGAGGCCTCGGATTCTCCACGGCGTCAGAAAAGGAGGGCGGGGGGCCTATCTATAATCCAGGCTGCAAACGACAGCGCCTTTAGGCTGCGATCGGCCTCCCGCCGAAATCCGATTCTGCCTCCAAGTAGCACGGAGCGAATGAATCGGGGAGATGCAAGCAAGATACAAGGCTGTGATTTCCATCCCAGCTGGGAGCAGGTGGCTTGGCTGAACATGGAAACAGGAGAAACGGCAGAGCAGAAGCTGGTGCACGGCGAGGGAGAAGCGGAGGGGTTCTATCGCGGGCTAGCGGCGCCGGCGCTGATCGGATTGGAAGCGACCGGCAACTGTCATTGGCTGCTGGATCTGCTGCGTGATCTGGGACACGAGGTGTGGGTGGGAGACGCCGCGGAGATCCGGGCCAGCTACGTGCGGCGGCAGAAGACGGACAAGCGGGATGCGGCGCACATTCTCAAGCTGCTGGTGGAAGGACGGTTTCCGCGCTTGTGGGTGCCGGAGCGCGAGCAGCGGGATCTGCGGCAACTGCTGATTCATCGCCACAAGCTGGTGGAGATTCGCTCGCGGGTGAAAAACGGTCTGCAACACCTGGCGTTGAACCAGGGCGTGCAGAAGAAACAGCGGCTGTGGAGCGCGGCCGGGCAGCAGGCGCTGCGCGAGCTGCCATTGCAACCCTGGGCATCACGCCGGCGAGAAGACCTGCTGGGTTTGCTGGGCGCACTCAGCCGGCAGATCGCGCCCTTGGATCGAGCCGTGGCGGAGGCGGCACAACAGAACCCGCAAGCGCGGCTGCTGATGAGCCAGCCGGGAGTGGGTCCGATCACGGGGCTGGCGTTTGTGCTGACCATCGGCGACGTGAGCCGCTTCGCTCGTGGCAAGCAGGTGGCCAGTTATCTGGGACTGATTCCCCGCGAACACAGCTCCGCCGGCCATCAGCGGCTGGGAGCGATCAGCAAGCAGGGCAACCGCTTTCTGCGCATGCTGCTGGTGGAAGCGGCGCAGAGTGCGGTGCGCTGCGATCCCGAGTTTCGACGTGAGTATCAACACCGCTGCCACTCCAAGCCCAAGAACGTGGCCAAGGTGGCGGCGGCGCGCAAGTTGGCGGTACGACTCTACTGGATGCTGCGCACCCAGCAGGCGCGTCCAGAGAGCGTTGCCATCGAGAGCAGCCCGCGGGTGCCCCTGGTCGGCGCAAGCTAGACCGATGTCTTGATTGGGTGCTCTCGCATCCCGCAGCGGCGGGATGTCCGCAGAGAAGAATCATGGTCGAAGTCGGGCCGAATCGATGGTTGGTGCAACGACCGTGGAGTGATTCACCAACGTGGAATCTGCCAGACGTCTTCAGTCCTCAACCTACTGGCGATTTCATCGGTGCTCGCGCACCGAGCAGGATACGTGTGCCCTTGACAACGCCTTCGCTCTTATCGAGGGGCTCCCCCGCGCTGCTCGGCGCTCGGCTTTCTCGTGTCAATCTGTAGTTCCAGGGCAGCGAGGTCTTTAACGAGTTCAATCAGCTTCAGTATCCGCCGCCGGGACGCCTTGGAGGGCAGCGCGCCACCAGTGAACGCATCGTTTGTATTCCGCGTAACTCGCCCGGCTCATAACACCATTCTTATCCGAGCGGGATGAGTGGATGCGCTCCGATACGCGTGGATTGCTGAAACGGGCGCACATCGTTGCGAACTGGCCTCCCATCTACATCGGAAAGGAATCCGACCGGCACTGGGAAGAAGGCGAAGACCCAAGCCTGCTGGAATTCAAGGCCATTCAATACAGTCGGAAAGGGAACGCTGTTGCGGATGACGAGCAGTTGGCGAGGATCGCGAGCGTTCCGAAGCGAGAATTCATGCGCCGTGGGATCAACCAGCACACGCTGGAGAAAATCTGCGCAAGGGAACCTGTGCGGGCGGTCAAGTTAGCGAAGTGCTTGAAGGTGCTCGAAGAATACGAATCAGAAAACGAGAACAAAGCCCGACCAGGCAGCCAGCACACAAATTGAGGTGGGCCGTGTAACGGGTCGTGCAATTCGTAACAGAAAGGAAATCTATGCCGTACAAAGACTCAGAACGTAAACGACAGTGGGAACGAGAACATCGTGAGCAACGAAACGCAAGACGGAGGATGCAGACGCAGGCTGCGCGGTCGGCAGGGCCGAGTGTGCCCAAGCCAGCGCACGACCCTGCCTATGTAGCAGAGCAATGGTCCGAAGCGCTCGCCCGGTTTCCATTTCCTGCCGATTGATCCCTCGGACAGGCACCAAGGGGTCGCCAACATACAATTCACTCTTCGGCAAGTACTCCCTGTACCAAGAACGGATCCTTGGGTCGGCAGTCCAACGGGGACGAAGGACAGAAAAGCTCACCGACCGCCGCAAAGCAGCTCACAAGCCGCGTGGTGCACGGACAGACCCAGGGAAACGCGAGGGGCCCGGGTGGCCCGGACCGTTTTGTGTTGGCGCGCAGTTCACGAGTCTGTCCGCGCAGGACATGGGCCACGCGAACTCAGTTTTTGCCTACTCCCACGGCATAACCGGCCATGAAGAACCCCGGAGGGGCTGCGACATTCGTTTTTCCGCGAAGAAGCGTGCGGAAACGATCGCCGACTTTTCCAAGTTGATATTGCTGTCCGGTGAGGGGAAACCGAGAAGTTTCCGTGACCGTGTTCACATTCGCCACGCTGAAATCGCCTGTGGTTGTATCCAAAATCACCTGTTGCTGCATCGTCGAGACTTGTATCGGCATGCCGCTGCGAAACGAGTCAGGGTCTGCAAAGCTGGCAGGCGACGTAACCAGATACACGGTGGTGGTGCCCGTCCGGTCTACAATGCGCAAGGTGCCATTCGTTGTCACACGCTGTGTCACAGCTTCCGTGAAAAAGGTGAAGTTAGCGTGTGGCGCATCTTCGGGAATCCCGTTGAAGGCAGGCAGTTGTGTCACGAAGCTGAAGTAGCCAAACTGGCTCGAGTTGACTCCGCTGTTGTTGACGTTCCCCACATACTCCAACGCGACGATGTCTTCAGCGAATCTGATATGGATGTGTTGGACGTTGTCGCTACCCTGAGCAGTGGCGAGAACTGCTGTGAGCGTGGCCGCTGCAACCACGGCCAGCGATACCGATTTGCGAAATAACATTGGCGTTTCCTCCTGTGGCGGCGTGGCTGAGGTTCTCGCCGCACTCGATGATTCCTGAGCGGCACCTGGGCAGCTGTCAATGAATTCCAACTGAATTTCCAATCAAGATTCGATAGACCCGTAACACGTTGGAATGGGGGGACTTGGGATTAGGTGTAAAATGACCCCACGCGACGGCGGCGACCTGCATGCCTGGCCCAATTCTTCGTTTCAACGATACTGAACTTGACGTGGGGCGATATGAGCTTCGACGCAATGGCTCTTTATTGCGACTCGAACGGCTGCCAATGGAGTTGCTGATTTTTCTCGCCTCCAGGCAGGGAGAGCTCGTAACCCGCGAAGAGGTGATCGAGCAGCTTTGGGGCAAGGGGGTCTATCTTGATGCGGATCAGGGGATCAATACGGCAATTCGCAAGATTCGAATGTGCCTGCGCGATACGGCTGAGGATCCCAAGTACATCCAGACGGTGGTCGGCACAGGCTACCGTCTTGTTCCACCTGTAACCACGTTACAGTCGCCGAAAGCCGTCCACGCTCAAGGAACGGCCGCAGCCGTTCCGACCGTGGCGCCTGAGACGTCCATCCGTTCAGTCTCACGCTCCTCCCTCTTCAGCCCGAGGATCTGGCTTGCAGTGGCGGCCTTAGCAGCCGTCGTGGTGCTTGCGGTTGGGTGGTATCGGTACACACATCGAGCGCCGGAACCGATGCTGATCAGCTCGATAGCGGTTTTACCGCTGGAAAACCTCTCCGGCGATCCCGCCCAGGACTATTTCGTTGACGGTATTACAGACGAGCTGATCACGGAATTAGCCAGGATGGGCAGCGTGCGCGTGATCTCGCGGACATCGAGCATGCAGTATAAGCACGCGAAAGGGAGTCTTCCACAAATCAGCCGTGAACTCGGCGTCGATGCTGTCGTCGAAGGTGCTGTCGCGCGTTCCGGCAACCGTGTGCGTATAACCGTGCAGCTCATCCGTGCCGCCTCCGACCAACACGTTTGGGCGAACGCGTACGAACGCGATGTCACGGATATCCTTGGTTTGCAAGCCGAAATTGCAGCAGCGGTCGCACGCGAAATGCGCGTGGAACTGGCGCAACAGATGCCTATGCCCCAAGGAAGAAGACCGATCAACCAGGACGCGTATGCGGAATATCTACGGGGAAGGTATGCCTGGAACCTGAGGCGGGAGCCCGCGCTACTGGAAGCTATTCAGCATTTTGAGAAGGCAATCGGCATTGATCCGGGCTTTGCCGCGGCCTATGCCGCTCTGGCGGACTGCCACACCGCGCTGGGGTACCTGAACGCCCGATCACCCGAGGACACTTTTCCGAGCGCGCGACTCGCAGCGCAGAAAGCTCTCGAACTCGACAATTCTCTCGCGGAGCCGCACGCCTCTCTCGCGTATTACTACCTTTATTATGATCGCAACTGGGAGGCTGCCGAGAAAGAGTTTCAGAAGGCTATTGAACTCAACCCCAACTATGCCTTGGCCCACGACTGGTATGGAGTGTACTTAACCGCGAGAGGCCGCTGGGATGAGGCTTTGAAGGAGATGGAACGGGCCCGCGAATTGGATCCTCTGTCGCTGCCCATCAGCACCGATGTCGGCTTTTCGTTATATTACGCGGGCAAATATGATGCGGCCATAGCGAGCTTGCGAATGACTTTGGAAAAGGACCCTGGTTTTCCGCTAGCCCACCTGTGGCTGGGCCGTGCTTACGAAGAAAAGGGTATGTTCCCCGAAGCCGTCGCCGAATTCAAGCAGACGCAGAAGGCACTCCCGGGCTGGCCAGTTGCTACCGCAGCTATTGGGTGGGCGTATGGAAGGTGGGGAAAACCGTCGGAAGCTCGCAGAATTTTGGCAGAGCTGCAGTCACTATCGAAGCAGCACTATGTGAGTGCCTATGCAATAGCCCTGGTCCATGCCGGTTTGGGCAATAAGAATGAGACGTTTGGGTTCCTCAACAGAGGCCTGAAGGAAAGAACAAATTGGATGGTCTGGACTGCTATCGATCCCCGATGGCAACCAATTCGTAACGACCCGCGTTTTCCTGAATTGTTGCGGGAGATTGGATTTGACTCGAGGGACGGACAACGACAGGGCACCCAATCCGGGGCTCCCATACGAAAATGAATGGGAGGGACGAGCAGGAATTACGTGAGTAAATGGCGGGCCAGGAGGTGTAGCAAAACGCCCTCAGGTCATAATACCCCCTCTTGTGGTTGACTTGCCGGTACCCACAACCCTAACATGGCCGCGCACCGGGGGAAATCTTGATCGGACGCACGGTCGCGCACTATCGCGTGCTGGAGAAGCTGGGCGGCGGCGGCATGGGTGTGGTCTATAAGGCCGAAGACCTGAAGCTTGGCCGCATGGTCGCCCTCAAGTTCCTTCCTGAAGAGCTGTTGCGGGAACCGCAGGCGCTCGAACGTTTCCAGCGCGAGGCCCGCGCCGCTTCCTCGCTCGACCATCCCAACATCTGCACCATCTTTGAAGTCAGCGAGTACGAGGGCCAGCCCTTCATCGCCATGCAGTATCTGGAAGGCCACACCCTCAAGCACGCGATCGAAGGCCGCCCGCTGAAGACCGGCGCCGCGCTGGAGCTGGCCATCCAGATCGCGGACGCGCTCGAAGCCGCGCATCAGAAAGGCATCGTCCACCGCGACATCAAGCCCGCCAACATCTTCGTCACCATGCGCGAGCAGGCCAAGGTGCTGGATTTCGGCCTGGCAAAAGTCGCGCCCCGGCGCATCGCAGAAGCCGTGGGCGCCTCCACGATGCCCACCAGCCCGTCGCGGGAACTGCTCACCAGTCCCGGCGTTGCCATGGGCACGGTGGCCTACATGTCGCCGGAGCAGGCCCGCGGAGAAGAACTCGACAGCCGCACCGACCTGTTCTCCTTCGGCGCCGTGCTCTACGAGATGGTCACTGGCGTCATGCCTTTCCGAGGCGATACCTCGGCGGTGATTTTTGATTCCATCCTCAACCGTGTTCCCACGCCTCCGGTACGGCTGAACCCGGAATTGCCGGCGAAGTTGGAGGAGATCATCGAGAAGGCGCTGGAGAAGGACCGACGCCTGCGCTACCAGACGGCATCCGATCTGCGCGCCGATCTGGCGCGGCTGAAGCGCGACCTGGATTCCGGCCGAGCATCCGCGATCACATCGGCTGCTATTGCCATACCTGAAGTCGTGCCGAGCCCGGCTGGTGGAGTGACACCCGCGAGTGGCGTCAGCCGTGTTGTGACACCTGCCGTAACGCCCGCCACCGGAACAACGCCGGCTATCGGCGCGGTGGCTCCCGCCGCGCCTCAGCCCGCGCCGCGCAAGCCGACCTGGATATATGCGGCAGCAGCGGTCCTGGTCATCATCCTCGCGGTCCTTGGCTGGTGGCTACTCCGCGGACGCGGAAGCCAGCGGGGCGCGATTACAGGCCACAAGTCGGTCGCGGTGCTCTACTTCACTAACCTCTCCCAGGACAAGTCGCTGGACTGGCTTGACCGTGGCTTGACCGAGATGCTCACTACAAATCTGGCGCAAGTGCAGGGGCTCGACGTGCTCTCGACCGAACGCATCCAGGGCTCGCTGCAACGCGTGGGCAGGAAGGATGGCGGCATGGATCCCGCCGTGGCGCAAGCGGTGGCGCGCGACGCCGGCGCCGACGCTTTCATCACCGGAGCGCTCTTGAAGGTCGGCCCCACACGGTTGCGCCTCGACGTGCGCGTGCAGGACACACATTCCGGCCAGATCCTGGAGTCGGAGAAGCTCGAGGGTGAGAGCCTGCAGAACATTTTCGGCATGGTGGATTCGCTGACTGCCAACATCGCCAGCAAGTTCCTGCCGGGCGGGGCTCCCAAGGCGCCAGCAATCGAGCAAGCCCTAACATCCAATGTGGAGGCTTACCGCCATTACCAGCTCGGGCTCGACTACAACCGCCGTTACCTGACCGCAGACGCCATCCGCGAGCTGGAGGAAGCGGTGCGTCTCGATCCGCAATTCGCCTCGGCTTACCTGCAGTTGTCCTTCAGCTATTTCTTCCAAGGCGATTTGAGCAAATCGGAGGAGGTGGATCGCAAGGTCGAGCTGCTTCAATCCCGGTTGTCCCGGCGCGAGCAATTGTCATTTCAGGTGAACAAAGCCGGCCGCTCGCGCGATCTGGAAAGCATGATTCACGCACTTGAGGCCTCCATCGCCGAGTTTCCTCGCGATAGTGATGCCCGCGGCACACTGGGCATTCTGCTGCAGGGCATCAATCAGACCGACCGTGCCATCAGCATCCTGCGTGAAGGCTTGGCCACCGATCCCAGGGATGAATTGCTGCTGAACATTCTCGGCTACGCATATGCGAGCAAGGGTGACCAGACGGCCGCGCTCCAGGCCAACGACCAGTACATTGCGGTGCGCCCCGGCGACCCCAATCCCGTGGACACACGGGGGGACATCCTCTACCGGTTCAGCCGGGATGACGAGGCCCTCTCCGCCTACCGCAAGGTGCTGGAACTGAAGCCGGACTTCCAGGGGTATACGGAATACGCGAAGCTGGCGGGTGTTTACGCAGATCAGGGGAAGTACGCTCTGGCGGAAGCAGCTCTGCAGGAATACGCGCAGCGGACGACCCCGCTATATCGCCTCTACCTGCCGATCTTCCAGTCCCAGATCCAGCAGATGCGCGGCGATCTGGAGGGAGCTTTGGAAAGCTACCGCAAGGCTGTCTCCCAACTGGCCCACGCCGGGCAGGACAGCGGCGCCGGCCGGACTCTGCAATCGTATGCAGGGGCGGCTGCTTTGATGGGCGATGCCACTGCGGCGCTCGCCTTCGCCCGCCAGCAGAAGCTTCATGGTGAGGAATTGCTCGCGATAGCGTTCCTCGAAGCGGCTCGCGGAGACCAGGCCGCCTCTGACCGCGATCTTAACAAATACGCCAGTGCGCGCCCCTGGATCTCGCCTCGTTTCGTCGAGCTGCAGAGCAAAGGTAATGAGGTTGTCGCCGCCCTCATCCACAACGACGGCCGTGGCGCCCTGGCCACCCTGGCGGGTTTCCCCGATTTCCAGGACGCGGGATTCCTCTTCAGCCGGGCGCGAGCCCACCAGCTAGTGAACGACCATGCCACTGCCGAGCAGGAGTTCCGCAACTCCCTGAGGAACGCCCGAATCTTCTCAAACTTCGGCACCATGCGCGAGCAGATCCCGCTGTTCTCGCTTCTATGCCACTTCTACCTGGGCCAGATCTACGAAGCTACCGGCAAGGGCCAGCAGGCCATTGACGAATACCAGTCCTTCCTGTCGCATTTCGAAGGTTCGCGCACCAAGATGCCGCAGGTCACGGAAGCCCGCGCGGCCCT
>Ga0335069_10009397_pt1 | contig 13921 bp, 11 predicted proteins | sample Lox_Sample_11_FD_206714 | JGI IMG/M metagenome (GOLD analysis project Ga0335069, IMG submission 206714) | Soil microbial communities from Loxahatchee National Wildlife Refuge, Florida, United States - Lox_Sample_1.1 | ecosystem: Environmental > Terrestrial > Soil > Wetlands | place: USA... | reverse complement strand
TCGCGGCAAATCAGGGAATGGAGCTGCTTATAGCATTTCGCTTGACACAGGATAGTAGTTACTTGCGAGCGGCTCTTGGCAACCTGGATTACCTGCTTGGAAGGAATGCGACAACTTATTGCTTTGTCACTGGTTTCGGAAATCAATCACCGCAGCATATCCATCACCGTATTTCCGCATCAGATGGTATTGCGGCTCCGATTCCCGGATTATTGGCCGGTGGCCCTAATCAAGGCAGAGACGATGGAGTTACAACCTATCCGTCAACGCTGCCTGCATTATCATATACGGATGATCAAAATTCGTATGCTTCCAATGAAATTGCGATCAATTGGAACGCGCCATTGGTTTTTCTTGCTATTGGTTTGGAGGCCATTCTATCACCCAATGGTTTGCCAACATCCACGACACAAGTGAATCCACCAAAAGAAGTGCCTCAGGGTTTCGCCCTTTACCAAAATTTTCCCAATCCGTTCAATCCGTCAACGGTTATTCGTTATTCGTTACCGGTTACGAATTATGCGCTCTTAAAAGTATACGACATTCTTGGAAGAGAAATAGCGACGTTAGTGAACGAACGGCAAACGGCAGGAGTGCATCAAGTAGTTTTTAATGCATCGAAATTTGCAAGCGGTGTGTATTTTTATCAATTACAATGTGGAGCAACATGTGTTACTAAAAAATTGGTATTGATGAAATAACCATGAACAACGATGCAGACATTATTTTTCCACTATTTATATTTTCCCAGCCACTGCAACAGGCGTGAGGATGAATCCATTTCGTTTAAATTTTTTAAACCCCATCTCCCCTTTGATGAAGGGGAGAAAAAATCGGAAGAGACCGGAAGCGAGAAGAAAATGATAGAAATATAAATCAAGATGGGAAAAAGTACAACGATCACCATCAAGTTGCCGGTGAAGAAATAATTGTATAAGAATTTTTACACACCGACACTATTGTGAAATTCATTCGACCTAAAGCCGCCTTCCTTCGATCATAAATAGTCATCGATCAATTTTTGTATCTGAGCACCATCTCATTTTAATTTTCAAGTTGCGATATAAATGAATGAGGTTTATTTCATATTCAACTTGAAGAGAAATAAATCTAAATAAAAACATCTGGCGAATATCGGACAACAAAAAATACTTCCATCGGAAAAACACTTTAAATTCCAACAAAATCTTTTGGCATGGAACTTGTATCGGGTGTGGCGATGCTATTCTTTATTTTTTATTTGCATCGGAATCAAATGTACGCGTAACTCATTGCGCTCACTATAAAATAGGAGATCAACCATGGCTGGGAAAATAAAAATCGCAATTAATAAAATTATTGAAGACCGATCGAAAGGCAATGCGACGCTTGCGACGACGACAAGGACCAAAATGTTATTAAAAGGGATTGATGTCAACAGTTACAATGAACATTCGCCTGATGATCCGGCTATTTTGAAGAAGGTGAAAGAAGTAGCGGACGAACTCGGCATTAATATTCTTATTTAGTTTTAATTATAGGAGATCATTTTCATGAGTATCAAAGTTTCATATTCTACCCAAAAAGAAATCGTTCGAGCTGCACACGACCTTAAAAGCCAGTTCGGGACATTAAATCCCGCACTCGTTATTTTCTTTGCATCAACAGCATTTGACCCTGCCTCCATCAGCAAAGTTATGCACGACACGTTTTCTCCGGCTACCGTATTCGGATGCTCAACCTCGGGGGAACTTGTCAGCGGTGCCATGCTTAAAAATTCCATTGTTGCCATGGCATTCGATGCGGCCAGCGTAAAAAGCACTCACATCGAAATACTTCAAAACGTAAAAACTGAAAAAAATATACGGCCGAAAATTAAAACGATGCTCGGCGCATTTGAAAAATATGCGAAGTGCCCGGCGCTGGAAATTGATGTCAATAAATATCTCGGTCTCATTCTGATAGACGGCTTATCGTTGTCGGAAGAACGCATTATGGACGCCGTGGGTGATCTGACGAATGTAACGTTTATCGGCGGTTCGGCCGGAGACGATTTAAAATTTTCTGCAACATATATCTATGCCCAAGGCCGCGTGTATACTGACGCAGCTCTTTTTGCTCTTCTTGAACCCGCCAATGGCTTCGATATTATCAAAACGCAAAGTTTTCAACAAACGGGGAAAACACTTGTTGCAACTAAAGTCGATGAAGCGACCCGTACGGTAATGGAATTCGATGGACAACCTGCTGCAAAGAGGTATGCGGAAGTGTTGGGAACGACGGTTGCCGATGTATCGAAACTTTTTATGAAACATCCGCTGGGTCTTATGGTGAATGGAGAACCATTTGTGCGGAGTCCACAGCGCATCGACCATGGAAATGTCGTGTTTTATTGCAATATCAAAGAAGGAATGGCGTTATCCCTGCTAAACTCGACCGACATTATCGCGGATACAAAAAAATCGATTGAAGCAAAACAACAAACTGCAGGTACAATTTCCGGAATCATCAATTTTCATTGCATTCTTCGAACGCTGGATTTGGAACAGCAGGGCGCAACGGATCAGTACGGAAAAGTATTTGCGAATATACCTTCAATCGGTTTTAGTACGTACGGAGAAGAATATATCGGCCATATCAATCAAACATCTACGATGGTAGTGTTCAAGTAATCGTACCGACAGAGGATGCTCTCTTTTGAGACAATAAAAGAGAGCATCAATTAATTCTATTCTTCACATCAAAAAATAATCGTAGAAAATAATTTAGTGTTTGTGGCTTATCATTTTGCATCCAATCGTTTTGCGCTGGGAAAACTCATTTGGAAGCTTCGGAGTGATTATTCTTTCCTATATTCCGCCGATTCAACGCAACGAGTTAACCGGATTGATTGTTGAACGCATGATCGTTCTCCTGATTCGATCCGCTTTGCCAATGCCATGTTCCCGAAGCCGTTGCAACTATGCGGACAATAAATTTGTTTCCGCCGCCCCAGAATCCATAAATGAGCTTTGAAAAATTTGGACCCTGAAATTCCACCAGGCATGTAACATCGGTATAAGAGTTTGATGTTCTTGCGATACAGTGAGCGTCACTTCTCCCATGGATGAATTTGCTGGGAACTTTTGGCAATCGCACAAGAAGATAACAGGATAAGAGCGAGAAATATTTTTTGAAATTTCATATTCATCAATAAAATATTCATTATTTTATTCCTCACGGATACAAAAATAATTGCTGAAGTCAAAGAGCGAATGCCATCATCGAGCGACGTACATTTTTGAAAATCTAAAAATACCAAAACCAAGATCGACCAACCATAACCCAGCGAGGTACACTATGAACGAAATTGTTGCAAGCAGTTTTGCCGAAGGATTGGTTTCACAACAACCGGCAGTCGAATATGCGGATAAGCTTATGTTGTACGGACAATTTGTCGGCGATTGGGTTGCCGAGACGGTAGAATATCCCGATGATGGAGACATCAAACATTCGCAGTGGGATATTCGATTTGCATGGGTTCTCGAAGGCCGGGCAATTCAAGACCTCTGGATTACTCCTGTGCGCAATGAAAAACATATCGGCTGGTCTGAACCGGGCAATCGGTACAGCACGACGATGCGCATTTACGATCCGAAGATAGATGCATGGCATATTCTCTGGATCAATCCGCCGGGCGGAATCGTTGTGCGTCAGATCGGACGGAAAGTTGGAAACGACATCGTTCAAGTCGGCGAGATCGATGCGAAGGGATTTCAATCCCGCTGGGTGTACCGCGATATTACGCCGAATAGTTTCCGCTGGTGCAATGAACGCACGATTGATCAAGGAATTACATGGAAGTTGATGCAGGAGATGAAAGCGAAAAGAGTGTAAAATATTTTATATATCTATGGAATCATTTTCTACATTTATAGAGGTGTTTATGACACCATCAAAAAATTTATCAGTCTCGCCGGTATGATGGAAGGAAAAAATTAAATGAACAAAATTACGACACTTGTTACTGTACTATTTTGTCTAGGATGCTGTTTCTTTATTGCATGCGAATCCTCGCAATATGCCACGGTGACCACGACCAAATTAGAAGACAATATGTGGGTGCTGGAAGGTTCCGATCACACCGATATGTTTTTGGTGGAAGGAAAAGAGAAAGCGTTATTAATCGATACCGGTACAAAAGTAAAAGGCCTTGATATGATTGTCAGTCACCTTACATCAAAACCGGTGATGGTCGTTATTACGCATGCACACGATGATCATGCCGGCAACATCAATTATTTTCCGGAAATATGGATGCATGCTGCTGATACGGTGATCTTGAAAAAAGGGTACACGGGCAAAATTCATTTTGTGAACGACGGAGATGTTTTTGATCTGGGCGGAACGCAAATCGAAGTGCGACACATGCCGGCACACACACCGGGTTCGATTGTGCTGATTGATCGTAAAGCCGGAAACTGCTACTCAGGCGATGCGTTCGGTTCCAACGATGTGTGGCTGCAACTGAAACCGCTTGCTCCGATGCAGATGTACGTCAACTCATGCCGCAAGATGGAAGCGTTGATGGACAGCGGTATCACCAAAATTTACTGCGGCCATTACTATTATGTCAAAAAACCGTTCGATAAATTTTATATAACATCGATGCGAGAGTTGGCTGAATCGTTGATCAACGGTACCGCGCCCGAAGCAAAACCGTACCATGCAAAAGTGGGCTGTCCGAATCCGATGTATGTCACCAAAGGTCCGGCAACGATTGTGTTCGATCCGGATTATCTCAACAAAAAGAAAGAATAAGGCCTTACGAACGGAAGATTCTGTAGCACAAGAAAGATGAAAAACATCATATTCTTTGTCGCCGATTCTTCCTGCTTTGCATTTGCGGTATTCCCTCTTTTATTTTTTCTTGGGTTCAATACTCCGACGCCTGCGTCGTCATTCCCGCGAAACCGGGAATCCAGTGTAAGAGACTCCCGCGTACGCGGGAGTGACACGATACCCCACTGCTTGCGGCGGGGAGATTTATTCCAATTGCCCCATTGTTTCGCGGGGGCGAATAACGCGGACGCGCTCGCCGTTCACTAAAATTTCTGCGGGGCGCAAGCGCCCGTTGTAGTTGGAAGAAAGCACAAAGCCGTAAGCGCCCGCAGTAAGAATCGCAAGGTTATCGCCTGCAGCAACATTGGGAAGTTCACGGTCCTGCGCAAAGAAATCTGTCGATTCGCATATTGGGCCGACGACATCTACTTTTTGATGTTCATAGGTCTTGAGCACGAGAGGGACAATTTGGTGATGGGCATGGTATATGCTCGGACGCAGAAGATCGTTCATGCCGCCATCGACAATAATAAATTTTTTCACGCCGTTGTCTTTCACATACACAACGCGTGTCAACAAGACTCCTGCATCGGCAACTAACGAACGCCCGGGCTCCATCCATATTGAACAGCCCGTCGTTTGCAGCAGAGGAAGAACCGCGTTCAACACATCGGATGGCTGCGGCATATTGTCGTGCGACGGGTCTTCGACAGGCAGCGCTTCATGCCGGAGGGCATTAAAGTACGGAACACCGATGCCTCCGCCAAAATCGATATGTGTTAGGTGAATACCCGCTTCGCGCAATTGTCCGATGAGCGACACGACAAATCGAGCGGTATCGGTAAACGGCTCGGTCTTGGTGATCTGCGAGCCGATGTGGGTGTGAATGCCGATGACATCGAGTGAAGGAAGTGTTGCGGCGTATCGGTACACTTCGAGCGCTTGCGGTGCCGCGATGCCGAACTTGGTGGTTTGCAACCCCGTAGTGATATATGGATGGCTTTGTGCATCGATATCCGGATTGATGCGCAGGGAAATTTTTGCTCGCTTGCCGAGCCGCAGCGCAATGCGCGAGATGGCTTGCAATTCCGGCACCGATTCGACATTGAACGAAAAAATATTTTGCTGCAATGCGTATTCAATTTCGTCATCGCGTTTGCCGACTCCTGCAAACACAATTTTGTTCGGGAGAAATCCAGCTTTCAACGCAAGATGTAATTCACCGATAGAGACGATGTCTGCGCCCGTGCCTGCATCTGCCAGTAATTTTAAGATGGCATGGTTGGCGTTTGCTTTCAGCGCATAACACACCAAGTGCTCTGTACCGTTCAATGCGGCATCCATGGCATGAAGATTTTCGATGATCTGATTTTTGCTGTACACGTACAACGGCGTTCCATATTCTTCCGCGAGATCGCTCAACAAAACATCTTCACAAAACAGCGCATTTTCTTTATACTCAAAATACTTCATCGGCATAACGGCATCAATTCCTTTTTCTTCATCCAAGTTATTTGAGAAATAATTGAAGAAGCAAATTATACGGGATATGGAAGAACAACACCACAGACCAAAGCGCGTTGCGGACGGGATCGAACCGCATCAACACAAGAACGATGAGGACTCCGAAAAATCCGATGCGCTGGTAATTCTCGCGCCAATGGTCCGGTAACATGGCAGAAAGGACGTGCGAGCCATCTAACGGTGGAATAGGAATGAGATTGAAAATAGCAAGGACGATGTTTAGCGTAATACCGGCGGAACACATTTTGATGACAAAGGAGACCAATGCTTGTTGAAAATCCCCCTGCAAGGATTCGATGGGTGCCACGAACCGGACCGTGAAAATATAACACATCGTACATACGCCTGCAATGATGAAATTTGAAACCGGACCGGCGACGGAAACGAAAATATCATCGCGGCGAAAATTACGAAAGTTGCGCGGGTCGATTGGTACCGGCTTCGCCCAAGCAATAAAAACCGAACCGACAGAAAGATACGAAAGCAGCGGAATTAAAATTGAGCCAATGGGATCGATGTGCGGAAGGGGATTCAATGTCAGGCGTCCCATCTCGCGCGCTGTTGTATCTCCCAGACGCAGCGCCACCCAGCCATGCGCAACTTCATGCACCACGATGGAGAAAAGAAGAACCGGTAAGATATAAAGATGTTCCACATTGTCCTTTCAGAAACACTACGTCCCGCCGATCAGCAGGACGTGGATAAAAATTTTTGCTGTATATAGGTACCAAAAATTCTCTGCGAATTCAAGGAAAGATTAGCGTGAAGCGTTGCTTCTGTATAACTGTTTTTCTATATTCAAATGAACAAATGATGAGTTATGTTTAAACCGAACGATTAACCGAGGTAGCTAATGAAATCCCGTTTCCTCGCCGTACTTGCCGGCATTTTCATGCTGGCGTGGGTTGCAAACGCGCAGAATCCTTCTGTGCAATTAAAGATAACAGAAAAATCCGGATTTCTCGGAATGGGCGGTCCGCGAATTATGAATTTTGAATTATCCAATCAAAATCATGAACAGCCGCTCACCAGTACCAATGTTCATAGCGGGCCTTATTTGTACTTTCTCGTTGCTCCGGTGGGGGATTGGCTCTTAGACACGGATTTTGTCAACGAAAGTCTTTCGAAAGTCGTCATCTATCAGAACCAACAAAAAATTCCCATTGCATGGAAAAGCGAATTGATTGTCGCAGGCAATAATTCTATTCTTCTTGGATTTGGAAAAACGGTACGGCTCGATCAATCCTTTGTCTTTCAATGCCCCCTTGGCGAAACAACGAGCCAAATAGAAATGAAACTGCCGCAAGAATATTGGCCCGGGTACGAGCAAGTGGTATCGCTATGCCAGCAGGCAGATTCCGCATTCACGTTGAAGCAATATAAAACGGGGATCACAAAATATGAACAAGTGCTCGGAACAGAAGCGTATCAAATTTTCCCGCAGTATCGTGAAGTTAAAAGTAAGCGCACGCAATGTTACGATGGGTATTACAACGAATCGTGGGCAAATTTTCAAGCAGTGGTGGCAAATGCACAATATGATTTGAAACAAAAAATTGCCCACATCGATGAAATTATTCCTGCCTTCAAGTTCGTTATCGATTCGCTACCGCGCGCGGCATGGAGCATCGGTTCGCTGGATCCGGCAGTGGCGCCTATTATTGAACACAGCAATACGGCGATGGCACAAGTTTCGAGCACTCGTGATTCATTGCAACATGCCTTAGACGATCAAAACATTCATTGGATCATCGACGGGTCATCGACAGGAAAGAATGGTTATTTATTTTCGTATATGATTGAGACGCTCGCGTCGGCATTTTCATCGCTCAATTTTTCCGATACCACGGCAGCAACATTGAATATGAAAATTTCAGACGATCTTCAAGCGCGATTGGCGAAATACAATCTTGTCGAATCCTACACAACCTTTCTTCGCATTTGCAACGAACGCTTTCAATCCCATGTTCCGATTTTCCCCATCGACTTCCTGCCGAATTTAAAACGCGATTCGATTTCATTCCCGCTGCCGTATTACGATATGCTGAAAGCGGTGAACGACTATTACTATAATAACATGGCAAGCGCAAAAGAAGAAATTCTTAAAGTGTTTCGAACGTGCTATGATGCGGAATTAAATCTTCGCTTTGATTTGTTGCGCCAGACGATAGTGAATCATGAACAAGGTGTTTCACCGGACGTTCTCAAGATGTTGGATGAGGCATCGCAGCTTGAAGCAAAACGCGATGTTGCCGGTACGTTAGATAAATATCGGCAGATTACGTTGGTTGCTCCAAATTTTGCGTACGGGTTTTATGCGCTGGGAAAATTTTATCTTCGTACCAGCGACCAAATTCGCGCAACGTATTCCTTCCAGCGCGCGTACCAGCTCGATACGCTGTTTTTAACTGCGTACCGCGAGTGTTACATGCAATACCTCAAGCAAGGAAATTATAAAGAAATGATCAACGTCTTGGCGACGGCCCTCGCGAAAGGCAATGATTATTGGGAAATCAATTATAATCTTGGTGTCGCATATCAGGGCGATGCCGACCCGGCGCGAGCCATTCAATCGTTTGAACATGCGCTTCAGTTGAATCCGCGGAGTTATACGACCAACATCCAGCTTGGCTTGGTGCATCAAAGCGTAAAGAATTATCAAAAAGCACGCGAGTATTTCAACAACGCCATCGGACTGAATCCGACACGGAATGAAGCGGTCGATTATCTCACCAAGCTCAACGATTTGCAGCGGCAGGGGAAATAACTTCGCTGTTTTCACCGTTTTTCTGGGTCGATGTGTGATCGATAAACCGTCTCCGGTTTATCCGCCTTCTTTGAAGCGGCCTCTTTTTGCTTTTCTATCAATCCGTTCTTATATTCTAAGACCCAATTGCTGGCAACGATAAACAAAAAAAATCCGGCTGTTGGGTTTTTTTTCACAAGGTGCATGGAGTTCCGCAAAACGGAAACTCGCCTTGTTGCCTTGGGCACGTGGCGAAATTGGCAGACGCGCTAGCCTTAGGAGCTAGTAGAGCAATCTGTGTGGGTTCAAGTCCCTCCGTGCCCACGAATGGTTGCAGAAAAATTTGTTTCTGCAAAAGATATACAAATAAAAAGGAATCATGGAAGTGGAAGTTACAGTCAACTCGTTAAGCGATGTCTCGCGCGAAGTGGAAATTACCGCAACGGCAGCAGATCTCGTGCCGCATTTTGAAAAAGCATATCTGGAGCAGCGCAAGAAAATCGATATTCGCGGATTCCGGAAAGGAAAAGCGCCGCTCGATCTCATTAAAAAATTATACGGCGATCTCATCGAGCACGAAGCGTTGAACGACATTGCATCGGAGTTGTATCGCCAGGCAATTAAAGAAAAAGATTTGAAACCCGTTGGCGATCCGACGCTGGTGGATATGGATTACAAACCCGGCGAACAATTTCGATTCAAAATCAAATACGATGTCCGTCCGGTCATCCAATTAAAAAATTATAAGGGCATCGAAGTCGAAAAACCGATTCATACCGTGACAGATCAAGAAGTCGCCAATGAACTCCTTCGTTTGCGCCGTACCAACGCAACGTTCGAAGAAGTTGAAAAAGTAACGAACGAAGAGCACGTGGTGACAGCCGATTTGCAAGAGATTGATGACCACGGCATGCCGGCCGCTGGAAAGAAAAATGAAGGCGTACGGTTTTATCTTGCCGACGAACAATTGGAACAGCCGTTCAAAGATGCCTTGCGCGCAGCAGAACGGGGCGGCATCTACCCTGTCGAGTTTGAACATCAACACGGCGAGCACAGCCATAAAGTAACAACGCAAGTCACCGTTAAGAAAATTGAGAGCGTCGTTCTTCCAGCACTGGACGATGCCTTTGTCATGAAAGTCACGAAAGACCAATTCAAAACGGTCGATGCGTTTCGTGCAAACATCAAGGCAGAATTAATTTCGTATTGGAAATCGCAATCGGAACATCAGGTGGTGAATGCCGTCACAGCGGAAATTCTTAAACGGCATGAGTTTCAAGTTCCTGAATCGATGGTTCACAATGTGCTGGATGGGTTGCGGGAAGAATTACAAAATGAACAGCCCAATCGCAAACTGCCGGATGATTTTGATGTCGAAAAATTTAACGAACGAAATCGCGAATATGCAACCTATCAAGCAAAATGGGCATTGCTCCGCGAAGAATTGTTGAAGGCAGAAAACATTACGGTCAGCGACGATGACCTTGCAGCATTAGCGGAAGAAGAAGCCGAACGCATCAAAATTCCCAAAGACCGCCTTATCAGTTATTATAAATCCTCGGAACAAATTAAGGAACGATTGATCGGCGATAAATTGTTGAAGGTGTTGGTGGATTCGGCAAGAATCAAAGAAGTGCCGGAAAAAATTTAACGCAGTATATGGAATGAGGATGATATGTCATCGTTTGAAATTTATAATCAACTCGTGCCGATCGTTGTCGAGCAAACAGGGCGCGGCGAACGTTCGTTCGATATTTTTTCCCGTCTGTTAAAAGAACGCATTGTCTTTCTGGGCACAGCCGTGGATGATACCGTCGCAAGCCTGATTGTGGCGCAATTATTATTTTTGGAATCGGAAGACCCCGATAAAGATATTCACCTGTATATCAACAGTCCGGGTGGCAGTGTGAGCGCGGGACTTGCCATTTACGATACCATGCAGTATATTCGTCCTGACGTTTCCACCATGTGTATCGGCATGGCGGCAAGTATGGCAGCAGTATTGCTGGCCGGCGGCGCAAAAGGAAAGCGCTTTGTTCTGCCGAACTCGCGGATTATGATTCATCAGCCGTGGGGCGGCGTGCAAGGAACGGCATCGGATATTAGTATACAGGCAGAAGAAATATTGAAGACGAAAAACAAAATCAACGAAATTCTTTCGCTTCATACAGGGCGCACGCTGGAAGAGATCGCGAAAGACACCGACCGCGATTATTATCTTGCAGCGGACGACGCAAAGAATTACGGATTGATCGACAATATTCTTGCCAAGCGTGTCGTGGAACCGAAAAAAGAAAAATAATGCGATAACCAGCAAGCTGAAAGAACACTAAAGGACGAAGAATGACTCAGAAACCCACACGGCCCGGCGAAAAAATTGCGTGCTCATTTTGCGGGCGCACGCCGGAAGAAGTCAACAGTATTATTGCTGGGCCGGATGTCTATATTTGCGATTTGTGCGTTGCAAGTTCCGTCGATATCATCAAGAACAATATGGCGGCAATCAATGCGCGGCGCTACGGCATCAAGCGGTCGTTGACACCGACCGATATTAAAAAAGCCCTTGATGAATATGTGATCGGGCAGGATGCGGCAAAACGCACGCTCGCCGTTGCCGTGTACAATCACTACAAGCGCATTGATTCAAATGATTCCATGCCGAACCTTGACGATGTTGAAATCGAAAAGAGCAATATTTTACTCATCGGCCCGACGGGGACCGGCAAAACACTCTTGGCGCAAACGCTTGCGCGTATTCTCGATGTTCCGTTTGCCATTGCCGACGCAACAACCTTGACCGAAGCCGGTTATGTCGGCGATGATGTGGAAACGATTCTTGTTTATTTATTGCAGAATGCCGATTACAATGTTGAGAAAGCCGAACGCGGCATTGTCTATATCGATGAAATCGATAAGATTGCGCGCAAAGGCGACAGTGCATCGATCACACGCGATGTGTCCGGCGAAGGTGTGCAGCAGGCGCTGCTGAAAATTTTAGAAGGGACCACGGCAGGCGTTCCTCCGAAAGGCGGACGTAAGCATCCCGAACAGAGTCTCATCAACATCAACACCAAAAATATTTTATTTATCTGCGGCGGCGCGTTCGATGGATTGGATCGCATTATCGAACGCCGTGTCAGTCAAAATCCTGTCGGCTTCGGAGCAGAGGTGCGCGGCAAGAAAAGTAAAGCGCGCGAAAAACTTCTCACGCAGGTAGAGCCGGATGATTTGTTAAAGTACGGATTGATCCCGGAATTTGTCGGACGTCTGCCGGTGATTTCAACACTCGAACCGCTGGATGAAGCGGCGCTGTTGAATATTCTTTCCCAGCCGCGCAACGCGTTGGTGAAACAATATCAAAAATTATTAGCGCTCGAAGGCGTGGAATTGGAATTTGAAGAGAACGCGCTGAAGTCCGTCGTCGATAAGGCGATGGAACGCGGCACCGGCGCTCGCGCCCTGCGTTCGATTATCGAAGCGGTGATGCTGGATATTATGTATCACATCCCATCTCGTCATAATGTTTCCAAGTGTATCGTTACCCGCGACAGCATTATGAAATCCAAAGAGCCGATTTATCTCTACGAAGAGCGAAAATCGGCATAAGAGAAAAATAAATTTCCATCAAACGAACAAAGCCCGTGCAATGTTGTTGCATGGGCTTTGATGTTTGGGTGCTGATGAAATTTCTATCGCGGGTTTTCCGCTTTCGTAATTTTGATATCCTGCAGCTCCGGCGCTTTCACTTTGAGCTCCAAACGGAATCCCGACAATGTCCCCATTGGATACCATGTGAACTTCATTTGCCAGCAATGAAGATCGCGCGAGACATCGACATTGGAAATATATTTTTGATGATTCACAAAGTCGTACCAACCGGTGGAAGAAATTTGCCACTTCGGCGTAAGATTAAACGATGCGCTGATGTTCGCCGACGAGGACCGCGTGACGATGCTCGGATTATCCTGCGATTGTGAAAACGAATAGCTGATGCTGACGTTCCACGGAATGCTGAAATCGGCATCTTCTCTGTCGTACAACGAATAATATGTTTTGCGCTGTTGTGTCAATTGATCGAATTGATTGCCGGATGCTTTGGCTTGTTCTTCTTGAACACTTTCAGGGGCGTTTGTGGCGGCAGGTTGTTTCTTTTCGCCTCGGAGCGATGTCGAAACGGCAAAATTGAATGATGTCAGGTCGGCAAGCTTATGCGAAACATCCCAGACATACTTGTTCACGCGAACGCCGGCAGCAGGGTCATAATAATACGGATTGTAATTCAATCCGCCGCTGAGATTGAATTGTCCGACCGCCGTCCGGTAGGTAATGGCAATGGGTTTTAAGTTCATCGAGTCGGCGACAAAATCGTAACTGGTGCTGAGGCCGACATCCATCAGCTGCAATTTGTTTTCAGTCGTCGAAGTATCGTGCGCTTTATATTTCATTTCGAAATTATTTCCCAAACTAAACGCGCCGAGCAATGAATATTTCGGAATGTTTGTTCCGTACACCTGTTTGTTATAACTGAAATTGAAATTCGGCGTAATGGTTTGCCGCAACGCCGTGATGTTGAAAATATCCGGATGCGCCATGCCGTAAAATCTCGTGCTGAGCCCGACGCCGGTGCTTAAGGATCCCACAATCGATTGCTGATTGTTCGATTGCGTCGTCAAACTGCTGTCGGCAGAATTTCGGACGGGTGATGTCTGCTGCGTCCAATTTCGTGCGTCTGCAAATGAAAGAAACGGCGCGATGGTAATGTTTCCCACTTTCGGCGATAGAGAAAATGATACATTTTGATTCACTGTTTGATTGTTGGTGTGTTGATAATCTTTCACAGGCGCAAGCGTA
>Ga0335069_10009396_pt1 | contig 13922 bp, 9 predicted proteins | sample Lox_Sample_11_FD_206714 | JGI IMG/M metagenome (GOLD analysis project Ga0335069, IMG submission 206714) | Soil microbial communities from Loxahatchee National Wildlife Refuge, Florida, United States - Lox_Sample_1.1 | ecosystem: Environmental > Terrestrial > Soil > Wetlands | place: USA: Florida... | reverse complement strand
GAATCTGCTGTCCGTCAATCCCGCGACGTCGGGCGACGTGGGCTCGTATGCGGTCATCGTTACCAATATCTTCGGAAGCGTCACGAGCACACCGGCCCTGTTGGCGATCGGTGTCCCGCCATTCATCACCAACGCTCCTCAAAGCCTCATTACGTTGTCCGGCACCTCGGCAACCTTCAGCGTGACCGCGGGCGGCACCGCCCCGCTCGTCTATCGGTGGTACGCCAATGGCGCCCCGCTTTTCGACGTCGGCGAAATCTCCGGCAGCGCCTCGAACGTCCTGGACCTCGGCGCCACCACCACCAATGACACCGGCGGGTACGTGGTCGTGATCACAAACGCGTTCGGCAGTGTCACCAGCACGCCCGCTTCGTTGTTGGTTGGATTTGCCCCGACGATCACCAATGCGCCGCCGAGTGAGCTCGTTGCGGCGGGCAACACCGCGGTTTTCGGCATCACCGCTGTCGGCACGGCGCCGCTCACTTACCAGTGGCTGTTCAACGGCGTTCCGTTGATGGACGGTGGCGCAATCGCCGGAAGTTCAACCAACCTGCTCACCATCAGCCCCGCCTCCACCAACAACTCCGGCGGTTACTCGGTCGTAATTACGAATATTTTCGGAAGCGTCACCAGCACGCCCGCTTCGCTCATTGTCGGAATCGCGCCGACCATAACAAACGCTCCGCAAAGTATTGTGACTATCGCGGGCAGCCCCGTTGCCTTTCTCGTCGGAGCGTGTGGCACTGCGCCGTTGACCTATCAATGGCTCGCGAACGGCGCGCCGGTGACGGATGGGGGCGAATTCTCCGGCAGCGTCTCGAACGTCCTCAGCTTAAGCAACACGACGACGAATGACACCGGCAATTACGCAGTGGTGATCACCAATGCATTCGGCAGCATCACCAGCGCGCCTGTCTCGCTGCTGGTCGGCCTTGCCCCAGCCATCAGCAACGCGCCGCAAAGTCTAGTGCTCGCCAGCGGCAGCCCGGCGGCGTTCGCCATCAGTGCGGGCGGCACCGGCCCGCTCGCCTACCAATGGCTCCTGAACGGCAGTCCGCTCTCCGACGGCGGCGCGATTTCCGGCAGCGCCACCAATTTGCTCAGTGTCAGCCCCGCTACGACGAACAACTCTGGCGCCTATGCGGTCGTCGTGACCAACATGTTCGGAAGCGTCACCAGCGCTCCGGCTTCGCTGGTCGTGGGCTTTGCCCCGGCGATCACAAACGCACCGTCGAGCCTCGTGGAATTGTCCGGCAACCCCGCCACACTCAACGTCGGCGCGTGCGGCACTCCGTCGCTGTACTATCAATGGCTGAAGAACGGAACACCGTTTGCAGACGCCGGCGAAATCGTGGGGAGCGCTTCGAACATTCTCGCGTTCAGCGATACCACAACCAATGACACCGGCAGTTACGTGGTTGTAATTACGAATGCCTTTGGCAGCGTTACCAGCGCGCCGGCATCGTTGCTGGTTGGTTTTGCTCCTGCCATCAGCAATGCGCCGCAGAGCCTGGTTGTTACCAACGGCAGCGCCGCCGCGTTTGGCGTCACCGCGGGCGGCACCGGCCCGCTCACTTACGAGTGGCTGCTGAACGGCAGCCCGCTCTCCGATGGCGACTCCATTTCCGGCAGCGCCACGAACCTGTTGAACGTGATCCCGGCCACCACGAACAACTCTGGCGCCTATGCCGTCGTCGTGACGAACATGTTCGGAAGCGTCACCAGCGCTCCAGCTTCCCTGGTCGTGGGCTTTGCGCCGGAGATCACAAACGCACCGTCGAGCCTCGTGGAATTGTCCGGTAACCCCGCCACACTCAACGTCGGCGCGCGCGGCACCTCACCGCTGTACTATCAATGGCTGAAGAACGGAACACCGCTGGCCGACGGGGGCGAAATCGTGGGGAGCGCCTCGAACACCCTGGCGTTCAGCGACACCACGACCAACGACACTGGCGGCTACGAGGTGGTGATTACTAACGCCTTCGGCAGTATTACCAGCGCGTCGGCTTCGTTGCTGGTTGGTTTTGCTCCCGCCATCAGCAACGCGCCGCAGAGCCTAATCGTTACCAACGGCAGCGCCGTTGCATTCGGTGTCACCGCGGGCGGCACCGGACCGCTGAACTACCAATGGTTGAAAGACAGCCTCGCACTGGTTGACGGCGGAAACATCTCGGGCAGCGCCACCAATCTCTTGACCGTGAGCCCCGCGACGACCAACAACGCGGGCGCCTACACCCTCGTCATCACGAACATTTTCGGCGCCCTGACGAGCAGCGTGGCCACGCTCACCGTCGTGAATGTGCCGCTGACACCCGTGGCCATCGCTCGCAACGCCGGCGGCGTGACGCTCACGTTCAGTGGTCTCGCGGGAGTGAACTACGTCGTCGAAGCCGCCACCAATCTGCATCCGCCCGTCACCTGGCAAGTCGTCGCCACGCAGACCGCCGGCACCAACGGCCTCTGGCAATTCACCGACACCGGCGTAAGCAATTATCCATCGCGGTTCTACCGATCGACGCTCCCGTAGCGCTGGCCTTCCCGACTGGCATCCAAACCTTGTTCAAAAAACTCCGCTGCCTCACGGCATCCGAAAATTCCAGCGCCCCTTGTCGCTGCTGGGATCAAACTTCGCCAGCGTCGGGGTGCTGGCGCCGACGGCGGTGAGGACCAGTGGTTCACTGGAATTCGGTACGGCCTTCGGCATGATGCGATAGGTGCCGTCGGTCAGTTGATCGATGCGCCACAATTGTTCGGGCGCGCCGCTGAACGCGGGAACGGTCACCACCTCGGCGTCTGCCGTTGCGGCGAGGGCGCGATCGGTGCCCGCGATCGTGATCTTGAAATACGGGGAGCCCGGATATCCTCCGGCGCCGGCCACCGGCGTAATCGTCCACTCCTGGTGCGGACGGAACATGAAATCACCCAGCCGCAGATCGATGTTTCCAGCCGGCCAGTTTGATGACACCTGGGCGAGCGTTTGAGATGCAATCGGAGTAATCGGTCCGCCCCCGCGCGGGCCGCCGCCGAAACCAAATCCGCCGCCCGGAGGGCCCCCGCCAAATGCGTTGGTGCCCGGCGCGTTCGTGCCGCCTGGCGGTCCGCCACGGCCGCGTCCACCGAAGCCACCGAAACCGCCGCGTCCGCCCGCCATTCGCACGAAGTCCACCGCCAGTTCTAGCGCGTAGCCGCTGCGCTCGGATTGAATCTGATAGGTGCCTTCTTTGAAATTGTCTCCAGCCACGGGCCAGCCGTCCTTCCAGAGCAGCGGGCGAATATCCAGCACGCTGCGACCGCCGCGATCCAGATCAGCCTCGTAATGGCAGGAGAATTTCTGCACGCCGTCACCGAGGTCCATCAGCCCAAAGTGGCCGGGGCCGGTAACCCGGCCGCTGGCCGCCACCACTAGTTTGCCGCCGCCCTGGAGCATGTCCTGTCCAATGTTGTCGAGGTAGGGCCCCGTGACTTTGCGCGAGCGCCCGACGCGAATGTTGTAGGTGGAATTCGCGCCGTCGCAGCACGTGCCGTGCGTGCCCAGGAGATAATACCAGCCGTCGCGGTAGATTAGGTCCGTGGCCTCGCAATCGATCGCGACGTTTAGCGCCTCATTGCCGGGCAGGCGGGTTCCGGTTTTGGGATCAAGCTCCACGAGCCGGATGAAACCAAAGTAAGTTCCGTAGGTGAGCCACAATCGGCCATCGGTGGGATCAAGCAGGAACGACGGATCGATCGCATCGCAATCTTCCACACCGTCAGATGAAGCAACAATGTTGTTGTCCTTGAATCCGAAATCGGGGGATTTGGGATCAAGCGTTTTGGTCCACATCACGTGGATGGCGCCCGCATGTCCGCCGCCCAAACCGCCGCCGGTCGAGGCATAGGCAACGTAGTAACGTTCGCCAATGTGGATGACGTCCGGCGCCGCGCCGCCGCCGGGGCGCACGGCTCCGTTGGTCCACGTCCAGCCATCCTCGGACATCAGCCCGCCGCCGCCGGTGCCATAGGTGTAATACTTGCCATCGCACCAGACCACGGTGGACGGATCATGGATGAATGGCGCGCCATCGAGAGCCAGTGCGGGACGGGCCGACCAGAACGAAATCAGCGCGGCGGATGCGAGGAGGATACGGAATTTCATGGGAACTTCTTACTTTCCAGAGTCTTCGAGATTCACGGTGAGATCTTTGACGGGTTGGCCATTTTCATCGATGAAACGAACACAGAAATCACTCAACCCCGGTCCGTTGATCACCGCGCCGCGGATGACGTTGCGGCCCTGATTAAGTGTGAGCCGTTTGGACACGCAATCGTCGGCGACCATCCGCCGATCCCCGAAGAGGTCCACGGCTTCCTTGCCGTTGACCCACCACATCGAAGCCGAATTCGAGCCGACGGCCAGGCGGACGTTTTTCATTTCGCGCGGACTGTCCACGACGGTCACGGCCCAAAACAGCACGCCGTAAGTCTGTTTATTCAGGCCGTAGGCGAAGCGAAAGAGCTTCACATTGTAATTGGCCGAGTCGAGCGCATGCCAGGCAAGCTCATCGCCGGCCACCGTCACCTTGTCCCCGTTATGCGGCACCACCGTGAATTGATCGGGAAAATATTCGGTGGTGAGGTTGCTTCGAACCCAGGTATCGGTGAAAAGGGTATTGCTGCGGATCGGCTTCTTAATGGGTTCGAGCAGCAGCCAGCGCTGGATGAAGCCCTCATTGTCCGGCGCCTTGGGAGACGAGGTGGCCGGCGCGAAGTAAGGTGCGAGGCTGCGAGCCGGAGCCTCCGCCTCGGCGGAATGGCTTTGAAAGGCGAATACCGTGGGGACGGCGAAGACAGTCACTGCGATTTTGCGAAGCAGGTTCATTTCTGGTTTGTCGAAGAAGTGTCGGTGTTTTGGCCGCGAAACGACGGCGAACTTTCTTCGTGAACTCATGAAGTCAATTCGCCCGGGACGTGTAAAGTATAATGAGCGGGACGTGACATTTGTCATGGGGGCAACCAGCGGCTGATGTATTTTAACCCGTTGGGGCAAGACGGGCCTGGGTGCTCCCGTTCGAATGCAATCGTTAGGCTTTGACTTTCGGTTTCTCCGGCGCGGGCTGGTCGCCGACGATTTCCTGGGGGCCTTTGCCGCCGTTTACCAGAAATAGCACAGCCATCCGGACGGCCAAGCCGTTGGTCACCTGTTCGAGGATCACCGATCGGCCGCAATCCGCGATTTCGCTGTCGATCTCGACGCCGCGGTTGATCGGACCGGGATGCATGATGAGCGCGTCTGGTTTGGTTTTTGTCAGGCGCGCCCGGTTCAGGCCGAACAGCGTGATGTATTCGTTGATGCTCGGGAACATCGTCTTGCGCTGGCGCTCGTGCTGGATGCGGAGCAAGTTGATGATATCGGCATCGCGGATGGCGTCCTCGACGTTATGGGTGACGCGCACGCCCATCTGCTCGAACGCGCGCGGCACGAGCGTGGACGGGCCGCACAGGGTGACATTGGCGCCGAGTTTCTTGAGCGCCCAGATGTCCGAGCGCGCCACTCGGCTGTAAAGAATATCGCCGAGGATGGTGACATTCAGCCCCTCGACGCGGCCCTTGCGCTCGCGAATCGTGAACATGTCGAGAAGCGCCTGCGTGGGATGTTCATGGGCGCCATCGCCGGCGTTGATCACGCTTGCGTTCGTGACGCGCGCCAGGAAATGCGGCGCGCCCGACGCGCTGTGGCGCATCACGATAAAATCCGCATTCAACGCCTCGAGGTTGCGCGCGGTGTCCTTGAGCGTCTCGCCCTTCTTCAAAGACGATGCGTCGGCGGAGAAGTTGATCACGTCTGCGCTCAGCCGCTGTTCGGATAACTCGAAGCTGATGCGCGTGCGCGTGGAAGGCTCGACGAAAAGGTTGACCACGGTCTTACCGCGCAGCGCCGGCACTTTTTTGATGGCCCGGGCGCCGACGGCTTTGAAGGCGCGCGCCGTGTCGAGGACCGTGTTGATTTCGTCCGGGGACAGCGACTCGATATCGAGCAGGTGCTTGCGGTTCCAGGTCATGGTTTTTCGAGCACGACTTCGTCAACGGAATCTCCCATCTCGGTGAGCCGGAGGAGGACCCGCTCGGTGAGCGCGGTGGGGACGTTCTTGCCGACGAAATCGGCTTTGATGGGCAATTCGCGGTGGCCGCGATCGGTGAGCACGGCGAGTTGAATGCGGTGCGGCCGGCCGAAATCGTTCAGCGCATCCATGGCCGCGCGGATCGTGCGGCCGCTGAAAAGCACATCATCGACAAGCACTACGGTTTTGCCGCTGACGTCGAACGGGATCACGGTGGGCTCCATCGCCGGCGCAGCGCGATTGGCAAGGTCGTCGCGGTGCATGCCGACATCGAGTTGTCCGAACGGCACGGGCTGGCCCCAGATGCCCGAGAGCAACGCGCACAATCGCCGGGCGAGCGGCACGCCGCCACTGTGGATGCCCACGAGGACCACGTCGCCCTTCTCCTCGTTGCGCTCGGCGATTTCGTGGGCGATGCGGGTGAGTGCGCGCTGAATCGAAGGACCATTTAGAATGACGGTGGAATCAGCCATGGCAGAAGGGTAAATCCGAAATCCGAAATTCGAAATCCGAAAGAAAGCCGAAGCCCGAAATCCGAGTGCAGCGCTGCACGACCAGCCGACTGTCTCCCTCTCCCCATCGGATGGGGAGGGGGCCGGGGTGAGGGGGTGCCGCCATCCGCACTGCGGTTAATCCTCGCCCACGACCCTGCTTTTCGCGCTTCGGATTTCGGACTTCTTTCGGATTTCGGATTTCGGGCTTCGGATTTTCCGCAACCTTTCTGTGGCGGGCGAAGAAGTACTTAAGGAAGGCGGTAAATAATAGCTCCTCGCGGGCCGCTGCCGCCGCGTTTTCGTCGCGTGAAGTCGCGTTCATTAATCCCTTGGCGACCTCGCCGGGCCGCCTTAAAGGAAAATCGGACGATTAATTAATGTGCCGGAACCTGCTGCCGGCCCTTACGCCATTTCGAACGGTGCTTGATTATCCAATCGGTCAAGGCGCGCTCGAAGCCGATATCGCGGCCGGCCTTCTCCGACTCAATCCACTTGTGCTTGAGAATCTCCTCGCGCTCCGCCTGAAACTCGCGGTACAGCGTGGAGTTCTTCAATAAATCCGCAGCCACAGCAGGCTCTTTCGCATGTTCAGACATAATCGGGTTGCAAAAATGTCGTGCACCTGAAACTTAGACGTTCTTCCGCCACCCTGACAACCACTTTCTCGCAGCGACATTTCATGTCATTAAGCCAATGGCAATCTAGGACTTTCCCTACCCGTTGGCAACCCACACAAATGTGTGGTCCGGTCAGCCAAGCCGCTGGCGCAGCGCTTCTGCCACCGATATAAGAGCCTTGCCCGCAGGACCTTGCGGTGCCGATACCACGACCGGCACCCCCCGGTCCCCACCCTCGCGAATGTCCGTAAAGATCGGGACCTCCCCGAGAAACGGTATTTTCTGACGTTCAGCCTCGGCTTTTCCGCCGCCGTGGCCAAAAATCTCGACGCGATCGCCGTTCGGGGCGGTGAAGTAGCTCATGTTCTCAACGATGCCAAGAATCGGCACATTGACCTTGTTGAACATGGAGATGCCTTTGCGGACCACCCCGAGGGAAGCCTCCTGGGGGGTCGTCACGACCACGCCGCCATCCAGGGGAACAGTCTGGCAAAGTGAGAGTTGGGCGTCACCAGTGCCCGGCGGCAAATCAACCAGCAGGAAGTCCAGTTCACCCCAATCGACCGCGGTGATGAACTGCTGGATGGTCTTCATGATCATCGGTCCGCGCCAGATGACCGGCTGATCGCCTTCCACCAGGAAACCGATGCTCATCAGTTTCACTCCGTGGCCCGAAGGCGGGACCATTTTTTCCTCGGCGCTGATGGTTGGCTTCTCGTGCACACCCATCATGAGCGGGATGCTCGGGCCGTAAATATCGCAATCGAGCAGACCGACCCGCGCGCCGAGATGCCGCAGGCCGCACGCGAGGTTGACCGAGAGCGTGGACTTGCCCACGCCGCCCTTGCCGCTGGCGACGGCCACGACACGGCGCACGCCGGGCATTCGATTTTGGTTCCCGAACGGACTCGCCGCGCCGCCCGGTGCTGCGGGAGGTTGCTTGACTTCCACGTACGCCGCGCGCACGCCGGGAATGGCGCGCAGGACACGCTCGCTATCATCCTTGATCTGCTGCGCCGCCTGGGCGTTATTCGCACTCAACTCCAGCATCACGCTGACGGCGCCGTTTCCCGCGGCAATTTCCTTCACCAACCCGAACGAAACGATGTCGCGCGAGTATCCTGGGTACTTAACCCCTTTCAACGCGTTCTTGATGTCATCTTCGGTAACCATGTGGTGTGAAACCATACGGGACGGCGGGGCGAACGCAAGCGGGTTTGGACGGCGGATGGAATGCTTGACCGGGGAAATCGCGGCATCATAGTATGTTGATTCCGCCATTCCGGCGGGATGGTTCGGGGCGTAGCGTAGCCTGGTAGCGCGTCTGAATGGGGTTCAGAAGGTCGTGAGTTCGAATCTCACCGCCCCGACCATTCTTTTGGGATTTACGATTGACGAGCCAACAAGCGCCGGCACATCAGCGTGAATTCCACAGCACCCGCGTAAATCGTAATTCGTAAATCGTAAATTTCTTCAGCGATCCATCCTGCCTAAAGTGTCCGTCGCCAATTGCGCAACCTTCGCGTCCGGATCATTCCTAAGGGCGGCAACATTGGTTCTTGCCTCGCCGGCCTGGCTGCCAATGTCCCCCAACTCAGTCAACGCGGCCGTGAGAATTTCCGGGTAATAATAGGACTGATATTTTGGCCGATTGAGCGCGTCAGCAAGAATCGGAACGACAACCTCCGGACTGCGGCGATTTTGCCAATGTATCTTTGCCGCGTAAACCCGCACTCCGAGCTCCCGATCGTGAACCAGGTCGTCGACATTGATTTCGTTCGTCGGGAATTTTCCGGCAACGCCAACCAAAAGCCGGGCGGCCTGGAGCCGATAGTAATCCTCATTCTGACTCAAACCTGTCATGCAGACATCGAAGCACTTTTCTCTGGGTAACCCAAGATCCATCATCGCCGGAAGCAGGAGCATTCGGACGAAGATGCGCCCTGATTTGTCGCAGAACGATCCCATGATTCCAAGTGCCCTCCTTTTTTCCGCCTCGGCGAGAGGCATTTTTTCGAGTAGTTCGGCTCCTTTCATGAAGGATTGTTCGATTGCGTCCACTCCCTGTCCCCCGTTCCCGCCTCCAATCGGTGGTGGAATCGTTTTTTGCAGCAGACCTTCGAGGATGCAGAAAACGTTGGTTGCCGCCGTTTGGTCGTGCTGCAATTGCCACAGCGCGGCAGAGCACGTGATGGCGGTTAATTCATTCGGCGCCGAGCGCTGAAGCTTGTTTAATCCATCAATGACCGCGGGAGCCGCCACTCCCAACCGGCCCAGGGCCTCCGCGGCGGCTTCTGAAATATACGGCGATGCGTCCTGCAGCTCCTTCGTAAGGACATTGAGCGTCCGCGCGGAGGGCGGCTTCACGTTTCCAAGTGCGTTGACGATTGAGATGCGGCCAGAGCCGGATCGGCCTTTCTCCAGCGATTCATCGAGTCGCTCACAGGCATCAGCATCGATCCCGGCCGCCCATAAGGCCATGGAGCCGGCGTTTACATCCGCGGGATCTTTGCTCTCCATGACCTGGATTATCTCGGGGATGGCAGGCTTTGCCGTTGGCCCGAGCGTGGCCAGAACCTGGCATGCCGTCCAACGGCGCTCGGTCATTTTGCTGGAATCCGGCATATGCGAATAATAGCGGGTGACGGACGGCCATTTGGTTTCAAGCCACAGCAGAAACCGCGTTGCCCGCCTGTCTTTTTCCTGTAACACCCGGCGCAACGGCGGAATCGCAGCGGGACCGAGTTGCCGGATCTTGATCATTTCCGGTTGAGACCAACGATTCTCAAGGGGTATCGAGGCAAGCTTATCCAGCGCAAGATACATCTCATTGACCGTTTCGTGACGCAGGATCAACCATCCCGCGAATGGAACTATTACCAGAATGGAAACAACCCATACCCATCGGGATTTCAGGAGTCGTTTCATTGCCGTTTCCCGGTCAAAAGCGCCGCGATAGTATTTTCTGCGCCTCTGCGTCCGTGGTGGATTCGGTTCTGGGAAAGAGGCTGTACACGGTAACGAATTCCATTTTCCCCCCCACGGGAAGTTTCTCCAGATGGCCCATCATTTCCAGTTCCACATAGGGACTGGGACCTTCCGCCGTATAAACCTCCGTGCTGCTGTTGCCGTCTGGATACTCGGCGCCCGCAATCCTCGGTGCATCCATGCGCAAGCAGACGCTCGGCCCAACCAGCGCCAGCGTGTCCCCATCAAATCCCAATTTGTGATGGGTGCGGGGATCGCGGCCAAAGGAAATCAACCCGTTGGCGTTCGTAAATCCCGAGGGAAGCGCCGCCGTGTAGATGGAACTTCCGGTGGTCGTGTACCCGTTGGTGAAAATGGTTGACGCAGGTACCGGCACATAGCACCGCGAGTCGGGGGTCACGCCCGCCTGGCAATCAATCCATACGCCAAGTTCCTTGTCAGCTCGATCCGTGGCCGTGGTCCGCTCAAAGACGGTCCGAATCACCATCACCGGCTCGTTCGTGACCAGGCCAATCGTTCGCGTGACGCGAATCCCGTAGCTGGCATCCACCGGGCCGACCACCGTGACAACGCCGTTGGTGAACGACGCAGTGAAGGGGCTGCCGTCAAAACCCTTGGGAGGCGGCCAGTTCCAGTCGGATTGCGGCGACGGCCAGGCTTTGTCGCCGCCGAAGCTGCTGTAGTAGCCGGAAGCCGCCCTGCCGAACAAGCGCTGGTTTTCCCAAAACGCGCCGTTGGTATCGCCCAGGAAGCGAAATTGTTGGACCCGGCCAATGCTGGGAACGATGAGCGCCTCAACCACGCCGTTGTTGAGCGACACGGCATTCTCCCACGAGTGGTAATTGGTGAACACCGCGGCGTTCGGCGCGGTGTACAGCCGATCGAATAACTTCCCAGCGTCGTTCGCTCCGGACGAGTCTCCTCCCGGATGAGCTGGCTGGCCGCGCGCTGTTACGGCAAGCGCAAGGATAGCCGCACCCATCCACGCTTGTGCCGAAGTGAAAACGGCTCGCCCGAGCCCGCGAGTAAATGCCGACTTTCGCAAGTTCATTCCGGCGAGCTTATGCGGCTGGGCTTTCGGCTACAAGACCTACGGATGCTCGCTCGTCCACGCGGCGGAGTTCGTCACCATCTCGTTGAGGAATTTCGAGAGCGTCACGCCGTTTTGCGTTTCGTTTGCGCTGGTGCTGAGGAAGAACGTGTGGCCGCTGCCGTTGTAAAAAAAGTACGCGGTATTCGTGTACGGCGCGAAGTCCGACGCGCCAAGGTCATTGATCCCAGTCAGGAATTCGCTCGCGGTGATCCCGTAGAATTGCGGGATGGTTGTATCCTGCGTGTAGGACAGCAGCGCGCTCCGATGCGCGGGTGCTGCGGTCGCCACGTAGTCATAGAGCGTCTCGTAATCCGTCGGACAACTCGCGCACGCGGACGGCAGCGAGGCGTTGACATCCCAATGCAGCGAGGCCTCACCGGTCGGCAGAAAGACGCCGTAACCTTCCTGCTGCACGCTCGCCGGCAGGATCGGTCCGGAATCATCGATTACATCCACGCGGGCGTTGCCAAAGGCCTTCTGCGTTTGCGCCCAGTTGAACACCGCGCCGAAGCCGCCCGCGCTGCTGCCGGCGAGCACCACGTGCTGGACGCCCGGCAGCGTCGGCACCAACCGCCGCAGGTAGGCCGCCATGTTCAGATAACCCACGTGCATCGTCACGTTCGTGCCATACAGCTCAATCTGGCTCCCGGAATGCACGTCGCCCGTGCAATACGGCACATACACAAAACTGTAGTCCTTGAACGGATTGTCCGGCGCCGCGCGATTGCAGATCCACGCCAGTTGGAGTCCGGGGACAAGCGCGTTGAACTGCGCCTGGCCAAACGGCCCCTGGGTGGCGTTGTCCAGGACGTAGCACGTGGTCTCGTCCCAGCACGCGCCGCCGCCGGTGAGGAAAATCAGCAGGTTGCTCGAGTTCGTGTTCAGGTTCACCCCGATGCCCAGCGGCGTGCCGCCCATGCAATACGCGTTGGTGAACGTCACCCACGTCCACGTCTTCGCCGGCGCGACGATGGCGCTCGAGCCCGGACTGATCCAGTGCAGCCGGTAAAATACAGGCGCATTCGGACCCGGCACGGTGATCTCAAGGTTTGTGCCGGCGACGGCGAAATTGTTCGTGGCTGCCTTCCAATTGACCGGCGCATTCAGCGAACTGGCGGTTTCGAGGATGAAGCCGGTGGCGTTCGTTGGCCAGTCCACGATGGCCGCGTTCTGCCCGGCGGTGATCTTCAAATAGGGCGTGGAACCGGGCTGCGCCACGACCGGCGCTTCCGCTGCCCCGAGCGCCGCCACAACAAATATCCCCAAGTACAGTGTTTTCATGCAATTCTCCGAGTGGTAGTGCGGGAATACTGGACTGAGCCGCCGCGAAAATCAAGCGAAGGCTCAGCCGGACTTCAAACCTCCGAATATCGTTCGGAAACTGGGGAAAGGAATTTCCATGCCCAAGCGATTGCCCGACCGCCCGATCTCCATCAGTGGTACCTTCGAAAGTCGGCCCCAAAACGACATTTCAAACGGCTCAATCTCGACTTAACTTCTCATCATGAACGCCAAAGATTTTCTCCGGCTCGGCGTGCCGCTGGGCGAAGCCACGCGGCGCGCGACGGATTTCGTCGCCCGATACGTCCTCGGCGGAGGCGACAAATCGCAATTGGAAGCCGAAGTGAAGGCCGTGCTCGCCAATCCGACGGCGTTCCTCCAAGACCCTTTGCGCGGTGAATTCGCAAAGGCGCTCATTAACGCTCCGCCACCGCCCCGCACTGAACCGGTCAAGTATCGCCAATGGGGCGCCGGTCTCGAACACGATGCCCTCATGCAGATGGAGAAGGCGTGCCTGCTGCCAGTGTCGGTGGCGGGCGCATTGATGCCGGATGCGCATGTCGGTTACGGGCTGCCCATCGGCGGCGTGCTGGCGACCGAAAACGCGGTGATACCATACGCCGTGGGTGTCGATATCGCGTGCCGGATGAAAATGACCGTGCTCGACCTTCCGGTCCGCGACCTGGAACAGAAACAGGATCGCCTCACGCGCGCCATCGAAAGTGAAACCCGCTTCGGCGTCGGCGCGACCTTTCAGCACCGCCGCGAACATGAGGTGATGGATGCGGATTGGTCCGTGAGCGGCGTGACCCGGCAGAACAAAGACCGCGCGTGGTCGCAACTCGGCACCAGCGGCAGCGGCAATCATTTCGTCGAGTTCGGTTTGTTCACGGCGCACTCGAAGATTAAGGATCTCGAAGCGGGCACCTACGTTGCGCTGCTCTCGCACAGCGGCAGCCGTGGGACGGGCGCGGCGGTGTGCGATCATTACAGCAAGCTGGCGTTCGGCCGCTGCCGCGATTCGTTGCCCAGCGAATTGCTTCGGCTCGCATGGCTGCCGCTCGATTCGCAGGAAGGCCGGGAATATTGGAACGCGATGGAGTTGATGGGCCGTTACGCCGCGGCGAATCATGCCTGCATTCACCGGCACATCGCGGAAAATCTCGGCGCACAAGTCCTGCTCGATCTCGAGAACCACCACAATTTCGCGTGGAAGGAAAAACACGTCATCGACGGCGTAGAACGCGAAGTGGTCGTGCATCGCAAAGGCGCGACACCCGCGGGCCAGGGCGTGTTGGGCATCATTCCCGGCTCCATGGCCTCGCCCGGGTTTGTCGTGAGTGGCAAAGGC
>Ga0335069_10009395_pt1 | contig 13922 bp, 10 predicted proteins | sample Lox_Sample_11_FD_206714 | JGI IMG/M metagenome (GOLD analysis project Ga0335069, IMG submission 206714) | Soil microbial communities from Loxahatchee National Wildlife Refuge, Florida, United States - Lox_Sample_1.1 | ecosystem: Environmental > Terrestrial > Soil > Wetlands | place: USA... | reverse complement strand
CAGTCACGGGGCGGTTGAAACGAATTGAACGAGGGCCTGCTTCGTCCATAGAGTATGTAGGGAAGGAGCATGACATGAGGAACTCGATCACGACCGCAACTTTCCTTTTCGGGGTCGCCGCTGCCTTGCCCGCGCTGGCAGATCGCGACAACGACCAGGGCCGTGGGTTCCAGACGGCCCAGGCAGGCCGGCAGCAAGAGCATGGGCGGCAGGAGCAAGAACGGATGGATCGTGAGCGGCGGGAGCGCGAGGGTCGGCCGACGATGAGGGTGCGAGTCGCTCCGCCAGCTCCGAGGCCGGACGTGCGCACGCCCGCGCCCACGGCACAGCACATCTGGACCAAGGGCTTCTGGGATTGGCAAAACGAGCACTACGTCTGGGTGAATGGTCATTGGGGCTTGCCACCTGCGCCTGGCCGGATCTGGATCGAGGCGCGTTGGGCGAAGGAAAGCGCCGAATGGGTCTTCTATCCCGGACATTGGGCGCCACCGCCTCCTGCCTCGCCCCAGCGGAGTGCCGGGCCCCCGCCCGCGGCGTCAGTCGCACACAGTGCCGGGCCACCTCCTGGCTACGTCGAGACGCCACCACCCCTGGTCACCATCAAGATTGGGCCCCCGCCGCCCCGCCGCGTTGAAACGACGCCGCGCCAGCCGGCGAATGGGTACATCTGGGTCGAAGGCGACTACATCTGGAATGGACACGAGTACCTCTGGTCGCCAGGCCGCTGGGAAGCCCCGCGGCCCGGTTGGGCATGGCAGCCCGCCTACTGGCACCCGGTCGGCAGCCAAGTGGAATGGCGGCCCGGCCACTGGACGCGACGGCCGTGATCGTGAGCGGCTTCTGATAAACTAGCCAGACCACATGGCCTGGCTTCCCCGACCGATGGGCCCGCCCGAGGAAGAAGTTCCCGAGGGCGAGATTCTCGCGGGCAAGTATCGGGCCGAGCGCGTGTTGGGCGCGGGCGGCATGGGCGTCGTCGTGCGAGTCAGGCACCTCGAGAATTCGCAGATCTTCGCCCTGAAGTTCCTGCGCCCGAGCGTGGCGCGCGATGCCTCGGCCACGACGCGCTTCCTGCGCGAGGCCCAGGCAGCGGGTCGCATCGAGAGTCCCCACGTGGTGCGGATCTTCGACGTGGGAAAGCTGGCCTCCGGGACACCCTATCTCGTCATGGAGTACTTGGAAGGGACCACGCTCGAGGCGCGCCTGGCCGGCGGCAAATCGCTTCCCGTTTCGGCGGCGTGCGATCTTGCCGTGCAGGCCTGCGAGGGGCTGGCGGCCGCGCACGCCACCGGCGTCATCCATCGGGACATCAAGCCCGCCAATCTCACCCTCTGCCCCGCCGAAAGCGGCGCCGACTTGCTGAAGATTCTCGATTTCGGCGTCTCCAAGATACTCGACGAATCGCCGGGGCAGGGGCTGACGCGCACCCAGACCGCCTTGGGCTCGCCGCTTTACATGTCGCCGGAGCAGATGCGCTCGGCGCGCACCGCGGATGCTCGCGCCGACCAGTGGTCGCTGGGTGCCGTCATCTATCGAATGGCCACGGGCAGATTGCCTTTCAATGCGCCCTCGTTGCCCCGAGTGTGCGTGCAGGTGATGGAGGGGAATTTCCCCGCGATGGCGTCGGTCTGTCCCGACCTGCCAGCGGAATTCGTGGCGGCGGTCGAGCGCTGTCTACGGGTCTCACCGAGCGAGCGTCACGCCGACGTCGCAGAGTTGGCCGAGGCGCTCGCGCCCTTCGCCGGCCCCGACGCCGGCGCCCGCGCCGAGCGATGTTGCGCGATCCTGGGTCGATAATCGGCGGATTGCCGCGCAGTGCTTTCGAGATCTCGCTACGCGATTGCGTTCCTCCGGCGACGTCTGGTCGCCAGCAGGACGGCAAGGACGCTCCAGGGAACGTGTGCGAGGTAGGTGTAGGGAAGCACGGCCACCAGCCCCATGCCGAGCAGGGCGTGATAGTACGCAATCGTCGGAACACGGCCAGTGCGTCCCGCCACCTCCATCAAGATGAGGGCGAGGATGGTCAGGCGAATGGCCATGCGCTGGACCGAGAATCGCCCGGGCAGGCGCACGCCGCGGGCCGCATCGTCTATGTCGTGGCGAAGCGCGCCCCCTCGACGGGTGAAGGCGCTCCACAACAGGCAGGCGTTGCCAACCAGCGCGCAGGGGAGCTCGACCAGGCAGAGGGCCCGGAAGACCGGGGCGGCCGCACCGAATAGAAAGCGGCTGGCCAGGGGCTCGGCGTTTCCAAAGACGAGCGCCAGCAGATTGGCTGTGCTGGTGCTTCGAGCAGACGGCAAGCCGCTGAAAAAGTCAGGAATGGCTTGGCCCATGCTCCAGCGTACGAGAATCAAGACCGAGGAAACGGCGTAGCCGATGCAGACGAGCACGATGGCGATGTGGTAGGCGGCGTACCCGGTGGTCCACAATCGACTCGATCGTTGATGAAAGGCCCGCAGCGGCACCCACAGGACCTTGAGCAGAGATTCGCCGAGCGGCCGCGGCCGGGCAGCGCCAACCAAGCCGACCGACGTGGGGTCTGGGCTCGGCCAGCGCACGAAGAGCAGACGCAGCATCGGCAGAAACCCGGCCAGGCACGCGGCCACCGCGACCCAGGCGAACCAATTCAGGGCGGCGGCGATGCTCACGCGTCGCCCTCGCTCTTGCCCGCTCGTTGCAGCTCGGTTGTCCATGCCTCGAACAGGGGTTCCGCATCGGGGTTGGCCCGCAAGTAACGGTGCAGGACCGCATCGGCGCGCAACCAGGCCAGATCCGCGGCAAAACCAGGCGCATTCGCGAGCTGGCGAATGCGCGCCGCCATGCTGTGCCCGCCGGCCAGTTTCGGCTCGCGCAGCAACGCGGGCATGCGAATGCGGTCGCGGGCGCCGCGCGCATCGAGCGCCGCGAGAGCGCCCTCGTACACGAGCTCGCTGAGCAAGAACGAGCCTCGCCCGCCGGGTGGCGCGAGCCCATAGGTTTGGCAGACGTCCTCCAGGGTCAGCATGCAAACCGCACACGGAGTGACCACGCGGCTGGCTCCGGTGGCGCGAATCTGGTCGGCCTTGATGCGTGAGATGTGCCGTCGGAGGTCGTTGTTCTCCGGCATTCGCAAGGGGCCGGTCCCGCCGTTGCAACAGTAGTTGCGCTCGCGGTTGGGCGACATCTCGACCAATTCGCCCGTCACTTGGCCGGCCAGCTCACGCGCGAGATCTCCCAAGCCGGACAGTCGGGTGAGCTTGCACGGGTCGTGCAGGGTGACCCGGCCGGGGACACGTTTTACCGGCAAGTCGCCTGAGCCGATGAGCTGAAGCAGGAGAGAATCGATGGCCTGAACGCGAACCGCTAGCGGCCGGCCGAGCAGCTCCGCCGCCTCGATGTAGAAGGTCCGCACGTCGCAGCCGCACTCGGAGATGACCACCGTGGGAACCTGCAAACGCAACGCCTCGGCCTCCACCTCCAGCAACATGGTCCGCGAAAGCTCGCGATCAACGACCACGTGCTCGATGTCGGTTCCGGTGTCGGTCAGACGAGAAGAGATGGTGTAGCTCATGCCGGCGGCGTTGAGCATCGCGGGAATCGCGATGTCGAGATCCGGGAATCTGGTGTTGCCCACCGCCGAGCCGACATACATGAAATCGGCCCGCGGGACATCGAACGGAATCTCGATGCCGGCATGGTGGAGGATGAAGCCCATGCGCAGGTGAATACGGTCGCGCGAGAGCGCGAAGGAATGGCGCTGGTCGCGGCTGCCCTCGAATACTTGCCGAAGCGCCGGCGTCTCCAGGATCAGCCCGGACCGGGCGAAGGCTGCGCGCGCCAGACGAATCACGCTTCGGTTGGATAGTCCAAGGGGACAGGCCAGTGTGCAACGGCCACACGTGGTGCATTTCCAGAAAGTGGGCAGGGCCTCGCGCAGCCGTTGCTCGGAAAGCGCCGGGCCGCCCCGAAGCCATCCCAGCGGGTTGCAAGAGCGGCGGTAGGCCTGCCGGAGGAAATCCGTCTTGTGCTTGGGGTGAAGGGCGGGATCGCCGGTGCCCAGGTACCAAGCGCAGGCACTGCCGCATTGGCGGCAATCGAGACAAGCCTCCAAGGCGACAAGTGCCTCGGCGTGCAGCTCGGTACGCAGGGTATCTACGAACTTCCTGACTGAGTCATCCATTTGAGGCGCGAAAAGCTAGTGGCTCGCGGCGCGGATCTCCAATCCCTGAATGGCGACGGAGAATGGCGGATCCTGCGCCGTACGTCAATTCCGGCCCTTCTCTCCCAGGGACCTCACTGGAGGAACTTGCTAGCGCGCGTGCGGACAGCGCAGCACCTGGTTGGTCTAGAGTCGCTAACTGCACAGAGTCGCTCTACCGTCTCGGATGGCCGATCCCCGAACGCGCGACCCCAAACATCCGTTCAGTAGCATTCTCATGCGATTGAGTTCTGCGAGCCGTCGGAGTCCTATCGCGTCGTGCCGACGCGTCCAAAAATGGATTCGCGACTCCGATACGGCCCATCCGCCGCCGTGCTGATTGGCGTGCTCTGCATTCATACAACGCCGGCCTTCGGAGAGCTGCAGTACTGGGTGCAAGACGGCTTGAACGAAAACCAGCGCCGGATGATCCGCGGCCGTGTGGGGGTGAGCCGGTTCGGCATGGCCGGGATGGATCAAACGCCGGACCGGAGCGCTTGGGGCCTCGACCTTGGTGTGGAGGTCAGCTTTTCCTCGAGCATGGCCAGCGGGGCGCCCGGGCTCACCTTCTACGATGCCGCGCACGCCGATCTCCTGGCTGGGTGGCTGGCCCAATCGCCCCTTCAATATGGGTGCGTCTCCAAGGAACACGCCATCTCGTTCGGGCTGGCCGGATCTGCCTGTCCTGGTGATTACCGTCGTCACCGCCCATGCCCGCACCCTGGCCGCCTTGCGCGCGGGCGCGCACGGCTACCTGTTCAAGGAAGATCTCGGCAGCAAGCTGCCGGCGGCGGTCGCGGAGGTTCTCTCGGGAGGCTCGCCGCTATCCAGCGCAGCGGCTCGCGCGGTCGTGAGCTCACTGCGCGAGCAACCCGGCAAGGCGGCATGGTCGTCACTGACCGAGCGGGAAGGCTCGGTGCTCGACTGCCTCTCGCGCGGGCTAACCTACGAAGAGACGGCGTGTGCCCTAGGCATTTCGATCAATACCGTGCGCACGCACGTGCGGCGAATCTACCGAAAGCTGGACGTGAGCACGAAGACCGAGGCGGCACGGTTGGAGGATGAGTAGGATCTCCTCTGTGCGGCAGTGTATCGCCCTACGTACGCGGCTCCTCACGGGAACCCGGACCGCCTTGGGCGCCGCTACTTTGCGCTGCTCACCTGCAAGTCGGTGCTGGAGCAGGTGGGGAACGTGGCGCTGCAGGTACTTGATTCGTACTTGCTGCTGAAGGTGCCGCTGTTGGAGTTGACCGTGAAGGCCGACGAGGTCGGATCCCACGTGAGGGCGATCGTGCCACCGTAAACCATGGTCCGAGTGACCGTAGAGGTGAGCGAGCAGCCAGGATAGTCCGCCGCGCTGTCGTCGGTGAAGGTGTAGGCGAGGTTGACGGTGTTGCAGCTATACGTGCCGCTCAGGTCGTAGTTGTCGACGAACTCGTCGCAGCCGGCCAGACTCGACTTCTGGATCGATCCGCCGGCCGAGGGGGTAAAGCAGAGCGACAGCGTGCTCGACTTGCTGCACTTGGTTGTCGCCAAGGCCAGCGTCACTCCCGTAGGCTCACCGCTGACGAAGTGGCAGTTGCCCGTCTGGGACGGTGGATTGTAGATCACGTTGATGTATTCAAAGTCCACGTACTTGGAGACCGTGACCATGTTCCCTTTGCTGTCCGTGCGTTGAACGTCGGCGTACACGTCCATTCCCAATTTGTTCGTGCCGGGCAGGAGGGTGTAATTGCCGCTGCTGTCGTAATGCAAGGCGATGCCGTCACGGTAGACGGTCACGCTTCCCACCATGCTCATGGCGACGTTGATGTCAATCAACTCACTGGTCGAGACGTAGCCGTCATTGAGCACGTGGGACTGCTTGTTGCTGTCGTTCCAGGTAATCTGGTAGGCGGGGAATATCCCATTGCCAATCGTCTTGTTCTTCACTTGCTTCCAAAACGTGGTCAAGTCATTCCAATTGATCAGCGAGGACTTGGCTACGTAGGTAATCTTGTCGAAAGTCTTGCTGTTGCCCTTGGCGATCTCTATCGCATCAAGCCCCGATTCGTACGGGCTGAATTCCTCATCCGCATACTCCATTCGGCGATCGGTGTTGGCAGGGTAATTGGGATCGGCGATGTAAAGATTGCCGTCCATGATCCGGTACACCACCATGGCGTGCCCACCGCCATTCACGGTGTCCCAGATCTCCGTCATTTGTGGCTCGCCGGTCAATTGCATCGAATAGGCGAAAAGTCGCCAAGTGTTGATGTCCTGCTGGTAGACGAACTTCTCCGTGAACTTCCTCGCCCAGCTGTCCCAATCCATGTCCTTCCACACCACCGAGGCAAACCGATACCCGAGCGAGTCGTCGTCCTGGAAATTTGGGGTGGGTGGTTGCTCGCCGTTGTTGTCGTAGCGGCCGAAGAGAGTCAAATCGGCGCCGTCGGGTTGGGTGATGTAGTACCACATGGCGGTCATGCTCTGGCCGGTGCAGTGGCCACCTGTCGCGATGTACGAACCGCGATTCACGAACTGCCAGTCATCGATGCCCGGCCGAAAATCACTGTCCACGTCCGGCTTCAAGAGCGCGTCGGCCACCTGGGTAATGAAGAAATCGGAAAAGTGACGAGTCGCGAAGGTGAGCGAGTTGGCATCTTGAGTGACGGTGGGCAGACCTTCCAGGGTGCGGGTCGACTCGTCGTAGGTGAAGGCCATGGCGAAGAAGCCGTCGGAGACCGTGACCGGAACCTTGACGTCGATGATCTCATCAGCGAAGGCGCCGCCGTTGTCGACTTTGATCATGGGCGTGAGCGGGTTGAGGAGACTGCCGAAGTCCTGGCCGACGATCGGGGCATAGGAAACGCTGAACGTCGTGCTGGCTGCGTACGCGCCGGCGGGCACGGTGAGCTGGAGGCCGTCCAGAGGATCACCCGGCTTCGAGTATGTGATCGTGCCGCCCGAAGTTGGAACCGTCTGGCTGATCGCCGCGACGGTCTGGCCCAGGGTGATGGTCCCCTTGTTCCCACGGTTGTCCACGTAGCCGACCGTGGGCGCGCCGCCGTCCGCAACGGGTGCATCGATGCGAACGTCGAGGGCAGCGTCGGTGGGAACGATGGCGGGGCCACTGCCCGCCCACCCGTACACCCAAGTCACGCCACGGTTTCCGAGGTCACTGGTGTACGACCAAGTCGCCGGATCCGAATCGATCACCTGGTAGGTCCCCGCAGGAACCGTCACGCCTGGGTACGCCATCCAGTAGTTGTCCGGAGGACCGGGAATGTTGCCCGGATCGCTCGCGGTTGCGCCGAGCGTGCCGGCGAAGCTCTTGTAGCCGACCTGTTGCCAGGGCCCAGAGAGCGCGCCAGTAGCAGTGTTCCTGAACGCCACCGTCGGTATCTTCACTCCGATAGTCGCGTTGTAATGGTACGTCCAGACCCGAGTGATGTACGAAGGCTGGGCCAGTGTGAAAACCGTGATCTGGGGTGGATTCGACTGCACCCCTTCGGCGGATTCCATCTTGAACAGGAAGGTCTCCTGACCATTGCCGGCCGGAATTCCCCCATCGCTCCCCGAGGCGCCGTCGCGGCTGCCGCCAGCGCCGCCGCGTCCGCCTCCACACTGGGCGCCAACCAGGCAGAAAAAAGGCACAACCATGAATCTGAGAGCGATCGGCGATAAACGCATGCGACGGACCCCCAAGGTGGCGAACACTCAAGAATATCACGGCAGACCCTTGGCCACGGACAAAAAAGTCCGACCCCTGACCCATTACTGCGGCCGCATGCCGTGATAGGTCCGACAGATCTGGCGCATAATCCGGATACTCTGAGGTTGTCACCCATGCACGTGAATCGGCTCGTCCTGCTCGTCCCCTTGTTCGTGGCCTGCGCCAACGCGAATCAGGCGGCGCGCTCCATCCGTCCGAGAAAGAACCTGGTCGATCCCGCGCCGGCCGTGCGACTGCTGCAGGACGCGCGTTTCGACGAGGCCGAGGCCAAGGCGCGCGCTATCCTGGCCGGGGATCCACCCAATGCCCAGGCCCATGTCGTTGTCGCCATGGTGGGGTACCATCGGGCCATGCGCCAGGCGATCCTGGACATGATGAGCGTGGGCGAGGCTGCGTTTCGGGGCCTGGGCATCAACCACCAGTACGCCCGTTTCGCGCTGCAGACTGCCGACGATGGCCTCGCCGCTGCTGACGTCCATCTGATGGCGGCGGGCACGGATGGCGGCTTCACCCTCGATCTGTGTTTGGCCTGCTGGCGCTACGACTGGAACCGCAACGGCCGCATCGACTATCGCGACGAGGCTCTGTTTCAGGTCGAGGTCGATGCCGATGGGCACGCTCTGCCGCAAGACGATCCACGCCGCCGGCCTATCTTTCGCTTCGACGTGGGCGATATTCACTGGGCCCGGGCCATGCTGTTGTTTCAGCGCGCGGCCGTGAATCTGGTTCTGGCCTACGATTGGCACGACCTCGACAAGCTCGTGGCAGGTGGCCACGATGAACCGGACGTGCTGACTCTGCGCCTGATCGACAAGGTGCGCGTGGCCAAGGCCAAGACGCTAGTGCTCGACGGGCTGGCCGCGGCCGAGCTGTCGCGCCAGCTCTACCTGGCCGAGACTGACGATTTCAACGAATGGGTGCCGAACCCGCGGCAGCGGAGCCACCCCATGCCTCTGCCGGTGGATGAGGCCCTGTACGACACCTGGGGCGCGGTGCTCGCGGACTTGGGCCGGCTGCTTGCCGGCAAGCAAGGGTTGGATGTCGCGCAGCTCGCGCAGCTCGGAGGCCACCAGTGGTCACGGCCGCCCGAGGGCTACATCAACCTCGGCAAGCTCTTCGACCAGCCGGGCGACGTGGTCTTGCGCCGAGCGGTGTTCGAGGCCATGGATCGCGCCGACCGCGCGGATCCGGCTCCCGCGCAAGCGGCCCTGCGCGACCTGTTCGGCGACAAATACACGAAGGCGATGACGCCTTCTCCGCTGATCGGGCGCCTGCTGCGCATGAAGCGCGAGATGGATCGTGGCCAGGAATCCTTCGAGCGCAAGTTGCGCTACCTGATCTGGCTGAACTAGGAGTGAATCGGCAAAATGCGGTTTGTTGCGAGCTTGATTCCAGTGGTGCTTCTGCTGGCTTGCGGCGGTCCGACGCGTATGGGCGGTTTCCACGAGCCCGAGGCGCGTGCGCTGGTGTCGATTGAGGCGCCGGCCGATGCCTGCGCGCTCCGCAGTGGTCGCCTGATCGTCGAGGTGCAACGCGTGTTGGTGCGCGAGTATCCACACGTGGTGCTGCCGTCGGCGGAATCCGCCAAGCAACCCATGCTTCTGCTCTGGCTGCGCGGGGAGAGGCAAGTGGGGCGACCGCCGGAGGTGGAGCTGGTCACCGTGGCCGCCCCCGAGAGCTACCACGACGGCGATCGCGTGCGTGTGCTCGAGGGCCGGCGTTTGCTCGATCGGGCCGTGCGGACCCTGGGCGATCGCACTCTGGAGTTTCGTCTGGCCGAGAACGACCGTACCTTGCAACCTCGTTGGGCTGAGGTCAGTCACCTGATTCTCGACGGCGGTGGCGTTGGCGCCAGCACGCTGGGCTGGTCGGCGCCGATCGGGGGGCTGAGCAAGCTGCTCGACCTGCTCCGCCAAATCGACAAGGACGACCAGATCCTGGTGTGGTCGACCTCGATCGGCGACTTGCTGGCCCGGGTAGGGACGGCGCCGCGCCTGGTTCACGTGGGGCTGCGAACCACGCGAACGATTGTGGACAAGGTCTCAGGGGTGGCGGTGCCCTCTGCCGAGGTCGATCTGCTCGTCTACGTTGAGCCCGAGCCTGGCTGCGGAGCATCCTAGTCCCTGCTCGCCGCCCGGGTGGCAGCGCTTGCGACCCTTTTTGGGGGAGCCGTGTCGAATCTTCTTTGCACACCGTGCTTCTGGGCCAATATTGCCGTCCGTCACTGTCGTCCGGCAGCTGAACCGTTTCCGAGTCGTTGACCATTGACCACCAGGAGGAACCAGACATGAGTCAGACAGGTAATGGCACCACCAAACTAGCGCTGTTGATGAGCTCAGTACTGGGGCTCGCCGTCTCTGCATGTGACGCTTCCAGCACCTCAGGCCCTGATCCGGCCTTGCGCCCTGAAATCAAAGCAAGTGCCGCCCCGGCCCCGAGCAACGCGGCCGTGTTCGGCTTCGAGGTTGCAGGTGTCTGGTCCACCACCACCAGCGGCGCTACACTGGCTCAGTCGACCAAGCATTCGGAGGGACTGGCGTCGTTATCAGTGCGTCCCGGGAGCAACAGCTACATATCCCTGGTCAGCGTGCCGCTGACCACTCTGACCACGGTCAGCCCCACCCTGGCGGTGGATGTGATGCTGCCGCGTAACCAGCCCAACCCAAACTGGTACGGCACATTTCAGGTGTACCTGAACTGTCCGTCACGTGCGATCTACAGCCAGTTCTTGGGCCAAATCGAGCTGACCGGGAAGCCGCGCGAGGCCTGGGACACCCTGAATTTCACGGTCAACAACACCATGCTTTCCGGATTGCTGCGCGCCGGTTACTCGGACCTGGTCATCACCCTGGCCCTGAACGTGCCCACCCCCAACGCGGAAACCTACTACCTCGACAATCTGCGCTTCGTGCCGGTTTCGGCTCGCGGCTGCAATGGTCTGCCCAACGGCACGGCTTGCAATGACGGCAATGCCTGCACCACGGGCGATAGCTGCCAGGCCAATGCCTGCGTGCCCAAGGGCGCAGTCGCGTGCGCGGCGCCTGATCAATGCCACACTGGAGGCACCTGCGATCCCAACACGGGCGTGTGCCAATACCCGACCAAGGCCGACGGCTCCGCGTGCGACGACGGCAATGCCTGCACCCAGTCCGACACCTGCCAGGCCGGGACCTGCAAGGGCGCTAGCCCCGTGGTTTGCACGGCCAGCGATCAGTGCCATGACGCCGGCATGTGCGATCCCAAGACCGGCGCCTGCGGCAGCCCCAGCAAGCCCGACGGCACCAGTTGCGACGACGGCAGCGTGTGCACCGTGGGTGACACCTGCAAAGCTGGCGTTTGCACGGGTGGCTCGCCGCTGAATTGCGATGATGGGCTGACCTGCACGGTCGACACCTGTGATCCCAAAGCGGGTTGCGTACACACCGGTAACTGCCCGCGTCCCTGCGGAGGCATCGCCGGGCTAACCTGCGCGGCCGGTGAATTCTGTTCCTTTGGCGTGGGCACCTGCCAGGTGGCCGACAACATGGGCGTGTGCCAGCCCATCCCGCAGATATGCCCGACCGTCTATGACCCGGTCTGCGGATGCAACGGTCAGACCTATGCCAACCAATGCGCGGCCGACATGGCGGGGGCGGCCGTCGACCACACCGGCGCTTGCGTGCAGATCTGTGGAACCATCGCCGGGCTTACCTGTCCCCACGGCGAATACTGCGCCTTCCCCAAGGGTACGTGCCAGGTCGCGGATGCGAAGGGTGAGTGCCAGGCTTCCCCTGAAGCGTGTCCGGAGACCTACATTCCCGTTTGCGGCTGCGACGGCTACACCTATCCCAATGAATGCGAGGCCGCCAGGTCCGGCGTGAGCGTCATCCATGATGGCGAATGCCCGACGGTTTGCGGGGGCTTGGCCGGTGTGTCGTGCCCGACCGGTGAGTTTTGCTCTTTTGCGGATGGATCCTGCCGCACGTCCGACGTGACAGGAGTGTGCACGGCGATCCCAAGCGTGTGCCCCGACGTCTACCAACCGGTTTGCGGCTGCGACGGCAAGACGTATCCCAACGCCTGCACGGCCAACCTGAACGGCCAAAGCGTCGATCAGACCGGCGAGTGTCGCTAGGTTGACTCACGACGGAACACCCGCCCCGCGGCTACGCCGTCCGCATCGCCGGATCGGAATGCACTGATGTAGTCAGGCGACGGTGCCCCACGCGGTCAGCGGACCGCGTGGGGTGGTTGACCCTAGAAATGCGAGCAGGACAGGAGATAGCAGCTCGGATCTCCGCCTGATTCCTCGTAGCAGCGATCGAGCGCCTGGTCCTCGACAGGCGTCATATTGCCGAGCTCGAATCCGGGGAAGGCCTCAACCGTAACCGGGTACTGATCCCCGTACGAGTCCTCGGCGATGCAGGTGATGTTGTGAATGATGGCCCAGTTCCAGTAGTAGAATGGGCGGGCGAACTCCGGGTGCGCCCAGTGACGCCACGGGTGCTCTTCACGCTTCAGCACCCGCGGGCCAAGCACGCGGATCGGATGCGGCCGCACCATCGGGCCGTGAGGATGGACTCCCCCCGGGTGGGGCTGAAAGCGTGGCGGCGCCGGACGTGGCGGGGGCGCAGGGCGATTCTCGCGCGCCTCCGCCGGCGGTGCCGGACGCGGTGCGGGCGCGGAACGATTCTCGCGCACTTCCTTGTGTTCGTCTTTCCGTCCTTCGGCCTTCGCCAGAGGCGAGACCTGAAACAAGGCGATGGCCAGGGTAGCGGCCAAGGGCATCTTGAACATCATGTGGTTGCTCCTTCTGGCGGGACGGTCCGCGCCCGCCGGGCGCGATCATAGACCCAAATCCAAGACCCTGCATGGCGCGGATCGGCGAGGTCGCTGGGGCGCTGCCCGCCGCGCTTGCCTCCATCAGCGCTTGCCGGAGTCGGCGGAAGAGACCGGACGCTCCACTACGGTCGCGCTGCTTTGCGCGCCGCTGGCCGGCGCATCGGGCTCGAACACCACGCTGACCGCGACGGACTCGTCGGACATCGACACGTCGACCGACGAGGGCAATTCGGGCGCCGCCGCGGGGCCGACCGCCGGACGCGCCCAGCCCTTCTTGCCCTGGGACTCGGCACGCTCGGTCGCCGGGATGGCCACGCCGGTCAGCTCCTGGAAGACCACGGCCGCGGCTGCCGCCATGTCCTCGGCGCACTGCCAGCGCTCGGCCGGGTCGAAGCGCAAGGCGCGGTCGACCATGGCCACCAGCTTGGCGGGCGCGTCGGGCAGCACCGACGCCAGCGAGCGGGCCGGGTTCTTCATCACCGCCATCAGTCGGTCCAGGTCGGTGACCGCTTCGTGCACGTAGTGCCCCGACAGCGCGAAGAACAGCATCGCGCCCACGCTGTAGATGTCCGTGCGCCAGTCGATCTCGTCGCGCTTGGCGCGCGCCTGTTCGGGGGAGAGAAAGGCAACCGTGCCGAGCACCAGGCCATCGCACGTCGGTTCCAGATCATTGCCTTCGAGGACGCGCGCCAGCCCCAAGTCGAGGACCTTTACCCGGCCGTCCCGGCAGATGAAGATGTTGCCCGGCTTGATGTCGCGATGGATGACCCCGCGGCGGTGCGCGGTGGCCAGCGGCTCCAGCACCTGGTGGCCGATGAACACGATCTGCGCGGGGGTCAGCGCGCCGACGTGGATGCACTCGCTGAACGACTGGCCCTCGAGCAACTCCATCACCAGGTAGACCAGCCCGCTCTCGGTGACGTCGTCGTCCAGAATGCCCACCACCCCGGGGTGTCCGATGTGGTTGGCCACGTAGCCCTCGCGCAAGAAGCGTTCGCGAATCTGGGCATTGCGGCCGAACTCGTCCTTGAGCAGCTTGATGGCCGCGCGCCGGCCATTGCGATGGGTGGCGGCATAGACCGCGGCCATGCCGCCCATGCCGATCAGCGTGTCCAGCGTCCATTTGCCGCCGAGGACCGTGCCGAGCAGACGATTCGCTTCCGCTTCTTGCTGTGTGCTGGCGTACAAGTAATTACCATTGTCCGACAC